>Ga0210398_10000430_pt1 | contig 48759 bp, 42 predicted proteins | sample IncBWC4OmetaG_FD_161047 | JGI IMG/M metagenome (GOLD analysis project Ga0210398, IMG submission 161047) | Forest soil microbial communities from Barre Woods Harvard Forest LTER site, Petersham, Massachusetts, United States - Inc-BW-C-4-O | ecosystem: Environmental > Terrestrial > Soil >...
TTGTCCTTCCAGATCGGCGCCGCGACTGCGCTCGCCTTGTTCGGCGACCCGGTCGAGCGCCTCACCGTCGGCACCGTCGCGCGAGGCGTGCTTGGCGGCCGCATCCGATATCTCGCCCCGGAGACGATCCAAGCGCGCAATGTCGTCGCGATCCTCCCTGGCAGCGATCCGGCGCGCCGGGGCGAGTACGTCGCCATGGGTGCGCACAACGACCACGTCGGCATCGGCGCGTTCGGCATCGATCACGACTCGGTGCGCGCGTACAACATCCTCTTGGCGCGACAGCACCTCGACGGGCCGGCCGCCGGGAATCCCGGCGCACAATCGCCGACGATCGTCGTCAACGTCGACAGTCTGCGCCGCCTTCGTCCGCCGCGGCGTGACTCGATCTACAATGGCGCGGATGATGATGGCGCTGGCACGGCTTCTCTCCTAGCCATCGCGCAAGCACTCGTCAAACAGCACCCGGCCCGGTCTATCCTCTTCATCTCGCACACCGGCGAAGAACAGGGCCTGCTCGGCTCCCGCTGGTATGCCGATCACACGACAGTGCCTCGCGATTCCATCGTGGCATATCTCAACATGGATTTGTTCGGACACGAGTATAACGCGGACTCGGCGCGCTCCGGACCTCGCTATCTCCAATCCGGCGGTGCCCGTCGGTTATCCAAAGAGCTCGGCGCGCTGATCGACTCGGTCAATGCGGGCTTGGCCGAGCCGATGGCGATCGACTATTCGTGGGATGCGCCGGGGCATCCGTCGCAGAAGTACTGCCGGAGCGACCACGCGTCCTATGCGCGTTACGGGATTCCCGTCGCGTATTTCTCCACCGGCTATGGCGTCGACTATCACCAGGTGACCGACGAGCCACAGTATCTCGACTACGCGCACATGGCGCGTGCGGCGACGCTCGTATACGCCGTTGCGCTGCGCGTCGCGGACCTCGACCACCGGCCGCTCGTCGATCAATCCAAACCCGATCCCACCGCACCCTGCCGACAGTGATCATCGGCGATTGGGAGGTCAACCCGACAACCGGTCAGATCTCGCGGAATGGCGAGACGGTCCGGTTGGAGGCGAGAACCATGCGGCTGCTGGTCTATCTCGCCGAGCGGTCCGGCGAGGTCGTGAGCATCGACGAGCTGCTCAAGGAGGTCTGGGCTGGCGTGATCGTCACGTCAGACTCCGTGTACCAGGCCGTTGCATCGCTCCGTCGTGAGCTCGGCGACGACACCAAGCAGCCGACGTACATCGCGACCGTCCCGCGGCTTGGCTATAAAATGGTCGCCAAAGTCAGCGAGGCACCTCCGGCACCGGTTCCGGCTGTTCCGCGACGGGGCGGGCAGCTCATGGTGGCGATCGGCGTCGTGATCTGCCTCGCGCTCGCGGTCGCCTACGGGATCCGCGGCGGCGGCGGCCGCACCGCGAATTCGATAGCCGTGGTGCCGTTTCTCGACCTCACCGATGGCATGAGCCACGAGTATTTCGCCGATGGGATGACCGAGGAGGTCATCGATAAGCTGAGCAAAGAGCCGGGGCTCCGCGTCGCGGCGCCAACGACGTCGTTTTACTTGAAGCGCAAGCCGATCGCGATCGTGGACATCGCGAAGCAGCTCGGCGTGACGTATGTGCTCGATGGAAGCGTGCGCAAGTCTCACACGACCTACCGGGTCGCCGCGCGGCTGAGTCGCGGCGACAATGGCCTCGTCGTCTGGTCGGAGACGTACGACCGGCCCAGCGGCGATATGCTGTGGATTCAGGACGACATCGCGACCCAGGTCACGAAGGCGATCACCCAAACCGCCGCACGCTGAACGCGATCGGGAGCCCGATCGAGAACATGTGCACACCGATCCCTAAGAGCACGTCTTTGAGCTCGTACGGGCCCGTCGCGTGGAGCGCCGAGAGCGGCAGGACGACGTAGCTCATACAGAGCTCGACGACCATGCCGTAGAGCAGGCCGCACACGACCCAATGCTCCGTCATGAACGTCAGCCGGCGGCTCGCCGCATAGTAGGCGGCGGTCCAAGTCGTGGCGATACAATAGTGGAGCGCGAGGCCGAGCACGTAGAAGAGGGCGAACGGGCCGGCGCGCTCCGCCGGCTGCCCGATCAGCGCCGCCGTGATCCCGAGTGGTACGCGCCAGCCAAAGAGAATCATCGCCTGGGCGATATCAATTGTTCCGGCGATCAGGCCACCAGCCCCGATCGCCACGACTGCTCGCTTTTTCATCCCGGCACGGTAGCCGGGCACCTCACGCGAAGTCCTGAACTTCGCCTGAAATACTCTGAACTTCTCTGAATTCAGGCCTTTCGCGCGGCCCGCGCCGCGTGGATACGCGCCTGGAGGTCTTTTTCGAGAGCATCCGCCGGGTTGGGACCAAACACCACCCAACCGCCCTTTGGAAGGAACCGGACTTCCTCGATCTTACCGACTCGGTGGTCCAGCCCGAGGACGAAGAGATGCAAACGTCCCCATCGAGTTCCGAGCAGCCGCACGTCGCTCAGCGGAACCCGAAACGATGCCGTCGGGCCCTTGACTTCGAGCACGTCGCCGTCCAGCCAGACCTCGCTAAGGCGGCGCCCAAACCAGAACGTGTACCCGAATAGCACAATGCCAGGGAGCGCGAGCCCGATCTGGCCATGTGAGAGGATCAGCCCGACGATACTGACGGAGGCGAACAAGAACGGGATGAAGGTCCGATGATACAAGGTCATACCGTCCGACAGCTCCTTCATAGGGCCGACGCGGTATCGCCGGGCAAGAGAATCCGCCGGATGATGGGAATCGGCACCCCGCCCTGTTTCACGAACTGATCGTGAAAATCCCGAAGCGAGTACGCGCTCCCTTTCGCGCGCTGATAATCCGCGCGGAGCTTGTAGATCGCGAGCTTGCCGAGCGTATAGTAGAGATACGTGGGGTTATACGCCCCGCGCCGCGCCTCCTCGTAGCCGTTCGCCGGCTCCTGGAAGCACTTGTCGACGAAGTACTGCTTCGCGCCGTCCGCGACAGACATCCCTTGCGTATGCTCTTTGATGCCGACGACATATCGGCAGTCTCGGAGCAGGGCCTCCTCGAGCTGCGCCAACTTTGTCTTGGGGTCCCCATTGCCGAACCCCTGCTCGACCATCATCTGCTCGCCGTAATGCGCCCACCCTTCGACGTTCGATCCAGCGGCGAGGAGCTTGCGGGTCTTGGTCGGAAACTGCTTCACGTACAGGAATTGGATAAAGTGCCCGGGAAAGACTTCGTGCACCGTCACGATATTGAGGACCGCCGGGTTGAACTCGCGCAGGTGCTCTTCCACGTGCTCGGCATCCCAATCTTTCTCGGGCGGTGTGACGTAATAGAACGCCTCGGTCGCTTTGGTCTCGAACGGCCCGGGCGAGTCCATCGACGCATACGACCCGGTGCGGGCATAGGGCGGCGTCTCGGTCACGATCGGCATCGTGGTCGACGGAATGTCGACGATCTGGTGGTCGACGAGGAATTGACGCGCGCCGGCCACGGTCGACTGCACGGATGGAATGAGCGTCGCGGCGGTCGGGTGCGTCTTCTCGAGCGTCAGCATCGCCTCGTGCGGCGACTTCCCCGGCGCGACGAGCTTCGCGGTGGCGACGAAGTCCTTGTAGTCCTTGTCGAGATTGGCCTCGCCGATCGCCAGGATCCGGTCGAGCGGCAGAGTGATCATCTCGTCGTACGCGAGCTTATCCGAGAAGTTCTTGGCGCCAATCGCGAACGACCCGTGCGATTTGGGCTTCAAGTCCGAGGTCAGCCACTTCGAGGCGTCCTTCAAGGCGGCGATCACCGAGTCGTTCGCCACCGTGAACGCGCGCAAGGCTCCGGTGTCGGCACCGGCGGCGGTCTTTGCCCAGCCGGCGACGTCGTGCTGGAAGAACCCGACCGAGCCTGACGCGACCCGGATCGCGAGATCCGTGAACTCGACCGGCGGGTTGTCCAAGTTCGCTTTCATGGCCGCGAACATCGCCGGCATCTGCCGGAGCCGCGCGGTCAGTGAGCGCAGTCGCTCGGCCGGCGGCGCGAAGTCGCGCTTCATGAGCAGGTCGACGGCGTTCCCGGGAGAACCGACATAGCTGATCGGGTTCTTTCGCCAGCTCGCGAGCACGTCGAGATCCTGCAGCTCCGAGCGGATCGAGCCGTCGATGATCGCGGCATCGATCGAGTCGTCGGTCGCGAGCTTGCCCGAGCGAACCGAGTCCAACTGCGCGAGTTGCGCGCGCAGGGTGCCAAGCCGGCGCGTCACCGCCGCGGCCGACCGGTCCTCGTACAGCGTGTCGTATTGGTGGAAACCCACGGCGGTGCCGGCCGAGGGCGCGAAGGCAAACGATGAGTCGAAGTACGCGTCGGCCAACTGGCTGAACGCTGACGGACTCGCGGTCGTCTGTTCCGTGGGACGACACGCGAGAAGCGCTAAGGCTAGGGCGAAGTAGGGTCGCATGGTCCCTAGTATAGCAAAAGTCGGCACTCGCGACAGAATTTGGACCGTTCCCGACACATCGTCTGGCCATGCCGGTGTCGTGCCCCGAGTCTACGCGCATGCGCTTTTTTGTGCTCCTGCTCCTCGCGACGCGCGCCGAGGCCCAGCATCTGGACACGCTGTACGTTGGCCACGCCCCGCTGTCGACGGCCTACATGCGGAACGACTCCAGCGAGTCGGTGGTGATGGTCCCGGACTCGAATGGCTCACGCGTGATTGGCAAGACCACGACCCGTCAACGGGTTGTCGACGGCAAGCTCTTTCGCGTCATCCACTTCAGCAGCGCCAGAGCCGATGTGACCGACAGCGTCATGACGGGCGGCACCGGGGTGCTGCCCATGTGGGAGATCTCGCACCAGCCGTCGAAGCTCATGCACCTGCGCTGGGACGGGCATCGCGTGACCGGTGATGTGACACCGACCGGAAAGCCGAAGGAGACCGTGGACCAACGCATGGCCGTGGCGGCGTTCAACTCTTCCGACGTCGACCAGTTGATCCAGTCGCTTCCGCTCGCGCCCGGCTACACGGCGCTCATCGCGACGTACGAGTACGAAACCCCCGGCGGATTGCGTCTCGACACACTCGCCGTCACCGGACGTGAGCAGAACACCTGGGTCGTGCGCGTCTCTCGTGGGCAAACGTCGTCGATGACCCTGTGGCTCGATGATGCCACGAAACGCGTGACCAAGGAAGAATTCGCCGAGAGCCCGCAAGCGTGGCGGATGCGGATTGTCCGACAGTAGGCGTGTTTTGCGTTGATCATGGTATCCCCCTTAGACGAAGAGGTCACCATGAGCCACCGCACCGAAGCACTCGCCGCCCGACTCGAGCGGGGCGCCGCCGCCTTGGCGGCGTTCGCCAGCGCGCTGACGGACGAAGAATGGCAGACGCGCATCCCGCGCGACGGCCGGAAGATCGGCGTCGTCGTGCACCACGTCGCGACGATGTACCCGCTGGAAATCGAGCTGGCCCAGCGGCTTGCCACTGGCGAGCCGGTCGTGGGAGTAACATGGGACGACGTGCACTTTCTCAACGCTCAGCACGCCAAGGATTTCGACGACGTCACGAAGGAGGAGACGGTTGCCCTGCTCGAGCGCAATAGCGCCCGGGCCGCCGCCGCCATCCGCGCGCTCAGCGACGAGCAACTCGATTCGGCCGCGCCGATCTCGCTCAACGCCGACGCGCCGCTCACGTGCCAGTTCATGCTCGAGGACCACGCGGTGCGGCACAGCTATCACCACTTGCACCGCATTCGCACAGCGCTGGAGTCCCCGCTGATCGTGGCGTAGGTTCCTTCGGCAATGGCCGAAGATCATTTTCGGAAGCTCGAGCGGATGTATCTGGCTGCGCCGACGAATCAGTACTACCGTCCCGAGATTCACGTCGGGAACGGCACGGCCGAAGTGCGGATCGTGGTGCGGCCGGATTTCTTTCACGCTGCCCAAGCAGTGCACGGCAGCGTGTACTTCAAGGCGCTGGACGATGCGACGTTCTTCGCGGCCAGCTCGCTCGTGCACGACGTGTTCGTGTTGACCGCGGCATTCAACCTGCTGTTACTCCGGCCCGTCTCGGAAGGAATACTCTCGGGGACGGGCCGAGTCGTGCACCGCTCGAAACGCCTGCTGATCGCCGATGGTGTGCTCGTCGACGGCGACGGGAAGGAAGTCGCCCGCGGCACCGGCACGTTTCTGCCGAGTACGATCCGACTCTCCGACGACCTCGGCTACCGCTAGTAGCCCTTGGCCGCGCCGTGGAGGCGCGGATCGAACATCCCCGAGACACCGGTCGGCGTGCGCAAAATCGATGCGCCAATGCCGAGCGATCCGCGCCACGATCTCACGCAACGCCGACGCGCCGGCCACGTGCCAGTTCATGCTCGGGAAGCATCGTCATGGCAAGCACGCAGCGCCGACTGGCAGAAGTAGCCGACTTCCCTGCTGGCGCTTCGGTGCTGACTCTCTAAATTGACAGCTCTGTCCGTTGGGGTCAGCACCATGAAGGATGATCTACGCCAAGCACTTCGGGCGCTGGCACGCACACCTGGGTTCTCGCTACTCGCGACCGTGATTCTAGCGGTAGGCATTGGCAGCGGCGCCGCCGTGTTCAGCCTTGTCAACGCCGTGTATTTGCGCCCTCTGCCATTCCACTCCACCGGGGCTCTCGCGGTCATCGAGCTCTTCGATCAGCGAAGACTCTGCTTGCACGAATGCCGAGCGGAGCTGACCCCGAACGACGTGAGGGATTGGGCGGCCTCCCTTCCAGCGCTCGATGCACTCGCTGCGGTGACACAGTACCGAGCGACCATTGCGGATCCCGAGGAGCTCGTCATCGGTCAAGGTGCGGCAATCTCTCCTAATTTGCTGTCTCTCCTCGGCCTACGACCTATGCTCGGCCGGCTGCTCGACGAGAGTGACGATCGCCCGGGCGCACCCAACGTGGTTATTCTCAGCCACGCCTTCTGGCGTGATCGATACAACGCAGATTCCACGGCGGTTGGCCGGTCCCTCATGCTGGATGGGATTCCGTTCGTGATCATCGGCGTCTTGCCCCCAGACGGGGCGATCGGGCGCCCACTGTTCCTCGGTGACAGCGTTACCGCGCCATTCTTCGTGGCGGCCGGACCATACATGGCGCGTACTCCGAATCGCCCGCATACATTCACGCTGATCGGCCGCCTGCGACCTGGCACCGACATCGATGCCCTGCGAACCCAAGTGACCGCGCGGCTTGGTCAGGTGAGCGCCACTCCTCAGGCACGACTGACCGCTCGCGTATTGCCATTACGCGTTGCTCACGCTCGTGCCATCGCGTCGGCACCCTATTTCCTCTTCCTCGGCGCTGTGACACTGGTGCTGTTGCTCGTGTGCGCGAACCTCGCCGGATTGTTTTTGGCACGATTTCATCTTCGTGAGCGCGAGACATTGGTTCGTACGGCGCTCGGTGCCAACCGGTGGCAGTTGGCGCGACCATTTGCTCTGGAAGCGTTCATATGCGTAGCAGTCGGAACGGCGGGCGGGATACTGATTGCCAGAGCCGCCACATCGTTCGCCAGATTCCTGCCAGTGATGGGTATCCCATACTGGACTCCCATCGCGATCGATACTCGCGTGTTGATGTTCGCTGTCGGCCTGAGCGCGCTCAGCGTGCTACTCATTGGCTTCGTGCCCGCGGTCGTGGCATCCACTCACACCGCAGACTTATCACTGAAGGACATGAGCGCCGAGCTGGCGACCAGTCGCCGGGGCGGACGTTACCGGTCCCTACTTGTCGCGGCCGAAATTCAGCTTGCACTCGTCGTGCTGACGAGTGCCGGCATGTTAGGCAAGGCGTTTGTGAACGCCGCAACCCGCGACATCGGCAGGGCGAAACGATCCGTACTGTTGATCTCGCTCGCCGGTCGCGCATCGCGACCTCTCACACCAACTGAAGAGACGAGCCTCGCGGACCGCTTGGTTGAGCGCTTGGGTGATCTCCGGGGAATCGCGGTGGTGGGCGCGAGCGCATCCGGTCCACAATATCCGGGCTTCACGCGCGAGGGCGATACCCAGATCTTCCCGGTGAGTCCGTCGCTCTCGGCACAGCTCGTTACACCAGACTATTTTCGCGCCTGCGGCATGGCAGTGCTGGCAGGGCGGACCTTCGGTCGCATTGACGATGCCAACGCACCGCCAGTTGCAGTCCTCGATGACGAAACGGCTCGCCGACTGTTTCCCAACGTACGCGCGATCGGCCGGCGCATCAAATTCGGTGACCCGACGTCTGCTTCGGACTGGATGACCGTCATCGGAGTCGTTGCGTCAACCCATGGACTTCTCCCCGAACGCTCTCACCCTTTCTACCCGCAGCTATATGTGCCGCTGGCGCAGGCTACGCCGAGCGCGTTCGGCATAAGCGTCGCGGTCAGCACCCGTGGACCAACGGCGCTGGCGGTGCCGAGTGTTCGCGCTGCCATTCAAGACGTTGCGGCAACGGTGCCAGTCGTCAGACTCGCATCGGTCGAACAGCTCATCGACCAAGAGCTCGCACCGCTGCGGTTGACCACCGCAGTCTTGGGTTATTTCGCGTTGTTGTCTCTCGTCATTGCGGCGCTAGGTGTGTACGGCGTGGTGACGCAGCTCGTGGCTAAACGCGCGGCAGAAGCGGGGCTACGGATGGCACTCGGCGCGCAGCGGAGCAGTGTCCTGTGGCTCATGGTGCGTCCGATTGTCGCGTTCGGTTCACTAGGGATCGCGGCTGGACTCGGAAGCTCGTTCGCTGCCGCCCGCGTCATTCGGGCATTTCTGTACGGCGAGAGCGCCACCGACTTACGCGTGTTCGCGTTTGCCACATTGATTCTAGCAGGGACCGCGGCAGTTGCTGCGTACGTCCCTGCTCGACGCGCCACGCAGGTGGATCCTTCGGTCGCACTCCGCAATTTGTAGGTCAATTGAGGACAACCAATATGTGGCGACGTGTCACCGCTCTCCTGGTGCTCCCATTGTCAGCTTCGGCGCTGAGTGCGCAAATCAATACGTTCCTTGGCACTTGGAAAAACGTGGACCCTAATGCGCAGGGGCTCACGACACTCCGTATCGAGATCGTCGGTACGAATTTGAAGGTTCGGGCGTGGGGGAAGTGTTCGCCATCGGACTGTCCCTGGGGCGAGACTGAAGGCACACCATACGGGTCTGATATCCACGCGGACGTGCCGCAGACTGCACGCGTGATTTCGGCTCAATTCTCCTCGAAGATCAGCCAGACCCTGTTGGTCGTTCATGCCGCGCAGAACGGCCGTCTGCAGGCCGATGTCTTGAAGCGCTATACGGATACCAGTGGGCGGGCTAACATGAGCGAAACCGCGGTGCTCGTGCGCCCGTTGCCGAACGCGCCAGAGCCAAAATCGCGAACATGAACTGCGGCGGAGCGATGTTAGCGACGAAAGTGGGCAAGATGCTCGCTCAGACGGCGCCCATCCCCGAGACACCGGTCGGCGTGAGCAGGATCGATGCGCCAATGCCGAGCGACCCGCGCAACGCCGAATCGACCGCGTAATGCATGCTGCGTAGCGCGGCGACCATCGAGTCGGCGAGCCCGTCGCGCTCGTAGAGCAATATGTCTGGTAGGTGCTGATGGTGCACGCGCGGTGCGCTGACCGCCGCGTTGATCCCCATGTCGTAGTCGACGACGTTCGAGATCACTTGGAAGACCAGCGTGATGATTCGGGGACGGGCCGAGTCGAGTCGGGCACCACTCGAAACGCCTGCTGATCGCCGATGGTGTGCTCGTCGACGGCGACGGGAAGGAAATCGCCCGCAGCACCGGCACGTTTCTGCCGAGCACGATCCGACTCTCCGACGACCTCGGCTACCGCTAGTATCCCTCGGCGCTCAAGGGAGAGCTGAGGATTACGGTGCTGGTTTCAGCGTTACGCGGCGCCGCGAATTCGAATTATCCTACCTACCTCAATCGCTTTTTGTTAATACAAGTACTTGTATACTATTCACTGTCTAGCTATCATTGTCAAGAATCAAGGCTGTCATTTGGACGGGGTCATCCTTAGCGGATCTGCGGTCCTTCCCGGAGGATGCCAGGCGAAGGGCTGGGTTCGAGCTCAGCAAAGTGCAACGCGGTCTTGAGCCGTCCGATTGGAAGCCGTTTCCGGCGATTGGTCCGGGTGTCGTCGAGCTTCGCATTCACACCACGGTCGAGTATCGGGTCATGTATGTCGCCAAGTTCGAAGAAGGGCTATATGTGCTGCATGCGTTCGAAAAGCGTTCCCGCCAACCGCGTCAGGCCGATGTGGAGTTGGCGAAGACTCGCCTGCGTGATGTGCTCCGGACGCGCCGCTCCCCGGTGAGTAGCCGCTCATGACCTCGCGCCGTGGCCCAGTCACACGACCTGATGGTAACATCTTTCGGGACCTCGGCTTCTCGCCCGCCGAGGCCGAGAATCTGCGTATTCGGAGTGAGTTGCTGACCGCGCTCCAGCAGGTCGTGCATGCGCATCCCACTCAAGCAATGGCAGCCGAACGCCTCGCCGTAACGCAGCCGCGCGTTAGCGATATTGTGCGAGGCAAGATCGAGCTCTTTAGCGTTGACTCACTGATCGAACTGCTCGGCCGCGCTCATATCCGTGTCGAAGTGCACATCGCGCCGAGCGCCGCGTGACAGCATCGAGCGTCAGTCGCGCTCAAACTGCTCGAAGGACGGTTGCTCGCGCCCCACCGCCTCGGCGACGCGAACATAGTCGCGATACGAGATGACGACCGCGGTCTTGACGCCACGGCGCATCACGATCTGCGGAGCCGTGGCGGCGGCACCGATCACTTCACTGAGCTTGTTTTTCGCATCCTGCAGCGACCACTGACGGGGCCAGGCGCGCGGCGGGTATTCGGTTTGGCATCTGAGGCTCGCTGTGTCAAGTTGGATCAATAGCGCTCGAGGTCGTGCCCGACGACTACGCGCCCCGTGTATCCGCCCAGGCGTACGCCGGCGATGAGCGTGCTGTCGGAGGCTCCGGCGCGCACGATGTGACTCAGAACTAGAAGCTTGGGCTTGGCGCGCGCGGCGAGCGCGCCGAGCTCGGAGTCAGAGGTGTGAAACGCGCGCATGTAGCGCGGCCAATCCTCCCCGCCGGGACGCGGCTCGGGGCGCACGGTTGACGCCGGATACACTTCGTGGACCAGCACGTCCACACCGCGCGCCGCTTCGGTCAGCGCCTCGGATGGGCGCGTATCACCCGAGACGACGACCGTGCGGCCTGGCGTGTCGAAGCGATACCCGAATGCCCAACGCCAACTGCCGTGCGGGACGGCGATCGCGGTCACGCGTACACCCGCGCTGTCGTACACGACACCGGGGCGGATTTCGTGAACGTTCACCCGATAGCCATCGCGGGTCTCGTGTTCGAGTCCTTCGGTGCGGATCTGGATGTCCTCCGCATACGCGGCCAGCAACTCATCCGTCATGTGCTGCAGCCCCGGCGGCCCGAACACGACGAGCGGCTGTCGTCTGCCCATCACCCATGATGTGAGGATGAGATCGGGGTAGCCGAGCGTGTGATCGCTGTGCAGGTGCGTGATGAACGTGGCTTCGGGCCCGGAGATCGTGAGATGCGCGGCCGACAACTGCCGCTCGACGCCCGGGCCGGCGTCGACCAGGAACACGCGCGGGCCGACGACGATCGCGGTCGCCGGGCCACTCGCGGCCGGATCCGGGAAAGGCGTGCCGGTGCCGAGGAGCACGACGATCGTGCTATCGATCAGGGCCGTGAGGAGCGGGATCATGGGGATTCGGCCAAGCGCGCGATGACCTGGTTCCGGCGCAGCAAAAAGCGGTACATGTAGTTCGTCAGGAAGAGCCGGTCGGCGAGTACGCCGAGCAATCCGAGGGGTGCGGTGTAGTCGAAGACATCGCGCATGCGGGTGCGGCCGTTCGGCATCGATTCAAAATAGTGGTCGTGGTCAAACCGCGCGAAGGCGCCGCGCACTTGCGAGTCGCGAAAGTGAAGCGGTGGCTCGTAGGCGGTGATGCGCGTGGTCAACCGCTGGCGCACGCCGAGGTGACGAGCCTCCCAGGTCACCGTATCGCCGAGTCCCATGAGCCCTGTCGTCACGCCAGCGACGGCTCGCTCTTCAGTCGACGCGGTCGACTGCAGGTGGACGTCCACACTGCGAGCGAGATCGAAACACCGGCCGATCGGCGCGTCGATGTCCAGCACGAGCTCGATACGCGGCACGCTCAGGGCGACGTGAGCGACACGAATTCTTTCACCAGCTCCTCATTGCCCTCGTCAGCCGAGAATTCGACAAACTCGTCGTGAGAGAGGAACGCGCGGCTGTAGCCCGTTGGGTCGGTGATCAGATGCGCATCGAATCCCGCGAGCACGGCAATCTGAAAGAAACTCACGAAGTCAGCCGCCTCGTCGTCGAGAAAGACCTGGCCTGGGGCATCTTCGACTCGTCGATGATCGCCGTACGACTGTCGCAGGCGATAGTAGAGGTGCCAATTCGTACTCGAATGCCAGATGTCCGTCTCCGTGAACCACAGAAGGCAGGCGCGATACGGTCGCATCGCACGCTCGACCGACTGGCAGAAGCGGAGCGACGCCGTGCAATCTCTCGGAATCGCCACCTTCGCGTGGAATGCTCCCGGACGCGGGCGCAGAGCATCCCATTCGGAGCACTCACTCGGGGTTAGAAAGTGCATGCCGTATAATGTTAGCACGGCAGCTACGAACCGCCTCCGGGTGCTGTCAGCGCTGTTGCGCTAGGCGTGACACGGGCGCGGGTTGCTCGCGCTGCTCGCGTGCGCGACGGACTGCGTCACCTGGTCCATGAGCCATGCCGCGCCGCGGTTGGCGAGGCGGGCGGTCAGGGCCGAGTCCGTGCCGAACCCTTTGAGCTCGATGACGCGCGTGTCGATCACGCGTTGCTGAGGAACGGAGACGACTTGGACTTCCCAGTCGGCCTCCCAGCGGCCGATGCGATTCAAGCGACCAACAAGCACCCAGTCCGCGTGATGCTCGGCGCCCCACGACGCGGCGACGTCGCCGTGCTCGAAGAGGTAGTCGGAGTTGTTGGGCGCTGTCTCCGGGCCGATGACCGCATATCCGCACGCGGTCAGCCGATCGGCTGCCTCGCGCGTCATGACGGGAATCACCGCCATGTCGCCGCGCGTGTCGGGGTTTGGAGACAGGTTGTTGAGGCCCGTCGGGGCGACCGCGAATACTGGTCCTTCGCGCCGCGCGCTGAGGCCAAGTACGCTGACGATGAGTGCTGCGCAGAGTACGGCTCGCATGCGACCCACTACTGCACCGGCTGTGCCGGGCGTTGCGACCCATTTGGTGAGGGCGAGAGTACGCGCGGTGGGCATTTCACCCAACGGATTGGGTGTGATCACCCACTCGGCGTTCGTCCTAGGGCAACGTCGCGTCCATCACCCAGACTTCGCTCTGCTGCTCCTCGATGGTGAAGTACATGCGTCCGGGCCCCAAGGCCCACTGCGTCCGATTCGATGGCCGCAGCGGATCGTCGAATCGCACGAGCAGCGTCGGTCGACCCCCGGTCACGGGCACCGACCAGAACTGCGCATTCCCCCGCTGGTCATGATTCTTGAAGTAGATCGTGCGACCGTCGGGGCTCCACCACGGTTCCCCGGCCGTCACGCCGGTGGCCGAATCCACGACGATATGCCGGGCGCCCGTATCGGGATGGATGATCGCCAGCGATCCACCGTAGAGATAGGTGGAGTACGCGATCCAGCGTCCATCGGGCGACCAGATCGGAAATGACCCGATCGAGTCGCGCAGGACGGGTTTCCCCCACGTGCGATCCGGGTTCCGATGGACGACAATGACGGCTCCAGGGATGCCAAAGAGACCGTACGCGAGCGCCTTCCCGTCTGGGGACCAACTGGGCGCCGCTTCCTGCAGCGGTGTCGCCGTCACTTGCTGAATCGGGCCGCCGTCGAGCGGCATGACATAGATGTCGCGATTGCCGGATCGCCAGGAATGAAATGCCACCTCGCGTCCGTCGGGTGACAGGCTCGGATAAAAATCCTCAGCCGTACCCGATGTGAGCTGCTCCGGCTCTCCGTCCGGCAGGCGCATGCGATAGAGGAGCGCCGAGCCGCTCACGTTCGAGTCGTAGAAGAGCCATTTCCCGTCGCCCGAGATGGTCGCTTCCTCAATGACCTGCGTGCCGTGTGTCACCTGGGTCGCTTGGGCTTCCGTCGCGCCGTTCGGCGGAAATGGAAGCGACCAGACGTTCGCTGTCGAGCTATAGACGTCGTAGGCGAATCGATTGCCCGACGCCGAGATCGAGAACGAGTGCACGTTGAGACCGGTCGTCAAGCGGACGGGCGCCCCGTCGTCTTTTCCGGCGCGTGTGATGCGAACGGCATACAGGTCCATCGGCCCGAGCCGGTTGGACACGAAGTACAACCACCGGCCGTCGCGAGACCACACCGGGCCCTGGTTGATCGTGAGGCTGTCGGTCACAGCCGCGGTCGCGCCGTCGGCGACGCGGACGACCATGATGCGGCTGGGCGCCCGGTTGTCGAAGAGCGCGCCGGCGCGCGAGTAGTACGAGTTGAGCGCGACACAGGCGATGCGCGTCGCGTCTGGCGACCACTGGCACAGTGACGGGTCCGTAATGCTGGCGAGCGGCCTGACCCGACCGGTGGCATCGCGGAGATAGAGTGAGTCTGCGACCGTGTAGGCGATGGTCTGACCATCGGGCGCCCAGGTTGCGGAGGTCACCGCGCCTCGCGACACGGACGGGACTTCGGGGCGCACGTTCCCACCGGACGCGGGAGCGCTCCATACGCCGCCGTGCGAGAGAAAGAGGAGCCGCGAGCCGTCGGGCGACCAGGACGCGTTTGTCTCGGTCGAGGTCGAGTCGTCGACGATGCGCGTCGCTCGGCCACCGGTGACCTGCCGGACGTACACCTTGAGACTCGCCGCGGTGCCGGCCGAGTAGGCGACCGATCGTCCGTCGGGCGAAAGCGCGGGCAGCGTGTGGAGTCCGCGCTCCCACGTGACCTGTGTGGACCGGCCGAACGACGCGATCGGCGAGCGGACCGTGCCAAAGCCTCGGCCGAAGACGAACGCCACTGCGACGAGCGCGAGGGTTGGCGCCGCGTAGGCGATGACGGACCTGACGGACCACGCCGGGGCCGAGCGAGGCGGGCGGGCGACCGTTGGCTGCGAGAGCGCCTGAGCGAATGCCGTCGCGCCGGCGAACCGGTCAGCGGGGAGCTTCTCGAGCGCGGTCAGCACCGCCGCTTCCACGGCCGGCGGAATCGTCTTGCGCTGCGGAATCAGTCGCCGTGGCTCGTCCGTCATCATCTTGGCGACGATCGCCTGCGCGGTTGGCCCCGCGAAGGGCGGCTCGCCGATGAGCATCTCGTACGTCACGATGCCGAGCGAGTAGATGTCGGAGCGTGGGCCGACCTCGCGCTCGCCCATCGTCTGCTCGGGGCTCATGTACTGCGGTGTGCCGAGCGAGAGTCCGGTCTGCGTCAGGCGCTGACCGCTCGCTTGTTCGACCGCCAACGCGATCCCGAAATCGGCGACGAGACTGTGGCCGCCGTGGAGCAGAATGTTCTCTGGTTTGATGTCGCGATGAATGACGCCGCGTTGGTGCGCGTAGGCGAGCGCGTCGGCGACCTCGGTCGCGATCTGTATCGCGTCGGCGATCGGCAGTTGCCGCTCCCGCACGAGCCGCGCGCGCAGCGATTCGCCCGCGACGTAGGGCATGACATAGTACAGGTGCCCGTTGGCGCTCCCGCTGTCAAAGAGCGGGAGAATGTGCGGATGCTGCAGGCTCGCGGTGAGCTCGATCTCTTTGAGGAATCGTTCGGGGCCGAGGATCGCGGACAGCTCGGGATGCAACACCTTGATCGCGACCTTGCGATGATGGCGCTCGTCTTCGGCGAGGTAGACCGTCGCCATCCCGCCGCGCCCGAGCTCACGTTCGATCCGATAGCGGTCGGTCAGTGCGCGATCGAGCATGCCATGACGTTATCCTCCGGCGCCCGATCAATCAACTTGTTGAACGGGTCCACGCCAGCTTTGGTTGGGCGCTCGTTGACGAGGAACGTGACCGTCGTCGTCGGCTGCGTCACGTGGATCTTGCGCACCGCGAGCGGGCGGTTCCCGGCAAACACCCCGACGTCTATATAGTCGTCGATCGGGACGTCGTGCTCTGTCCCGAGGCTATCGGCGCGGAGCTTCCGGGCGTCGAACGTGAGCCTGACATCGTAGCGACCGTCCGCACGTCGCTTCGCGGTGGCTGCCGTCGCCCGGTTGTCATAGAGCGTGATCGTCTCGAAGAGGTCGTGGATCACGTACTGGAGCGAATCCGGCGTGGCCGCCCGCAGGTACTGGAGCAGCTCGGCGCTGTTCGTGTACGGCGGCTGTTGAAACGCCTTGTCATGGAGGAATCGGCTCAACGCCGCGTTCAGCGAGTCTTCGCCGATGTAATCGCGCAGTGCGTACAACGCCAATGAGCCTTTGTAATAGGCGATGTAGAGTTGGCTCACGTCGCCGACTCGCATGAGCGGCACTTCCCGCTTGCGCTCGGTCGCGCGGCCCGAGAGGTACCGGTCCAACTCGTAGCGCAAGAACTTCCTGAGGCTCGCCACGCCGTACTTCTGCTCCATCACGGTCAACGCCGAGTACTCGGCCAGCGATTCCACGAGCAATACGGCGCCTTCCTGGTTGGCCGGCGTGATCTGGTGGCCCCACCATTGGTGGCCCAGCTCGTGCGCGGTCGCGAACAACGGCCAATCGAGGTCGTTCTCGGAGTCGCGCACGCGGGAGATGAACCCCAGGCCTTCGGAGAATGGCACCGTACCCGGGAAGGCCTCCGCGAACTCTTGGTACCGCGGGAATTCGACAATGCGGAACTGGTGGAATTGGTAGGGACTGAAATGCGTGCCGTAGTACGCCAGGCCCCGCTTCGTGCCTTCGATCATGCGGCCGACATCGACGTCATGGCCGGGATGGTAGTACACGTCGATCGCGACTCCCGGCGCGCTGTCGTGCCGCACGACGTATCGTCCCGATTGGATCGAGTAGGATTTGCGCATCGGGCTGTCCATATGGTAGGCAAAGAACCGACGCCCGTTCGCCATCCATTCGCGCCGGAGCGCGCCAGGCGCGATCGCGATCTGATCAGGCGCCGTGCTGAGGACGGCGTCGAACGTCACCCAATCGGCATCGCACGCGCTGCCATTCCCCCGGGCCGATTCGTCACTCAGCGACGGCGCGCCGGCCTTCGGCGGCAGGTGGGCGCGTTTGCGTTCGTCGTCGCTCGAGAGCTCGACGTCGTCCTCGTAACAGAGGCTCGGGAAGTACTGGAGCGTCGAGTTGAGGAACGTCCCGTTGGCAACGATGTCGTTGTTCGGCTCGTCGTTCGGATACCCCCGCGCGGCAAAGTGCGCGCCGAACGCGAGCGTCATCGAGTCGCCCGGCGCCATCGGTTGCGCCAACCCATACAAGAACACGCCGCGCGCCGAGTCCGCAAAAAGAAGTCGGGTCGGGCGATTCCACACCAGTGAGTCGACGTGATAGTCGTGCTCGGCCGTCAGCCCCGGCGGCAACGTAAAATGGAAGGCACTGGTGGACAGACTGACATACAGCGTGTCGATGGGCTGCGCATGCTTGTTGACGACCGTGTAGACGCTGGACAGCGCCATCGTGCGGTGTTCCGGCACGAGATCGCCGCGAACCCGGATGGCGACGATGCGCGGCCCGATGAGTGACTGGTAGCGACGGAAGTCGCGCTCGTACGCAGCGCGTTCTTGCTGAACGTCGAGGGTACTCGTGAAGTGATTGATCACCGCGGTATTCCGCCACACGAAGCCGCCGGCGACGACGGTCGCGAACGCGGTGGCGCCGCCCAACAGGCGCGTGGCCGGCGACCGCAGGCGGGCGAGCGCGGCGGCGATGCGGACGCGGCGTGTTTCGTCGGCACCGCGGGGCCAGGCGAGATAGGCGACGATGAGCAGGCCGATCGCCGCGGTGCTGAAATAGAGGGCTAACCCGGTAAGAGAGGCCGAGTATTGCCGGAATTGGTCCATGTCGGAGTACTGGTACTCGGGGGTGAATCCGTACTGATAGATCACCCGCTGGAATCCCAGGTTGCTGAGCGCGAGCGTGACCAGGAAGTACACGATCATGATCACGTGCCCGACGAACTTCTCATTGACCAACGCGTGCACGACGAACGCGAGCGCCGCGACCTCGAGCACGGTGGGCATCGCGATGCCGAGTATGCCACGGGCGTAGAGCCCGAGCTCGTAGTGGTGATAGCCTTTGAGGGTCTGTACGGTCAGCGTGGCCAGCACCGCGCACAGCTCGACGACGAGCATCGCCCCGAGGAAGCCGATGAACTTGCCGGCGAGGGTGATCGCGGTCGGCGCCGGCAGGGCATCCGTCGTCCCGGCGACGCCCAGTTGTCGCTCGCGCCACACGAGCTCGCCCGCGTAGATCGTCGTGATGACAACGAGGAAGAGGTACATCCGTCGGATGATGGCCTGGACCATCTGGCCGGTCACTGGCCAGAGCGCGGTGCCATAGCGAAGGTCGACGAACCAGGCCCCGAGTGACATGAAGACGAGGCCGATGCAGGCGATCGTGACGAACACCGGCTCGCGCACGATGGAGACGAAGAAGAACCATGACTGGCTCGCCAGCTGGCGGAGTCTGGCCTGCGCGTCAAACGCGAGGGAGACCGTCGGCAATCGCACCGGCTGCGAAGCACGGGGTGAGGGGGCTGACGTCGTGCTCCGACGGCGCCAGCTGATCGACCGTGGACTGGCTTCGAGTCGCACGAACGCGAAGGTAACCGCGACGAGCGCCATGGCAACGCCGAGCCAGATGAGGCGATTGGTCAGCAGTATCCCACTCAGCGTAAACGCTCGCGTGTTGCGCTCGCTGATGGTCCAGTATCGGGTGAGCAGGCCAAACGCGGTGTCGCCAAACGGATCGAGTATGCCGGCGAGGTGGAACTGATCGAGTCTGACGAGAATGATCTGCGCGATCGCGTAGCCGGCGAGGAGCAGGATGCCTTGCGTGTAGATCGCGAAGAGATTCCGGGTCAGCGCGCCGACCGTGAACATGAGCGCGCTCACGAACACGATGGTCGGGAGCACGAGCAGGACAAAGGGGTGGGTATAGCTCGAGAGGTGGAACGCTTGCAGCGTGTCGTGGTCGAGCCACGGCATGAGCGTACCGACGAACACACCCAGGGGAATCGCCGTATAGATCGCGACCATCGCGATGAGCGAGCCCGCAAACCGGCCGCCGAGGTAGCCGGCGCGCGTGACGCGAGTCGTGAACAAGAGCTCGTGCGCTTTATACTGGACATCGCGCAGGATCGCGGCGCCGACGACCGCCGTCGTGATGACCTGGCCGACGATCGTGATACCGATCATGATCTGGGCGATGGTCGCCGGTGCGTTGCGGGAGACGGCGCCGGTGCCCGACTGGAGCGCGTCGGACGCCATGCCGAAGGCGCCGAGCAGGAACAAGACGGCGAAGTAGAGGTACGTCGTGCCGCGGCGGAATTGGCTGGCGAGCTCGAGCCGCGCGATCGTCAGGAACACACGGCCTCCCTCCGCCCAAGCTCGTAGAAATACACATCCTCGAGGCCGGATTCTTCGGCGGCGAATCCCTCGCCGGGGTCGGTCTCGCTGTACACGTGCACGATCGGCGTGCCGCCGACCAACCGGGTCGAGATCACGTTGTGGCTGGCGGTGAACGCCGGCAGGTCGGCTCGCGGCACGGCGCGGGACCACACGCGGCCGCGCATGCGCTCGATGATCTCGCGTGGATCGCCGGACGAGACGACCTGTCCGTGATTCAAGATCGCCATGCGGTGGCAGAGCTCGCGGACGTCGTCGACGATGTGCGTCGACAGGATCACGATCACGTCTTCGCTGATCTCCGCGAGCAGGTTGAGAAACCGGCGACGCTCGGTCGGGTCGAGGCCCGCGGTCGGCTCATCGACGATGAGGAGTCGCGGCTGGCCCGCCAGCGCGATGGCTATTCCTAAGCGTTGTTTCATCCCGCCGGAAAACCCTCCGACACGCTTGCTCCGCACATCGAACAGGTTCACCTGGTGCAGCAGCGCATCGACGAGCGCGCGGCGTTCGCCGCGGACGCTGACGCCCTTGAGCTGGGCGAAGTGGTCCAGGATCATCTCGGCCGACAGGTTGGGGTAGAGCCCGAACTCCTGGGGCAGGTAGCCGAGCAGCTTCCGGACCTCGTCAGGTTGGGCGAGGACGTCGAGGGCGCCCAGATGGATGGTGCCGGCATCGGGCCGCTGCAGCGTCGCGATCGTGCGCATGAGCGTCGACTTGCCGGCGCCATTTGGCCCGAGGAGGCCGAACATGCCGTGCGGAATCGTGAGCGAGACGTCCGCGAGGGCGCGCACGCCGTTGGGGTACGTTTTCGAGAGGTTGCGGATCACCAGCTCCACGGGACGTCCTGGTTGGTGTTCAGGATGCCCTACGACAGGGCCAGTCGCCGGGTTTCAGATAGTGTACTATTTAGTGTACTATCTCCAGACTAACCTCGCGGCCGCGCCTTCCCACTGCTCGCGCACCGTGGCGGCCGCCACGTCCGGGTCGCCCGCGCGGATCGCCCGCGCCATCCGGTCGTGCTGCGCGATCGACGGGCGCATGTCGCCGAAGGCCCGGATATAGAGGCGCATGTACCGCTCGGCCTGCAGCTTCATCGTCACCAGCTCGCGCGCCACGCGCGGGCCCGCGCCGGCGTCGATGAATAGGCGGTGGAGCGCCGCGTCGTGGTCATAGATCTCGCGCTGGTCGGGCTTCGGGCCCCGGGCCGCCCGCCCCAGCGCCGCGTTCTGCTGGCGCATCGCCGCGGCGAGCGTCACGCGCGCGCTCCGGTCCAGCGTGGCCGCGTGGCGAATCGCGATCGACTCGAGCGCACCGACGATCTCGAACACGTCCGCGGCATCCGCCTGGCTCAATGGCGCCACCCGCAGGCTTTCTTTGCCGCGTCCCGTGCCGGCGATGAACCCTTCCGACTGCAGGCGATGCAGTGCCGTCCGGATCGGCGTCCGGCCGAGCGCGAGTTGGATCATGAGCTCGCTCTCGACGAGACGCATCCCGGGCGAGAGCGTGCCCCAGACGATCATTTCGCGGAGCCGATTGTACGCGAGACCGACCCGGAACCCCCGGGTCTTTGCCTGCCGGGCGATTGGCATAGTGTACTATATGGCACCGTGCTATTCTAAGCGACATGAGAATTGCCCGTTCGATCTGCCTGCTCGCCGTCGTCACGGCGTGCCAACCGGGATCCGCCGCGGAACACCGTGAGGCCTTTCCCGTTCCACCGAGTTGGCCGTACCATCTCGACGCGCCGGCGGTGACCGCGGCGCACGGCATGGTGGCGACCGATGCGCCGATCGCGACGCATGTCGGCGCCGAGATGCTGCGACACGGCGGCAATGCGGTCGATGCGGCGGTCGCGACGGCGTTTGCTCTCTCGGTCGTGTGGCCGGCCGCCGGCAATATTGGGGGCGGCGGATTCATCGTCGCGCAGATGGCCGGCAGCCCCCCCGTTGCGCTCGACTTCCGCGAGATGGCGCCCGCGGCCGCGACGCGCGACATGTACCTCGGGCCGAACGGCAAGCCGGACGATCGCTCGTCGACCGGTGATCTCGCGGCCGGCGTCCCCGGCTCGGTGGCCGGTCTCTGGGAAGCGCACCATCGTTTCGGCTCCCGGCCGTGGGCCGAGGTGCTGGCGCCAGCCATTCAACTCGCGGACAGCGGGTTCACGGTCGATTCCGACTTTGCCCGCACCACGATCGGCGACAGCGCCAGACTGTCGAAGTTCCCCGCGAGCGCCGCGCTGTTTCTGCCGAACGGCCATCCACTGGTGCCTGGCACGCGCTGGCGGAATCCCGCGCTCGCGACAGTGCTGCGCCGGATCGCCAAGGACGGGCCCGCGGGGTTCTATACGGGGCCGACCGCCGCGGCGATTGTGGCCGAGATGAAGCGCGGGCATGGCATCATGACGCTCGCCGATCTCGCGGCGTACCAGGCGAAGTGGCGCACGCCGATCACGTTCGACTATCGCGGCTACCGGGTCATCTCGATGCCGCCACCATCGTCGGGTGGCATGACGCTCGCCCTCATGGCGCACATGCTCTCGGGCCGCGACTTGCGCACACTCGGCTGGCACTCGCCGCAGGAGATCCACCTGCTTGCCGAGTCCATGCGCCGCGCCTTCGCCGTTCGCAATCACTTCCTCGGCGATCCAGACGCCATCGCGATCCCGACGGACCGGCTCATGTCCCAGTCCTTCGCCGACAGCCTGGACGCGAACATTCGCCCCGATAGTGCGACGCCATCGGCGGACGTGTCGTTCCCGACTGGGGCGAGCGCGGAGGGAAAGCACACGACGCACTTCTCGGTCGTCGACGGCCAGGGAAATGCGGTCGCGCTCACGACCACGATTAATTATGGCTTTGGATCGGCGTCGACCGTCGGTGGCGCTGGATTCGTGCTCAACAACGAGATGGACGACTTCACCGCGCAGCCCGGCGTTCCCAACGGCGCGGGTCTCGTGCAAGGCGAAGCGAACGCGATCGCGCCGGGCAAGCGAATGCTCTCATCGATGACGCCGACCATCGTGCTCGGCCACGATGGGAAGCCGATGATCGTGACCGGCGCCAGTGGCAGCGGCCGGATCATCACGTTGGTGTTCCAGGTGATCTCGAACGTCGTCGACTACGACATGGGGATCAACGCGGCCGTCAGCGCACCGCGCGTGCACCATCAGCACCTACCAGACATACTGCTCTACGAGCGCGACGGGCTCGCCGACTCTACGGTCACCGCGCTACGTAGCATGCACTACGCGGTCGATTCGGCGTGGCGCGGATCGCTCGGCATTGGCGCATCGATCCTGCGCACGCCGACCGGTGTCTCGGGGATGTTCGATCCGCGCCTCCATGGTGCGGCCGAAGGCTACTGACGCGGCATCGGCACATACCGCTTCAGCGACAGCAGCGGCTGCTCCACGAGCAGCCAGCTGACCCACGCAATGTACCAGGAGGCGCATACAAGGAGCGCGAGCTGGACCCCCACGCCGAGCATGGGTGCCCACGTGGCAAAACGACCCCCCAACCAATGGTCCAGTGCATCGCGCATGGGCAGTTGCACGAGGTAGATCGTGTAGCTGTACGTACCGAACGACACCAGTGGTCCCCACTCGAGTACACGGCGGATGCGGCCTCCGTGGGCGATCCGCGAGATGCACGCCGCGGTGACCAGCATCGCCGCCATGCTGCCAAACAGGAGCCCGCCGGTGGACAGCCGGTGGTCCAAGCCGTGCGTTACAAAGAGCACGGCGCGGAGGGTGAACGCCGAGAGGATTACGCAGAGGCACACCGTTGGGAGACGCCGGCGCGGCGTCCAGGCAATGATCGCCGGCCAGACGAGGTAGAACTGCTCTTCGACGGCGAGCGACCACAGATGGCCCGTATCCCATACGGCGTTCAGCCAGCCGTACCGCGCGATCATCACATTGCTGAGATACGTCCAATACCACCAGGTCCCGTGCGGCATCTGGGGCTGCCCGATGAGCAGGACGATCGCGAGGAACAGATAGTACGTCTGGCCGGCTCGTCTTCACCGACATGGCGTAGGAGAACGAGCAGGATGGCGATGCCTCGGAGGCCATCCAAGGCGCGTATATGTTTGCTGGCGCGGGGTGCGGAAGCGGGGTGCTCGAGACGATGCGTCCATCGCTCCCCGACGGCCGCACGAGGCGTAGCCACCTGCTCAGCACTCATGGGCATCCGCTTGCGGGGTCCTATGAGGACTGCATTCCGCCTCGTAACGTCACGCCCGCGTCAGCATCCGGTTAACACGTCAGGACTAGACGAGTCCGGTGCCGTACGCTAAGTACTGCACCACAATGCGCAGACTCTTTCTGTTGGTCGCGGTTCTCGGGACCGGAGCCTTGGGTGCACAGGCCACAACGCCCGATATCACGACGAAGGACCTCGAATACCGCTTGAAGATCATCGCCGATGACTCGATGATGGGCCGCGAGTCGGGGAGCAAAGGCGACTATATGGCGGCCGACTACGTCGCGTCGGAGTTCAAGCGATTGGGATTGGAGCCCGCCGGCGAGGGTGGCACGTATTTCCAAACCGTGCCGTTCTGGAAAGCGGCGATCGACTCGACATCGCGGCTCGTCGTGCAGGGCACGGTGCTCGAGGTGCCGGGCGATCTCCTCCCAACGAACATCGGGGCGCCCGCACGCAGACTCGACGGCGTACCGGTGATCTATGGGGGCGACGCCACGGATAGCGCACATTGGATCGCGCCGTCCCAGGCGGCCGGCAAGCTCGTGGTGCTCGATGTCCCGGCGAACACGATGTTGCGCGGATTCGGACGGTCGCTGCCCCGGTGGCGGCCGTCCGTCGCCGTCGCCATCGTCATGCTCGACGGCCTCGGAAGCGAGACCGTGGCGCGGCTGCGCGAAGGGGTGCCGATCACGGACACGACGCGCGACACCTCGACCGTGGCGTTGCTCAGGATCTCACGACACGCGGCCACGGTGTTGCTCGGCGCGGCGCCATCGACGCTCACGCCGGGAGCCGCCGGGGCGACCGTCAGCGGGCATTTCGATTTCGCGCGGTCTCCGGTGCCGTACCCTGCACGCAACGTGGTCGCCGTGCTCCACGGGAGCGATCCGCGGCTCCGCGGCGAGTACGTCTCGCTGACGGCGCACAACGATCACGTCGGGTTCGACCACAATCCGGTCGATCACGACTCGCTGCGCGCCTTCAACCGCGTGATCCGCCCAATGGGCGCCGACTCGCCGGTTCGCGATCCAACGCCGGCGGAGTGGACGCGCATTCACGCGATCCTCGACAGTCTCCGGCGCGTGCGCCCGCCGCGGCGCGACTCGATCCGCAACGGCGCGGACGATGACGGCTCGGGCACCGTCGCGATTCTCGAGATCGCCGAGAAGATGGCGCGCGGCGGCGCTCATCCCAAACGCTCGATTCTCTTCGTCAGTCATACCGGCGAAGAAGCAGGCCTGCTCGGCTCGCGCTGGTTTACCGATCATTCGACCGTGCCCCTCGACTCGATCATCGGGGAGATCGATCAAGACATGGTCGGACGGGGCACCGCCACAGATTTTCCGCGCGGCGGCACGGGCGCCGGCGATCCGACTTACCTGGAAGTGGTCGGCGCCAAGCGACTCTCGAGTCAGTTCGGCGCCATCCTCGAGGGGGCGAACGCCAAACAGCCGGTCCCGTTCGTGTTCGACTACGAGTACGACGTGCCCGGGCATCCGCTGCAGTACTACTGCCGGGCGGACCACTATAGCTACGCGCGGTACGGCATTCCCTCAGTCGCGCTGTCCCGCGGCGAGCACCTGGACTATCACCAAGTCACGGATGAGGTGCAGTACATCGACTTCACAGATTTGGCTCGGGTGACGCGCATGGTGTACGACGCAGCCATGGCACTGGCGAACACGCCGACGCGGCCCGCGCTCAATGCGCCCAAGCAGAAGGACCCACACGCGCCATGCGTGCAATAGTCTCGATCGCGATCCTGTCAGCGCGGCTGAGCGCACAGACTGCGTGCCCGGCGGGCACGACCGAAGTCCGTCCCGGGAATTGCGAAGCGCCGCGGGAGGCGCCGCCGAGCATTCTCGACTATCGGCCGAAGTCAACGCTGGTCACACCCGCGCATATCGTGAAGGCGGCGAAATATCCGGCGATCGATTTTCATGGCCACCCGAACGAGCTCATTACTTCCGAGCAGGGGCTGGAGACGCTGCATAAGGCGCTGGACGGATTGAACGTTCGCGTGATGGTCGCCGCCGATAACCTCTCCGGCGGCGAGCTACGCGATGCGGTGGCGGCGATCCGCGCGTCGAACGCCATGAGAGACCGGGTGCGCGTGCTCGCCGGCATCGACTTCGACGATGTCGGGCCGGGATGGGCCGAGCGTGCCGTGAAGCAATTGGATGCCGACGTCGCCGCGGGCGCGGTGGGCGTCGGCGAGATCTCGAAGAGTCTCGGGCTCTCGATACGAAAGCGCGACGGTTCGCGACTCCACATTGACGATCCCGCGCTCGACCCCATCTGGGACGAATGCGCCCGCCTGGGGATTCCGGTGTTCATTCACACGGCGGACCCGTGGGAGTTCTTTCAACCCGTCGACTACACCAACGAGCGCTGGCTGGAGCTGGAGCTGTTCCCGGGGCGCCGGTACCCGAAAGACCGCTTTCCGAGCTTCGAAGAGCTCATGACCGAGCGGGACAACATGTTCCGCAAGCATCCGCGGACCACGTTCATCGCCGCGCACATGGGGTGGCACGCGAACGACCTCGCGTCGCTCGCCGCGATGCTCGATGCCATGCCGAACGTGTATACGGAAGTTGGGGCGGTCCTCTATGACATCGGCCGGCAGCCGCGCGCGTCGCACGATTTCTTCATCAAGTACCAGGACCGCATTCTCTTCGGGAAGGACTCGTTTCAACCGACCGAGTATCCGTACTACTTTCGCGTGTTCGAGACGGCGGACGAGTATTTCGATTACTACCGGCCGTACCACGCATTCTGGAAATTGTATGGCATCGCCCTTCCTGACAGCGTGCTCAAGAAGGTGTACTTCGCGAATGCGCTCAAGATCACTCAAGGACTGCCGCGCTAGCGAACGGTACGCAAAGTGCTGCCCTTCGACGCCGAGCCCCGCGTGGCCACCGACATCACTCGTCGTCATTTTCTGGAGGCTGCCGCAATGAGTATCGCCGCTGTACAGCTCGGCAACGCGGGTACCGCGCTCGCCGATGCCCCCACCGACATCCGCCCGTTTCAGGTTCACTTTCCTGACGAAGCGCTGGCCGACCTCCACCGGCGCGTCGCAGCCATTCGATGGCCGGAGAAGGAAACGGTCGCCGATCAAACGCAAGGCGTGCAACTGGCGACGATTAAAGCCCTCGCGGAGTATTGGTCAACCAAGCACGACTGGCGCAAAGTCGAGGCGCGACTCAATGCGCTGCCGATGTTCATCACCGAGATCGACGGCCTCGACATTCACTTCATTCACGTAAGGTCGAAGCACGAGAACGCGCTGCCGTTGATCGTTACGCACGGCTGGCCGGGCTCGGTGATCGAGCAGCTCAAGATCATCGATCCATTGACGAATCCCGAGGCCAACGGCGGGACCGCATCCGACGCGTTCCATCTGGTGATTCCATCGTTGCCGGGCTACGGATTCTCCGCCAAGCCGACTGCTACCGGCTGGGACACCACCCGTATCGCGAAGGCGTGGGACGCGTTAATGAAGCGCCTCGGCTACACGCAATACCTGGCGGCCGGCGGCGATTGGGGTGCGGCCGTTACGCAACTGATGGGAGTACAGGCGCCTCAGGGCCTGCTCGGCATTCACACCAACATGCCGGGGACTCTGCCGCCCGAGGTGTCCAAGGCACTGGCGATCAATGCACCGGCGCCGGCCGGTCTCGCACCCGACGAGCAAAAAGCGTTCGACGAGCTGAAGGATTTTTATGGCCACCACGTCGGGTACGCCGGCGAGATGGCAAACCGCCCGCAGACGTTAGTGGCCCTCGCGGATTCGCCCATCGGACTGGCGTCCTGGATTCTCGATCACGATGGCGCCAGCTTGGCGCTCATCTCGCGCGCGTTTGCCGGACAGAAAGAAGGCCTGTCGCGCGACGATGTGCTCGACAACATCACGCTCTACTGGTTGACGAACACGGGCGTCTCGTCCGCTCGCCTCTACTGGGAGAACAAGCTGCCCTTCTTCGACATCTACGGCGTCACCGTGCCGGCAGCCATCAGCGTGTTCCCCGACGAGCTCTATGAGGCCCCGCGCAGCTGGACCGAGAAAGCGTATCCCAAGCTGCTGCGTTACAATCGCCTTCCCGTCGGCGGCCACTTCGCGGCCTGGGAGCAGCCGAAGCTCTATGTCGACGAGATTCGCGCGGGCTTCAAATCACTGCGTAAATAATTGCCTACGAGCCCCAGACGGCGCCCCGCGTCACTTGGCTGACGCGGGGCGCTCGTGTATCATGCCCGGCTGCATGATCAAATCTTTGATGATTCCGAGCGTCGCGATGGTGCTCTCTACGCTCGTGTGCGGCGTGGCCTTGGCCCAGGACGCGCCCGCGGCACGGATCGCGGGTCGCGAGTACCCCTCGATATTCGCGCCCTGGAATCTCGCGGAGAACTTACGCCAGAACGATGGCACCACCGTTCCGCTGTCGGCCAGCGAGAGCCCCAACGACATTCGCGCGCGGCACGATTTGTTCTTCTCGACCTATGAACGGTTGGGTCTCAGGCTCGCGGCCGGCCGGCAATATGTCGTGCTGACGCCCGAGTTCACGGACGAGAGCGTCCAGGCGGCTCTCGCCAACCGGGCGAAGCTCCTGGCGGCGAATCCCCACATGCTCATCATGACGGACCTGCATTACTTCTCCGCGAGGCATGACTATCTGCCCGCCGACTCGCCCTGGTGGCTGCGCGATGCGAAGAACGCCCGGTTCGAGGGCAACAACACGGAATACAAGTCGTCGCGCCTGGACTTCTCGAACCCGGCGTTCCAGGACAAAGTCGCCGCTCTCTGCGCGGCGCTGCTCAAGACCGGAGTGTACGACGGGTGCATGATGGACTGGTGGCATGACGACGACGAGATGGGCGGCGACCGGCTGGCGCTCGTCAAGAAGATCAGGGCCGTCATCGGCGAGCAAGCGATTCTGCTCGGGAATGTCAACGGACATCTCCTGACCCGTACCGCCAGCTATATGAATGGCATGTACATGGAGGGATTCGGCGCCAAGTTCTTCCCCGACTGGCATACCGCGGCCGCGAACCTCTTGTGGGGAGAGAGCCACCTGCACAAGCCCGCATTCACGGCCCTCGAGGGTTGGTGGCGAACCGGGCGGGATGAGCTCCCGCTGATGCGCGAGGTGACGACGCTCTCGCTGGTGTTCTCGAACGGCTACGTGTTGTTTTCCGACCCCAACGCGTTGCCGACGCCGGACCATCTGCACGATTGGTATCCCTTCTGGGATAAGTCGTTGGGCCACCCCGTAGGCCCGCTCGCGACGCTCGACCACCCCGATCTCAACGGCGCATACACGCGCCAGTTCGAAAAGGGCGAGGCGGTCTTTAACCCGCCCTCCAACCACCCGGTCGTCGTGAAGTTCCCCGAGCAGCGCCGGAGTGCGGCCACGAATGTCACGGGCCAATCCTTTACAGTGGCGCCCGGAGATGGCGACTTGTTTCTTTCACAGTAGCTCGATCACCCCCAACGACGGAGAAGGCGAATGGATTTTCGCGGAGTAGGAGTACTCCTCGCCGCGGCCTGCATGCTGGCACCACGTGCGCGAGCACAAGGTCCGGCGGTCGGCGACGCGGCACCCGATTTTTCACTTCCGGGCGGCACGCGGTACGGAGTGCTCAAGAACCCGGTGCACCTGGCCGACTATCGCGGGCAGACGGTCGTGTTGGCCTTTTTCTATCAGGCGCGGACCAAAGGCTGAACGGTCCAAATGGAGGCGTACCGTGATCAGTACGCCAAGCTGTTCCACAATGGCCGCAAAGTGACGGTCATTGGCATCAGCGTCGACCCAGACACGATGCAAGCAAATTGGGCGCACGAGTCGGACTTTCCGATCGTCTTCGCCAGTGATAGCGGCAGCGTCGTCGGCAAGGAGTACGGCGCCTACGATGCCCAGAACAAAGTCGACAACCGATCGCTATTCGTCGTCGGTCCCGACGGGCGGATCGCCTACGTGACGAAGCCGTTCAAGGTGCTGGCACCGGCGTCGTATACCGATCTGGCGGCCGCGATCGACAAGGTCACGCCGGCGAGTTAGAGCGCTTTCCGGATCGCGGCGTCGATGTCCTGGGTGCCGCCGACACCGGTATAGACCACCTTCCCCGTGTGGTCAATGACAACGACGTACGACGTCGCGGGAGCATCGTAGGCTCCCGCGGCGTTGCCGTCGGCGTCGTAGACGACTGTGCCCGGCATGTGATGCACGGCGACGTGCTTTTGCACGCGCTCGAAGGATTCATTGATCGCGACCGCGACCGTCACGAACCGCACGCGTCCGGCATACTTCGTTTGTGCCGCGCTCAGCGCTGGCTCGAGCTCCTTGCAGTTCGGGCACCAGGTTGCCCAGAACTCGATGAGCGTCGGTTCGCGGCCAACGAGATGCGAGAGATCCGCGGTCTTTCCATCCAGCGATCGCACGACCGCCGTAGGGGCCTTCGTACCGAGCGCAATGCCGCCATCCTGTGCGTACACTGGCGCGGCGACCATGAGCGCAATGAGGGTCGATTTGAGCATCGTCAGATGAGTTGCTGCCCCATGAGAACCAGGTAGTACTCCGCTGCGCCCAGCATGATCAACGCAAAGGCGCGCTTGACCCACGTCATCCACGCTCCCGCGCGCGGCAGACGAGCGAGGGCGCCGGTCGACAGACCAGCGACCACAAGAAACGTGCACATCCCGAGGGAGAATACGAACAAGTAAATGAAGCCCAGCACGCCGCTCCGGGTCGTGCCCACCCACGTCAGGACGGCCGCCATCACGGGCGCCGAGCACGGTGCAGCAACCAGCCCGGACGCCGCACCCATAATGAATGCGCCGGCCGCGGCTCCCCCGTTCCCCGCGCGGGAAGCTCGCGCGATGAGCGCCGACGGAATCGGGACGGGCATAACGTCTAACATCACCAGGGCGAACAGGATGAGAAGATTCGCCATCACGAAGTAGGCCCAGGGGTTCGAGCTCACCGAGCCGAACAGTGTGCCCGTGAGACCAGCCAACAGGCCCAGCGTGGCATACACGAGAGCGAGACCCAGGACATAGCTCAGCGTGAGCACTATGGGCCGCACGCGCGAGGCGTTGGTGTCTCCGCCAACACTCTTTCCGCCGACTATGGCCGCCGTGATCGGAATCATCGGATAGATGCACGGCGTCAGGCTCGTGAGCACGCCGGCGACGAACAGGAACGGAACCGCCGTCCACGGGTGGGACGACAGCTGAGCGGCGAGGGACGTATGGTCCATTGGGCTGTAACCTAAGCTATCCCACGTCAAGAAGTTGTCAGGGTCCTGTGAGTTCTGGCGGGCGCCCCACGTGGCCCAATATTATGGCGCATGTTTCGCTCTCTGGCGTGGCTCATAGCGATCACTCCCGTCGCGGTCCGCGCGCAGGACGCGGCGCTCAACCTCGCTGATCCCGATATCGCGGCCATCGCGAAACTCGCCGATGACTTCGCGCATGCGGTTGACGGGGGCGATCTCAATCGTATCGTGGATTTCTACAGTCCCGCCGCGATCTACTTCGCGGACGGCGAGCCGGTGATCGATCGCAACGTCGGCAAGGCGATCGCGAATCGCTGGCGCAAGAGCATCGGCTCCAATCGCGCGCACATGGCGATTCGCGTCGAAGAGGTCAACGTCTCCGGCGACCTCGCGTACGATCGCATCAGCTACACCGTCACGATCATGCCGAGAATCGTGAATCTCGTCCCAGGACAAACGGGAACACCGAGCCAGGTGCAGCGCATCGGACGCGCCCTCGAGATCCTCCGCAAAGAGGACGGCGTCTGGAAATACTATCGCGTCATGACCAACAGTTCGTCCGGCGACGAGTAGCGCGTCATCACCGCGATGCGATTCAGATGATGGGTCGCATTGACCGCTCGTTGACACGTTCGTATTTATCTGTTATCGCTGCCACAACGTAACAAGTACTGAGCGTAGCGCCGCCCGTCGCGCATTGCCGTCGGGGGGTATTTGTTGTGCCTCAAGACCGCGCTCAGTCACAATCCCAGGTGGAGCATCCGCCATGCGACTGTCTCGTGCGGTGGCGCTGTGGGCCTGTTCGTCCCTGATTGCCACCGCGGCGCACGCCCAGTCGCGGACGATCAGCGGAACAGTCACCGACGCCGAAAGTAGTCAGCCCCTCTCCGACGTCCAGATCGTCATCAAGGGCACGTTGCGGGGGACGCATACGAAGGACGACGGGACCTACACATTGCCGGTGCCCGACAACGGCGCGCTGACACTCAGCTTCCGGCGCATCGGCTACATCCAAGTGGAGAAAGCCGTCCCCGCCGGAGAGCAGAAGATGGACATCGCGCTCGCCCGCGATGTGCTCAAGCTCGAAGAGACGATCATCACCGGACAGGCGACCACCGAGAGCCGCCGCAACCTGGCGAATGCCGTGTCCACGGTGTCGGCGGACCAGCTGACCGCCGTGCAGTCCCAGACCCTCGACCAGGCGCTCCAGGGCAAGGTCGCAGGCGCCGACATTCAGGCCAACTCCGGCGCCCCCGGCGGCGGTATGCAAGTGCGACTGCGCGGCATCTCGTCGATCATCGGCACCTCCGATCCGCTGTTCGTCGTCGACGGCGTGATCATCAGCAACGCGTCGATCCCGGCCGGCACCAATTCGATCACGAAAGCGACGTCCGGCGCCGCGGGCGGCAGTGGGATCTCCTCGAACGAGGACAATCCATCGAACCGCCTCGCGGACCTCGACCCCAACGACATCGAGAGCATCGAGGTGCTCAAGGGCGCCTCGGCCTCCGCGATCTACGGATCGAAAGCGTCGCAGGGCGTCATCCTGATCACCACCAAGCGTGGGCACGCCGGCAAGCCGAAGTTCAACGCCACGCAGCGCCTGGGATTCAGTGAGGACTCGAAGGAGCTCGGATCGCGGACCTTCACGACCCTGGTGTCGGCCGAATCCGCGTTCGGAGGAAAGGCCGCGCAGTACTGGAAGCCGGGCGTCACGTACGACCACGAAGCGGAGCTGGCCGGTAACAAGCCGCTGTCCTGGCAGACCACGATGAACTTGAGCGGCGGCAACGATGCCACGCAGTACTACACGTCCGGCATCCTGGAGCACGACGGTGGCATCATCGACAACACGTATTTCGACAAGCAGTCCGTCGCCCTCAACCTCAATCAGCAAGTCGGAACGCGGATGGACTTAGGACTGCAGACGACATTCGCGCACACGGCCGATGGACGCGGGCTCACCAACAACGACAACACGAGCACCAGCTTCTACGCCACGCTGCCGGGCGTGCCGAACTTCGTGAACTTGCAAGCGGCGAACGGCGCCTACCCGAACAATCCGTTCGCGCCGAGCAATCCGCTGCAGACCGCCGCCCTGCTCCACAACGACGAGAGCATCTATCGGTTCATCGGCTCCGGCCACGGCAGCCTGCATCTGCTCTCGAGCTCCAGCAACACCCTCAACCTCGTGTTCACTGGCGGCCTGGATTTCTTCCAGCAGCAGAATTCCCTCTACTCGCCGCCGGATCTGCAGTACGAGATCCTGTACGGCAACCCGGGCACGAGCGTATTGTCGAACACGAACAACCTATTCACGAACGTCAACCTCAATCTCGTCCACGTTTTCACGCCGAGCGGCGGGGCGTTCCGCGCCACGACCTCGCTCGGCGCACAGGAGGAGACACGCTATCAGAGCCTGGACCGCACCGCAGCCAAGAACTTGGCCGGCCCTCTCCAGAACATCAATCGCGGGACGTTCGTGACGGTGGACGAAGAGCGGCAGAATACCGTCGACCAGGGACTCTTCGCCCAAGAGGAGTTCCTGACCCTCTCGGACCGCCTGTTGCTGACCATCGGCGTGCGCGCAGACCGGAGCAGCAACAACGCCAACACGGACCATCTCTTTTGGTATCCCAAGGGATCGGCGTCGTATCGGCTGAACGTCGGAAAGTCGTTCCTCGATGAGATCAAGTTCCGCGCGGCGATCGGCGAGTCGGGCAACGAGCCGCTCTACGCCCAGAAATTCGGCGAGCTCCTGGCGGCCAACTACGTCGGCATCCCGACGTCCCAGGTGCTCGGATCGATCGCGTCGCCCGACCTCCAGCCAGAGCAGCAGCTCGAGGTCGAGGGCGGGTTCGATGCGACGCTGTTCGGCAGCCGCGCCACCCTGAGCGTCACCGGCTATCAGAAAACCATCAACGATCTCTTGCTGCAACGCACGCTCGCCGGCGCCACCGGCTTCCAGACCGAGTTCTTCAACGGCGGCACCCTGCGCGACCGCGGCCTCGAGATCGAGGGGAGCGCCGCGGTCCTCCAGGGTCGGAACACGCAAGTGACCTTGAACGCGAACTTCTCGAAGGATGCGAGCCTCATTACGTCACTCCCGGTCCCGCCCTTCATTCCCGCGAACCAAGGGTTCAGCACGACCTACGGGACGGCGTACATCGAGCAAGGCCATTCCGCGTCGGAGATCGAGGGCAACGTCGTGCAAAACGGCAAGGTCACGACCGGTGCCATCGGCGATGCGAACCCCGATTTCCGCTTGGGCTGGGGCGGCTCGGCCACCTATCACGGCCTGCACCTGTCGGTGCTCTTCAACTGGGTCCAGGGACAGAGCATCGTCAACCTGACGGAGTTGTTGTACGACTTCGCCCAGAATAGCGTGGACTATGCGAATCCGATCACCGTCGACGGCAAGCAGACGACCATGGGCGCCTATCGCCTCGCGCACTGGGAGGCGGGATACGGCAACACCTATGTGCAGGATGGCTCGTTCGTGAAGCTGCGCGAGTTGACGCTCTCGTACGATCTCCCGTTGCAATGGTTCCGGTTCGCCGGGCCGGGTCTTTCCAGCGCGACCGTGAGCATCAGCGGCCGCAACCTCGTCACATGGACCAAATACCCCGGCCTCGATCCCGAAGTCTCGAACTTCGGCAATCAGAACGTCGGCCGTAACGTCGATGTCGGCCCATTCCCACCGAGCCGTACCTTCTGGTTCGGCCTCAGCCTGGGGTTCTGACCATGACCACTCGTCTACTTCGCGCCGCAGCCCCCGCGGCCCTCGGTCTCGCGGCGTCGCTCATGGGATGCGCCAACCTGACGGTGCCCGATCTCAACAACTCGAGCATCAGCGACTTTCAATCGCATCCATCGGGCGCCGGCGCCGGCGCCATCTCCGTGGGGCTCCTCCGCGGCGCACGGGACTGCACCTGGTTCCTGATCCGGACGCTCGGCGTATTCGGCCGCGAGGGGTACTCGCTCAACGTCGCGCAAGGCGACCTGCCGACGTACTTGGTCGGCCCATTGAGCCCCGGCGACTTCCTCGTGTCGGGCACGTGGAATCAACAGTACGCCGATCTTCGGGCGGCCAACATTGTATTGGACGGCCTCCCGAGCGTGACCGACCTGACGACGGCTCAGAAAGAAGCGATGACGGGTTTCGTCCAGACGATGGAAGCCTTCGACCTGTCGCAGCTCGCCACCACGCGAGACACGTTCGGCATTCCGATCGCGGTCGACATCGCCCCGACCGGTGCGCTCGCGCCGATCGCGCCGAAGGCCCAGGTCTATCAGCACATCTATAACCTGCTCGACTCAGCCCAGACGCACCTCCAGAATGGCGGCGGCGTCTTTTCGTTCCCGATGCCCCAAGGCTTCTCCGGGTTCGACACGCCGACCACGTTCATCCTGTTCAACCGCGCCCTGCGCGCGCGCGTCGACATCACGCTCAGCAACTACACGCAGGCGCTGACCGACCTGTCGGCATCGTTCCTCTCCACGTCGGCCCCGCTATCGCTCGGACCGGAGTTCGAGTTTTCGACCAACGCGGGCGATGAGGTCAACCCGCTGTTCGTGCCCTTCCTGTACGCGCATCCGCGGCTCGTCAGCGAAGCGCAGCTGCGGCCGAATGACTCGTTGGATCTTCGCGTGCAAGAGAAGATCGTCACGGTGCCCTCGGTCACGTTGGAGGGCATCACGGACAGCTTGCAGTTCTCGCTCTATAACTCGAGCGCCTCGCCGATCCCCGTCATTCGCAACGAAGAGCTCATTCTGATGCGGGCCGAGGCGAACTTCGGGCTCGGGAACAAAACCACGGCGCTCACGGACATCAATCTGATCCGCACCAGCTCGGGAGGCCTGGCCGCCCTGCCCGGCTCGTTCGCGTCCGGACCCGACGCCGCGATGCTCAATGAGATCCTCTACGAAAAACGATACTCGTTGCTCTGGGAAGGCGGTCACACGTGGCTCGATCTGCGGCACTACGGGTTGCTGCAGACGCTGCCGAAAGCGGAGCCGAACCATCACATCTTCGAGATCATGCCGTACCCGCTCGCCGACTGCCAGGGTCGGACCCCCAAGCCGGAAGGGTGTAACTTCGTCGTCGGATACTAGGCGTTGCGCGGTCGGCAGCTCTTCGTAGTGGCCGGGTTGTCCGTGCTGGCGGGCACCCGGCCCGCCATGTATCGCATTCCGCTCGACGCGACCACGACGGGCCGTGGCGCGTCGGGCGTGGCCACGCTGTCGCGCCCGGCCTCGCCGTTTTCCATGCCCGTCACACGAGACGGTCACATCGTCTATGATGTCGGTGTGACCGTCGCGGGCCTGCCGACACCGGACACGTTCAACGGCGCCACGGTATACGTGGCCTGGGCCACCGTGCCCGACCTGTCGCTTGCCGTGTCACTCGGCACACTGGCGAGCGACGGCACGACGCGCGGCCAGGTGGCGTGGAACAAGTTCATCGTGCTCGTGACGGCCGAGCGAACCATCGGGGCCAAGTGGAGCGGGCCGATATTGCTCAAAGGCTCGTCGCCGAGCACGTGGATGCAGCGGTTTCAAGCGCACGTCACGGGTAACGGCGGCAACCCCGACTTCTGATGCGCGCGGTGGTACTCGGCTTGGCGCTCTTTGGTATCCCGGTGAGAGCGCAGGATACGTCGATGGCCGGTATGCACATGGCCATGCCCATGGGCGACGGCCACGGCCATCGTATGCCACCCATGCCGGCCGGGATGTTAATGATGCCGGGGCTCGACAGTGTGTCACCACAGGTCACCGCGTTTCTTCCGTCGGGGTCAGCCACACCCGCCGTTCCGGGGACCGTGGTCGAGGTCAAAGACGGCGACACATTGACGCTCGACGCACGTCTGGTCACCCGGACGATCAACGGGGCGACGTACACGACCTACGCGTACAACGGACAGATTCCCGGGCCGCTCATTCGGGTCAAGCAAAATACGACGTTCGTCGTCCGGTTCACGAATCATATCAATCTGCCATCATCGATTCACTGGCATGGCGTCAGGCTGGACAATCAATTCGATGGCATCGATGCGGTGGGTCCAGGGGCATCGTTCATCTATAAAGTGCACGTTCCCGACGCGGGGCTCTTCTGGTATCACCCGCATATCCGCGAGGATATCGAGCAAGGGCTCGGCCTGTTCGGGAACCTGCGCGTCGATTCGCCGGATCCCGCGTACTACAACCCGGTCAATGCGGAAGCCACGCTCATCCTCGACGATCTGCTCGTCGATAAGACCGGGCTGATTCCCTACGGAAAAGAAGGCGCCAATTTCGCCATCATGGGACGGTTCGGCAATGTCCTGCTGGTGAACGGGCAGCCGCGGTATCATCTCGATGTGCACCGCGGGGACGTGGTGCGATTCTTTCTCACGAACGCGTCGAACGCCCGGAGTTACAACATCGACTTCGCCGGCGCCAAGCTCAAACTCGTCGCGACCGACGAGAGTCGATATGAGCGCGAGATGCCGGTGACGAGCGTCGTGATCGCGCCCGCGCAGCGATTTATCGTCGAGGGGCGCTATGACAGCGCCGGGACGTTTCCGATCGCGAATCGGGTCCAGGCGGTGTCGAACTTCGCGGCCGAGTACTCGGTCGAAGCGGACACGCTCGGTACGGTGACGGTGTCGCCGGAGCGCACGACGGCCGATCACGCCAAGGAGTTCACCGCGCTGCGATCGGTGACCGACGTGTCCAAAGACATCGACCGGTTCCGGTCCCAGTTCGACAGACCGCCGGATCATACCCTGATCCTGACCGTCAACATTCAGGGGCTGCCGCGCAGCCTCGTGCAGTTCATGGCCATCGACACGATGTACTTCAACCCCGTCGAGTGGAACGACGGGATGCCGGACATGAACTGGCTCTCGACCAGCAAAGAAGTCCACTGGATCATGCGCGACAGCGCGACCGGCAAAGAGAACATGGACATCGACTGGCCGCACATGCGCGCCGGCCAGATGATCACGATTCGCATTCACAACGATGAGCGTTCGATGCACCCCATGGCGCATCCCATTCACTTTCACGGCCAGCGGTTTCTGGTGATCGACCGTGATGGGGTCCGCAATACGAATCTCGCCTGGCAGGACACGGAGCTCGTTCCCGTGGGAACGACCGAAGACCTGTTACTCGATGCCTCCAATCCCGGCGTCTGGATGGCTCACTGTCATATCGCCGAGCATCTCGACGCCGGCATGATGATGCGGTTCACCGTCGATCCATAGGAGCGTGACATGATTCGAGTCGGTACACTCGCGTTGGCCTTGAGCGCCATCGCGATCCAGGCCCAGGATCCGCCGAAGCTCGACAAGGTCGGCGGCAGCAACAACGTGCACTTGTTATCCCATGTCCCGCTCGGCGGGTATTTCCGGGTCGCCGACGCGGACTTGGAGCAGGAGATGTCCCGCCCATACGCGTACGTCGGCCAGATCCGCGACCGGGCGGGCTTCACGATCATCGACATCAAGGATCCGTCGAATCCCAAGGTGCTGTATAAATGGCGGATCGAGAACTATGAGCTGCATCAGGGCGATGGCGGCCTGCGGGCGAAGTACTTCAAGCTGCACGGCCGGTACTACGTGGCCGTCTGCTATCAGTTCCTGCAAGGCTCGCCCGACGCCGACCTGGGCGCGATCATCTACGACGTCACGAGCCTGCCGGACACCAGCAAGATCAAAGTCGTCGCCCGGATCACCGCGCCGTCATTGCCCGGCGGATTCCACAACCTGTTCGTGTACAAGCACTCGGACGGCCGTGTCCTGCTCTTCACGACGACCACCTCCAACGTCGCCAACATCTACGACATGGAGAAGACCATCGCCGGCGACAAGGACTTCGGCTTGATCGGCACGGTGCCGATCCCCCAAGGCTCAGCCCACAAGGAAGTGCTGCCGGGATTCGACCAAGGCCAGATCGCGATCTCGGGCTATCACGACTTCGCGGTGCAGTACGATCCCGCCACGCATCAGGACAAGTTCTACGGTGGCGGCGCGGGCGGGTACTACGTGTACGACGTGACGCACACGGACCAGATCAAGCTCGTGACGTCGATCGTCGGCTCGGCCGGCGTGGGTTGGGGTCACACGTTCACGCCGACGCCCGACGGCGCGTTCGCCGTGACCGAGACCGAGTATCAGTGGGCCCCGCTCCGTATTTATGATCTGCGACCCGGGCTCGAGGGCAAAGTGCAGGCGGTGACGCAGCCCGTCTCGGTGTGGAATTCCGACTGGAACGACCTCGCGCACAACCACGAGATCCGCTGGCCGTACGTGTTCGTCTCGGCGTACGAAGACGGTCTCCAGATCTTCAACATGCAGGACGCGGCGCACCCCAAGACCATCGGCTGGTACTACACCTGCGAGTGCCAGCACGCGACCGGCTTCGGCGGTCTGCCGCAGTGGACTGGGCACAGCATCTACAATGGCGCCTTCGGCATCATGGTGCGGAATGCCGATGGGCTCATCATGATCACGGACTCGAACACCGGGGCGTGGTTCTTCAAGCTCGATGGGTTCAGCGGGTGGAATGGCGAGGACTGGGGCATGCCGAACATCTCCAGCGCCCAGGACTGGGATCATGGACCGCCCGGCGCGCCGGCGCCGCACAAGGTGGCGTCGAAATGAGATCTCTGATCGCGCTGACGTTGGCGGCGACACTCGGCGCGCAACAACCGCGGTTCGAGGTGACGTTCCCCGCATCGCTCAACAGCGGTCCGATCACGGGCCGGCTGTTCGTCACGCTCTTTCAGCGCGCGGACATTGAGCCGAGGATCGCCGCGTACCAGTCGGCGCGATTTCGCACGGGCCGCGTGCCGATCTTCGCCATCGATGTCGATCAGCTCGCACCGGGTCAATCGGCGGTCGTCGATGCGAAAGCCGTCGGATATCCGTTGGCCAACGTGCGTGATTTGCCCGCGGGCGACTACTACGCGCAGGCAGCGCTCAACGTGTACACGCAGTACCATCGGTCAGACGGGCACACGATCTGGGCCCATCAAGATCATTGGGAAGGCCAACGGTGGGCGTATGCTCCGGGCAATCTCCTCTCGACGCCGGTGAAGGTCCATCTGGATCCGGCGAAGGGGTTCAACGTCAAGCTGGCGTTCGATCACAAGATTCCACCGCTCGAACCACCCCACGACACGAAGTGGGTCAAGTGGGTCAGAATCAGGAGCGACCTGCTCACGAAATTCTGGGGTGTGCCGCAAGAGCTCGGCGCGACGATACTCTTGCCCAAGGGCTACGACGAGCACCCGGACACGTACTACCCGGTCCTGTACATCCAAACGCACTTCTCCCTCGACCCTCCGTTCGGCTTCACGGACGACCCGTCGCCACCGCCGCCGCCGATTCAACTCGCGCCACCGAGCGCGAGATCGAACGTCGAGTCGTCACGTCCGTTCGGCGGAGGTGGCAAGAAGGAGACGGGCTACGAGTTCTACCAATCGTGGAACTCGGATGCCATGCCGCGGATGATCCTGGTGACGTTCCAACATGTCACCCCGTACTTCGACGACTCGTACGCCGTGAACTCGGCCAACAACGGCCCGTACGGCGACGCTCTCATGCAGGAGCTGATCCCGTATGTCGAATCGCACTTCCGGATCATCCGCCAGCCATACGCACGCGTGCTGACTGGGGGATCGACCGGCGGCTGGGAGTCGCTCGCGCTGCAACTCTACCACCCGGATTTCTTCGGGGGGACATGGACGTTCTATCCGGATCCGATCGACTTCCGACGCTGGCAGTTGGTCGATATCTATTCGGACTCGAACGCGTTCGTGGTCCCGAACGCGGCGCCTGGCGCTCCAGAGCGGATGATGCAACAGTCGCCGGAAGGGCAACCGGTCGCGTCGTTCCGCGCCATCAGCCAAATGGAGGACGTCTCGGGAACGCACGGCCGGTCGTGTGCCCAGTTCGACATCTGGAATGCCGCGTATGGCCCGGTGGGCGCGGACGGCTACCCGCGGCAGCTGTTCGATTTTCACACGGGCGTGATCGACCACGATGTCGCACAGTACATGCGCGATCATGGGTACGATCTCCGGTACTATGCGGAACAGAACTGGGCGAAGATCGGGCCCTCGCTCGTGGGCAAGATCCACATGCTGACCGGCGACATGGATGATTTCTACCTCGCGCCGGCGGTCTATCTCATGGAAGACTTTTTGGAGAGCACGAAGAATCCCTATTACGCGGGCGATTTTCGCTATGGGCGTCCAAACAAGGGACACGGGTGGCAGCCTATGACGAACGCCGATCTGCTGCGGGAAATGGCCGCGCAGATCGCCAAGAACGCCCCAACTGGAGCCAATACGTCATCATGGCGCGATTCCCGATAGTTGCGCTCGCACTGGTGGCCGTGCGTGCCGCATCCGCACAGGTCACGCCGCTGAGCCCCGAAGATCTGACGGCGATACATTCGGTGGTGGGGACGGCGACGCCGCAATGGTCGCCCGACGGCGCGCGCATCATGTTCGCGTCGCCGCTCGGCGGCTCGGATCTGTGGACGGTGAACGCGAGCGGCGGTTTCCCGACGCCGCTCAACGTCGACATGGGGGACATCCCATTCCTGCAGCCGCACCAACCGACCTTTTCACCAGACGGGAAGTGGCTCGCCTACATCTCGAGCAAGAGGGGTGAGGGCGCGTCCGAGATGTACGTGACATCGCTCGAGGACGGGAGAACGGTGCCGCTCACCCACCTCGGGTCGCACGTCAACTCCTATTCGTGGTCGCCGGACAGCCGGTCAATCGCCGTCGCCGATGATCGATCCGGCGGCTACGACATCTACGTCGTCAGCGTGCCGGGTGCCAGCATCACGCGGATCACGAGCGATCCGCGCTATGAGGTGTTCCCGTCGTGGACGCCCGATGGCAAGCGCCTCGTGTACGTGCGACTCGACGACCGGTGGCAAGACCACGACGTGTTGATCGCCGATGCGGCCGGCGGCAGCGACGCGCGGACCGTCGTCAAGGACACCAATTTCTTCGACTACGGGGCTGGCGCGACGTTCGGCTACCCGCTGATCTCGCCCGACGGGTCGACGATGCTGTTTCGGTCGCAGCGGAGTGGGTGGATCAACTACTGGGCCGTGCCGCTCGCGGGCGGGGCGCCGCATCAGCTGGCCGCCGAGAACGCGAATCAGAATGGCGCGCATTGGGCGCCGGACGGGAAATCGATCCTCTATGTGTCACTGTCGAATGGCACGCAGGATCTCCGTGTCGTGCCGGCGAGCGGCGGTGCGGCTCGCGTGGTGGTGAAGCCCGACGGCCAGGGGTTCATCAATAATGCGACGTGGTCGCCCGATGGATCGCATATCTCCTTCACCATGGAGAGTCCGACCGCGCCGGCGGATTTGTACACCGTGCCGAGTGCCGGTGGCACGCCGACGCGGCTGACGGTGTCAGTTGCCCCATCGTGGCGCGATGCCGTGCTCATTCATCCGAAGAAGATTCAATTCCGTTCAACCGATGGCGTGGTGACCTCGGCGTATCTCTACGAGCCGAGGTTGGACGCTGGCAAGAAAGCGCCTGGCATATTGCTGATTCACGGCGGTCCGACGTCGTCGTTCAATGATACGTATCGGGTCCAGGCACAGTTCTTCGCGCAACGCGGGTACGCCGTGCTGCTGCCGAATATTCGGGGCAGCTCGGGATACGGCAAAGCGTTCGAGGATGCGAACAACGGGTGTTGGGGGCGTTGCGATCTCAAAGACGTTATTGCCGGAGTCGCGTACCTCAAAACACTGCCGTACATCGATTCCACGCACATGGGAATCACGGGCACGAGCTACGGCGGCTGCATGACGCTCGCCGCGTCCGCCTTCGCGCCCGGACTCTTCCAGGCCGGAATCGCCGCGTCGGGATATGGCGACTGGCTGGCGTTCACCGACGAGCAGGAGATGCGGCACATCAAGCTGCTGCACTACGAGCTGGGCTACCTGCCGCAGGCGACGGCGCTCTACCGCAGTCTCTCGCCGGTCTATTACCTCGACTCGGTCAAGACGCCGCTATTCCTGATCCACGGCGAGGGCAAGCCATTCCCCCGCTCCGACGCGTCGAAGATCTTCGTCGACCGGTTGGAGGTGAAGTACAAGCCGGTCAAGTACAAGACGTATCCGAACGAGAATTACTACATCCAGAGTCCCGCCAACATTCGCGTGATGCTCGGTGATATGCTGGCGTACTTCGAGCAGTATCTCAGAGATTGAGCGCCCGACGGCGCCTACTCGCGATTCATTTTGCCCGTGATCATGGTTCAGCGCTTTCTAAAAGCGGCTTCTCCAGCGTCGGAGATCTGCACCCACTTCGCGCTGGGCGCAGCCTCGGCGTCGTAGTTGTCGTGCCAGTTCCACCACTTGTACGGCGGACTCTGGGGGTACCCCTCTGGCGAGTCCTCCCATGTCTCCTGGCGGCCGAGCGGGGTGATGTCCAGGTAGCTCCACGTGGTGCCCATCGCCTCGTCACCGCGACTGTTAATGAAGTACGTGCGGAACACGTGCTCGCCATCGCGGAAGAACACGTTGTGCCCATGCCATTCATCGACGCCGAAATCCTTGTCGAAGCTGTCGGTGATGGTGTACCAGGGCAGCGTCCAGCCCATCCGCGCCTTCACCCGCGCGATGTCCGCCTGCCCGCCGCGTGAGACATAGGCGAGCGTCGTGTCGCGCGCGTTCAGGTGAGACAGGTGGGCAACCTGATCCGCGCCCAGAGAGCACCCGCGACAGGCGTGCTCGGGCCAGCCGAACACTCCGGGCTCAAAGAAGGCGCGATAGACGATCAACTGCCGGCGGCCCTCGAACAAGTCGAGCAGGCTGACTTTCCCATTCGGTCCGTCGAACTCGTACGTCTTCTCTACCGCCACCCACGGCATCCGTCGCCGCTCGGCGGCCATCGCATCACGGGTGCGGGTCAGGGCCTTCTCCTTCACCAGAAGCTGCTGGCGCGCAGCTTCCCACTCCTGCTCCGACACGATCGGCGGGGTCTTCATCGCGAGATACCCTATGAAAGGTTTTTCTGAACTTACCGGCGGCTCCGGCGACTATGATGGCCACGCCGGCGATGCATGCTGGGCACATATGCCCATATATTCAACCAGTCGGTTGAACGTTCCCGACCCGGTAATTGGTATCACTGATTTCGACCAATTTGGCCCTCCCGTCCAGACCGCACGATCCTAGCTTGCGATATGACGCCTCGATTTCTCGCCGCTGCGCTGATCGCTGTGAGCACGCTCGTTCGCCCGACGGCGCCGAGCGAGCGCGCCGCGTTCGTCACCACACTGGGTCGCGACACTGTCGTGATCGAGAGTTTCACGCGGACCGACCGACACGTGGACGGCTCGATCGTGGTCCGCATCCCCGGCACGGTCCTCTGCCACTACGCCGCGGATCTGGATAAAGATGGTGCGGTCACGCACACCGTCCTCGACATCAAGCCACTCGGCACGCCCGACGTGAGAGCCCAGCGCGTGACCATGGACTTCGACGGTCTGGAGGTGCACATCACGACCGACGGGGCCAACGGGCCGCAAAGCGCGACGCGCGAGCTCGCGAAGGTCGCGTTCCCGTTCTTCATGACGGGCTTTGGGGCCTCATATGGCCTGTACTCTTCGCTCGGGATGTACGAGCTATTCCTTCCGCGCGTTCTGTCCGCGGCGCACGATACCACGCCGGTGTACGCCATAGATATGGCAACCCTGAAAACGGGAACCCGCGAGTTCGTCCGCCATTCCCCAACGCTGGTCGACGTGGACTACTTTGGCATCGCGTGGACGCATCTCACGGTGGACGCAGACGCGCATATCACGAGCGTCAATGCCAGCCAAACGACCGAGCAGACGCAATCGCATCGCACGGATTTCCTCGATGTCGAACGCCTGGCCAAAGCGTTTGCGGCAGCGGACCACGCTGGCAAGGGAGTCGGTGCGGCATCGCCCAACCGGATCGCGAACGGAATGATCGGCAGCACACAGGTCAGTGTGGCGTTCGGCAGTCCGAAAAAACGCGACCGCGCCATCCTGGGGAACGTCGTGCCCTATGACCAGGTGTGGCGTACGGGGGCGAATGAGGCAACCACCATCTCATTCGCACGCGACGTGACGGTCAGTGGCAAAGCCGTACCGGCGGGAACGTACAGCCTCTGGACGATTCCAGCACGCGATGGCACGGTGCAACTCATCATCAACCGGCAGCACGGGCAGTGGGGCACCGACTACGATTCGGCCCAGGACCTGGTACACGTGCCGATGCAGGTGGCCACCGCGGCGACACCGCAAGAGGACTTCACCATCGACCTGACTGGCGCCGACAACAACGGTGCTCAGCTCCGCATGAGTTGGGACACGTTCGTCTGGACGGCTCCGATCGCGGTGCGCTAGACACGCTTCGCGACGAGCAGTTGGCTGGCTACTGCCGTCCCTGAGTCACGAATGGCGTGAGGCCCGTATGCCATTCGGGTGAGGGTACGCACGCGGAGAACGCTACGCCGGATCGAGATGCCGGCGCAGCGCCTCGGTAGCGCCCACCGGAGCGATGAGAACGAGTCGATCGCCTGCAGCGAGCGCCGTCGGCGTGGTCGGCGCGATCAGGTGCTCGCCACGGACGATCGCGACGATCTCGGTGTCGGAGGCGCCGAGCGTACCATTGAGCGACCTCGTGTTCCGCCCCACGCATTCGCTATCGGGGCGCAGCACGCCGAGCGTCAGTCGATAGTCGTCAGGGAGCTCGATGGGTACGCCGGTGCGGAGCAACGAGACCAGATCGAGCGCACCACCCAGCGGAATGCCCGCCAACGCGCGCGGCGAGCGCTCGCGGAGCAATCGGAGCGCGGTCGTCAATTGCTGCGCGTGATGCGCCGGCGAATCCGCACGCGAGGCAACCTGGTGCTCGTAGAGGCTCCGGTAGCGCAGCCGCTCGCTGAGCCGCGTTTGCACGAGATAGCTGAGCAGCACCGCTAACGCCGCCGGCACCAGCAGGCTGTACCCGCCGGTCATCTCCGTCACCATCATGAGGCTGGCGATCGGTACGTGCGCCGCGCCCGCGAACGCGGCGGCCATGCCGACGATGACAAACGGCGCCGCGTGCTCGTGCGCGACGGTCGCGCAGATGCCGCCGAGCATACCGCCGACGTAGAGGCTGGGCGCGAACACGCCGCCCGATCCTCCGGACGCCACCGTGAAGGAGGTCGCGATGATCTTGGCCGCCATGAGCACCAGGAAGATGCCGCCCACGAGACGACCGTCGATCGCCTCCTGGACCCAGCCGTAGCCACCGCCGAGGATCTCAGGAATGCCGAGCGCCAGGATCCCGGTGAGGAGGCCCCCGAGCGCCGGTCGGATCCAGAGCGGTCCTGGGAGTCGTCGGAACTGGTCGCGAACCCAGTAGAACGTCACTGGGAAGATGGTCCCGATCACGCCGGCGGCGATGCCGAGTACGACGAACCATCCATAGTGGATCCGGCTCTCGAGCTGCCCGACGTTCGCCGGCACCCGAAACAGGGGATCCCACCCGGCAACGAACCCGTTGACCGCGTAGGCGACGATCGCCGACAGCATCGTATAGAGCAACGCGCTGGCTTCGAACTCCATGTCCGAGTACAGCACTTCGATCGCCATGATCGCGCAGCCGATCGGCGAACGAAAGATCGCCGAGAGGCCGGCCGACATGCCGATGAGCAACAACAGGCGCCGCTCGCGTGCACTGCGCCCCGTCACGGTCGCGTACCACGATCCGGCGGCCGCGGTCACCAACGCGATCGGCCCCTCTCGTCCGGCCGACCCGCCTGATCCGATGGTGATCGCCGACGCGAGGAGCTTGAGCGGACCGACGCGAGCGCGGATCCCGCCGTCCTTCTGATGGAACGCCTGCACTACCGTGTCCGTCCCGTGACCCTCGGCTTCGGGCGCGAGGTAGGCGATCAAGAGGCCAACGATCACCCCACCCAGCGTCGTGGCGACGGGGACGAGCCAGAGTCCGTGTGAGCCGATGTGTTCAACCAGCGTCCCACCTTCGTTCGGCAGGCCCGGCGCCTGGTATCCGGCGAGACCGCGCAGCATGACCGCGTTGACGCCGTGCAGCAGCAGCGTGAAGAGCTGCGCCGCGATGGCTCCGGCGACACCAAGCAGGACAGAGTCGACGATGAGACGACGCTGGCCGGGCCGTGCCGGCGGAATGCGCGGGCGCCCGAGGCGTATCGCGGGATTATCGACGGTGCTCGCGGTGCTCGCGGTGCTCGCGGTGCTCGCGTTCATTTCGAGCAGCGCCTCTGGTATGCCAGAGTACACTGCCGACAATCCAGCCGGCGCCGACTACCCATTCGGCGGCGAGCAGGACCGCCACGAGGAGCATGCGGAGCCATCCATCCAGCGTCCGCAGATGCGCGAATGTCGTGGCGTAGTTGGTGACGAAGGACCAGATAAACACGAGGGTTCCAAGCGGAACTCCGACGCGACCGATCCCGACCCGCACGATGAACGCCGTGCGCGGCGAACCGGCAAATACGTGGATGCGGTGTGTCCACATCGTCGTTGTATCGTGCGGGCGCCGCGCGCGGGGACTGCCCGCGAGCATCGACGCGGCGTCCAACACATTGGTATCAATATAACGGACGGCGCCAACCGCGGCCACGCTGCGCTCGAGACCGGCATTGTACTTTTGATCCATGCATCCGGTCGCCGTCGTTCTCGCTCTGCTGTCGCTGGTGGTCGGCATCGCGGCGCTCGCACGGCGCTTGGGACTCCCCTACCCAATTCTGCTCGTCCTCGGCGGCTTGGCGCTGAGCCTACTCCCGGGACTCCCCCGGATCGCGCTCGCCCCTGACGTCGTGTTCTTTGTCTTCCTCCCGCCGCTGATTTTCTCGGCTGGATACCTGACCTCGCTACGCGATTTTCGGGCAAATCTCCGCCCCATCGGCGTGCTCGCCCTGGGACTGGTCCTGGCCACCATCTTTGGCGTCGCGGGTGTCGCGCACGCGATGATCTCCGGCCTGAGTTGGCCCGCTGCCTTCGTCCTCGGCGCGGTCGTGTCGCCGACGGATCCCGTGTCGGCGACGGCGGTCGCCCGCCGCCTCGGCGTCTCGCGGCGCGTCGTCACGATCCTCGAGGGCGAGAGCGTGGTCAACGATGCCACCGGTCTCGCCGCGTTGCACGTTGCGGTGGCCGCCGCCGTCGTCGGCGCATTCTCGGCCGGTCATGCCGCGCTCGATTTCGCATTCGTGATCGTGGTCGGCGCCGTCGTGGGGATCGCCATCGGCTGGTGCGCCGGGCAACTCCTGCGCGTCACCAACGACGAGCTCACCACCATCTCCCTGACGCTGTTGACGCCGTATGCGGCGTATCTCTCGGCGGATGCGCTCGAGGTCTCGGGAATTCTGAGCGCCGCGGCGGCCGGCCTTACGCTCCGCCAGTTCATGAGTCGACACGCGACTCCTCGCTCGCGCGTCGAAGCGCGCGCCGTGTGGGATGTGCTCGTGTTTCTTCTCAATGGTACGCTGTTCATCCTGACCGGACTCGCGCTGTCCGTTGTGTGGCCCTCGCTCTCGCCGACGCAACATGCCACGCCGATGACGTTGCTGGGGTATGGCGTCTTGGTGAGCGCCGTGGTCGTTGGCATCCGCCTGGTGTAC
>Ga0210398_10000431_pt1 | contig 48731 bp, 36 predicted proteins | sample IncBWC4OmetaG_FD_161047 | JGI IMG/M metagenome (GOLD analysis project Ga0210398, IMG submission 161047) | Forest soil microbial communities from Barre Woods Harvard Forest LTER site, Petersham, Massachusetts, United States - Inc-BW-C-4-O | ecosystem: Environmental > Terrestrial > Soil >...
CGGCGTCCGGACCGGCCGCTGTCTGAAGGGTGGCTGGAGAGGTTCACACTGGCCGCGGGGTGGTAGATCACCTCCCAGGCTGCGGACGGAATGAAAATCTATACCCTCTGGCACACGCCGTTCTACCATAATGATGATGTGAAGATCGGCAACTGGTCCGGATACTGGCGCGAAAGCCGCATTGGTGCGCTCGCAGCAGTCCTGCTGGTGGCTTTTCTGGCTCTGGCGACACTGATACTGTGGGTTCCGGCCTACTGGGCTACGGGCGCCTTCGAGTCCTGCGTCTTCGTGCTGGCTGTGGCGGCGGTGGCCATGGGCCGGCGACCTCCGCCCAATGGTGTACTACCCATCGCCGTTTTAGGATTCATCCCGCTGTGGGGCTGCCTGCAACTTCTCACCGGCTGGTCGCAGGTCCATTCCGAAACCGTGACAGCGATCTGGAAGTGGGTGGCGTGGCTCGCCGTCTACTCTTTGGGCGTCTCACTGTTTGCGGATCGGGAGTTTTCCCGAAAAGTGCGGGTGGGCCTGGTATGGTTCGGATTCGCTCTGGCGACCGAGGCCATCCTGCAGGCGTTTCTCTCACCGCATATGATTTACGGGCTGTGGCCGGCGCCAGATTACCCGTTCGTGATGGGGCCGATCCTCTACCACACGCATTTTGCCGCGCTGATCGAGGTGATTCTGCCGATGGCCCTGTCGCTCGCCTTCAGCGACGGGCGAAACCCGAAGACCTATATCGGAGTCTCGGGCGTCCTGTTGGCTTCGGTGGTTGTGAGCGCATCGCGCGGAGGCCTGATTCTGGTCGCAGCAGAGACGGTGGTGGTACTGGCGCTGTTGCACCGGAGGCAACAGGTTCCGGCTGAACAGGGCGGAAAACTGGTTCTGGCCCTTGCAGGACTGACAGCCGTTCTGATGCTCGTGGTGGGATGGGGTAAGATTGCGGAGCGGTTTCGAGCTGAAGCACTGCTTCCGGATCGGTTGCCCTTCGTGGTCGCGACTCTGCACATGATTGGAGCGAGACCATGGACCGGATTCGGCCTGGGATGCTGGCCCTCGGTTTATCCCGCCTTTGCTCTGTTCGATCCGGGACGGTTCGTCAATGAGGCGCACTGCGACTGGCTACAGTGGGTTGCCGAGGGAGGCCTGCCGACGGGTGTGGCTATGCTGGCACTGGCAATCTGGGCACAGAGACCGGCGTGGCGATCAGTCTGGGCTCTCGGCACCATCGCTGTGCTGCTCCACGCGACTCTCGACTATCCATTCTCGCGACCTGTAATGGGAGCATGGGTCTTTCTGACCCTAGGGATGGCGGCCGCTGTCGAGCCAGGCAGAGACAAGCCGCGTATGGAAACCTACGCTTCGGAGCCGAGCTGAGTAGACACGCAAAGGGTCGGCGTCGACCCTGGACCTTCACGGAGCACTGGTGGATGGTGTCGAATTCTTCCCGCCGCTGAGCGCGAGGACCGCGACCAGCGCTCCGCCACCGGCGACCGCAGCTACGATGATGAGCGTTCCGGTATGCCAGTGCGACGCCTCGGCAGTCGGGGTGGGCGCTGGCCCTTCTTCCCTGGGCCCTTCTTGCTTAGTAGAGCCGGCTGCAAGTACGCGAATCGAATGGACAATGATGATTTGGCACGGAGCCAAGCCGCCCTTAGCGGAGGCGGTGTGGCACATGACGTTAGTGGCTACTCCGGCAGAATTACCGCGAATCTGAACGGATGCGCCGAGTCCATTGCTCGGGATGTTTCCTTCCACAATGTATTCTTCGCCGTCGGTATCGTTGCTGATCTTGAATTCACCCTCGGGCTCCTGACGCAGAATACCCTTGACGGTAATGGGCGGTCCGGCGGGCGGTGGGGCCTCTTGCTGGGCGGAGGAAGCAACGCCAGTTGTAAAGGTCAGCCGCTCGCCGGGATTGAGGCGTGCGACCAGCTGCCCGACGGGCGTGCGAACCTCAGCAGGTCCGTTCTCGGCCGCGGCCTCGAAATGGGAATTGTCACTCCAGGCTGCGGCAACGGCACCCTGCTCGGACAAGGACGTAACAGTCAGCCCATTAACGATCAGCTGACGCCTGTCACTGCCGGTCTGCGTTGCAACCCCCCGCTCGAGGACCGAGTAGTCGCGGAACACCCGCACCTGCGCTCCTGGCTGCAGTACAAGGGCGGAGCCATCAGTAAACCGCAAAGATGAGGCCGCAGATGCCGCTTTGACAACATTCCCGGAAAACAACGTGGAATTTCCGCGGATGGGACTGCCGTCTACAAGTGCTGGAGCGTCCGTAACCAAAATACCGATGCTGACCGGGATCGCTGCGTATCCCACCATACAGCCGCAGGTGAGAAGCGCAACCGCCGATTGCAGGTTTCTAAGCATAACGGCCACCATCAGGATCTTTTGTGACAGAAACAATATCACAGCCGGCTCTCTGCACCCACAGGATCTTTTCCGACCCGCGGAGCTGCATTCCTTCGGGAAGGATGATTGTTGGCATTGCTGGCCCACCCTGCGCAAGGTAACAGTGATCCAGCCGGCTAGGTTGCTGCGCAGACATCGGGGCCTCGCTAAGGGCTTAGGATATCTGGCGGATTTCACAAGCTTCCGTCAATTCCGCCGAATTGCAGAGAGCGGGGCGCATGCAGCATTCAGCCCCGGCAAGAGGCTGATTTTCTGAATTGCAATGCGGCCCTCGAGAGGAACCGTACCCAGTTGCCTCTGATAGTCGAGCATCAGCGTAACGAACCGGACGCTTTGCGGCGCGGTGAAGCAAACCTGGCTCTGCCGATCGCTTCCGGCGAATCCGGTCGCCCGGGCCAGGACCGCTCCCGATGCTGCCTCGGCAGCCACCAGTTCCAGGCCGCTGCCGGGCGGAATGTCTGACGAAGCATCCTGGATGAAAAGCGTATAGGACTTCTCTGGCAGGACCGGGACGACCTCAGAGAGGAGCAGGATGTTCTCCGATTCCCGACCGGAGAATTCGAAGTCGAAGGCGGGCGGATCGGCACTGAGGAAAGCGTCAACTCCATCAGAGTTGGTCAGGTGCCAGTCGAAACCCCGCGAGAGTGGTTGCCGGGCGAAGCCCCCATTGGTGACGGCGTCGCCGGAACCGGGTTCGAGCGTGGAAAAGGGGATTTGATGACGGACAGCGAGGCCATTCCAGAGGGGCAAGGCCAGGTCCGGGCGCTTGTGCTGGATCAGCCATTCGCACGCGGAGAGGACATCCTCTCCGGAAGCCTCCGTATCGGGTGTGAGGGCGCGATTTCCCCATTCGGCGACCGCCGTTGGATCGCCCTGCCCGACGAGGAACCAAAGAAACTGCCGTTGCACCTCCCGCCCATGGATGCGGAGACGGTCCTGAATTTCGGTTTCACTGGGAGCGACATACCAGACCAGCCGCAGAAGGGGAGTCGCATCATCGGGGACCATTTGCGCCGCTTTTTCAGCCCAGGACCAGAACGGATCCCAGCGCTGACGGCGGAAATAGAAGTTCGCGAGCGACCAGCTGGGCACCCAGGTAACATCGACCGCCGCGGCGCGAAGCAGATTGGCCTCGGCCCGGGCGATGTCCCCCTGTTCTTCTTCGAGCAGCCCGAGGCTGATCCAGGCGCTGGAATCATATGGGTTGAGGCGCACAGCACGCCGCAGGAGAGATTGCGCAATTGGAGGATCAGCCACCTGCAGCTCCCACGCAAGCTGTGCAGGGTAAGCGGGGTTTGCAGGATCGAGGTGCATCGCGAGCCGCAGGGCGGCGGGGGTGCCCCGGGAGGACAGCTGATCGGCAATTGCCGCGCGCACGTTCCACACGATGCCTGCGAGCAGAACAACGATCAGAGGCAGCCTGAGAATAAGGGTGACGATCCTGCTGCTTCGCCGCACGCCCCGCACCTCTCTCCCATTTTGGCGTTAACTGTTCTGAACTCCTGCACGCTTTCGGGATCATCGTGCATCAAGGCGGCGCGAAAAGCGAAAAGCATTGCCGACAGGCATCCTGCGATTCTGGCAGAGCGACGTGGCTAATCGGCAGCGATAAACTCGTCCGCGAGCGATGCCCGGCGATCAACCGCAAACGGGTGCTCAACTCTGCCGACGAGCTGTTGCAGGAGCTCGGCACTCGGCGTGTAGTCCGGCACAACGGTGCGGATGGTGGAAATCAGCTGCCCCAGATCACGGCGCTCACAGATTGCGCGGAGAGACTCGAGCCATTCCTCTGGGGCGAAGCATTGCATGCTTCCGCTGGCGAAGATGCGGATCTTTTCGTGACTGGTTGGCACCGTGTTTCCCAGACCCGTGCCCAGCTCTTCATAGAGCTTTTCGCCGGGCCGAATCCCGGTGAACTGGATTTGGATGTCCTCGTCAGGCCGCAGTCCGGACAAGGTGATCAGATTGCGTGCCAGATCGAGAATTTTGACTGGCTCGCCCATGTCCAGTACGCAGATCTGGCCGTCCCGGCCGATCGTCGCAGCCTGCAGTACAAGCTGGCAGGCTTCCGGAATAGTCATGAAAAAACGCCGCATCTCAGGATGTGTGACCGTGACCGGACCGCCTGCGGCAATTTGTTGCTTAAAGATAGGAATTACGCTTCCACTGGAACCGAGAACATTGCCGAACCGGACCGCAACGTATTTCGTAGGCCCGTTCTGCAAAGAGCTCAGCAGCAGTTCTGCAATCCTCTTGGTTGCGCCCATGATGTTGCCAGGCCGCACAGCCTTGTCAGAAGAAATCAGAACAAAATCGGCGACGTCGTATTCCGCAGCCAACACAGCCACGTTGCGGGTGCCGAAGACGTTATTCTCGATGGCCTCGAAGACGTGCGATTCCATGAGTGGCACGTGTTTGAAAGCAGCCGCATGGTAGATGGTTGAAGGCCGATACCGATTGAGAATCTCGGCGAGACGGGCGCAGTTTTGGATGTTGCCGATTTCCGGATGAAACGGAACCGACGGGAATTGCTGACGCATTTCCCCGTCAATGTCAAAGAGCGGCGACTCGGCGATATCGAAGCCGACGATGCAACTCGGCTGAAAACGCGCAATTTGCCTGCACAGTTCGGAGCCGATGGAACCCGCCACGCCGGTGACGAGCACGACGCGGCCCTCGAGCGCTCGTCGAATCTGTTCTTCTTCCAGATGAACCTGGGTTCGCCCCAGCAGATCCTCGACCGCCACATCGCGAATCTGACCGGCAAGAGCGCGGCCCTCGATCACCTCGGCCAGTCCAGGAACCGTCTTGCATTCAGCGCCCGCCGCCCTGCATAGGTCAAGAATGCGTTTCATCTCGGCGCCAGTCGCTGAGGGGATCGCGATCAGAATGATATCGACCTCGAGTGCTGCTACCAGCTTCGCCACCTCCTCTCCCTGACCAATAACCGAGACCTCGCCCAGACGCAAGTTCTGTTTTCCGGCGCTATCGTCGATGAACCCAACCACGTGATACGGCAGGCGCGGGTTGTTACGGATCTCCCGCAGCAGCGTGATACCCGCATCGCCAGCGCCATAGATCAGCGCCCGCTTTTCTCGCGCGGCGCGAGGGGTTCTCGTCAGTTCCGCAATCATGCGTACCGACGCCCGAAGGCTGGCAGTTCCTAGAACGCACAAGGTGAAATCAAGAGCATAGAGGGACCGAGGAAACCCGGGTGGAAGCAGGAGCAGGATGATGCAGCAGCTGATGACGGATGCAATGGAATTCGCGACCACCAGCCGATAGAGATCGACGAAGGAAACATACCGCCAACCGCGCCGATTCAGCTTGGCCAGCTGGAAGGTCAGCGTTTTGACAATAACCCAGATGGGGACCGCCCATATGAAGTCCCGCAGGTAATTGGACGGAATGCTGAAGTCGAACCGAAGCAGAAAGGCCGTTGTTCCGGCAAACGCAAACATCGCGGCCTGAATACCGCACACGAGCATATAACGGATCGCAGCGGAACTGATCGCAGCAGGCAGGTGTTTGCGCATATGTTTTATTTCCGAGCTGACTTCTAACAGGAGGCGGTTCGGCAATCGTCTGGTATAGACGTTGCCGCAGCACTGCCCGCAGCCGTGCGGACTGTGTTGATCACGTGCAGTTGTTCTTCGCTGGAGAGGCTACTGGAACTGGGCAGGCAGATGCCCCTTCGGAAAAGATCCTCTGCTACCGCTCCGCCATAGACCTCGCAGCCAGCGAACATCGGCTGCAGGTGCATCGGCTTCCACACAGGCCGGCCCTCAATGTTCGCTTCGTCAAGCTTTCCTATCAGTTCATCGCGGCAGATTCCCATCTCACGCTTGTCGATAAGAAAGCAACTGAGCCAGTTCGTATGCAATCCATACGATGCCTGAGGCATGAAGGTCATGCCCGGAAGATCCACGAACGCATCCCGATAACGAAAGGCAATTGCGCGCCGTTGCTGAACTCGGATATCGAGTACCGGGAGCTGGCCGAGGCCGATGCTCGCGAGGACGTTGCTCATCCTGTAGTTGTAGCCAGTCTCCGAATGCTCGTAAGCATTACCCGCTTCCCTTGCCTGCTGCGACCAGAAACGGGCTCGGTCGACAACCTCCGCGTGCGGCGACACCAGCATTCCTCCGCTCGTCGTGGTGATGATCTTGTTACCGTTGAAGGAAAACACTCCTGCATCGCCCAGCGTGCCGGCTGGCCGTCCTTTGTAGGTGGCGCCAAGCGCCTCCGCGGCGTCTTCAAGCACGCGTACTCCAAATTCACGACAAAGCGAAAGGATAGGATCCATATCCGCGCACTGCCCGTACAGGTGAACGACGACGAGGGCGCGCGGAAGCCGACCTCGGATCGCACAGAGACGCAGAGCGTCTTCGAGCACGTTCGGATCCAGATTCCAGCTGGAGCACTCACTGTCGAGAAAGACCGGTTCGGCACCCAGGTAGAGGATGGGATTGCAACTGGCGACAAAAGTGAGCGTAGAGCAGAAGACTCGATCACCGGGACCAACGCCCAGCGCTCGCAGTCCGAGATGAATGGCCGCGGTACCACTGCTCAGCGCGACGGCGGGCGCACCGGTGCGCTGCTCGATCGCCTGCTCAAAGGCGTCCAGGTTCGGACCCTTTGTGGAGAGCCAGTTGGAAGCGAAGGCCTCGTGCACCCAGGCCTCCTCCTCACCGGACATGTGCGGAACTGAGAGAAGAATGCGCTTCATTCGCCAGAATAAACAGGGATCCGTGAAACAATACGTGCCGGTACACCCACAGCGGTAGCCGAGGCTGGAACTGCATCCAGAACAACGCCGCCCGCCCCGACCACGGCTGAATGGCCGATTACTGCTTTCGGGAGCGCTATGGCTCCCAGCCCCATCGAAACGTAAGACTGAATTTTTACGCCTCCACCAAGAAGAGCCCCAGGCCCGATGTGTACGTGATCGGCAACGAGGCAGTCGTGCTCGACGACCGCACCTGTGTTGACGATACAGTTTTGTCCGATCACTGCTCTGGCATTGATCACGGCGCGGGCCATAACGACGGTGCCACGGCCGATGACTGCGAGCGGAGAGACGATCGCGGACGGATGGATCAGCGTGGCGGGCAGACGTCCGGCGCGCACCCCTGCCTCGAAACAGCGGGCGCGGGCCTGATTGTCACCAATCGACACCAGAAACTGGCAATCCATCTCCTGCGGCATACTCAACAGCACACGACTGGAGCCCAGGAGAGGAGCATGCAGAGAAGCCCAATCAGGCTGTCCGTCGTCCACGAGAGCGACAGGGTCAAAACACCCCATGGCAACAACGATGTCGAGGACCACGGCTGCGTGGCCGCCTGCGCCCCACAGAATCAGAGGTTTCATAGGTCGTGTCCAGTTGACGATCCGAAGAATTCCGGCATTGTGACGTGTCCGTTGTGACTGATGCCTCTGCTCAGAATCAGCGATCGAAGAGTCATTGCCAGGATGCGGAAGTCCAGCCACACGCTCCGGTGTTCTACATACCAGGTGTCGAGCTTCAGTCTCTGGTCCCAGCTGAGGGAGTTACGGCCCATCACCTGGGCCCAGCCCGTCAGACCTGGCAATACCTCATGTCTGCGGCGTTGCTGCGGTGTGTAGCGCGGCAGATACTGGAGCAGCAGCGGTCGGGGCCCGACCAGGCTCATATCGCCGCTGAGCACGTTCCAGAGCTGAGGAAGCTCGTCGAGGCTGGTGTGTCGCAGGAATTGCCCAGTGCGAGTAAGACGCTCCTGATCGGGCAAAGACTCTCCATGACTGTCAACCGCAACCGTCATCGTACGAAACTTATAGAGCGTGAAGGGGTGCTCCTTATAACCAGTTCGACTCTGGCGGAACAAAACAGGACGACCCATGGCCATGCGAACCGCGATGGCAACCGTCAGGAAGACCGGTGACAGCAGAATCATTCCCGCAACGGCTGCGACCACATCGAGCATTCTCTTCATGGCGTAATCCTGGCGGAACAGCTGTCCCAGCTCTTGGCTTTGGTGAGCCGATGAAATAAGTCCCGGAACTGATCGACAGCCACATCAATAGCAAGTTCCCGCTGATAGAAGGCCCTGCCGGCAGCGCCCATGCGCTCACGATCCTCAGGCAAAAGGGATGCCAGTTTCTCTACGGCAACTGTGATACTCGTCGGATCCTCCGGCTCAGCAAGCACTCCGGCATTGGCGCGCTCCACTAACCGAGCCGCGTCGCCACGCACCGCCATGATCAGCGGCCGTCCTGAAGCCAGATACGCCTGGGTCTTGCCGGGAATAGTCACAGCAAACAGCGGATCGTCTTTCAGGTGAACGAGGAGCGCGTCGGCTTGATCGAAAATCGCCCGCATGGCTGATGGTGGCTGCCGAGAAATAAACTCGACGTTGTCGAGCCGGCGGTTACGCGCTTCCATTTGCAGACGGTTTCGGTCGACTCCTCCACCTACAAACACAAACCGAGCCTGGGGCACCCTGACAGCGCATTGAGCCGCGGACTGCAGTACTGCGTCGAGTGCCTGGGCGAAGCCCATAGTGCCCGCAAAGACTACCCTGAACTCATCAGAGTGTTTGTTGTAACTCGACGAAGGCCCTGCTGAAGTTGCGAGTGCGTCATCGGGGGCCCAGTTATAAATCACCTGAATGCGGTTCTCCGGAACCCCGCGATCGATAAGCGCCCTGCGGAACCCCGGTGAGAGTACTACGAGCTGGTCTGCGTGACGATAGACGAACCGGCACAGATAATCGAGCACTGAGAGTGCAGTACGGCTGGATACCATGCCGGTCGCTGCGATCGTATCGGGCCACAAATCCTGCACATCATAAATAACCGGGACCGAAAACCACGATCGCAGAAGCAGCGCCGGCAACCCGATCGTTCCGGGCGGATGATAGACGTAGATCACATCAGGGCGGTGAACCAGAAATGGGCCAAGGATCGCGCTCGCCAGGGCAAAGCTCACGTAGTTGATGGAACGCCGCAGTGCCGAGCGATCGTGGCTTGGATAGAGTGCGACGCGGCAAACGCGGAACCCCTCTACCCGATCCACCTGCCAGGGGCGTACGCGGTATCCCGGATACACCTCGCCATCGGGATAGTTCGGAAAGCCCGTCAGGATCTCGACTGAGTCACCGCGGCGTGCGAGCTGACGGGCAAAGGGGAGTCCCTTAAAGCAAGGTTCAGGATCGAACCACTGCGTTAGTAAGAGTATTTTCATTGTTCTTCGACGACTGCCACTGCAGCTCAGCTGGATCAGGAGTGAGATAACTCAGAATCACCCCGCAGGCTCGCGCTGCTACGTTTTCGGCAAGATATTCAGCGGGTGGAGTCCAGGCTGTACCACGGTTCATCACAAAGGCCACTGCTCGCTCAATCGCATCCGGGTCGGCACCAGCCAGGATATTCGAACCGCATTCGAGCGTCTCCGGCCTCTCGGTCACATCACGGAGAGTCACATTCGGTGTTCCCAGAAGGCAGGCCTCTTCCTGTACGGTGCCGCTGTCAGAGAGCAAACAAGCCGCAGATTGCTCCAGACGAACGAAATCAGTGAAGCCCAGCGGCTCGATCAGTCGAAATGCAGAGCCGTCGGGCACAATGCCGAATTCCTCGAATTTCGACCTGGTCCGCGGATGAACGGGAAGGACCACCGGATAGCCGTACCGTTGCCAAAGCGACTCGAGACCCGCGACGATGCCACGCAGCCGGTCCTTCCGATCAACATTCTCAGCACGATGGACAGTGACAAGGAAGAAACGCCTCTCTCCAAGATCCAGATCATTCAGGATCGTGCTGGCACTAATCAAACTCGAACAGCGATCTATAACCTCTCTGATCGGGTTACCCGTTACAAAGATCCGGTTCGACGGGAAGCCCTCCGCAAGCAGATTGTCGCGGCTGCGACTGGTGTATGGCATCAGGACGCTGCTGGAGTGATCGATGACTCTCCGATTTACTTCCTCGGGTACCCGGTCGTCGTAACACCGATTGCCAGCCTCCATGTGGTAGACCGGAATTCCAAGGCGGCGCGCGACAATCGCAGATAGACCGCTGTTCGTATCGCCAAGGATCAGCAGCCGGTCCGGACGAATTTCGCCGAACACCTCTTCACTCTTCTCCAGGATTTGGCCGATCTGGCCCGAAAATGTCGCGGCACGAACCCCCATGAAAATATCCGGCGTGCGAACAGCCAGATCCTCGAAGAAAATGCGACTCAGGCGATCCTCGTAATTCTGCCCAGTGTGCACCAGCGTATGCTCCGCATACTGATCGAGCAGGCGAATGACCGCACTCAGCCGGATAATCTCCGGTCGTGTGCCGAGAATCGTCATTACTCTCATCGCAGCGACTCCCCCTGGTGTATTTCCGCAAACGATGGCGCCGCCATAGGATTGGCATCGTCCAGAAGCAGCCGGTTGCGCTTCAGGAGTTCTCTCGCTCCTTCCGGACTGAGCACGCAGTCCTCTGAGCTATATTCCTTCAGCAGAGAAGATTTGTTGCCGCCATCAGCGCGGAGCTCGGGAAGCATAGGCAGAATGGCATACCACTTCCCCCGCTCGATGGTGCGGACAGCCTCCTCATCACTCACCATAACCTCGTGAATCTTCTCGCCAGGACGAATGCCGGTCACGTTCGTGTCGATCGGTCTGTCTCCGATCAACGCCTCAACCACGTCGACAATGCGGGCCGATGGAGCGCGCGGCACAAAGATCTCACCTGGTCTGGCATGAGCAAAAGCTGCAAAAACAGTGTCAACGGCGTCGTCCAGGCTTATGAGAAAACGGGTCATCCCCGGAGTCGTGATCGTGACCGGGCCACCATTGCGAATCTGCTCATGAAACAGGGGGATCACAGAGCCGCGCGACGCCAGCACGTTGCCATAGCGAACACACACGAACCGGGTTCCAGGACACCGCAGATTGCCCTGAATGAAGATGCGCTCCTGCAGAGCCTTGGTCATGCCCATGGTGTTAACCGGCTTGCAGGCCTTGTCGGTAGAGACTCCAATCACAGTCTCAACCAGCAGCGTGTGCTCCTGGATTGCGCGAACAATATTTTCGGCGCCGAGGATGTTGGTTCGAACCGCCTCGGAAGGAAAGTATTCGCAGGCGGGAACCTGCTTCATCGCCGCCGCGTGGATGACGACATCGGCACTGCGCAGCACGGCGGCAACGCTGCCAAAATCCCGCACATCACCGATACGAAACTCGAGCAGCTGCTCGAAATTGTGATATGTGATCTCGTCAGTGGCAGCCCGGCGATTCTCATAGTCAAGCCGCATGAAATATTGCTTCGCCTCGTCGCGCGAGAAAACGATAATTTTGGCCGGATGCCCCATTTCGCCGCGCAGCAGCCGCCGCACCAGCCTTTTCCCGAGCGAACCCGTACCTCCGGTAACGAGAACACGCTTGTTTTCGAGAAGGTTCATTGAGACAACCACCTTTCGTACGGAGTAGGATCAGCTACCAGTTGCTGCACCAGGTCCGGCCACGACGGCGCCACGTATCCAATTGCCCTTCGCAGTTTGTCGCCGCACATGCTGCGGTCGGAAACCTCTCGATCATCTGGCTCGATGACGATGTCCGCGGAATAGGCGGCGCGCAGCAGACACAGCAGTTCGTATTTGGAGATGGGGGCACTTGCGACCTGGAACAGACCAGATAATCCCGGGTGATCCCGGATGATAGACGTGACAAGATCAGCCAGATGGTTGGTGGTTACGCCCGAATAGATGACGCGGCGGTAGCCGAGCACGCTGCATCCTTTCTGCGCCAGAAACCAATCAAGCAGGGAGCGATGTTCTTCGATTTCGCGCCCGATCATTGACGTCCGCAGGGCGAGGACATTCTCCGACTCCGCCTCACCAAGGAACTTGGAACGTCCATATAGGTCCTGGGCGTCAGACGGATCTTCTTCCGTGTAGCTGCCCCGCACCCCGGAGAACACACAATCCGTGGAGAAATGGATGACACGGCCACCCCACCCACGAGCCCACGCTGCCAGTTGATGAGGCAGCAGCGCGTTGATCGCGATGCTTGCCGCGGCATCGCTGGCCTGCGGTCGCTGTTTGATAATGCCGACGCAGTTCACGATAAAGTCAGGCTGTATGCCAGCGAGCGTATGGTGCAGCACGTTGGTGTCCATGCAGTCGACTCCATCCGAGACATCGGAGCCATGGAAAAAGCCAATGTGGCAAAACGGCGGAGAGGTCTTCGTCCTGCGCATGATGGCCGTAGTGGACGGAAAAATGCTGCGCAATCGCTGAAACATTTTGTGGCCGAGCATGCCCGAGGCCCCGAGCACGGTCACCTTAACGGGCAAGGGCAAAGTCCTCCCGCCGCGCCCAGGCTACATAATCGGCAAGACCAGTGGTCAGTCCGATTCGCGGCTCAAATCCGAAAGCGGTGCGAGCTGCCGTGATGTCGGCCAGGCTGTCGCGCACATCACCCGGGCGTGCCGGAGCGTAGCGGACCGGCAGTAACCCGTCCATCGTTGTGCGCAGCCTGTCCACGAGGCCATTGATGCTGATACGCGTGCCACTTCCGATGTTGAACGCTCCACGAACGCCCGGAGTGTCCGCCGCTTTCAGATTGGCCTGCACTACGTCGCCCACATGAACGAAGTCGCGCGTCTGCGCGCCATCCCCGAAAATTGTTAGAGGCTCTTCACGCAGAGCCTGGAAAACGAAGATCGGGATCACGTTCCCATAAGCATCGAAGCGCTGGCGCGGCCCATAGACGTTGAAGTAGCGCAGGCAGACCGTCTCAATACTATGGAGTTTGCCAAAGGCTAAAGTTTCCTTCTCCGCGCCGAGTTTGCTCGCGCCATATGGCGAATCCGGTTCGACCGGGTGATCTTCGCGGATGGGCAGGGTCTTCAGCTCGCCGAAAACTGCGGCTGAGGAGGAAACCACAATCTTGCGGACGCCGGCTGCGCGCGCTGCCTCAAGCACCTGAAGAGTGCCGAGGACGTTGATCTCCGCATCCCTGACGGGATGATCAATGGAGCGCTTGTTGCCGACTGAAGCAGCAAGATGAAACACGCAGGAGACGCCTTCCATCGCGTCGCGTACATAGCGGGAATCGCAAACATCCGCGCGAATAAACTGCGCCCGCGTGCTGGCCGGAAGATTCGTGGCCCACCCGGAGGAGAGATCGTCGAGGATGACAACCGAGTCGCCGCGTTCAAGCAGCGCGAGCGCCAGATTGGAGCCGATGAAACCTGCCCCTCCGGTAACAAGTGCCCTCATCTGCTTTCCCCAGAAAACAGCTGTAGCCGATCTGTCTCCTGCATATTGTCGTATGCGACCACCGGTCGCTTCTTCAAGGCGGCATTCAGCATCTGTCGATTCTGGTTCAGAATGCCGGGATCGCTGCCAACCGCGAGACCATAGGCGCCGGCGCGCTTGCGGAAATGATCGAATTCGTCGGGAGCCATGTCCGCGCAATGCTGCAGCACTCGCGTAAAGGCAGCAAGATCGCCCAGAGGCAGATCCCAGCCCACACCCAGTTCCTCAAGGTGGCGCCATGGCGTCCGATCGCTGATGACTACCGGGCAGCCTGCCTGCAGCGCCTCCGCGATTCCGTGGCCGAAGTTTTCCCCCAGAGTCGGCAGCAGAAAAACGTCGTGCGCCAGCAGTGTTTGCCGAACCAGTTCGTGCGGTACGGCGCCGGCGAACTCCACCGTGATATTCGAAGGCATGCCATCAGCCACCCGGCGGCAATGCTCCCAGCAGGCATCGTCCTCGCGCGGACCACACACGGTAAAACGGATGTTGCCGCGCAGCGAACGCACGGCGACGAGTGCGTCAGCCAGGTTCTTCATGGGCACAATACGTGCCAGAAAGATGATCCGGAGCGAGCCGGGAGGCTTCGGCGAAAACTCCCGCGTCTCCCCGCTCCAGTTCGGGGGCACATCGAGCGCGGTGGCGACCGCAGGTGCTGCCGCGGAGATGGGGCCGGCCACGGCAACGCCGCCACGATTGCTGAGCGCCCGCAAAATGTCGGTGGCTTCAGCCTTGCTGGAGGCATGCCACAGCGCTTTGCTGTGCGAGCCCAGCAGCTTTACCAGCTGAATGAAGGCAGTCTTGCGGCGCCGCTTGAGGCCAAGCGCCGCCTGCGAGAACTCGCCGCGAGGAGCCAGCAGCAGAGGGCAGCGCGTCTGCCTCCGGAGGGACCACCACGCCAACAGAACCGCCATCGAAAAACTGCGCCCGAAGAAGCTATTGATGTACAGCAGGTCAGGTCGCACATCGCTCAGGATCCTCCGGCATCGCAGCATCCAGCCAGTGCCAGGGCTCGCGTAGAACACGTCTGCATTGCCGACCCGGGTCCATACATCGGCTGTCACGCCGGAGAAAGGCTGCCGATCACCGAGATCGCGGTCCGAAGTGACAATCCTGAAGTCGTACTCATCGCCGAGAGAGTTCACGAGGTTCGCGATGCTGCGCACCGGGCCCCCCGCGCTGAACCCGGGGAGATAGTGCGCGATGAAAATCAGGATCACATGCCTTGAATCTGCAGGCACATCACTGCGGTGGACCGAAATCCTAGCAACGCTCCCGGGATCCGGGGACGCACAGCCGTCAATGGGTTCGTCCGTCATTTTGGGTGGCACCTGCCTGCCTTGCAGCCGCCGGGGGTACAGAGCGAAGGAGCGACTGCTCGGCCAGCTCGCGGTACGCGGCCAGATACGCGGCCGCGATCACCTCCGGCTGAAAGCGCTTTGCGTTCTCCCACCCCTTCTCAATGAGCGACGCGCGATAGTCGCTCTCGTGGATCACCCTCAGCACTCCGGCCCGGATGGAAGCCACATCGCAGGGATCCACCAGGCACGCAGCCCCGCCGGCAACGCTCCTCATCGGCTCCCGATCGCTGGTCACCACCGGGCGGCCAACCGCGTTCGCCTCGACAATCGGCATCCCGAACCCTTCATAGGTCGAGCAGAAGACGACCATGTCCGCAGCTGCATATTCCTCCGCCAGCTGTTCGTCGCTTACTCCGGCGCGGGAGCTGTAGTCGAGGCTTGACTTTCTCAGCGCCACCTCAGCTTCGGGAGCGATCCGCCCTACGATTCGCAGCCTGCACGGTATTCCGGCCAGCGCCTCAACAACGCGCGTCAGATTTTTGTTATCGGACGTTCCCACCTGCAGAATCGTGGGCCGTTCCCAGCGAAATGCTGGCGGCAAAGGCCGCAGCGCGCCGCTCACCGCTTCTGGGATCAGGCGAATCTTCGACTCCGGGCAGCCGGTATATCGCAGAACCTCATCCCGGGTCTGCTCGGAAACAACTGTCACCAGTCCGGCACAAGCCACCGGAATCTTCAGCCACAGGCACTGAAAGATGCGCCGCCGCACACCACCGAGACGAATCATGCTGCGGCAGTCGTGGATCGTAAGCACCGTCCGGTCCCGAGGCAACAGCAATGCCAGATAGTGCACGTCGCCGGTGATGTGATTGATCTTTCCCTGAGTACGCGCCGCCGCCAGCATGTTAGCGATCCGCCCGCCGAACCCGCGGCTCGGATAGGGGCAGACCTGCACACGGACATCCTCTCCCGCCATCCCTTCGCGGACCGCCTCAAAAACCCGCTCGAGGCTGTGGTTTCCGGGAAGCGACTTACGCTGAAAATGAACGATGGACGTCTGATCCATAACACCTAGAGGTCCTTTCCGAATATCGCCCACACAACGCCAACGACAGCAAGGGGAAAAACCAGGAGCTTTGCGGCATTCAGAAATTGTCCGACACTTTGCTCGAATGCCAGAAGCAGAGTCAGGCAATAGGGCATCAAAGGGTGGGTTGATAGCCTGTCAGGGGTAAGGAGGAAAGTAATGAAGCCACCCCACACGATGCCAATGACGCCAAATGAGAATATGCCTGCGAGCCATCCATAGTTTCCTACGCACTCGAAGGGGACTGAAATCGCAATGCTGTGAAAGGGACTATAGATATCGGCCTCGCCTAGTTCCAGCGCAAAATAGTGGGCCATGTTGGAATCTGCTTTGTTTGGCGCCAGTGCTCGGGGGATTACAGCTGACATGCCGTTCCTTAAGGACTCACCCTGCCACGGTCCACTCAACCAATCGCTGTCCGCCGCGATCCGTATCGCGTGCGGGTAGACCCCTCGGAATGGCGATTCGAGATTCAGAGATCGCCAACTCATGTTGCCCGGAGAAAAGTTTGCGAGGCTTTCCTGGAAGAATTCTTCGCGCTGTTCGTTCGTGACGATCGCGGCCTTTTGCGCTGCGATCCGCGTCGTAGCTACGAATGGCTCAACGAATACCAAATAGGCCACTGCAGCAGCGCCAATCGCTAACCATGGAATACGCTGACGCCAGGTTATATAACTCGCAATCGCCCAAAAGAGAGGCTGAATGATCAAGCCCTTATAACCGGAAGTCAACGCCGAGCCGATTGAAATAACGAGGATTCCCAGAGCAAGCGCCTTGAAATGCCATGTTTTCTGTCTCATGTTGGGTAGAATGAGATAGATAAAAAGACCAAGCAGTGCAAAGTTGACTAAAGGCACAGTCGAGGCCACGACGGCCAGCGGCGTCGAAGCCGTAGACTGTCCTCCCAGATAATTCGTACTGTCGTAGGCCCTTATGCCGATGAAGCTGAAGATGGCCAGAACTAATTCCGCCACCCCCGCAGTAAGAACCATTATCAGAATGGTGCGAAACTTATAGGACCACCCGGAAGGGCAAAGGCAATTTGCCTGCCATCTGATTCGCGCGAAGATCGACGTGGTGAAGCGCGCGAGGACGGCGTAGAGCGGCAACCCCGCGGCCACGATTAACACCGCCGTCGGATCATCCGGAAGATATGACTCCATCACGAATGTATTGCCGGCTGCCCAATAAAAAAGAGCACAGACAGCCGGACCCATGGCAAACCACCAGTGAAACAGGAGAACGAACGCCTGGATCGGATTGAGAAAGGGCCTGTCACTCAAAAGCCATAGCGAAAACAGAGTGGATCCACCGAGCGCAAGCTGCGCAATGAGTGTGCTAATGGAGATTGGGAGAAAAAAGGATGAGATGAGCACCACAACACTGGGCCCGAGGCAGAAAGCCAGAACGTATCTGCGGTGAAACCATTGGAACGCAAGCCTGCGATCATTCCTGGGGGGCGTTGCAAGTGGCAAGCCTGCCAGATGCCCGTACCAGGGGTTTCTCGACTGTCCCAATACCGCTATTGAATTGATCGCCATATCAGGCCTGTCCGGCTTATACGCCGACTCGTGACAAAGGCAGAGGTCGGGCTCTTAGGTGAGCTTGCGCACGCCTTTTTGCAACCCAAGCTCGGTAAGAAATGCTCCAGTAATGCAGGGGCAGGATAAAAGCTCGAAGCAAGCCCCGCACGGCTCGCGATGATCGGGCGATGCGATAGAGAACCCGACCCGGGCCGCCCATAGCCGGCACCACCCGCTGCTCCTCGCGAGACCAGATATCGTCCGGCTCCAGTATGAGTGCGCGCAGCGATAATGTCAGGGTTTGCAGCGCTTGCACTCTATTCATTCGGCGGGTCGCGAGAGCGAGAGCCGCCGGGTGGTCCGCATAGTGCTCTGCGATCTCATCCTTCCACATGCACCAGGAGCCAAAGATCGCATCCCATGAAATGGCAGCTGTCGCTGTTCCCTTTTCCCGTTCACGAATCTGGGCCTGCACGTCAGCCACGTACCCTACAGTGCAGCCTTCGCCCGCCAGGCGGAACCACATATGCTTGTCACAGCCAAGCCCGTATTCCTTAAACTGAAAGGGCCCTGCCTTGCTCAACGCCGTGCGGCGAATCATTGCCGTCGCCGCCATAACCGGCGAGTGCAAGGAGTTGGCCAGCATCTCCCGCAGACACCAGCCCTGCATCGCTTCCGGAAAATCTCTGATATCGACGCTGCATACCTGACCCTCCGAATCCACAGTTGTCAGGGCGGTATGCACGAAGGACATGAGCGGATGCCTGTCCAGTAGGTTCGCTGAAGCCTCCAGGATCGTATCGAAATAATGATCGTGATCATGATAGATACAGACATAATCGCCGGAGCAACATTCAACCAGCGCATTCCAGTTGGCATAGATACCGACATTCCGCTCATGCCGCAAGTATCGAATCCGCGGATCACGAAATGACGCGACGACGTCTTTAGTGTTGTCCTCGGATGCATCGTCTCCAACAATCAACTCCATGTAAGGCCTGGTCTGTCTCTGGATGGCGGACAGAGTAGCCCGCAGCAGGCTGGCTCGGTTCCGGGTGGGGACACAAATCGATATTGATGGGATAATCGTCACTTGCTCGACTTAGCTCGCTGCCAGATCATGCCCAGCACAACGCTGGTCACGCTGTAACTGAGAACAGAGACAACCGCGGCTCCAAGGATGCCCCAGCGGTTGAGGGCGAAGGGCAGCACGGAGATGGTCACGATCACGCCGGCTGCTTCGCCGAGGGTGGGAGCGCCGGGGTGCCCTGAAGCGCGCAGCGCGTTGCTGATGACATAGTTGAGCCCCAGCACCACGCCTCCCAACAGCAGAATGCGGGCCGGCAGCGTGCCGGTTCTATACGCGGCTCCGAAGACCGTGCTCATGGCCCACGGCGCAATGAGAGCCATGATTGCTCCCAGCGGCAGGATGATTGCGCAGAAAGCCGGAAGGATGCGCGCCAGCTCCCGGCGTCCGTGCTCGGGAGTGGCAGCGAGCGCTACCCGGGGAAACACGACCGAGGCCAGCGCGCCCGACAATCCGAAGAGAATGCTCGAATAGGAAACCGCAACCGCGTAGAGGCCGAGTTCGCGCATGGGAGCAAAAAGGCTGAGCAACGCCTGGTCAAGCCGACCGTTCGTGAGCCAGAAAAGATTGCCGACCCAGGAGCGGCTCCCGTACGAGAGCAGATTACGCGCGGTGATCCTGCGCACGCGCCATTGCCCAATGGGCAGCGAGCGCGACGCGACGACAAGCGACACCAGCACCGCTGCGGCCTGGCAGGCGACCATGACTCGCACCACCCCACCGATTTGACTCCAGCCGCGGAGGGTAGCCAGCGTGAGTGCCACTGCATAGGACGAGCTCTGAATGATGCGGACCGTGTTGAAGGCGGCCAGCCGGTTCATCCCCTGCAGGATGCAGGCGAGGTACGTGGTGGTGAGACTGAGCGGCACGGTCACGAGGTAGAGCGCAGCTGCGCCGATAAAGGCGCCGCCGAAGAGCCGGGAGCGAAGGGGCAGAATGCACAGGATCAGAACCGCGGCGATGCCGATGCCGAGCGCAAGCGACGTGCCGGCCACAGCACCGGGACGCGCTTGCTCCCTGGCGCCGTAATACGCGCAGGCCTGGGAGATGCCGAGATCGCCGAACGCCACCGCCAGAGCCGACCAGGCGACGACCGCGGCAAGTTGTCCGCGACCCGAGGGACCCAGCAGCCGCGCCGCGAGAACGCTACCTGCGGCGGTAATCCCCATGACCGCCGCGTTGGTGCCGACGGTCTGCGCAACATCCCAGTTTCGCCCGCGGATCTCTTCCGGCGCCGGGGCACGCGGAACTTCGCACTCGAACGCATTGGCAGCAGCAGTCATGGAGTACAGGCGGAGAACCGATGGCCTAGTTCCCGTATTCGCGGTCGGCCCGGTACTGATAGCCGTAGTAGCCGTAGTAGGAGTAGCCTTCGACCGAAGTGTTATGCCGGACCTGGTTAAGGACAACCCCGAGCAGGTTGGCACGCAGCCGGACCAGGGTGGAGACGACGGCAGCAACACCTTTGCGTTTGGTTTCGCCAGCGCGGGTGACGATCACGACGCCATCCGCGGCGGTGGCCATCTGCAGGCACTCGGCGAAACCGAGCAGGGGCGGAGAATCGAGAATCACCAGGTCGTAGTGCTTGCCAAATTCATCGAGCAGCTCGGCCAGCCGAGGGCCGATGAGGTCGGCTGCACGATGCGAGCTCGGCCCCGACGGCAGCAGCTCCAGATTCGGCTTGCCCTCGATAGCGATGACCGCATCCTGCCACGCAGTCTCGCCGGTCAGGACGTTCGACAAGCCTTCTTTCGGAGACAGCCCGAAGCGCACATGCAGAGCGGGACGGCGTAGATCGCCATCGACGAGCAGGGTTCGCCTGCCGCGATCGGCGTTGGCAATGGCCAGATGTGCAGCAACGGTGGTTTTGCCCTCGGAGGCCGTGGCGCTGGTCAGCACGATGGAGCGCAGACGCTGCTCAAAATCACTGAGCAGGATCGTATTGCGCAGTGTGCGGACCGCCTCTTCGAATCTGGAGATCGAGGGGTAATGGCCGTTGGAGTGATGGCCGTTGCTGCCATTCATGCCATTCCTGCCGTTGATGCTCGTGAGAGAGACAAGATCGGCGACAGCGGCGGGACGCCTGGGTAGCTGTGCGGAAGTACGGTCGCTGGGCAGCAGTCCGATTACGTCCGCTCCAAGGAACCGGCTTGCCTCGGCAGCATCGCGCAGAGTGGTGTCGAGCGAGTCGTGGAGCAGGGCCGTGCCGATGGCGAGAAGGGTCGAGAGAAGAAGGGCCAGCAGCAGATTCAGCTTTGTGTTTGGGAGGACCGGATGCGTGGCGGGGCGGCCGAGATCGGCGATCCGGATGTTGTTGTTCTGAAATCCGGCATTGATGTCGGCCTCGCGGATTTTCCGGATTAGCTCATCGTAGAGCTCTTTATCGGTATCAGCTTCCCGCTTCAACTGCTGGTACTGGAAAGACCGCGAGTTCATTTGGTCCCACTGGGCTTTCGTCTGCGCAACCGACTGCTGCAGCATCTGCTCGCGATCGACGCTTTCATGATATTCCGCCTCGACTCGTCCGCGGATATCCTTTACGGTGTCATCGAATTGTTGTTGTATTTCGGCCAGCTCCGAGGCTGCTTTGCGGTATTCGGGGTGATTGTAGTCGTAGGTGGATTTGATCTGAGCGAAGCGCTGGCGAGCTTCGTTGAGAGTTTGGGTCAGCTTGGCCAGAGACTCGCCCTGTGAAGAGATCTGCGCTGCTTCGACAGCACCGGACTTCATCGCATCCCAGGCTGCTTCCTTTCGAACCCGATCGGCCTGCGCCTCGGTGTACTCCGTGTTCAGCTGGAGAAGGCGGGCCGAAAGGATGTTTGTCTTCTCCTCCGGATTAACGACATCCAGATCCTTCTCAAATTGCGCCAGCGCCATGCTGGAGCGTTCCATCTTCGCCTTCAGTTCATCCAACTGCTTTTCCATGAAGATCGAAAGGCTCGCCGAGGAACGAATGCGGATGTCGTAGGTATGGTTGAGATAGGACGCGGCGATCGAGTTAGCCACGTTGGCCGCCAGAGCGGGGTCGGGCGAGCGATAACTAATCAGCAGTAAGTAGGTATTGGGTGGTCGACTCACTTTGAGCTGTTTAAGCTTTATCGGCGCCCTGATGATCTGCTGCACTCTTTCCGGCTTGATATTGTTGATCTGGCCTTCTCGGCTCAGCAGCTGGTACCGCTCCGCCACCGGGCGCAGAACCGCGTCAGACTGAATGAGCCTGACCTGCGTGGCCAGAAACTGATCGGCGTCATTGGGAGCAGCGGCGCGTGTCGAGTCCTGACCCACAATTTCGGATGGAGCCTGGCGATCCACATCGACCGTAGCCGTCGACTCGTAGACTGGCTTCTGTCGCGCCGAAATGATCAGAGTGGCGCAAATGCAGGTTGCCACGAATGCAACGATCTTCCAGCCTTGCCGTCTCAGGATCCAGAGATAATGCGACAGGGGAACAGCCGGCGCCTCAGGCCTAAATTCCTGTTGTGGCGGAATCGGCATGGCGTAAAAGGCAACCGGATTTCCCGGAGGCCGGGGATGAAGGATCTCGGGCAAACCGATCTGTTCAGGCATTTCGTTTCTCAGCAGCGTTCTAACGAGTCGTGTAGATCAAGGCGGCGCCCAGACCGGTGGCCACGAGGACAGAGGTCTCGAGAGCCTTGAGGCTGGCCTTTTTGCCAGTCGCATTCGGTATATAAAGGATGTCATCTGCGAGCAGGGAAACATCGGGCGATTTGCGATCCATAATCTTCCTGAGCGGAACAGCGATCTCGCTTTTGCCGACGTGGCCTCCCTCAACGCGATAAATGTAAGCGGTGCGCGAAGAGAAGCCGTCCAGACCTTCGGAAAGAGAGAGCGCTTTCAACACGCTGCTCTCCGAACCACCCGTAATCAGAAATGCTCCGGGTTTTTTGACGCTGCCCAGAACAAATATCCGGCCCGCTTCCGGAACCCGAATCTCCTCGCCTCCTGCCAGCGGGATGTTCAACGCTGGATCGACTCCATCAACCAGGCCATGCACAGGAACGCGAATAATGAGTGGCGGCGAGCTGCTGTTGGCCGACGTGTTCGCGCTGGTCACCAGGATCTCTGAGCCTGCTTCCGGCGTCAGACCTCCGGCTTGCGAGATCGCATCCAGCAGCGTTACTTTGCCCGTCGCCTGAAAAATAAGCGGATTCTTCACAGCGCCGATCACTGTGATGGGACGGCTGCGGTACTCGACGACAGAAACCGTCACGATGGGATCCACCAGAAGGTGTTCCTCGATTAGTGCCCTCGTGATTTCTTTTTCGAGCTCGCTGGGATAGAGGCCAGCTGCCTGAATTTGCCGCTTGATCATCGGCAATCGCAGCTTGCCCTCTGAGTTCACGCGAATCGTCCGGGTTAGTTCGGACTCATCGTAGACGCTCAACCCAATCAGATCGTCGGGGCCAAGCCTTTCTACCGGAAGGTTAAACACGTCCGTAAGCGTCTGCGCTCCGGTACCCACATGCGCAGGCAGGATCTGGCTTTGCTGAGCCGATACCGGCAACGCGCACAAGGTCAAAACAAGAAATGTCTTCATGACATCGGCGTCCTGGCCGTCAATTCAACTCTCGAGGGTCGATACGCAATGCGAGCTGCTCAATCTTCTGGTCAAGCCCCTTCATCTGGAGGCAGAATTCCTCCAATCGTTCGGAAAGCAGGTCCTCTCGCTCTTTGCGGTTGAGCAGACTACGTACGGCATCTCGGGTGAGATCTGAGACGCTGCGGGCTCCTCTGATGAGGCACAGCGCCTTAAGGGCAGAATATTCATCGTCAGAAAGCCGAACGCTGATCATGCGCGTACGAACCTTGAGAACAGTCATAGCGAACGAGACTTCTCCATTTCTGTAAGAGAATCTTGAAAGCCTGGCGGGTTTCTGAGGGATTTCGAAGGTAAGTCGGCTCAAGGGCAAGCTTCGCCCCGTGGGTCCCAATGCCTCTGAAGGCAACAGGGCACACCTTAAGTGCACGCGCTGAAAGCGCAAATGCACAGCGAAGTTATCTCTGGGGGGAATCTTGCGAAGTGAACTCGCAGTGACTGCAGCAAATTCCTGAGGTTTGCTGAGAGATGAACTTATATAGCACCGCTGCGAGGAGTGCGCAAGGAAAATGTTTTACATTTGCCTTCTGGCCTCAGCGCCAAACACGAATGAAAGCGCCCGTCGCGGGCTCTTGTCGCAGGTCCTCTATGGCCCGTAGATCCGTTTTTCGCCGACGAAAAGCCTGTCTGTGCATCGATGTATGACACACGAAGGCAGGCATCCCCACGCCCCAGGGCTGCCGTCTCTTTAGTCTCCCTACCTGGCCTTGCACTGGTACGACGCACTGATTTCGCGAACAAGTCGGCAAAGCTCGAGCGCGGCGAACACAAATCGCCGAATCACTCGTTGAGACTTCTGGGCGCGACGCCGAGAGTTTGGCCACTTCACCGTGACATGTGGTTTGATGCGTACGGGGATATTCCGCTGCGGTATGCACGTCGGTCGTAGATGCCACGCGCGGTACTTCCGAAGAACACATCCCAAACTACTACCAGTTGCGCAAGACAGTGGAATAACGTTCTCTCCAATTTTCTTGCCAACTAAATTATTCTATGCGCTAGACTACCGGGCATGATGAACATGATTGTTTCAGCCATTGACGCAGAGATTGCGGTCCTTAAGCAGGTACGAGGGCTCCTGACGAGCAAATCCCCCGGACCGAAACGTGGACGTCCCGCCTGGAAGAAGCGCAGGATGAGCGCCGAAGCACGTGAGAAAATCGTCGCAGTGCAGAAGAAACGCTGGGCTGCATGGAAGAAGAAAAAGGCGACGAAGTAGGACAGTCGTACCAACCAGCCGTGAGTCAGTTTAAGCAGCCAATCCGAGAACCGGACTCAGTAAGCGCAGAGTTCGCTATGTCCGAACTCAATCTGGCGTTCTCGCTGCTCAAGGTCGCGGAGACCGCATCCGGGCTGAAACGCCGAAGGCAGGTTTGGCAAGGGGCGAATGCGATTTGCGACGGGATGTTGTGACTATCAGCGCGAACAGCTCATTGATGTCGGCCTAGTGCAAACCCTTCCCGACCAAACAAGCAGGAACGTCAGGTACCCGTCGTGCCGTTCCCTTCTGAAGATCATCGTGCCGTCCGCGAGCGGTATGAAGGGCTTCAATAAACCGTACGGACGTTAATCCGCCTGAGGGCACACGCGGAATACCACATCATCAAAGGAGTCTCCGCGCCCGGTTCACGCCGCATATTTGCCATCGGCTGCATTCGTCCAGATCGTTTGCAGGGCAGCTTCGTCACCAACACCGTAGTCGCCGATCATTGCACTATTGGGATTGACGGGAACGTTAGACATCTGAAAATGATCATAGTCCTTGAGGCTTATCCAATCTCCACCCCAAATGAGTCCTTGCGCCTTCATCGCGGCAACCATGGCCTCGAATTGCTCTGTACTTGCTTGCCAGTTAAGCGCTCCGGTCTCACCTGATAGATAAGGAACCACGTCCACAGCGAGGCCATAGTTATGCATGGATTGGCCAGCCTTGGCGTTTGTCACAATATGACCGGGTGCCGTACGTCCTTGTGCATAGAGGGCGTCCTGTTCCGTTGCTGTCCGAAGACCTGACACGACGAGCAGGTAGGTTGCATTGGCCTGGAGTGTTGCGGCGGCAGCACGCACTTTATCAGCAAGGGCCGGATTGACGGTGGCCAGGGCGGCTTCGCTTCGAGCGTCCATATTGCAATCTCCTATTATCGAAAAGACTATAGCCTCTATTTTTTACGGAGGCCATCTTTTTCGGTCGCTGGGATAACCTCCGACCTGGAAGATCCTTGAGCTCAGCGGAAAGGAACGCGCCCGCCTCGGCGACCTTGCCCCGGCCGACGACATATGAGCGGCCGACGAAAACCTCTAATGCAAGCTCGAGGCGGAATACCAGAAGAACCCAGATGCAACAACTCGAGAAGCCTGTGCCCCCCGAGAGGCAAGGTTGCGAATACTACCGACGAAAGGACGCAGGGGCAAATTCGACGCCGACACAGTCCTCTTCAGCGCCCCCAGCCATTCAATGGCGCTAATTTGTAGGTTCCGAAGTCGAATGTTGAGCAAATAATGTAATGTTTGACGGCTTGGCTACACCATGCTGACGAAGGGTTGCTTCGATGAAGCATGGGCCTGGTTTGCTGGATCCGATTGTTCCAGCAGCCGTAAGGGAATTTAGTGCGAGAAAGTCCTTGACAAGGGCGAATGAAGTACAAGATACTCCCGCATCCCTTCGCTCTCTTGTTGGTTGTAACGCAGCCTGGCTGGAAAGTTTGCAGCGCTGCCCGCGGTTCCATGATCGCCCCGAAGCCGAGGAGCGATGGCGCCACGACACTGCGGTAACCATCCAGCAGCTAACCACCCCCGAATGACCACAGCAAGGAGGGTTCCCCCGTGGGTAAACGCATTGTGTTCTGCGCCGATGGCACCTGGGACGGCACATCCAACAATACAAACGTCCTCAAGATATTCAATGCAACGCTGGTGAGTTCCGACCAAATGCCGTTTTATGACAACGGCGTCGGCTCCGACGGAACGCCGATTGAGAAGCTGGCGGGCGGGGCGTTTGGACTTGGTCTCTTCCAGAAGATCAAGGACGGTTACACCAAGATCTCTCAGGTGTACGACACCGACGACGAGATTTTTCTGTTCGGATTCAGCCGCGGCGCATACACAGCGCGTAGCCTCGCGGGCATGATCGCGACCTGCGGCCTCCCGACCGGAAATTTCGATAACTCGATGGTGGAAACCGCCTTCAATGCCTATCGCAATGCGGACCAGCGAGCCGCGCTCCTCGCCAGCCTCAGCAAGTACAACTTGTACAACGCCAAAATTACGATGGTGGGTGTGTGGGACACAGTGGGTTCTTTAGGGATTCCCTCCGTAATCGGTGGAGTGAGCCCCATCCTCTATGGCTTTCTCGATACCACCCTTCATCCGGATGTGCTGAATGCCATTCAGGCTTTAGCCATCGACGAACGGCGCGTGGAGTTTCCTCCGACGCTGTGGACCGGAAATCCGAGTCCGGGACAGACGGTCGAACAGGTTTGGTTTTGCGGATGCCACAGCGACGTGGGAGGCGGCACGACGCCGGCAGCGCAGGACTCCGGTACGGCGCTCTCCGACATCACGCTGGCCTGGATGATGAGCAAGGCAGCGGCGCTCGGCGTGCAGTTTGCGCCGGTGGCCGTCGCCAAATACGTCATCCCTGCTGCTTCGAAATACGCACTCGATCAGATCAATGAGTCGTGGAGCCCACTGTGGGGATTCCCGGTCCCGAGGACGATTGCGCCGAACGTCTCGCTCTCGAACAGCGTCGCAATGCGCTGCCAGAATGTCAGCACGTACCGGCCGTCCAACCTGAAGTTTAACGACCAGGCTCTCGGTCCCGATTATGCGACTGTGGCCACGGTCGGTTGACGCGGAGTCGTGCGATTTTTCTGACGGGCGGTCACGACGGAGCTGTGTCTCCATCGAGAAAGGGCCTTATCAACATGGACCAACAGCGCAATCGGATGAGCCAATTCCTGGCACCTGGCGTAGTGGCGGCGGTCTGTCTTGTGTGCGCGGGCTGCCCGCTCCGAGATCAAAAGCAGACGGCGACCTATCCCGATCCCAAAACGCGTTTCGCGCACTATACGAATACCTGCGACGGCATCCCCGGGGAGCTGCCCAATCACTATGGGTACTATCTGACGCCACAGGAACTCCAGGGGGCATGTACCTGGTATCTGTGGCCGGGTGGGGACCCGCTGCGCACAACCGGAAGCCCGGAGAATGCGCGGGGCAACCCTCGTTTCTGGCGCATGGCGGAGAAGAGGCTGTGGACTTTGAGCAACCTGCTGGAGCTGCCCATCGACGTGAACATGATGGACTACATTACCAGCACGCCGCGGGACCAGCGCTTTGCGAAGCTCGGCGTCATCAACGATCCCGGTTGCACCAAAGCGACCAAACCGGACGCGTACGGGCTGATGCTGGACAATTGCCAGGATCCATACTCCAGCGGGATCATGGGCCTTCGCCTCTTTCCCAATCCCGATTTCGATTCCAAAACATGGAACGCGCAGAAGTATCTCAACCGTGACTCCCGCATCGAACCGCCTTATCTGGCGGGCCTGACGTGCGGCCTGTGCCATATCGCCTTCAATCCGGACAATCCGCCGGCCGATCCGGAGAATCCTACATGGGACAATCTGGCGCCGGCGTTCGGCAACCAGTACCTGCGCGAGTCGGAGATGTTCAAGGGCCGGCTGACGCCGAGCACTTTCCTCTACTGGGTCTACGAGACACAGCCGCCGGGAACATCGGACACCAGCCGCATCAGTACGGACTTCATCGACAATCCGAATGCGATCAACTCCATCTGGTACATCCTCTCGGCGCGCCCGAAGCACGCAGAGGTCATGAATGACGGGACCACGCAGCAGGTGCCGCACATTCTGAAAGATGGGTCGGACTCCATCGGTCCCGCTTACGCCGCGCTGCGTGTTTACATCAATATTGGAAGCTGCCCGGACTACCGCTACGGGCTGGAAGACAGCTTCACCGGTATCCTGCGGCCGCTGCCTCTTTTGCCGATGCCGGAAGTGCCGACTACCCAGCACCCATTCGATCTGAGCAAGGCGCAGAACGATTGCGTGGACTGGCAACTGACCTCCGCGCGGATGACCAACGCCGCCGACTTTCTCGATGCCGTGCAGCCGTATCCGCTGAGGAATGCTCCTGGCGGCGCGGCGTATTTAACCGCGGACCCGACGGTCCTGGACAAGGGCAAACGGGCCTTTGCGGAGAACTGCGCGCGCTGCCACTCGAGCAAGGTTCCGCCCGAGGTGGCGAACGGCCTGGACAAACATTCCGACGCGGCCAAGCCGGCGTGGGTGAAGCTGGTGATGTCGGCCAACTTCCTCGACAAAAACTTTCTCTCCGACGACGACCGCTACCCGGTGGTTTCTACCGACCCGCGCTTCGCGATCGGCACGAACGCAAACCGGGCGCTGGGCACGAATCCCATCGAGGGACATATCTGGCAGAACTTCTCCTCGCAGACTTTCAAACAGCTGCCCTCGCCGGGAACGATGATGATGCCCAACCCCTTCGATGCCGGGTCCCCGCTGCCCTTCAAAATTACGCACGGCGGCTACTATCGCACGCCTTCACTGATCAACGTGTGGGCGACGGCTCCGTTCTTCGAGAACAATCTGCTGGGCACCTTCACGGGCGACCCTTCGGTGAAGGGGAGAATGACGGCCTATGAAGATGCGACGGAGAAGCTGCTCTGGCCGGAAAAAAGGCTGGGGGCGAAGAGTGTCAAGGTGACGGGCGCGGATTCCATTCTGCAGATTCGCGATATCAAGATCCGGATTCCCGCCGGTACGCCGGTCGAGTTGCTGGCGAATATCAACCTCTTCGGGGCGGCTCAGGCGCCGGAGGTTTTGAACGAGCTGAATTATTTGAGCAGCCATCCTGAGTTGCTCGTGCGGCTGGTCCACGCGCTCCAGAACAACGGCCAGTACGATGACGAGCTCAGAAAACTGGTTCCCGGCCTGTTGAAGCTGAGCCAGGCACCCGATCTGATCGAGGATCATGGCCACACCTTTGGCGCCAACCTGTCCGACGATCAGAAGCAGGCTCTGATCGCGTACATGAAGACCTTTTAGAGAGGACGGTCTTCCATGCAGAACGATGTCATCTTCGAGCCGCTGCAGTTCAGGAATCTGCGCGTGAAGAACCGCATCTTCCGCTCGAATATCTCCGGACGATTCGATAACTACGACGGAACCGGCACGCAGACGCGGATCAACTGGGAGGAGTCGTTCGCTAAGGGCGGGGTGGGCGCCATTCTTTCGTCGTACGTGCCGGTGCATCTGCGCGGGCGCATCATGCCCAATTACGCCATGATCGACAGCGACGACAAGATCCCGTTTTGGCGTGCGGTGGGCGAGGCCGTGCACCGCCACGACTGCAAGTACATTCTCCAGCTCAGCCATTCGGGAAGGCAGCGGGATAACCCGGGGGTGGAAAACTTCAAGTTCAAGGCGCTTTCCTCGACCAGCAGGATGGATACCTTTCACGGGCTGCTGTGCGAGGCCATGACGCTGAAACAGATTCGCGAGACCATCCAGTACTTCGCATCCGGCGCCCGCCGCGCGCGCGAGGCAGGATTGGACGGCGTGGAGCTGCACGCCTCCCATGGATATCTCATCACCCAGTTTCTGAGTTCGGCGATCAACGACAGAAAGGACGAGTACGGCGGCAGCCTGCGCAACCGCGCGGCGTTTCTGCTCGAGATCATTGCCGCGATCCGCAAGGAAGTGGGCGATGACTTCCATCTTCAGGCAAAGCTGAATGCGGTGGACTTCGCCAATGCGCTCTATCTGTGGGAGAAGAAGGGAAACACGCTGGACGAAGGTGTGGAGGTCGCTAAGTGGGCGGAAGTAGCGGGCGTCGATGCCATTCATGTCTCGATCGGCAGCATCTTTCCGCATCCTCTGCTGCCGCCCGGCGGATTTCCTCCCGACGAGCTGAACTGGTGGTACGGAACCATGATTGCGAGCGGAGTTCGCGGTTACTTCAACTACACGATGTTCCACTTCCGCTTCCTGCGGCCCATCTTCTCCGCATTCTGGGAGCGAACGAAGAAGGACCATCCTGTTGAGGCGGTCAGCTCGGAATACTGCAAGGTTGTGAAGAAAAACGTCAGTGTACCGGTGATCAACACGGGAGGCTATCAGGACGCTCGCGTCATCCGTCGCGTGATCGCCGAAGGCTATACCGACGCGGTTTCGATCGCGCGGCCGCTGGTGGCCAACCGCGACCTGCCTCACATCCTGCGCACAGGGCACGATCTGCCCGAAAAGCCATGCAGCTTTTGCAATCGCTGCCTGGTCAATGCCATTGCCAATCCTCTTGGGTGCTATGACGTGCGCCGCTTCAACGGCGACCAGGAGGCAATGGTCGCCAAAATCATGGAGGTCTTCCATCCCGAAGGGGTGGCAGCAGCAACTCCTGCCGGCGAGGAGACGCGCGCATGAGAGAGGAAGCCATCATTCAAACCGGGGAAGGCGACCTGGTCGACAGAATCTATTCGAGTCCGGTCGATCGCTGGCAGCATCGCTTCCGGACAACTGTGGTGCTCGTACTGATCTTTGCGGTGATCGCGATCGGGCTCTATCTGCTCTATTACTTCCTCGCCGATCACGCGGTCACTTATACCGATATCCGCGAGCACTATAAGTATGGATCGATCGGCAGCGAAACGGGAGGCAGCGTACTCACGCCGGTCGGCGGGGTGCTCCCGCCCTATCTTATCTTCAAGACGCTCCCGGCCATTTGTCCTGAGAAACTACCCGGCGGTTACGCCTCCCTGGGGCTGATCTTCGAGCCTGGACACGAGCTGCCCATCGGCATCTCGCGCCGCAGGCGGCTTGGACTGGACCAGGTGGGTGTGAACTGCGCCGCGTGCCACACCGGTACGGTGCGCACTTCGCCCACCGCTCCGGAGCAGATCGTTCTGGGCATGCCCGCCCACCAGCTCAATCTCGAAGGATTGTTCCAGTTCGTTCAGGCCTGCTCGCTTGACGACCGGCTCACCGCGGGCAACGTAATCGCGAAAGCGGAGCAATCAGGTACGCATGTCAGCCTGTTCCAGCGTCTCCTTCTCTCCCTGGTCGTCATCCAGCGCACCAAGCTGGAGACGCTCTCTCTGCGGAATCGGATCAGTCCGCTACTGGATGATCCCACGCTGCCGGCGTGGGGCCGGGGCCGTGTGGACACCTTCAATCCTTACAAAGCTATCCAGTTCAACTGGGACCTCACCCGGTTGCCGCGCTCGGAACTGATCGGCGCCGCCGATTTTCCGTCGTTATGGAACCAGCAGCCGCGCGAAGGGATGCACCTGCACTGGGATGGGAACAACACCTCCCTCGATGAGCGCAACCTGAGCGCCGCGCTGGGGGCCGGCGTGACGCCGGTGACGGTGGATTACGGGGGCATCCAACGAGTGCACGACTGGATCCTGACGCTGCCTCCACCGAAGTTTCCCTTTCCCGTGGACGCGGCTCGCAGCGCACGCGGCAAGGCGATCTTCGACGCGCAGTGCGCCCAGTGCCACAGTTTCACGGGAAGCCGGACCGGAACCGTCGAAGATATCGCTTCGGTGGGAACCGATCCTTACCGGCTGAATTCGTTCACTTATACACTGGCCACCAGCCAGGCTCTGCTTTTTCCAGACAACGTGCATCGCTTCCAGCACTTCGCCAAGACGAATGGCTATGCCAATGTGCCGCTGGATGGCATCTGGGCGCGTGCTCCCTATCTGCATAACGGCTCGGTTCCCACGCTGGCTGACCTGCTCAACCAGCCTTCGGATCGCCCCAAAGCGTTCGCGCGGGGTTACGACGTGTACGACGAGTACAGGGTGGGCTTCATTTCCGATAGCGCGGAGGCGCGCGCCGAGGGGTCGATTTACGACACGACGATTCCTGGAAATGGAAACGGCGGACACATTTTCGGCACCACTCTTCCGAGTGATCAAAAACAGGATCTGCTCGAGTACCTAAAAACGCAGTAGCAGCCCGACTCCGCCTTTGCGGACAGGACAACGCCTTGAACAGATACGCCGTGTGGTTCAGTCGCGTGGTATGGATCGGCCTTGTCGCCAACTGCCTGCTGGCGCTGCCGACTCTGCTGATGCCGGGTCCGGTGATGACGATGTTCGCGCTGCCCCAGGCATGGCCGCTGATGTGGCCCAGCTTCGCTGCGCTCCTCCTGCTTTTGCTGAGCGCCTTCTATGTGCCGGCTGCGCTGCACCCGTTGCGTTATCTCCCGGTGTCGTGGCTGGCGGTCGTGGCGCGGCTGGCTGGGGTGATCTTCTTCTGCGGCTTCAATCGCGACTACATTCAGCTCGGCCTTTTCGACCTGACCTTTTTGCTGCCCGAAGCATCTCTGCTGGCGCTCGCCGTGCGCGAGCGGAAGAGGCATCCGCTCGAGGAGACGACATTCGTGCGTATGCGCCGCGTGCGCGTCGGGCTATTGGCCGTGGCGGCGCTGATGGTGGTGTTCATCGCTCTTGTGGGTTACGAACAGTTCTTTCATGAGACGCCACCGCCGTACTTCGCGAGTGCCGAAGAACATTTTCTCTACGGCTCGATCGGAACCGAAAGTACCAGCGGTGTCCCCTACTGGATCTGGCTGGTGTTGCCGCGTGTGTTCCCCGACAAGCTACCGGCGCCGGGCGGATACGCTTCGCTCGGAATCGTCGGCCAGGAAGGCCGTGAGTTGCCGGTTGGCTTTTCCAAACAGCACGTAGGCATTGATCGAGTGGGGATCAACTGCGCGTTCTGCCATTCCACGACGTATCGCAGGACCGCAGCCGAGTTGCCGGTGGTTGTGCCTGCCGGCCCCAGCAACACGACCAGTCCGCAGGACTACCTGCGCTTCCTTTTTGCGTGTGCGGACGATGCCCGTTTTAATGGCACGACCCTCATGGCTGAGATCGAGCGCAACTACCAGCTCTCTCTCCTCGACAAACTCACGTATCGTTTTGTGCTGATCCCCTTTACGCGCGCCACGCTGCGCCAGCAGGAGCGGGCGCTCCATCAATACGGCTGGATGCGCTCCCTGCCTCCATGGGGCAGCGGTCGCATCGACCCCTTCAACCCAGTGAAGTACCGAGTGCTGGGTCAGCCGATTGACGGCAGCATCGGCAACTCCGACATGATGCCGGTCTGGAATCTCGCCGCGCATCAGGGATACTCCTTCCACTGGGACGGCCTCAACGATCGGCTGCAGGAAGTACTGCTCAGCTCAGCCATTGGCGACGGGACGCCGGTGTCGTGGATCGACCGCGACTGGAAAAAGTCCGACTCGGAATCGAGCCTGAAACGGATTCGGGATTACATGCTCGCAGTCAAGCCCCCGCCGTTTCCTTTTCCTGTCGACCCCGCGCTGGCAGCCAGGGGTAAGTCGATTTTTGACGGACAATGCGCCGTATGTCACGCCATCGGCGGTGCGCGCACGGGGCAGGTGGAACCGCTCACTAATCCGATGCTCGATACCGATCGGCATCGCATCGATATGTGGACCCAGGGCGCAGCCACGGCCTACAACGACTATGCAAGCGGGCACGACTGGAAGTTTTCCCACTTCACCAAGCAGCAGGGCTACCTGAACGTACCGCTCGACGGCCTGTGGCTGCGCGCTCCCTACCTGCACAACGGCTCCGTGCCCACAATCGCCGACCTGCTGAATCCGCCGGCTGACCGCCCACGGGTGTTCTATCGCGGTTATAACGTCCTCGATCCGGAACATCTGGGTTTCATATCCAGCGGGGATGACGCGGAACGGACCGCTTTTCGTTTTGACACCCAGGTGGCAGGCAACAGCAACCAAGGACATCTGTGGGGTACGACGTTAAGTCCGGAACAGAAGCGGTGTTTGCTTGAGTACCTGAAAACGATGTAGGTCATGGCGCCTTGTTGGAATCCACTTTGAGGTGACACAGATGTTTGGTTCATCGGTCCTTGACATTGCTATTGGCGCGATATTTGTGTTTCTCCTGCTCAGCGTCTTTGCTACGGTCCTCAACGAGCTTGTTTTCTCCTTCCTGAATATGCGAGGACGGGAGCTCCTGCAGGGCGTCGCAATCCTGCTCGACGACGCCGCCAAGACCGGGCTGGTCAACAAAATTTACAACAACGGCCAGGTATTCGGCCTCTTTGAAGGCAATTTCGATCCCAGCAAGAAGGGCAAGCTACCCTCGTATATTCCGTCAAAAAACTTCGCTCTTGCTCTGCTCGAATCGGTCGCTGACGGGCCCTTCTCCGAAACGCAAACGTCACCTCCGGCAGCGGGGGTTCCGGCCGGAATCGCGCAACAGAACCCCGTTCTCACCGAGGCCTTCAAGAACAAAGCCAAAGATCTCGCGGGCGTACCAGCTACCGAGAAGGTGGGTAAGCCGCTTCTGGCGATGATCGCGATGGTCGGGAATGATGCGACCAAGCTGCAAAAGAGCGTGGAGGATTGGTACAACAGCGGCATGGACCGGGTTTCTGGCCGGTATAAGTACAAGACGCAGTGGATGCTCTTTTCTATTGGCCTGGTGATCGCGGTTGCCATCAACGCCGATACCATTCACATCGTCAAACAGCTTTCTCAGGATTCAACGCTGCGTGCCTCGATTATTGCCGCCGCCGAATCCGCAAAGGAGCCGCAGGTTGACCCATCGCAAACGACGCAGCAAAGAATCGAAGCGGCGAAAGATTCCCTCGCAGACGTGAACAATGTCGGAGTTCCACTCGGCTGGCACCGAGGCGACTGGAGCACGAAGCAGGCCCCCAATCTGGTACTGGGCTGGATTCTTACTGCCATCGCGATTTCGCTGGGCGCGCCTTTCTGGTTTGACATCCTCAACAAGATCATGGTCGTTCGATCAACAGTGAAACCGCGTGAGAAGAGCCAGGACGAGGGTTCCAAAGATAAGTCTAAAAGTTAGCGTGGGCTTTCCGGTCGCAGGCTGACATCGCCGGGAACTCCTTCCAACAAAGTATCGTGGATAAGCTGTAACGACGTTTCTCAGAAAAACTAAGTGAACTAAGGAATTGCATCTGCAAATCGGGTTTCTATTTGGCGTACGTCCCCCGCTAAGCCGTAGGGTTGCTCTGGTCGTAAGTGCCTTTGTATCGCGAGATATCTGCAGGAATATGTATCGACTCCCCCGATCCTGCGGTTGCAGCTCCCCATGAGAGGAGCTTCGCATGAACCGCATGTCTTTGCTGTTGGCAACGCTCATGGCGGCGAGCTTTGCGATCACGAGCCACTCCCCCGAAGCTCCCCAGGCACAGCAGAGCGGGTCTGCCGGTGCAGCGCGATCCTCTCAGACAAAGCCGGGGCAAAGCGAAGCCGTGGCCCGCGATCTGCAGGCAGAAGCCGAGGCGTTCCTTGCCGGATTTCTAGGCAAGGAAAATGCTTTCGACTCGAACATGAACCCGCCGGAAACCTCCGGGTTCAGGGTTCTGTTTGCCACGTTGGCCGATCCTGTGGAGACTCACCTGGCCGCCGCGTTCGATCACAATCTGGCGGCGCTCCAGGACGGAGTCCAGGACTCTGGCTATCTGCTCGACGGTTCGTGGATCCCCTGGGATTTCCCGCGCGACTACGATGACCTGAGCGACCAGCTGAGGTCGAAGCATCTGCTCGATCTGAAACATAATTATCCCGGAATCCTGCTCTTCCGAAGCAAACTGAACCGTGACACAGAGGGGCGTCCCTACGCCGACGGGCTGATTGTGTTCGTGCTTGCCGAAAAACCTACCGCCGGAGTCGATACAACCCAGGCGGGCAATGCGCTGGAACTGCTTCGATGGATCCACGCGCAGCAGATGCAGTCGCAAACCCGGCAGCCGCCGTCCTCCTCGCCCTCCGCTAATTTGCTGTTCTCTTTCCCTGACAGAACCGCTCTGATTGCAGGCCCGACCTTCAGCGGTTCGCTTGATTCTTTCGTTCCTCTGTTGGACGAATTCGAGCATTCCGATGGAATTGATCCGCCTGCCAGGTTTCTGGTGCGCAGCAGCGGGTTCACCAGTTGCCTTCACGCCCGCCGCATCGCGAGTCTCGTCGAGGAGCGGCTCCACGTACAGATGGATCTCGGCAGCGCATTCTATCCATTCGAACCCGGGATCCAGCTGGGTCTGGACACGCTCGGTTTCACCGGTATCGACGACAACCACATTGCAATTCTGTCTGAGGGAGAGTCGCTGTTTGGCGAATCGGCGGCGGAAAGCGAGGCCCCGTCTTCATCCTCTTCATCGGAACAGAGCGGCCAGAGCCAGGAGTGCAATCCGACGAAAAATAAACCGGATGCCTGGAATCTGGAATTTCCCCGCGACATTTCTGCTCTTCGCTCCGCATACGAAAAACAGGGCGTGCTCAATATCCCTTCGTCATCGGAGCTGGGAAGACGGTCGCTTCAGATTGGTCCGGACGAGGCGGACCACGGCGACAGCATCCGCTCCTATGGAGGGGTCGATACCGTCGCAGCACAGGAATCGGTGCTCTTCGGCATCTCGGATTTTCTGCGCGTCCATGCCATCCGCGCCGTCGTCTTAGTAGCGACCAGTGAACAGGACAGCTACTTTCTGACCCAGTTCGTGCACGCCAACAACGCGGAGGTGCGCATCGTCATGCTTGGATCTTCGCGCGAGTTTATGCGCGGGTCGACCGCGCAGTTCCGTGGCGACATGATGGTGGGCAGCTTTCCTCTTCTTCCCAGACTGTATGACTGGACGGAGCCGGGTGACAGTTGGCATTCCAAAAATGTCAAGCATCACAGGACGGAACACACCTTCCCCAACGATTCGAGCCAGGGGGAGTACATCGCGGTGCGGGACCTTCTGTGGGGCCCCCACCACGAGTCGTTACCCCATGAATACGCGCGCCCGGGATGGGAGCGGCAAAGGAATGTGCTGCGCCCGCCGGTGTACATCGCGGCGCTGGGAGGCGAATCCGTATGGCCGATCGCGGAGTCCGAAGTGGAGCCTGAGTCGGAACCGAATGAAGCGAAGGGTTCCCGGCCCCTGCAATGGCGTCTGTCGATGCCCTTCGCTTTCGCGCAGCACTTTGGTGAAGCCAGCCTCGCAGAAAAAGGGGCAGAGGTCGAGATTCGCGATCCAGGGATCGATGCCGCCGGGTTCTGGAGAGTGATGTTCCTGCTTTGCCTGGCCGTCCCACTGTTCTATTGTTTTGGCGTTCTGTATGCCAATCCAGTCGAGCGCCGGGCCTTTGCCTATCTGCAGTCGGCCGATGCGTGGTCCGAGTGGATATTCCTGATTTCGGTTCCCGCGCTCCTGAGCGAATTTTCATTTCTCCTGGTCGCCCGCCAGGTGTCGTTTCCCCACAGTATTCAGGGAGATCATCGGGACTGGTGGGCTGGAGCGGTCGTGAGCAGCCTGGCCATACCCCTGCTGATCATCGGCATCCACTGGAAAAAGGGAAGTAAGGCGGGGAACTTTGTGCCGGACGAGTCCGGGGCTGCCGGTGCCAGGCGGGTATTTGTCATCACGACGACGGCCGTCTTTGTGTTGTTCGCCGCCGCCCTGATCTGGGTTGTTTGGCCGCCCCACGACGCGCAAATTTCGCAGATTCTGAGCCAGTATCGCGAGATGCACTGGGAATCCGGCCTCTCTCTGGTTCCCACAACCATGCTGACGATTCTGGCGATCGCGGTCTGGAATTATGGGGCGTTGATCGGTATCAGCGTCCTGCGATCGCGCCCTCCACTGCCCGATGTTCCCAACGACGAACGCATCGGCGAAAAGGCAGGCGCCTCCATCGCAAAGGCTGGCCGGCCTCTTCCCCATGGCAAAGAGTCGAAGTGGTACTGGACCCTGATCGCCGTCATCGTCACCGCCGCTCTTCTGATCTTCAAACTTTGGCCCGGCCTCCGGCCGATCACCAGCCTGTCCAGCAGCAGCGAAACTGGGTTTGTGGTTGCCCTCGCGGCTGCCGCTTCGTTTCTGATGTTGCTCGATATGATCCAGTTTGCATGGGTCTGGAGGCAGTTGCACGAATTACTGCACGCGCTGAACCGTACCATGTTCAAGCGCAGTTTTCTGCCGCTGCGCGACTTCAACTGGAAGAGCGTCTGGACATTCAGTAACGGTTCCCTGCAGGAAATGCGCAAAGTGCTGGCCGCCCAGATCAACTGCGCTCTCCAGATACAAGCGAAACTGTCCCCTAAGTTCGAGCCGGAGGCGATCGCGGACTTTAACCGGGTCCGCGAAAAGTACCTGAAGTTCGACCTCCGCAATATTCCGTTGAAGGAATACCGCAGCGATCTCAGGGGAGTCTATGGGCACTTCTGGAGAATCGGTAGCGATATCGCATCTGAATATCGGAATATGCTGCTGGCGGCCCCTGCTCCCTGCGCCACAACCGGTCCCACGAGCGACGATCCATTCAGCGATGAGAAACGCGAACTGGAAAAGCTTCCCGAGTGGCTCTGCCTGTACGAGCGATTCCTGTGCCTGGTATATGTCGGCTTCATCCAGGCGATCATCGCGCGTTTGCGCAGCCTGGCCATCTCCATCGTCTCGGCGTTTTCGCTGATCGCGCTGGGCATCGCTGTTTACCCATTCCAGCCTATACAGCCCCTGTTCATCGCCGGAGCCGTGATCTTCGGAGTGATCAGCGTGATCATGTTTGTGGTTTTCAGCCAGATGGACAAGGATCCAATCCTGGCTCGCATCCTGCAGAGCGATCCCAACAAGCTGGAGTGGAGTTTCTATTCCAAATATATTGACGCGCTGGCGCTGCCGCTGCTCACCCTATTGAGTTCGCTCGTGCCCGGAGGCGCGGGGAGGCTCATCGACCTGCTGCGCACCACGTTCAGCCACACCCAATGATGCAGCATCATGTGCATGATAACGTCCTTTGTCATTCAGAATCCTACGTGCCGCCAGGCGCGGCGATCCAAGAAGACGACTCATTCTTCCACCGGAACGTTGGCGGCTGGATTGCCGGTATACGAATGGCGAGAGTTCCGCAGGTGAATAACCACCCGCTGAGAGGCAACCGTGCGCAACGGCACCTCCTCATCGGATCAGCAAAGCGTTCTACCGATCCATCAAGGCGTGAACAGGAACTCATAGCGCTGGCTGCAAACTCCGCAAAGCCAAGAATGCTCCACCGGTGATTCTTCGCCATTGCCATGAGTCACGCGCACGACCCGACCCTCAGCCTCCTGGCACTCCACGTCTTCGGTGGTAATCTCGGGAAGTCGATGAAGACAGGAAGCTATTTGTTGAGTGTGACCGCTGAGCTGACGGTGCTGATAGCAATCGGCGGGTGTTCCGGTAAGTCGTCGCAGGGAACTTTGCCGCCTGCGGCGGTGGTGAGTGCAGCAGCTCCCTACGTCAAGAGCTACACAACGACTTTTCCGCTGAGGGAGGATCCGATCTCGGAAGCGGGGCGGTGGATTGGTGGGAAGATGGTGGGAATCGATTGGGGGAACGTGTCGACGAAGCCGGGGCTGGCCACCGGCCGTGCGGGACCGAAGGAGTATGCCGATTCGGTGGCGTTGCTGACGGGCGAGTGGGGGCCGAATCAGACGGCTGAGGCTGTCGTCGACAAGCTGAGCGTTTACAGGGCGCCGGAAGTGTCGCTGAGGCTGCGCTCGTCGTTGTCGGCGCATCGTTGCAGCGGCTATGAGATTTCAAATTCGCTGCATGACGACGCTGGGGCCTATCTGATTATCGTCCGGTGGAACGGGCCGCTGGCGGATTTCACCTATCTGCTGAACGTGCAGGGAAAGCAATATGGGGTCACGACGGGGGACGTAGTGAAGGCGACGATCGCCGGCAATGTAATCACCGCGTACAAAAACGGCGTGCGGATGGGCCAGGCGAAAGACACCACGTTCGCGACGGGCCAACCAGGTTTTGGGTTCAACGAAGGCAGGAATGGTGATTACGGAATCACGCGGCTGACGGTGACTGCGGCGGATGGGCGGTAAACCGGAGGAGAGGTTTCGCTTGCGACACGGCGGCGGACCATACATTCCGTATTGCGGATGATAGGCCAGAATGGCATCGGGACGACGGTAACGAATTCTTGGGACTAACATGCCGACTACTGAACATGGTTTCAGATAGCCATTTGTAGCCTCTCCCGGTGGCACTGTGCTTGACTGTCACAAAGGCCGATGCGACATCAACCGCCTTATTCTGGCTCACGCTCAGTTCCTACTCGCCGCAAGCGCCAGTACTGAATAGATACCGGGCCATTACGGGCCGATTACTAAAGACTCCCCCATTTTCGGGGGAAGAGACATTTTTCCCTTACGTCGATCGACTATTCTGCACGCACATCTCCAGGGCCACCACAAACCAGCCATCTCCAGCAATCTGAATTCCCCTTTCGCGATTAGCTGTGCAGAGGAGTACCGTGATGCAGCGTCTGTCGTGCAAAGTCTCTTTCCTCGCGGTGTGCTCGCTGTTGTTTGCTTCCGGCTTCACACTGGCTCAGTCGGCGCCTCCGATTGGGGATGCGTATACTTCGACGTCATCGACGGGGACGAACTACGGGAGCAAGACGACGCTCCTGGTGTCCACGACCGAGAAGAGCTACCTCCAGTTCAGCCTGGCTCCGCTGCCAACAGGTGTGACGGTGAGCAAGGCGACGCTGCGCCTGTATGTCGATGCGGTAACGACCGCCGGCAGCTTCGATGTTTATCAGCTGACGGGGCCCTGGGCTGAAAGCACGGTGACGGAGAAAACCGAACCCGCTTTGGGGGCGTCGGCGACGGGGAGTCATCCTGTCGCGCTGACGACAGCCAGCCTGAACCAGTTTGTAGTGATCGACATTACCCCTCTGGTGCAGGAGTGGGTGGAAGGAACAGAGGCGAACGACGGGGTCGCGCTGGCTCTGACCACGACGGCGGGAAATTTCTCTTTCGACAGCAAAGAGGCGACGGACACCAGCCACGAGCCGGAGCTGGAAATCGTGCTGACCGGGCCGACGGGACCGCAAGGCCCCGCAGGAGCAACGGGGCCCATCGGGGCGGCTGGACCCGCGGGTGCAGCGGGGCCGACGGGTGCCGCGGGTCCAGCGGGCGGGATTGGACCGGCGGGGCCTGCAGGACCGGCCGGGCCGCAGGGCGCGCAAGGGAACGGGTTCACTTTTCTCAACGCATTTAACGCGTCGTCTTCGTATGCAGTGAACGACGTTGTGACGTACAACGGATCGACGTACATAGCGACTGCGGCGAGTGAGGGACCGAACAATCCGACGCCAGACGGGAACACAGCAGCGTGGAGTCTGATGGCAGCGGAGGGCGCGACGGGACCGGCAGGTCCTGCGGGTGGACCAGCAGGACAGGAGGGACCAGCGGGACCGGCAGGACCCACGGGACCGGCGGGCGCGACGGGTCCGGCAGGGGCGGCGGGACCCCAGGGAACGACGGGGGCGACGGGTTCGCAGGGACCAGCGGGGCTGACAGGACCAGCGGGACCAGCAGGAGCGCAAGGGCCCGCGGGACCGACGGGGGCGATGGGTTCGCAGGGGCCAATGGGACTGACAGGACCAGCGGGACCAGCAGGAGCGCAAGGGTCCGCGGGCCCGGCGGGAACCAACGGGACCGGGTTTAACTATACGGGGGTGTTCAATTCGTCCGCGACGTATGCGGTGAATGACGTGGTGATCTACAACGGGTCCACGTATGTCGCGATTGCCGCGAACCAGGGGCCCAACAACACGACTCCCGACGTGAACACCACGGCGTGGAATCTGATGGCGGCGGAAGGTGCGACGGGACCGGCGGGGCCGGCGGGCGGGCCACAGGGACCGGCGGGACCGCAGGGTCTGGCAGGACCAACCGGGGCGACCGGAGCGACTGGTCCGGCTGGGCCACCCGGACTAACGGGACCACAGGGACCGCCGGGCACGGGCGGCGGTGGAGCGTCGATTACCGACCTGGGAACGCTGACCTACACCGCGAGCGGAACGACGACGTTTGCGGCAGCAAGTTCGGCGTGGGCCGGAGCGGTGCTGACCACGACCCACTCGACCTCGACGACCTTTAGTCCAACCGGACTCGTGAAGTGGGGGCAATATGTTGTGCTGATTTACCAGGATGCAACTGGCGGAGGCGTGACGTTCACGCTGGGCACGAGCGGTTCCTGCACAGCGTGGAAGGTGACGGGAGGCGGATCGGGCGCGATTACTCTGAGCACCGCTGCCAACGCACAAGACGAGCTGGTCTTTACGTTTGATGGCGCCTATTGCCGCGCGACTCTGCTGCAGAATCAGGACTGAGCTATGAGATCGGCGGAGGTCTTCTTTCTCGCACTTCTCTGCTCGTTCTGTTCCCATGCGCAGATCGCGGCGCAGCAGCCGGGATCTCCGGAAGGAACCTTCTTCACCGAGTCCTTTGGAGATACGGCAACACAACCCTGCGGCTATGGGGCTCCGTGGAACCAGGGGCTTTACCAGAACACGGGATGCAACGTGATATGGGGCTCGACGACCATCGGGAAGGGAGGGTCGATCAGCATCGCTAAGAGTCCAGGATCGACAGATTACCCCCGGGGGCCGCACTCGCTGGAGATCGTGACCGGAACCGGCAGCACCTATCTGCAGACCGTGGGATTCACACCCACGTTCTCAGCATCCACGGCATTCGATACCGAGTTCACGCTGTATGTCGCGGCGACGGCGCTGGCCGCCGACGACGATGAGACGGTGTATTCGTTTATTACCGCTGACGGGTCGAATTCCCCGTGCTACGCGGGGTTCAGCACCTCGAAGGCGGGGTCCATCTCGCTGTACGGCGGCGGATCGACCAGCAGCACGGCGATTCCGGTTTCTCTGAGTGCGGACCACACGGTCTTCATGCACTGTGTTCCGGGGGGTGGTTCGGGAACGTCCTGGATCGCTCTGGATGGCGGCACGCACGAGACCTTCAAGGCCAATGCCGTTGGCTGGACCTATCAGGCAATCGGCAACTACAACGGCGATACCGACAACATCACGTATTACATCGGGAACGTGCTGGTCAACGCCGCGACCCAGGGCCCGGGCAGCGGTCCGATTATGTTCAACAACTATGAGACCAGCAGCAACGGAACCAAGGTCACGGACGCGATTCTGGCCGCTTCCACGATTGGCGGAAACGGATCGTACGATTGCAGCACCGGCAGCTATCAAACCATCAGCACGGCGGCGCAAGAGAGCCTCGACGAACCGGTCACAGTGCTGGGGATGCAGCTCACCGACGTTGGATCGACGCGTGGCGTGGCCTTTGCTTATGCGGGATCAGAGGGCGCGGCCTGCGTATACGGCTTCTACTCTTTTTCGCCGGTGCTGTCGACGTTTGAGTGGGTGGAAACGACCCTGCCCACCAGCGACACGACCAGCTACGTCTCCATGGACCCGCTCAGTAACGACGCGGGCAGCGACTTTGTAAGTCATATGCAACTGGGGGGAGAGTTGTACATCGAGACCGAGGCCAATCCTAACGGCAATCCGGACATCGGGTCGTTCTACGCCTTCACGCCTGGGGTGAAGTACGGACTGGCGACGCAGATGCAGGAATACTCGGCGGGGAGCGCGCCGGGGGTGGTCTATCTGGTCCAGGGGACGGTCAAGAGCGGGACATTCACGGTGGGCGAAAACCTGACGCAGGCAACCAGCGGAGCGACCGCGCAACTATTGATTTCACCGAGCGGCAACAATGCGATGCAGATCAGGATGGTTTCCGGAACGGCAACAGCGACAAACACGTGGGCCGGAGGGGCAAGCGGCGCGGTGTTCACTCCGACCAGCCTTCCGACCACCTTCCACACGATGATGCTCTACGACCAGAACTGCAATCTTCTGTCGACACAGATGAAGATTGCGGAGTCGGATACTCCGTCGCTACCGGCTAACATTTACATTGGGCGCGGTGGAGACACCAACAAGTCCGGGATCAACAGCTACTGGTATGAAGACAACCTGTTTGCCGACTACGCCACCGGAAACATGATTCCCTGCCATTAATGCGTGCGGTCGTGCCGGATTGTGCGGAGGAAATACATGCCGTTTCAAACTACGAGTACTCGACACGGGCTGGTGGGCTGAACGCCACCGCAGTCTCGACCAATACCGCGAACTTCACCGCTCTCTCGCTCGCTATCAGGCGCTCGTACAAGGACGAGATGACCGGCAAGTACATCGACTACACCGAGTGGCACCGCTGCATCGTCTGGGGTAACGCAAAGAGCCTGAAGAACGGAAGTGGTCTGGTGGTGGCCATTCCATCGGTCGTGCGGCCAACTCTCGCATTGACGATTCGTAAGTTTCCCGGCCGCCATTACATCGTCCAGGACCTGATGATTCGCGGCACTTTGACGAGGCCGTTTTCGGAGTTGCTTGCCGATCAGATTCGTTGAGGCAAAACTCTGCTCATCAGCGGTGGATCCTCCACCGGCAACGCCAGTGCTTCGCACGCACACAGCGTCGATTCGCAGCCTCCCGGGGGGTCGTACCAGCAGCGAACATCCCGTTCGGCGCTGCGCACCGGGTTAATTTCGACACTCCACCCCTGAAAGGGTACTGCCGAGGAACTCGCGTTCCTCACGGCGAACTCGTTGGGTTGCTGGCGGATCGGCGAAATCGGGTTCCTGACGAGGAACCGGCGTTTACGCGTGTAGTCCGCGAAAAGGAAATGGAATGTCAACATGGCAGCCAAAAATTAACCTCAAAAAGTATCTCGCCGTCGGCTGGCCCGGCGATTCGGTTCCAGTGCTCAAAGTGAACGGGCGCCTGGTCGCGGCGCGGTGATGATCGGAGGCAACGCTGTGACGTGCTCGAAAAGGGGCATTATCTTCCCCGCATTATCTTCCCCGCCCATGCGCAGGTACTACTCGCGGTAAACACGCCTCGGCGAGATCAACCGCAGCCCGAGAGCTTGACCACCCGATGCTGTCGCATTAACATATGTTGTGATGACACATATAGGAACACGAGCCTTCGACCGCGAACTGAAAAAGGGCAGCGCTGAACTCCTCATCCTCTCTCTCGTTGAGCATCGCGCCCGCCACGGCTACGAAATCAGCCGCCTCATCGAGGAACGCTCTGGCGGCTCCCTTAAATTCAACGTCGCCTCCTTCTATCCCCTGCTCTATCGCCTCGAAGCCCGCGACATGATCGCCGGGCGCTGGGTCGAGAAAGCCGGACAGCGCCGTCGCCGCTATTACCGGATCACCGCGCTGGGCAGAGGCATGCTCCGCACCCAGCGCGCCACCTGGGCGAATTTTGTCAGCGCGATTCATCGCATTATCGAGGCAGAAAATGCCTGACTGGCCCCAGGAAATACGCGCTGCTCTCGCTGGACTGAATCTCGATCCAGCGCGTGAAGCCCAGGTGGTGGAAGAACTCAGCCAGCACCTGAGCGATCGGTATGAGGAAATGCTCCTCGCCGGCTCCAGCCCGGAGTTCGCACAGCAAACTCTGCGCGGCGAGCTCACCGACGGCTCCCTGGTCAGCGGGTTGCGCGCGACCCTTCCGAAAGCGCCTCCGCCCCTCTCCACAGGCAAAGACGGCAACGAACGCTGGTCCGCCTCCCTCGGCCGCGATCTGCGCCACGCTGCTCGGCTGCTGCTCCTCAACTCAGGATTCGCCACCGTCGCCATCGTCTCGCTCGCGCTCGGCATCGGCGCCAACACCACCATCTTCCAGATCCTCGACGCTGTCCGGCTCCGCACCCTTCCCGTCGCTCGGCCGGCGCAGCTCGCACGTGTGCGCGTCGTGAAGTCGGTGGGCGGACGCGCCGGGAATTTCTACTCGAACTACTCCGATCTAACCGGCGCCATCTGGACCGGCATCCGGGAACACCAACAGGGTTTCTCCTCGATCGCGGTGTGGGCTCCCTTCCGCTTTAATCTCGGACACGGCGGCCAGGCTCGCTATGCGGACGCCCTGCTCGTCAGCGGCAACTATTTCTCTGTCCTGGGCCAGCAGCCCTCTCTCGGGAGACTTCTTTCTCCTTCCGATGATTTCCGTGCGTGCGGCGCCGATGCCGCGGTGATCAGCTATGGATTCTGGCAACGTGAGTTTGGCGGCCGCCCCGATGCTGTGGGCAGCAAGCTCACACTTAGCGGCAATTCTTTTGAGGTTGTAGGCATCACGCGGCCAAGTTTCTTTGGGCTCGAAGTCGGAAAGACATTCGATGTCGCTGTTCCTCTCTGCACTGATCCGCTCTTCTCCACCCACGGCGCCCTCTTCGACAAGCCCACCACCTGGTGGCTCTCGGCGGTCGGCCGCCTGAAACCGGGCTGGACACTGGAGCAGGCCTCCACGCAGCTCGCGGCTATATCGCCGGGAATCTTCGCCTCGACTCTTCCCTCCACCTATGACGCTGTCGACCGAAAGTCCTATCTGAACTTTGTGCTGGGAGCGGTGCCCGAATCCACCGGCGTGTCGGACCTGCGCCGCCATTATGAAGACCCGCTATGGCTGCTGCTGGCTCTCTCCGGACTGGTTCTCCTGATCGCCTGTGCGAACCTCGCCAATCTGATGCTCGCGCGCGCCGGTGTCCGCCAGCGGGAAATGGCTCTCCGTCTCAGCCTGGGCGCCACACGGTCCCGCCTCATCCGTCAACTGTTGGCGGAAAGCTTGCTGCTCGCTCTGCTCGGCACCACCGCCGGCGCTCTTCTGGCCCAGTTCCTCAGCCGGCTGCTGATCTCGTTTCTCGCAACGCAGGGCAATCCCGTCTTCGTCGACCTCGCGCCGGACTGGCGTGTTCTTGGATTTACCGCCGGCGTCGCCATCCTCACCTGCATCCTCTTTGGCCTCGCGCCCGCCCTGCAGGCTTCGCGCACCGACCCCGGCGTTGCCATGAAGGCTGCCGTCCGCGGCGCCTCCGCTGGGCGCGAGCGCCTTCTCCTGCGTTCCGCGCTCGTTATCTGCCAGGTCGCGCTCTCGCTGGTCCTGCTCAGCACCGCATTTCTGTTCACGCGAACCCTGCGCAACCTACTGCTGCTCAACGCCGGCTTTCGCCAGGACCATCTCCTCGTGGTCAACGTCGATTACTCTTCCGTCAGGCTGCCGGCCAGCAGGCAGATGGCATTCAAGCAGGAGTTGCTGACTCAGATCCGGGCCGTTCCCGGCGTTAGCTCCGCCGCCGAAACCCTGATCATTCCTCTCGATCGTAGCGGTTGGGACGACAACATCGACTTCCCCGGCGGCCCGCAGCGCCAGGACATTACTATGAACCGGGTCAGCCCGGGATACTTCGCGACGATGGAGACTCCTCTGCTCGCGGGCCGCGATTTCGGCCCAACCGACACGCCCTTGTCCCCCCGCGTTGCCATCGTGAGTCAGACTCTGGCCCGCAAGTACTACAGCAACGTCGATCCTCTCGGAAAACTCTTCGCCGATGGCGACACCACGTACCAGATCGTCGGCGTCGTGGGCGACACGAAGTACTACGGCCTGCGTGACCAACCACTGCCCATCGTCTACGCCTCCTTCACGCAGGCCAACGGCCCTGAACAGACGTCGGCTCTCCTGGTTCGCTCCAGCGAGGACCCTGGCGCGCTCACTTCTTCCATCCAGCGAGCCGCCGCCGGTCTCAATCCGGGCATGGTACTCGATTTCTCCGTGTTTAGCACGCAGGTCCGCGATGGCCTCCTGCGCGAGCGCCTCATGGCTACGCTCTCCGGCTTCTTCGGCGCTCTGGCGGTCATTCTCGCCACGGTCGGGCTTTACGGCGTGATCTCGTATATGGTCGTTCGCCGCAGGAGTGAAATCGGCATTCGCATGGCACTCGGCGCAAGCCGCGGCGCGATCCTCGCGATGGTGCTGCGCGAGGCGGTCCTCCTCGTCGGCGTTGGAGTCGCTGTCGGCTCCGCCCTGGCTTTCTTCGCAGGCAACGCCGCCGCCGCCATGCTGTATGGATTGAAGCCACACGACCCGCTGACCCTGTTGGCTTCGATCATCGGCCTCGTCGCAGTCGCTATGCTCGCGAGCTTTGTGCCCGCCCGCCGTGCCGCCATAGCCGACCCAATGGCCGCCCTGCGCGAGGAGTAAATGGGGCAAAGTCGCGCTCTGCTTGACGTCCGGCGCTTGGGTCGAACGTACGGAGTTGCTCGCCGCGCCAACAGATGTCTGGCTAACTAAGCAGCAGCACCGGCACAAGAACTACACACCAGCCAGTCTGAGCACGTCCCGGCTGCCCAGGACATCAGAACGGCATAGCTCCCCGATTTGTTTGAATGCTGAGTCGAAGAGGAGCACGAGGTGTTACAAAAGCTGAACTCAGCGCGACGCTGATTCAGAGAACAACCTCGGAGGCTCCTCAGAGACGACATGTACTCCATCGGACTGGATGTTCACAAGAAGACGATCAGCTATTGCGTGAAGGACGCGGCTGGTTGTGTGCAACGGGAAGGTAAGCTGGGTTCGACGCGACACGAGCTGGATGCGTGGATTGCAACGCTTCCC
>Ga0210398_10000432_pt1 | contig 48679 bp, 49 predicted proteins | sample IncBWC4OmetaG_FD_161047 | JGI IMG/M metagenome (GOLD analysis project Ga0210398, IMG submission 161047) | Forest soil microbial communities from Barre Woods Harvard Forest LTER site, Petersham, Massachusetts, United States - Inc-BW-C-4-O | ecosystem: Environmental > Terrestrial > Soil >...
GAAGCAATTCGTTCCGGCCGGTGCCAGATGTGAGCATTACTCAAGTCGATAACGATGCAGCAGCGGTCGCAAGCCAACTGTCAGTGGAACTGTCAGTAAAAATACTGAAGGGGCATGGCTCCACGCACTATTCGTCGCTCGCGATTGCTGCCAAAATTATTTGGACAAAATTCGGACAAAAATTTATTTCTGAGTTGATTTCGTTCTGCCTCGTCGTACCTTTTTTCCGTTCTAACTCACTCGTAACAATACAAAAGCACGGTTAACGAACCAGTTGTGTTGTCAGGGCTCGGCGATTCGAATCCCTCCCTCTCCGCCAGCCTTTCGCAATGCGAAAGGCTTCAGTATGTATCTGACGACCTTCAACTAGCGTCTATTGTATCCTCCGTGGAGATGCCCCCTCAGGAGCAGTCGAATTCGACCGTTGCGGCGAGCTTGCGCCTGCCCACATGGCGACCCGTAGCGGGAAAAATCCTCAAGGAGAGAGGCCGTCCCGTCGCCTCGACGTAGCGGGTGATGGTGGAGAGGCGAACATCCTCACCGTGATTTTCGAGCCGGGAGAGCGCGGTCTTCTGCATTTTAATCCGCTTAGCCAGCTGCGAAAGGGACATGCCGGCGTTTTCCCGGTGCTCGGCCAGGAGCATCCCGATGGCATATTTGTGGTATTTGTCCTCGAACTTAGCCCAGGCTTTCGGGCTGCGCGCCTTGCGCTCAGTGATGAATTTCTCGATATCGCTCATGGTGATTCCTTCTTTTGCTGCAGTTGTCGTTTAATGTAATTCTTTCGGCGTTCTTCGGCCAGTTGGAGATCCTGCTGCTTCAGATCCATCGATTTCTTGGCCATGCCGTGGACAGCGATGATGATGGCGTCGTTTTCGATGAAGGATAAGAGTCGGAATTGCTCTTTGCCGTGGTGGACTTTGATTTCCCAGATGTGCTCGGTGATCTTTTCAAAGAATTTTTTGGGCACAACCGGGTTGGGATATTCCTCGAAAAACCGCACTCCCATCGCAACCGACTGGGCGCGCTCATCCTCGAGCGTGTTCAGCCATTCTGCGACCGGCTTTTTTCCGTCGGCGGTTTTATAGAATTGGACGACGCGGTATTTTCTGCGGGTCAAACATGCGTTAACATATTTGTTAACATAGGCCGGTCAAGCGGGAATTGGCAATCGCCGGTTGTTTTCAAACCCGGTTCCGGCCACGCGTCTATTCAGAGACTATGGTGGTCGACCCACGCGTGCCCTGGAGCTCCGCGACCTGCTTTTCCAGCTCCCGCATGCGAAGCATCAGCTCGGGCAGTTTTTGCACCGCGATCCACTGCCGTTTGGCCTGTTTGTCCGGCATGGCCGGGATGCCCAACACGGTTTCCTTGGCGGCGACATCGCGCATGACGCCGGATTTGGCGCCAACCATGGACTGCGGGCCGAGCTTCAAGTGGCCGGCGATGCCTGACTGGGAGGCAATCACGCAATAGTCGCCCAATTGGGTGCTGCCCGCGAAGCCGACCTGGCCCATGATCAGGCAGTGCCGGCCCATGACCACGTTGTGCGCGACGTGCACGAGATTGTCTATTTTTGTGCCGGCACCGATGATGGTGGAACCGAGCGCCGCCCGGTCGATCGCGGTGTTGGCGCCGATCTCCACATCATCTTCGATGATCACGTTGCCGACCTGGAGGATTTTGCGGTGCTGACCCTGGTCGAACACGTAGCCGTAGCCGTCGGAACCGATGACCGTGCCGGCGTGAATGACGACGCGATGGCCGACCTGCGTCTGCGCATAGAGCACTACATGGGGGAAAAGGCGGACGTTGTCGCCCAACCGGCAATCGCGGCCGATATGGTTGCCGCCCATAAGAACGGTATTCGCACCGACGATGACGCCGGCTTCGAGTACGCAGCCGGGGCCGATGCAGGCCGTGGCATCCACTCGCGCAGTAGGCGACACGCTGGCCCCGGGATGAATACCGGGGCTGGCTTGCTCGGCCGGAAAAAATAGCGGCAGCACTTTGGCGGCGGCGATGCGCGCGTTGGGCACCCGGATCAGCACCTTGGTGGCCGAGGTGAACGAACCCGCGACCAAAATTGCGGCCGCCGGGCTGGCCTCGGCTGCAGCAAAGTAGGTGTCTTTCTCGGCAAAGGTCAGGTCGCCAGGACCGGCGCGATCAACAGAGGTGAAACCGGTGAGCGGCACCGTGCCATCGCCGATGACCTCGCCCTGGATTTGTTCTGCAATATAGGACGCGGTGAAGGTCATTGCAGAAGGCGTGGGCAGGTCACTTACGAACGAGGGAGGCCGACCATGCATTGCGCATCCACATCCCAGACTTTCAGCCGCAAGCAACGCATGATGTCGGTCGGCAGAAGCGACGTGGTCTTGGCGGTGCGCAGCTCGGGTATGTCGCGCAGAACCTCAGGCAGCCGGTAAAAAGGAATCTTGTGGTTGAGGTGGTGGATATGGTGGTAACCGATGTTGCCGGTAAACCAACCCAAGAGCCAGCCGGTGTGCATGTGGCTGGACGACTCCATGGCGGCTTTTTCGTAGGTCCAGCCGTCCCGGTCGGAAAAGGACACGCCGGGGAAATTATGCTGGGCGTAGAACAGGTAGGTGCCGATGGCGTAAGTGATGAAGTGCGGAATCAGCTGCGCGAGCAGCAGGGCGGACCAGCCGCCAAAATACCAGAGGACACCGCTGATCACCACATGCACCACCAAGGCAATCAGGCAGTCAAAATGCTTCCACGGATGGTTGAGGAAGGGAGCCAGGCACATGCCATAGAGAAACATGAACACATAACCGAACAGGATGGTCAGCGGATGGCGGGTAAAGAGGTAGGCAAAACGCTTGGCCGGGGAGCTTTTTTCGAATTGCTCTTTGGTCATGATCGGAAACTAGCCGATATGCGAACCGCGAAGCTTGGAGTTGTGGTTATGGTGGTGGTTGTGTGAGCTGCGCCAGACGCTGGTCGCGCTCAGGGCGTAAACCCCGAAGATCCACATGAAGACTTCGGCCAGGCGCGACTTCGGCAGGATCGCGTGATGCTGCTGATCGTGATAAATAACGAACAGGCGCAGGAGCAGCAATCCGGCGAGAACGCTGCAGACGATCCGGGCGGCCAGATCAAAATTCCACAAGGTGCCAGCCAGGGCTCCGGTCAGCAAAAAAGTGGTCGAGAGAACGCACCACCAGCTGACGAAAGGATTGTCCTTGGCATACGGCTTGGTGGCCTGGATGAGCTCCTGTCCGGTTTTTGACACGCGGAGCACAGTCTCACCTGCGTGGCATTTTGTCGATTAGGATATCCGACTCGCAGAAAATAATTCATCCGCCGGCAACGGTGTCTGGCTCCGGCATAATGCAAGACTCTGTCGGATGGCTTGCGACTCAGAATAGCCAACCAACCATTGCCCATCGCGAACAGCCAACGACAAAGGAGTCTTTACGTATTTTCGTCGCCAGGGATTTCAGTCGCCGCGCGGTTGGCCGGCAGATGCTGCGGCAGGAAAAAATAATAATTCATCAGCCACCAACTGCGCGAGGAGCGGTAAAACAAGGCGGGAACCGCGAGCGCGCCCACGCCGGCCAGCACACTGGCAAAGGTCACGCCGATGACGTGGTAATACGCGAGCAGCAGCACCGGCGTCAGAAAGCAGACGAGCGTCACCCCGTAGTTGAGCGACATCGAACCGATGAAAAAACCTTCGTCGCGCTCGATTTTGAATCCGCATTGCGGGCATTCCTTGTTCGTTTCGAAAAAGGTCCCGGCCTTGAAGAGCGTGCGCCCGCCGCAGTTGGGACAGCGGTTGGTGAGGCCGCGTGCGATGATTTGTCCGCGGGTGATTTTCATCGATCCGTTATTAAACCGCGGATGGACGCGAATTCACGCGAATAAGGCAAAACATCTAAATTCACGGTGTGACTTAACCACTCATGCACACTAATCGGCACTAATTATTTTGCCACGCACGCCCTAAAATTCACCCACCCTTTGGCGGCTTGAATTTTATTTGTGATTTGGCGTTTGGGATCTGGACTTTTCAGCTCAGGCTCCCAGCTGGTAGCGCGTGAAGCGGCGGACCTGGATGTTCTCGCCCATCTTCGCGATCTTCTCCGTGAGGATTTCCTTCACGGATTTTTCCGGCAGTTTCACGAAGGGCTGGTCGAGCAGGCAGATGGTCGAATAGAATTTTTCGAGTTTGCCCTCGACGATTTTCTGCACGGCGGCGGGCGGCTTGCCCTGCACCTGGGCGACGGCGATCTCGCGCTCCTTGGTCAGTTCGGCCTCGGGCACTTCCTCGCGGGCGACGAAGAGCGGGTTCGCGGCGGCGATCTGCAGGCAGACGTCCTTGCAGAAGGCGCGGAATTCCTCGTTGCGGGCGACGAAATCGGTCTCGCAATTCACCTCGAGCATCACGCCGACTTTGCCGCCGACATGGATGTAGCTCTCGATGAGCCCTTCCTTGGTGGTGCGATCGGCCTTCTTGGCGGCGGAGGCGGCGCCTTTCTTGCGGAGGATGGTGATGGCTTCCTCCATGTTGGCGTTGGATTCGGTCAGGGCCTTTTTGCAGTCGAGCAAGCCGGCGCCGGTTTTTTCGCGCAGCTCGCTGACCATCTGGGCAGTAATGGGAGTGCTCATTAAATTCGTGTCGTTGGATAGCATCTTATTCGGCTTTCACGGGCGCCTTGCGGGCGCGGGCGGGTTTTTTCGTCGGTAGAATTCCGGTCTCTTCCTCGACGGCGATGTCCTTCGGCAGGACGATCTTGTCGAGATCGATCTCGCCCTTGGCCGCGGCGGCCGCGGCAGCGGCGGCGCGGAGGTCGGCCTGGCCGCGGGAAACCCGGCGGCTGTCGCGCTGGGCCAGCCCGCTTTGGATGGCGGCGGTGACGGCCTCGACAATGATGCGGATGGATTTCACCGCGTCGTCGTTGCCGGGAATCGGATGCGAGAGTGAAGTCGGGTCGGAGTTGGTGTCCACCAGGCCGATACAGGGGATTTCGCAGCGCTTGGCTTCGGCAACGGCGATTTCTTCCTCGTTCACGTCGATGACGAAGAGCGCCGAGGGCAGCCCGCCCATTTCGGTGATACCGTTGAAATTGCGCTGCATGCGGGCCATCTCGCGCTTGATGGCGGATTCTTCCTTCTTGGACAGCTTGCCCAATTCGCCGCTGGTCTCCATCTGCTGGAATTTTTTGAACTTCGCGATGGAGCGCTTGATGGTCTCGTAATTGGTGAGCGCGCCGCCGAGCCAGCGGTTCACGCAGAAGGGCATGTTGACCGAGATGGCGGCCTCGCGGACGATGTCCTGCGCCTGGCGCTTGGTGCCGACGAAGAGGACGTTGCCGCCATCGCCCACGAGGTCCTCGAGGAACTTGCAGGCTTTCTCAAGCGCGAGGTGCGTCTTCTCGAGATCGACGATGGTGATGCCCTGACGGTGGTCGAAAATGTAGGGCTTGGAGCGCGGGTTCCAGCGCTTGGTCTGGTGCCCGAAATGTACGCCTGCATCGAGCAGGTCTTTGATGGTGATATTCATGATCTATGTATTTGATACACAGGTCGGCCAGTGGGCCGCCTTGCGATCGTCGCTGGTTGACGGATTAAGGTTGGGAACGAACGGAGTTGACCAAAACACAGGCTGCGACGGCCCTTGGCAAGCGATATTTTGTGGGCGGGGTGCCCTCACCCCGCGATTAAACCGCCGCCTCGACCTGGGCTAACTCAAGCTTGGGCACGAGGATGTGCACGATGAACAGGGACATGGGGTAGGCTATGCTGGCCATGGCAAAAATCGGCAGATAGCCGCCCGTGTTCTTCACGACTATTCCCGTGATAAAGAAAAGGGTCATGCCACCGAGGGCTCCAGCCATGCCGGCGAAGCCGATCACCGAACCCACCACGCGTTTCGGGAACATATCCCCCGCCAGGCTGAACGAATTGGCCGCCCAAGCCTGGTGAGCCGATGCGGCTACCGTGATAAGCACCGCGGCCAGCCATTTATGGTCCGTCATGGCTGCAAACACCACCGGCATGACACAGGCCGCACAAATCAGCAACGTGATCTTACGCGCCTTGTTTGTCGTCCAACCCTTTTTCATCAAGGCGCCGGGCAGCCAGCCACCCGCGATACTGCCGACCGAGGCGACAACGTAGATCAGCATGATCAGGTATTTGCGCCCATCCGGATCCAGGTGGAATTTTTTATTAAATAAGTCGGGGGTGCTAAAAAGATAAAACCAGAAGAAACAATCGGTCATGCCCTTGGCCACCGCGACCGCCCAGGTTTGCCGGTGGGGGAAGAGCCGGCTCCAGGGAATTTTGACCGTGGGTTCAACCGCCTCGCCCCGGATGAGGGCGAGCTCTTCCTTGTTCACCTTGGGGTGATGCTCCGGTTTGTCATAAAACGTCAGCCAGGCCACGATCCAAAGCAGGTCGATGGTGGCGGTGAGAATGAAGGCGCCGCGCCAGCCCAACGCAAAGCTGCCCACGTTGAAGGCGAGCACCCAGGGCAGCACCCGCGGCACCAGAATACTGCCGACGTTGGAGCCACAATTGAACAGACCCGTGGCCAGCGCGCGATCCCGCTTGGGAAACCATTCGGCCACCGTCTTGATCGCCGCCGGGAAATTGCCGCCCTCGCCCAAGCCCAGCAGGATTCGGCAAACAAAAAAGCCCGCGACCGTACTGCCGAAGAGGGCGCCGATTTCCGGCGCAATCGCGTGCAACGCGGAAGCCGTGCCCCAGAAGGCGCAAGCCAGAACAAAACCCCAGCGCAGGCCGAGCACGTCCATCAAACGGCCCATGAAAAGCAGGCTGATGGCATAGGCCCCCTGGAAAACGACATTCATGTTCCAATAGGCCGCATCCCAGTCTTTCTGTTCAATATGGAGCCGGCCACCCATCTCCGGCGACAGATTGCTGAGCACACCACGGTCAATGTAGTTGGCGGTGGTTACCCAGAACAATAATGCGCAGATGACCCAGCGGTAATTGGTCGGTTTTGAGTCAGGGGTTTGGGGTGACATGATGATGGGATAACCACTAATGCACACTAACAGACACTAATGAATCTTTTGTTTTTAACCGCAGATAAACACGGGTTCACGCAGATTTTGGGACGAAAGGAAAAACATCGGGGAAATTTATTCTGGTTTGTTGAACGATCCGCGTTCATCCGCGTTCATCTGCGGTTAAAAAAGTTACGGTTCAGCGTGCGCACCAGCCGCCATCGACGGCCATCACCTGGCCGGTGAGATAATCGGACGCCGCCGAGGAAAGAAACACGACCGCGCCGGCCAGGTCGTCCGCCTCGCCCCAACGGCCGGACGGGATGCGGCTGAGAATTTCCTTTGAGCGCACGGGATCGGCCTGGAGCGCCGCGGTGTTGTCGGTGCGCATGTAGCCGGGCGCAATGGCATTCACTTGCACGCCCTGGCCCGACCATTCGTTGGACAACGCCTTCGTAAGCTGGCCGACCGCGCCCTTGCTCGCCGCGTAGGCCGGCACGGTGATGCCGCCAAAAAATGTGAGCAGCGACGCAATGTTGACGATCTTGCCCGAACCGCGGGCGAGCATGTGCTTGCCCGCCGCGCGACACGCGGTGAACACCCCGTTTAGATTCACATCAATGACGGCGTCCCAGTCCGCGTCACTGTAATCGGCCGCGGGGGTGCGGCGGATGATGCCGGCATTGTTGACCAAAATATCGAGGCGGCCCTGCCAGGCGATGGCTTGCGCGATGAGCCGCCCGACGTCGGCGCGCTGGCCGAGGTCGGCGGCGACGGCGATGGCTTTGACGCCGAGCGCCTCGACTTCCTTCACGACCGGCGCGAGCTTGGCCGCGTCGCGGCCATTGATGACGACGTCCGCGCCTGATTGCGCGAGGGCGAGGGCCATGGCCTTGCCCAGTCCCTGCGAGGAGCCGGTGACCAGCGCGACCCTGCCCCGCAATCCGAACTTTTTCTCGAGGTAGCTCATTTCACCGCATGGTCGCGACCGGCACAGGATCCATATCGGAGAAAGTCTGGTTATCGCCAGCCATCGCCCAGACAAAGCGATAATTGCCCGTGCCAGCGCCGCTGTGGATCGACCATGAAGGCGAGAATACCGCCTCGCGGTCGCGCACGATGAGATGGCGCGTCTTCTGCGGCTCGCCCATGAGATGGACCACGATGTTGTCGCCGAGATCGAAGTAGAGATAGATTTCCGTGCGGCGGCTATGGGTGTGCGCCGGCATGGTATTCCACACGCTGCCGACCTCGAACTCCGTGAAGCCCAGCATGAGCTGGCAGCTTTTGATGCCCTCAGAGGGGATGAGTTTGTTGACGCGGCGGCGGTTGGCCTTCGTGGGATCGCCGATGGGATCGGTCTTCAGGTCGGCGCGGCGCAAGACAGCAGTCGGGTACTTGGCATGCGCGGGAGCGCTGACATAGTAAAACTGCGCCTGGCCAGCCGTACCATTTTCGAACGCGACATCTTGCTCGCCCAGGCCGATGTAGAGGCAATCGAGTGTGCCGAGCTCATACTTCACGCCGCCGGCGCGCACGACGCCGGGCGCGCCGAGGTTGAGGATGCCGATTTCGCGGCGCTCGAGAAAAAAGGCCGTGCCGGTTTCCTTGGCGCCCGGCAGACCGAGCGGCGCCGTGGTCGGCAGGGCGGCGCCGGTAATCATGCGATCGAGGTCGGTGTAGTGCGCCGTGATCTGACCAGGCTGAAACAACCCGTCCATCAGGAATTGCTCGCGGAGTTTTTCCGTGGAAAGCGTATTGGACTCACTGGGACTGGGAAAGTAGTGAAGTTTCATGAAGCGGTGAAAATACCGACAAATGTAGTTACGTCAAAGAGGGGAGCCCATGAGCCAATCAAGGCCTTGGCTTGGAACCAATCAAAAACCAATCCAAGCCTGATAATGTTACATAAGCCCTCGGCCAAGCAGGCGACTAAGCCTCATCAGCCGATGCGGGTGGGCGGCCAATGGATACGGCGGCGAGGCCGAGCAACGCGAGCAACGCGCACCACCCGATGAACCAGTCGCCATGCTGCACGTAGTAACTCTGCTGGCCGATCCAGCGTGCGTCGCGCGTCACCTCCATGGCCCGTGTGCCGCGAAAATAGATGCTGCCATCATCGTTGGTCAGCACCGTGCGGACATTGCCAAACTCGTCGATCCAGCCGCTCCAGCCGGCGTTGCCACAGCGCAGGATCGGCCGGCGCGTCTCCACCGCGCGCAAGACCGAATGCGCCGCGTGCTGGTAGGCCGCCCCACCCTCGCCAAACCAGCCGTTGTTGGTCAGCACCACCAGCGCATCCACGCCGGCCCGCGCGTTGTCGCGCGCCAGATTTGGAAAAACATCCTCGTAACAAATGAGCGGGCCGAGCGTGAGCACGCGACGATCGAGGTTGACCGTGAGCGGCTGCGCGGCCTGGCCACGGGCATCATCATCGTCGCCGATGGGGACGATTTTTTTCAACCAGCCCAGCAGCGGGCGCAGCGGCACGTATTCGCCAAACGGCACGAGTTTGCGCTTCGCATAATAAACCGGCGACAACCCCACGGCCGGGTCGACCACGCACGCGGCATTGTACCACGCCTCGCCGGGCTGGCCAGCGTGCTCGACCGCAATGGTGCCAAGCACCAGCGGGGTGTGCGCGCGGCTGACCAGCGACTCGACCCACGCCTGCATCTGCCCGTCGCCGCGCGCGGCCAGCGGAGTCGTCGCCTCCGGCCAGAGAATGACATCGGGATACGACTTCGCGGCATCGAGGGTGGCTTTTTCCAAAACGCTGAGAATCTCCGGGGCGCTCGCTGGATCCCATTTTATTGTTTGAGGAATGTCCGGTTGCACCATGGCCACGCTGGCCAGCGGCTGCACATACGACGCGCGGTGGAACGTGTCGCTCAGCGGCAGGATCGTCGCAAACATCAGGATGAGCAGCGCGAGCAAAAATTCCGGCGGACGGCGCCGCAGGCTGGGCATACCGTCGCGCAGCGCGCGGTGAAAATACGCGGCAAATCCGAGATTGAAAACGATCAGGATGAACGACACGCCCCACGCGCCCGTCCACGCCGCGATCTGCAGCACGGCGCTGCGCTGCCACTGGCTGGCCGCCAGCGGCAGCCACGGAAATCCGCCGAGGAACCAGGTGCGCGACCACTCGATGAGCACCCACAACCCGCCGAGGCCGAGCATCGCGAGCAGGCGCAGCAGCGCCGGCCGACCGCGCATTCGTGGTATCACCCACCATGCGCCGAGATACCACAGGCCCGTCCACGCGCCCATGAACGGGCCGAGCAGAAACAACCCGAGCCATGTCACATGGTGCAACCAACCGAGCAAAATCGTCCACGCCACCGCCTGCGCCGCAAACAGGGTCAGCGCATAGGGCTTGAACCGCGGACGTTCATACGCCCAGAACAGCGCCGGCCCCGCAAAGGCGTAGGCGAACTCCGGCGTGTTGTACGGTGGAAACATCAGCACCGTCAGCACCACGGTCAGCCCGAACACCGCCGTGGCCCAGACCAACCCGGGGTTTTTATCAAAAAACGTGGGTTTTGCGGCGTAAGGGTCGTAAGGCGGCAGATCAGACATGCGGGAGCCAGCTTGCGGGAAAAAGCCAGTTGGAAGCTATCTCAAAATTGAAATGGGGCTCTGTGGGCGGGGTACCCTCACCCCGCACCAAGGTCGATCGCGGGGTGAGGGCACCCCGCCCACATTTTTAAACCGAATCGAATCGCGCCAGCGCCGCCGGCAGTTCGCCGAGGCCCGCCAGTTGCGCGAACCGCGCATGGCCGGCGGGAGCCGCGGAGTCCACACTCTCGTGGGTCGAGGTGAGGTGATAAGGAATATAAGCGGCCGCACCGCCCACTCCGAGCACGGGCAGGATGTCGGACTTGAGCGAATTGCCGACCATAATGAACTCCGCGGGCGCGACGCCGTGCTTGCGCAGCACGCGCGCGTAGGCCTCGCCGTCTTTTTCGCTTAAAACCTCAACCGCGCGGAAATGCGGCATGAGGCCGGAAGCGGCCACCTTGCGCTCCTGGTCGCGCAGGTCGCCCTTGGTGATGACCAGAAGCGTGTGCGTGGCGGCCAGCGCAGCCACGATTTCCTTCACACCGGGCAACAACTCGACCGGGTGGGCCAGCATGTCCCGGGCGAGGTCGAGGATTTGCTGGATTTCCTCGGCGGCAATGCGCCCCTTGCTCAGGCGGATCGCGGTCTCGATCGCATCGAGGGCAAACGCTTTTATGCCATAGCCGTAGAGTTCGATGTTGCGCATCTCGGTCGCATAAAGTTCGCGGGCCACGGCGGCGCGGTCGTGGTAGCGCGCCAGCAACGCGCAACAACGCTGATGCGCATCCTCGAAAATGGTCTGGTTGTGCCAGAGCGTGTCGTCAGCATCGAAACCGATGGTGGTGATCATGGCGCGTTATCCGTTCGGCTCAGATTGTTTTTTACACCAAGGTCGCAAAGCAGCGCGAAGAGTCATGGGGATTTCGCTATCAAAGGCAAAAGCCGGGCCTGCTTGGAAATTTGATGCGGGATCACGTTAGTCGCTTCGTGCCCTTGGCGACCTTCGTGTTAAAAATGAATCGGCCGGTTGATCACGCGCCATGGCATTGCTTGTACTTTTTGCCACTGCCGCAGGGACAGGGATCGTTGCGGCCAACTTTCGCCACATCGCGGCGGATGGTGACGGAAGGGAGCTTGATTTCCTTTTCACCCTGCGACGAAGACGCCGGCGCCTCGGCCGCGCCGCCGGAAAAAGTAACCCGGCTCGTCACCGTGGGAGCCGGTGGCGGCGGCAGAGCGGCCCCGTTGGGCGGCGGTGGCGCCGCCGGTGCTTGCATCCACCCAATGCGGCGGCGGAAAAGATCGGTGCAGATCTGCAAGCGGACGTTGTCCATCAGCTCTGAGAAACACGAGTAGGCCTCGTTTTTGTATTCGACGAGCGGATCCTTCTGGCCGTAGCCGCGCAGGCCGATGTGCTTGCGCAGGTCTTCCAGCTCGGTGAGATGTTCCTGCCAGTGGCGGTCGATGGCGCTGATGACGATGTAGCGCTCAAGCATGCCCAGCGCCTCGGGCGGCTCAGCCGCTTCCTTCACCGCATAGGCTTGCTTGATGCGCTCGATCAACTGCTTCGCGAGCGAATCAATATCATGGCCGGTGAGTTCCTCCGCCTTGAGGCCGATGGGGAAATGCCCATTAATCCAGACCACGAAGCTTTCGATGGCCGCGGGGCTGGTGCCTTTTCCGCCGTAGCCGGCGGCCTCGAGGCGCGTGGCGAGCTCTTCCTCGATTTGCTCGAAGATGATGTCCTTCGCGCGCTCGGCGGCGATGGCGCCATTGCGGATGCCGTAGATGACCTCGCGCTGCAGGTTGAGGACGTCATCGTACTGGAGCGCGCGCTTGCGCTGGGAGAAATTCTGCTGCTCGACTTTTTTCTGCGCACTCTCGATGGAGCGGTTGAGCAGCCAGTGCTCGAGCTCTTCGCCTTCTTTCATCGTGCCTTCCATCATGCGCGAGGCCGTGCCGCCGCTCAGGAAAATGCGGAGCAGCTCGTCTTCCAGGCTGAGGAAAAACTTGGTCAGGCCGGGATCGCCCTGGCGGGAGCAGCGGCCGCGGAGCTGGCGGTCGATGCGGCGCGACTCGTGGCGCTCGGTGCCAACGACGCAAAGGCCGCCGAGTTCGCGCACGCCTTCGCCGAGTTTAATGTCGGTGCCGCGGCCGGCCATGTTGGTGGCGATGGTGACGGCGCCGCGCAGGCCGGCGCGCATGACGATCTCGGCCTCCTGCTGGTGGTACTTGGCGTTGAGGACGGTGTGGATGACGCCGGCGCGCTTGAGCATGCGCGAGAGCACCTCGGAGGACTCGACGGACACGGTGCCGACCAGCGCGGGCTGGCCGCGTTTGTTCGCGGCCTCGATTTCGCGGACGACGGCGGCGTACTTGTCGCGGCGGGTCTTGAAAATGGAGTCGTTCCGGTCGATGCGGATGCAGGGCTTGTTCGTGGGGATGACGACGACGTCGAGCTTGTAGATGTCGTGAAACTCGGTGGCCTCGGTCTCGGCCGTGCCGGTCATGCCCGCGAGTTTTTCATACATGCGGAAATAATTCTGGATGGTGATGGTCGCGTAGGTGCGGGTCTCGCGCTCGATCGCGACGTTTTCCTTGGCTTCGACGGCCTGGTGGAGCCCGTCGGACCAACGGCGGCCGGGCATGGTGCGGCCGGTGTTTTCATCGACAATCAGCACCTTGCCGTCCTGGACGACGTATTCGACGTCGCGTTCATAAAGCGAGTAGGCACGCAGGAGTTGCGAGATGGCATGAATCTCCTCGCTGACATCGCCATAGCGCTGCTGGGCCTTGAGCTTGATTTCCTCTTTCTGCTCGGGCGTGTACGTGGTGTCCTTGTCGAGCTCGCTGAACTCGGTGGCGAGATCGGGCATGACGAAGGCGTCGGGATTGTCGGGACGGAGATGCTTGCGGCCGATTTCGGTGAGGTCGGCCTGCTGCTGGCGTTCATCGATGATGAAGAGCAGCTCTTCCTTGAGCCGGTAAAAGGCCTCCTTGTTGAAATCGGAGGCCATTTCCGACTCGGCTTTGTCGAGCAGCTTGCGCCACTCGGGCGTCTCCATGAGGCGGAGCAGCAATTTGTTTTTCGGCGCGCCCGTTTTGACCTGCAGCAACTTAAAGATCGCCGTCCTGACGGGGTCGGGATCGATGTCTGCCGCGCCCTGTTTTTTCAGCGCGTCGGCCTCCTGCTTGCGGACTTCCGGCGTTTTTTCCAGCTCCGTGCGGGCTTCGCCCACGAGTTTGTTGCAGAAGCGCATCTGGTCGGCGAAGAGGCGGTCGATGGCGGGCTTGAGGCGCGTGAACGGCTGCTCGCGCTCGATGGGCGCGGGGCCGGAGATGATCAGCGGCGTGCGCGCCTCATCGACGAGGATCGAGTCGATTTCGTCCACGATGCAGTAGAAGTGGTCGCGCTGTACCTGGTCTTCCTTGCGCGTGGCCAGGCCGTTGTCGCGCAGGTAGTCGAAGCCGAATTCGCTCGCGGTGCCGTAGGTGATGTCGCGTGTGTACATCTCGCGACGCTGCTGGGACGGCATCAACTGCTGGATGCAGCCGACGGTGAGGCCGAGGAACCCGTAGAGGTGCCCCATCCATTCGGAGTCGCGGCGGGCCAGGTAGTCGTTGACCGTGACGAGCTGGGCGTTGCGGCCGGCGAGGGCGTTGAGGTAAAGCGGAAGCGTGGCGACCAGGGTCTTGCCCTCGCCCGTGGCCATCTCGGCAATCTTGCCCTGGTGGAGCGCCATGCCACCGATGAGTTGCACGTCGAAATGCACCATGTCCCACGTGAGCTCGTGTTCGCAGACCATGATTTTTCGGCCGACGAGGCGGCGCGCGCCGTTTTTCACCGCGGCAAAGGCTTCCGGCAGAATCTCGTTGAGCGCAGCGCGCTTGTCGGCCGACGCGGCGACACGGGCGCGGAACTCGTCGGTCTTGGCCCGGAGCTGGTCGTCGGTCAGCGACTGGTATTGCTGCTCAAGCTCATTGATGCGCACGACCAGCGGGCGGCATTGGTCGAGAAATTTTCGATAGTGCCGTCCGGAAAACTTTTTGAGGAAAAACGAAATCATGAAAGGGTTGAATATGTAGCTTATGCCCCGTTCTTGGCAAATGACAAATGCCCGGGTGTTAAAGGCCAGTGGAACTCGGCTCAAATCCCACCCTGGGCCACGTCACCCGGCCCATCCTGGTCACGCCTGCTTGCGGAAATACTCGATGGTGCGCTTGAGGCCTTCCGCGAGCTGCACGGTCGGTTCCCATTTCAGGACTTTCTGCGCGAGCGCGATGTCGGGCTTGCGCTGCTTCGGGTCGTCGGCCGGCAGCGGCTTGTGGATGATCTTGGATTTTCCGCCAACCATCTGGAGGGTGAGTTCGGCCAGTTGCAGCATCGTAAACTCGCGGGGGTTGCCGAGGTTGATCGGGCCAACGGTCTCGGTTTGGTTCATGAAGCGCACAAAACCCTCGATGAGGTCGTCCACGTAGCAGAAAGAGCGCGTTTGCATGCCGTCGCCGTAAACGGTGAGGTCTTCGCCCTTCAATGCCTGCACGACGAAGTTTGACACCACCCGGCCGTCATCGGCGAGCATGCGCGGGCCGTAGGTGTTGAAGATGCGCGCGACGCGGATGTCCACGTGGTTTTCCCGATGATAATCGAAAAACAGCGTCTCGGCGCAGCGCTTGCCCTCGTCGTAACACGAGCGGCGGCCGATCGGGTTGACGTGCCCCCAATAACTTTCGGGCTGCGGGTGCACCTGCGGATCGCCGTAAACTTCGCTCGTACTGGCCTGGAAAATTCGCGCCCGCACGCGTTTGGCCAGGCCGAGACAATTGATCGCGCCCATGACCGACGTCTTGACCGTCTTGATGGGGTTAAACTGGTAGTGCACCGGTGACGCCGGGCAGGCGAGGTTGTAGATTTGGTCCACCTCGATCTTGAACGGATCGATGATGTCGTGCCGCATCAGTTCGAACCGCGGATGCTCGAGCAGGTGCTCGATGTTTTGCTTGCGGCCGGTGAAAAAGTTGTCGAGGCAGATGACTTCGCCACCGTCCTTGATCAGCCGGTCACAAAGATGGGAGCCAAGAAAACCTGCTCCGCCGGTGATGAGGATGCGCATGGGTTAAAATGATGGGGGAATGGATGAAAACGGCAAAGACAGGCCTATTTATTGTTTTCTTTGATTATTGGTCAATAAATAGCGCAACCCGGTTCCAGCCTGCACGATGAATCTTGCGGGGTTACTTTGCCTCATCCGCTTCGTAGCGCTTGATCCATCCCTGGCTCCAGGTCGCGAAATCGCCCGCCTCGATGTGCGCCCTCGCCTGCGCCATCAGGTCGAGGTAAAAGTGCACATTGTGCAGCGTGAGCAGCGTGCCGGCCAGCATCTCGCCGGCCTGCACCAGATGCCGCAGGTAGGCGCGGGAGAAACGCGCCGTGTAGTTGTCCAGGCCCTCGACAATGGGCCGCGGATCCACCCGGTATTTTTCGTTGCGGAGATTGAGCGGGCCGTCGGGCGTGAAGACCAGGCCGTTGCGCGCCACGCGGGTCGGCAGCACGCAGTCGAACATGTCCACGCCGAGCGCGATCATCTTCAACAGTTGCGGCGGAGTGCCCAGGCCCATCGTATAGCGCGGTTTGTCCGCCGGCAAAAACGGCGCCGTTGCGCCGATTTGCTTCAGCATTTCCGGCTCCGGCTCGCCCACGCTCACGCCCCCGATCGCGTAGCCGGGAAAATCGAGCGCCGCCAGCGCCTCGGCCGATCCGCGCCGCAAGTCGTCGAACGTCGAACCCTGCACGATGGCAAACACCTGGTGACCCGCGGCGAGAAACCCGTTATCGGTCGCGATCTCCCTGCACTGCCGAGCCCAGCGCAAGCTGCGCTCGCACGCCCGCGCACACACGTCGCGCTCACACGGCCAGGGCGGGCACTCGTCGAGCACCATCGCGATGTCGCTGCCGAGGTTTTGCTGGATCGTCATCACCTCGCGCGGCCCCAGGAACAAGTTGGCCCCGTCGAGGTGCGACTGGAAGGCCACGCCGTCGTCGCGGACGTCGCGCAGCTTGGCCAGCGAGAAGACCTGGAACCCGCCGCTGTCCGTGAGGATCGGCCCGTCCCAGCCCATGAATTTATGCAGCCCGCCCAAGTCGCGGATCAGTTCGCTGCCCGGCCGCAGGTTGAGGTGGTAGGTATTGCCCAGGATGATCTGCGCACCCACCTCGCGCAGGTGCGCGGGGGTTAACGCCTTGACCGTGCCCTGCGTCCCCACCGGCATGAATATCGGTGTATCGACCAAACCATGGTTCGTGCGCAGCCGCCCGCGGCGCGCCGCGGTGGCGGTATCGGTCTTGAGCAGTTGAAAATGGCCGGCCATCCACCTTACCCAGCCGTATGCTTGACCCTGCTGTCAATCCACGGATAATTTTCCCCTGTGCTGCTCGTCATCGACAACTACGATTCCTTCACCTTCAACCTCGTCCAATACTTTGGCCAGTTGGGCGTGGAGCAGCGCGTTTTTCGCAACAACGAGATCACTCCGGCCCAGGCCCTCGCGCTCAATCCCGACCGCGTCCTCCTTTCGCCCGGCCCGTGTTCGCCGCGCGAGGCCGGCGTCACGCTCGACATCATCAAGGCGTTTGCCGGGAAAAAACCGATTTTCGGCGTCTGCCTCGGCCACCAGGCGATCGGCCATTATTTTGGCGGACACGTCGTGCGCGCCGACCGCCTCATGCACGGCAAGACCTCGCCCATCCTGCACAAAAACACCGATCTTTTCCGCGGCCTGCCGCAAGCGTTCAAAGCCACGCGCTACCACTCGCTCCTCGTCGAACGCGCCACCTTTCCCGCCGACCTTGAAATCACCGCCGAGACGGCCGAAGGCGAAGTCATGGGCCTGCGCCACAAAACCCTGCCCATCTGGGGCGTGCAATTCCACCCCGAGTCCATTGCCACCGAGGGCGGCATGAACATTCTCAAGAACTTCCTGTCGCTGAACTAGGCCCCGCCTCTCGCCTCCAACCTTTCGCCCCTCGCCTATTATATGCGCTGCCCAAAATGCACCTCGATTGAGGACAAAGTTATCGACTCCCGCATCAGCAAGGAAGGCACCGCCATCCGCCGCCGCCGCGAATGCCTTGAGTGCGGCCACCGCTTCACCACCACCGAGTCGTTCGTGCGCGAAGGCCTCGCCGTGATCAAACGCGACGGCCGCCGCGAGGAATTCGACCGCGAGAAGCTCGTCCACGCCGTCCGCGCCGCCTGCCACAAGCGCCCGATCGACCTCGAACAGCTCACCATGCTGGTGGACGACGTGCTCGATGAACTCGAGGCCCACTACGAAAATGAAATTCCCAGTCGCGCCATCGGCGACGCCGTGATGATCCGCCTGCGCCGCGTCGACCAAGTCGCCTACGTCCGCTTCGCCAGCGTTTATAAAGAATTCCGCGACGTCACCGAGTTCGTGGACGAAATCAGCAGCCTCGGCAAAACCAAGCCGGAAAACCACTGATCGGCGCCCAGCTTCCTTCCCGTTTTGTGGGCGGGGTGCCCTCACCCCGCGAAAATGACAACATGCCGACACCCGACCGCGACGAACTTCACCGCCTGCATCTAGTCAACGCCCTGTTTGCCCACGTCACCGGCCACGATCTCTACCTCGCGGAGCAGATCAAGGCCGCCATCACCACCAGCCTCGACGAGGCCGAACAACGCGCGCCCGCCGATCCCGCCTTTATCGCCGCCGCCGCCCAGTTGCTCGAAAAACTCTGCGGCCATCTCCCGCAACACGGTTTTTATCACTGGAACGCCGCGCACTCCTTGACCGCCGCCGAGCCGCTTTTCGCCCGCGCCGAAATCATGGCCGGCCTCAAGCACCTCGCCCCCTATCGCGAGTCCACCCTGCTCGTCACCAACCTTCGCGCCGCCCTGCTGCCGCCCTCGGGCCGCTACACCGAGCGCGTGCGCCGGGATTACGAAAGCCTGCTCGCCCTCATCCGCGATCTCGCCGCCGCCCGCACCGCCCGCAGCGCCAACCTGCATTTGCTGTTCTTGTGAAAGTTAGCGCAAAGTCGCCAAGACGCTAAGGATGCAAGGAATCTGGAGACTTTGCTTCTTAGCGCCTTTGCGCTAAAAAACCCGGCGTATGGCCAAGACCCTCTTTCAAAAAATCATCGACCGCGAAATCCCCGCGCGCATCGAGCACGAGGATGAACGCTGCATCGTCATCCACGACATCCAGCCGCAGGCGCCCGTGCACCTGCTCATCATTCCAAAAAAATTGATCCCGCGCGTCGGCGACGCCACGGCCGCCGATGAATCGATCCTCGGGCATTTGATCGTAACCGCCGGCGTCGTCGCGAAAAAACTCGGGCTCGCCAACGGCTTTCGACTCGTCGTCAACAGCGGCCCCGACGCCTGCGAATCCGTCCCCCACGTCCATGTTCATTTGCTGGCCAAGCGCCAGATGCAATGGCCGCCGGGATGAAATTTGCCTGACGCTTAAAAGCTCTGCCCGATCATCCGTGTTTTTTGCTCGCATGCCCTCGATGCGATTACAAATTGCATGGGATGCATCAGCTTCTGCCCGAATGCGACTGCGCAGCCCATGTTCCCGCCCGGCGCGGGAACCCTTTCGTCGTTGTCCGCCTGCTTCGCGCTTAAATTATGTGCCCCGGCCCCGTCAAGAAAGCCGCCGGTTGGGCGGCGTGCCTCGCGCTTTTTGCGGTATTGAGCGCAGGACGTTATGACTGGAGCCCAGCCGTCCGTGATTTTGCGATCAGAGGCTATGCCCCGCAGCTGTTTTTCGCCGCGCTGTTTTTTCCCACCCTTTATTACGTCCTGGCTGACCTGGGGATTGGCCGTGGTTGGCGCCGGGGTGGGTGCGCCTGTTTAGGCGTGATCTACTCGTTTCCCACCCATTGGCTGGGATTGGATCGCTATTACCTCTTCCGGCAGGGCCCGACCTACTGGGATTGGCGTGAAGCCGGCCGACCCGTGCCGGAGACGGATTGGTTTTGGGGTGCCCTGCATCGCCTGCCCGCCATCCCTTATGAGGCGCCTTTTTTCTTTTTATTTTTAATTACCGGTTTTCTCGCGCTCCGGCTCTGGCAGAAATCCCGCCCTGCTGATGCCCATCTCCTTTGGCCGCGCGCCCTGCCCTTTGTCGTGTTCACCGTGATCCTGTTGCAAACCTGGCTGCATCTTTCCTTGCGCTCGCCCTACACCTACGTCCCCCACTATGAGCAGCCGGCCCAAAGCCATTATTGGTATCACGACTATTTGTTTGAAGAGGGCAAGGGGGCGGTGAACCTCGATTATCCCATTTTTCGCAATGCGGAGTTGGTTTTTCTGGGAGATGCGCAGGCTTTGAATGTGTTGCCGGGCCGGCTCTTCCCCATGTTTCTTTCCAGTCCGTGGAGTGCGTACATCAACCCCTATTATGTTTGGATTGTCTTCAATGTGATCGCCTGGGGCCTGGCGTGCGTGGCCATCTATTATCTGGCGTTGAATGATTTTGGCCCGCGCTGCGCGTTGTTCTCCACGCTTTTCATGGCCTCGGCCCAGGGCGTGATTTTGTACGTGGCCCAGCCAAAAATTTACGTCTTTGGCATCACCGGGGTGGTCATCCTGCTCGCACTGCAACAGCGGCTCTTTGAGCCAAAACGCTTCCGTCCCATGGGCGCGGTGCTTTTTGGCGCACTCTGCGCGCTCTATCTGCTGACCTACGAAAGCCAGCCCTGGCTGATCGGCCTGGCCCTGATCGCCTGGCTGCGAGGCTTCAATCTGCGATGGACTCTGCTCAGCCTGGGGCTGGCTTTGATTTTAAATAAATCGTTTTTTGTCTTACTTGGCCACTTGCCGCAATTGGCGCTGACCCCTGCGCTGTTTCCTGACGGCAACCCCTGGCCTAACATTAGGGCTATGGTCCGGGGATTGCACGCCTGGAGGCTTTTTTCCCGGTCACTCCGATCGTTGCGTGATTTCTGCTGCGCCATGACCCACGCCTTTAATTTCTGCCTGATACCTGCGCTCGGCGGGCTTTTTCTAGCCCGGGTTACTCCCCGGCGTTATTTGGCGCTGCTATCGATCGCCATCCCCGCCCTGCTGACTTATTCTTACTTTGATCTTGGTTCGAGCTTCTACATCCACTTTCCGCGCTTGGTCTACCAAGCGTACCCGCTGGTATATCTGCTCGGTGGCCTTTGCCTGGCCAGGCTTTCGGAATGCCAGTTTTCCGTTCGCTGGCCCCGCCTCGGGTTGTGGATGGCAATTTTAGTGGTGCTGCTGCATTTTGCTTGGGTGAATGCCGATGTTTTTGGCCACCCCGCAATTTATTACTACTGGTTCAACCTCATCGGAGCTTACGCCTAGAACCAGGCCATTGACTCCCAACCCAGGCCAAACAATAAAATAAAGCCAAGCATGTCGCAAAAAATCTCGCAGTGCCGCCTGTGCAAATCGACAAAGATTGTCAGCCTGATCGATTTGGGAGACCAGTGCTTTACTGGAATATTCCCCAAGTCCGCGCATGATAAAGTCCCGAGCGGGCGGCTGGAGCTGGCCAAATGCACCCAGTGCGACCTGGTCCAACTGGCGCATTCTTTCGACCTTTCGCTGCTTTATGGCCACAATTACGGCTATCGTTCCGGCTTGAACGGCTCCATGGTGCGCCACCTGAATTCCATTGTGCAGGACATTGTGAAGCGGGTGGATCTGGATCGTGGCGACCTGGTCATTGATATCGGCAGCAACGACAGCACCACCTTGCGTGCCTATCCCGACCGCGGCCTGGATTTCCTGGGCATCGATCCCACCGGGGTGAAATTCAAGAATTATTATCCTTCCGATGTGCGCCTGGTGCCCGAATTTTTCTCGGCCGCGGCGGTCAAAAGCGTGGTGGGGCCAAAAAAAGCCAAGGTGGTGACCTCCATTGCCATGTTCTACGACCTGGAGGCACCCGGCGAATTCATGAAGGAGGTGGCGTCCGTCCTGGCCAAGGATGGCGTGTGGGTTTTCGAGCAAAGTTACCTGGACAGCATGCTGCGGACAAATTCCTACGACACCATCTGCCACGAGCATTTGGAATACTACGGATTGAAGCAAATTCACCGCATGGCGTCCGAAGCGGGCCTGAAGATCCTCGATGTCGCCTTTAATGACGCCAATGGCGGAAGTTTCCGCGTGACGGTGTCCCACCAGGATTCGCCCCTTCCGGAAAATACCGCCCTGGTGCAGTCCATCCTGGAAAAAGAAGACAAGGAAGGCCTTTATTCCCTGCGCACCTATGAGCGGTTTGCCGCCAAGGTGGTGGAGCACAAAAAAACCGTGCGCCAGTTTTTTGAACAGGCCAAGGCCGAGCGGGCCCGCGTCCTGGGTTACGGCGCTTCCACCAAAGGCAACGTCTTGCTGCAATACTGCGGCGTGACCGCCCGGGACATGGCCTGCATCGCCGAGGTTAATGAAGATAAATTTGGCTCCATCACGCCGGGCACTTTGATCCCGATCGTGCCTGAATCCGCGGCCCACCTGATGAAGCCGGATTATTTCTTCGTGCTGCCCTGGCACTTTCGGGCGGGCATTTTGCAGCGCGAGAAACCCTTTATGCAGGCTGGAGGCAAGTTCGTGTTTCCCCTGCCTGAACTGGAGATCGTCTGATCCACGCCATGAAAAAGGCGCTGATTGTCGGTTGCGCGGGACAGGACGGCCGCTTGCTGCAGGAGCATTTACTGCAACTCGGGTACCAGGTGGCGGGCATCAGCCGGCAGGAATATTTTTCCCCGGCCAATGAGATGAAGCCTTTTGATATCAAAGCGCGTGAACAGGTCGGTGAACTTCTAACTTCTTTGCAGCCGGACGAAATTTATTATCTGGCAGCCCACCACCACTCTTCGGAAGAGGCCATCGAGTCCGAGGAAGAATTATGGCGCCACAGTTTTGAGGTGAATGTGCAGGCCTGGTTGAACTTCCTGGAGGCGGCACGCACCGACAGCCCGCATAGCCGGCTGTTTTATGCGGCCTCCTCACTGATTTATGGTGCCGCCGAAAGCGACCGGCAGAACGAGGATACGCCCTGGCGCCCACGGACACCCTACGGGGTGACCAAGGCCAGCGGCATGCTGGCGGCCTCCTGTTACCGCCATCGCCACGGGCTTTTTGCCGCTGGGGGCATTTTGTTCAACCATGAGTCCGAGTTGCGGGAGGAAAAGTTCATTTCTCAAAAAATTGTTCGAGCCGCGGTGGCGGTCCAGGCCGGCCGGCAAAAGCAACTGGTGGTGGGCAATCTGAACGCCCAAGTCGACTGGGGTTACGCCCGCGATTATGTGGAGGCGATGCAAAAAATCCTGCAGCTGCCGAAGGCGGAGGATTTTGTCATTGCGAGCGGAAGCGCTCGTTCCGTGAGCGAATTGGCCAAGACCGCGTTCTCCCTTTTAGGTCTGGACTGGAAAAAACACGTGGTCGAGGATTCGACGGTGATCAAACGCCAGCTCAAACCCATGGTCGGCGATGCCTCGAAATTATTCCGTCAAAGCGGCTGGCAGCCCCAAACTTCTTTCCGCGAGATGATCCGCCGCATGCTGGTGGCCCAGGGAGGGAAAATCCATGGCTGACAAAAAAATGCTGATTTTCATTCCCACTTACAACGAGCGGGACAATGTCACGCCGCTTTGGCAGGGCCTTGCCGCCTTGGGGTTGGATGCGGACGTGCTGTTCATCGACGATGGCTCGCCTGATGGCACCGGCGAAGTTTTGGATGCACTGGCCGCCCAGAACCCGCGCCTGACGATTTTGCACCGGGCCGGCAAACTTGGCATTGGCACCGCCCATCAGGCGGGCATCGCGTATGCCTACGACCATGACTATGAACTTCTGGTCACGATGGACGCGGATTTTACCCATTCGCCCGAAAATATTCCCCTGATTATCCAGCGGCTGGGAGATTCCGACGTGGCCGTTGGCTCGCGCTACCTGCAAAACAACAGCCTCGCGGGCTGGAGTATCTGGCGCAAATTTCTTACCGGGTTGGCGCATGTGCTGACCACGCTGCTGCTGAACCTGAAATATGATTCGACCGGGGCCTTCCGCATTTATCGTTTGGATCGCATTCCCCGCGAACTTTTCTCCCTGATGGAATCAAAGGGCTATTCGTTCTTTTTCGAGAGCCTGCATGTGTTGAACTTCAATAAATTTAAAATCGAAGAGATGCCCATCTCTCTGCCGCCTCGCGTCTCGGGATCGTCCAAAATGAGCTATCGCGACATGTTCAGAAGCCTGGAAATGCTGTTTATGTCTTTCTTGAAGCGCATTTTCATGAGGAGCTCACTTCGACTCCATCCCGAACCCGCCGTGAAAGAATGCGAGGCGCACAAATGACCGGCCCTGACAAAAGCCCTTTCACCCGCAGGCTTCGAAAGCGCCGTCGGCGCGCTTGGCCACGCAGTGCTTGAGCTCAAGCATCATCAAGGTCGCGGAGAGTTGCGCCGCCGATAATCCCGTCTGCGCTGACAGCGCGTCGGGGGCGAGGATCGCCCCGCCCCGGAAGCATTCATAAACGCTCGCCTCATCCTCCGTGAGATTCGCCGGCCGGCCGGCGGCGACGTCGGCCGGCTTTTCGCTGATCGCGGCCGGACGCAGGCCGTCGAGATAATTCAGGTCCTGCAAAATATCCTCGACGCCCGTCACCAGCACGGCGCCATCGCGGATCAGCTGGTGGCAACCGCGGCTGGTCGGCTGGTCGATGCGTCCCGGCACAACGAAAACCGTGCGCCCCTGCTCGCCGGCGAAGCGTGCCGTGATCATCGAACCGCCCGCGACGTCGCTCTCGACCACCACGACGCCGGCGCAAATCCCGGAAATGATGCGGTTGCGCATGGCGAAGGACTGCTTGTCCGCACGCCGGCCAAAGGGAAACTCCGACAAGACCGCGCCACTTTCCGTGATTTTTCGGAACAGCTCCAGGTTCTCCGGTGGATAAATGATGTCGATGCCGTTGCCCAGGATCGCAGCGGTCTTGCCGCCGACAGACAACGCACCCTCATGCGCCGCGGTGTCGATCCCGCGCGCCAGACCGCTCACCACGCAAAAACCCAGCTTCGCCAGCTCCGCGCCCAGCCTTTTTGCCACGCTCTGCCCGTAAAGCGTCGTCTGCCGCGAGCCCACGATCGCCAGGCAGGGGTGTTCAAACGCATAACTGCCTTTTCGGTACAGCCCGATGGGCGGATCGTGGATTTCCTTCAGGAGCGTCGGATAACCCGCATCGCGCGTCGTGATAAACTCCGCGCCGGTCTTCGCAATTTTTTCCTCCTCCTTGGCCAGGTCGAAATGATCACGCCAGCCCGCCAGCGTTGCGGCGATGACCGGCCCCACCCCTTTCACCGATCCCAGCCGCCGGGATCCTGCCGAAAAAATCGCCCGTGGATCGCCGCCTAATTCCGCCAGCAGCCGGTTCGTCGTGATCGGCCCGATATTGGGCAGCGCATTCAAAATCAAAAACGCCTGCCGCTCGGTCAGCTCCTCGCTCATGCATCAATCTCCCTCAATGCCATCGGCAGAAAATCGAGCAGTTGCGTTGTCTGCACCGCCACCTGGCCGTGCTCGCGCGCGAGCGCGTCCGCCGCCAGGCCATGCCACGCCACGCCGCGCGCCGCCGCGAGCAGCGGCTCCGCCGGCGTCTGCGCCAGCAATCCGCCGGTCAGTCCGGCCAGCAGGTCGCCACTGCCGCCACGCGCCAGCACTGGCCCGCCAAAAAAACTGTGATAAACCACGCCTTCCGCATCGCAGATGCGCGTAATTGGACCCTTGAGCGCAACGACCATCCCGGTTTTTTTGCAAAATGCGCGCAGCTCCGCGCCATGGTTGATGCGCGCAAATTCGCCTTCATGCGGCGTGAGCACCACGCGTTTTCCCGACGTCGCGGCCAGCACCGAAGGCTGCAGCGCGTCCGCGTCGAGCAGCAGTGGCATCCGGGCCAGTCGGACAATTTCCTCCACCAGTGTGCGCGTCTCCGCCTCCGTGCCCAAGCCCGGGCCGAGGGCAAAAGCCGTGGCGCGCGGCAACCGCGCGCGCACCAGCGCCAGTCCCTTGTGCGCCAGGCCGCCGGCCGGCGTCTCCGGCAGGCCCACCCACATCGCCTCGGGCGCGCGGGCGGCAAAGGCGGCCGCCAGCGACTCCGGCACGAACGCCGTCACCAGCCCTGCGCCGCTGCGCAGCGCGGCCAGCACCGTCATCAGCACCGCGCCGGGATAGCTCCGCGAACCGCCGAGCACCAGAAGATGCCCGAACGTGCGCTTGTCCACGTTCGAGGGTCGCAGGGTCGTCAACGGCCGTAAGATCTCCGTCATTAGCACGCGGTCGCGCACCGCCGGCAAATCATTCGATTGGAAAAACCCCAGGTCCAGGAAGCGCAAACGCCCCGCCGCGCTCGCATTAAGCAGCGGCGATTTCATCGAGCCCGTCGCATAGGTGAAATCAGCGCGAAATGAAGTTTTGTCCGACTTTTCGCCCACCCCGCTCGGCAAATCCACTGCCGCGCGCAGGCGGATGGCGGGGTGGCCATTGATGCGGCGCAGAAGTTTTGCCGTCGCCGCATCGATCGGAGGACGAAATTGAAAACCAAAGATACCATCGAGACAGACGTCGTAACTTGCGTCCGGACCATCCGTGGCGGCCACGCGCCCCGGCGCGGCCTGCACCAGGGCCTGCCAGGCGCGCCGCGCCAGCGGGCGCAGCGTGCGCTCACCGAAGGCAAAAATCACAACGGCCGAGGCCAACGGATATTTTCCCAGGATGAATTTCGCGGCGAGCAACGCATCGCCGCCGTTGTGGCCTTTGCCGACCAGGACGAGGATGCGGCCGGCGGGCGGGAATCCGCCAATCTCGAGAAAATCCTGCCGCACGGCCGCGCCCACGGCGCCGCCCGCGCGCTGCATCGCGGCCCATTCGGCGGCTTCGTCGCCGGCAAAAAGTTTTTTCTCCCAGGCGCTGGCCTCGGCGCAAATGAGAATTGGGATCGAGGATGAAAGACTCATGGTTGGAGAACCGCAGAAAATGAGATGGTTTTAACCGCGGATAAACACGGATGAACGCGGATTTTTATATCAAGCTTTCTGAAGGATCTATTTATCCGTGTTCATCTGTGGTTATCTGCGGTTAAAAACTGGGACGTCGGATATTTTAATGCTCGCATCGATCAGCGGTTCTAACCGCGCACCAGTGCCGCCACGGCCATGGCCATGGTGTCGGTGTGCGAGAGCGTAAGCATGATACTCGTGGCGCCAACGTGTGCAAGGAGCGCAGTGCCCTGCGCGTCGAGGCGCACCTGCGGGGCATGACGCAGGCCGTGGTAAACCGAGACGGATTTCCAGCCGAGCTCGGCGCCGATGCCGGTGGTGAAAGCCTTCGACACCGCTTCCTTCGCGGCAAAGCGCGCGGCGAGATGCTTGTGCGGGTGTTTCATCGCCAGGCAGTAGGCGCGTTCCTCCTCGGTGAACACGCGCGCCAGGAAACGCTCGCCCTGCCGTTCGAACACGCCGCGGATGCGCTCGATCTCGATGATATCGCAGCCAAGGCCAAGGAGGATGCCGCCGGTGGGAAGGTCGAGGTTCATGGGTAAAAAAGCGAAAAGGCGGGAAAGCGAAAATCGGGAAACGATAAAACACTACGCATGGTTAATTTGCAGACGCGCATTAGTTTTCCGCTTTTCGCTTTTCCATGTTTTCCGATTTTCACGAGTTCATCCGCGCTTTCATTTCGCGCACCGCTTCCCCGATGCCGGTGAAAAGCGCGCGGCTGATGATGCTGTGGCCGATGTTGAGCTCGTGCAGGTGCGGCAGCGTGCGCACTTCGGCGATGTTGACGTAGTTGATGCCATGGCCGGCGTTGACGACGAGCCCGGCTAGATGCGCGAGACTGGCGCCGAGGCGGAGGCGATCAAATTCCCTCGCCTGGCCGGGCGTGTGGCAGGCATTCGCATAGGCGCCCGTGTGCAGTTCGACCCATGGCGCGCGCAGTTTCGCGGACAGCTCGATCTGCGGTTCATCGGGATCGATAAAGAGACTCGTCTTGATGCCGGCGGCATTCATCGCCTCGACGCAGGCGTGCACCCGGTCGCGGTTGCCGACGACGTCAAGTCCGCCCTCGGTCGTGATTTCCTGGCGGTTTTCGGGCACGAGGCAGACCGAGTCGGGCTTCAGCTTCAGGGCCAACGCGGTCATCGCCGGCGTGCAGGTCATCTCGAGGTTGAGGCGCGTGGCCGCATTTTCACGCAGCCGCCAGACATCGCGTTCCTGGATGTGGCGGCGGTCTTCGCGCAAATGCACGGTAATGCCATCCGCCCCTGCGCGTTCCGCGAGGATCGCGAGCGCCACGGGATCCGGCTCGATGGCGCCGCCCGCGGCGGGGTCGGCCGAGCGGTAGCGCGCCTGGCGGAGCGTGGCGCAATGGTCGATGTTGACGCCGAGGAGAATCATGAGGATGAAGCCTGACACAAATTAGCAACCCATGAAACCATGAAAATAAATGAAATGGAGCTATCTCCCGTCTTTTCCTGGATTTCTGGTTTCATAATTTAAGTTTAACATGGTTTCCCCACCGCCGAAGCAGGAAAATCTCTGGCTCAACCTCGCGTTCAACATCGTCGCCCCGGTGCTGGTCCTCTCGAAGCTGAGCGGCGCGCACCTGCTTGGGCCAAAAGGCGGGCTGGTCGTCGCGCTGGCGTTCCCGCTGGGTTATGGCGCATGGGATTTCGCGAAGCGTCGGAAGGCAAATTTCATCTCCCTGCTGGGTTTCACGAGCGTGCTGCTCAGCGGCGGGCTGGGTTTGATGAAAGCCGGGGGTTTCTGGTTCGCGGTAAAGGATGCCTCCGTGTCGTCATTTATCGGCATCATTGTGCTCTTGTCGATGCGCGCGAAAGAGCCGCTGCTGAAGGCGCTATTTTATAACGAAGCCATCATGGACGTCCCGCGCATCGAGGCCGCTCTGCGGGAACGCGGCGCGGAGACGGCGTTCGCGGCGATCCTGCGGCGCGCCACCGTGCTGGTGGCCGCATCATTTTTTGTGAGCGGCGCGTTGAACTATATGCTCGCGCGCCATCTGCTGCGCAGCCCGGGCGGTACCCCGGAATTCAACGCCGAACTGGCCCGGATGCACTGGCTGAGCCTGCCGGTCATCGCCGTGCCAAGCATGGCCATGATGATGATCGCGCTGTGGCAACTGCTGAAAGGCGTCGAAACGCTGACCGGGCTGACGGCGGACGACGTTTTCCGGACGGAAAAAAAGTAACCTCCAATTAACATGGCGGGGCTGGCGCACAACCCAAGGTCTGCCAGCTTGGCAGGGTGATAAAAACCCGCGGCAAATCCAGCGACACCAGCCCCGCCCGGAAATTCCTGAAGGCGACGAACGACCTGGTTTTTCACCACGTCCACGGCGGGCAGTTGATTTACAACACGTGCTGGGAAGACCCGCGCATCGACCGCCAGTTGATGCAACTGCGCGCCGACAGCCGCGTCGTGATGATTACCAGCGCCGGCTGCAACGCCTTCGACTACCTGCTCGATGGCCCGGCGGAGATTCATGCCATCGATGTCAACTTCCGCCAGAACGCCCTCCTCGAATTGAAGCGCGCGATGATCCGCCGCGGCGACTTCGCCGGCCTGTTCGAGCCCTTCGGCATCGGCTCGCATGAGAAATACCGCCCGCTTTACCGCGCGGTCCGCGCCGACCTGCCGGATTACGCCCGTAAATTCTGGGACGAGAAAATTTCGTTTTTCGATCCGGGCAGCCTGAAGAAATCGTTTTATTACCATGGCACGGCCGGCTCCGCGGCCTGGCTGCTCGGCGGCGCGCTCTTCCGGGCCAAGCCGAACATCAAGAATTTTGCCCTGTGCATGCTCGATGCCGACACGACCGCGCAGCAGCGGGAAATCTACGCGCTGCTTGAGCCAAAAATCTGGGGCAAACTGAGCAACTGGCTCATCCGCCAGCGCATCGTGATGACGTTGCTCGGCGTGCCCGCCCCGCAGATTGGGCTGATTGAAGACACTTACCCGGGCGGGCTGACGGCGTATGTGAAGGACAAGCTGCGCCATGTGATGACCGGGCTGCCCGCCCGCGAAAATTATTTCTGGCGCGTTTACATCACCGGCTCCTACACGCTCACCTGCTGCCCGAACTACCTGCGGCAGGAAAACCTGGCCCCGCTGGCTGAACACGCCGGCCGGATCCACGCCCACACCTGCACGGTCACAAATTTTCTCCGCGAAAACCCGGGCATTTATTCCCATTACGTTCTGCTCGACCATCAGGACTGGCTCGCCTGGCACGACCCCGCAGCGTTGCTCGAGGAATGGGAGCTCATCCTGGCCAACAGCCGGCCCGGCACCAAAATCCTGCTGCGCTCGGCCGGCCTCGACCTCGACTTCGTGCCCGAGGCCATCCGGGCCCGGCTCCGCTTTTTCCCGCAACTCACCAATGGACTGCACGCGACCGACCGCGTCGGCACCTACGGCAGCCTGTTTTTTGCGGAGGTGCTATGATACGCTTGGGATGAAAGTTCAAAGTCATAGGCACGCCCCTTGTCATTCCGAGCCGTGCGAGGAATCTCACCTGAACAAGCCTGTGAGATTCTTCGCTACCGCTCAGAATGATAAAAAAAAGACCGCTTATCCGGTCTTTCAACTTTCACCCTTCAACCTTCAACTCGCAACTGCACCATGAGCCGAGCTGGCAACGCACCCGCTTCGTTGCCCGTTGAGACGGCGGTGGAGAAATATTATCGCTTCCACTCCCGCATCTACGACGCCACGCGGTGGAGCTTCCTGTTTGGCCGCACCGCCATCCTGAAAAACTTTGCGGGCGCCTCGCCCCAAAATATCCTCGAAGTCGGCTGTGGCACCGGCCGCAACCTAGCGGAGCTGGCCCGCCGTTTCCCGCAAGCCCAAGTCACCGGCGTGGACCTTTCCGCCACGATGCTAGACCTCGCCCGCAGAAAAACCGCTGGCTTCGGCCCGCGCGTGCAACTGCTGCACCAAGCCTACACCGCCCCGCTCAGCGATCCGCCCGGCTACGATCTCGTGCTATTTTCCTACGCACTGTCGATGTTCAACCCCGGCTACGACACCGCCCTGGCTGCCGCCCGGCGCGACCTCGTGCCCGGGGGCCAAATTGCCGTGGTGGACTTCCACGATTCGCGCTTCGGGTTCTTCGAACGCTGGATGGGAGTGAACCACGTACGCATGAACGGCCAGCTCCGCCCGCTCCTGCAGTCGCACTTCACCCCGACGACCGATCGCCTCTGCCTGGCCTACGCGGGTGTCTGGCGTTATCTGCTGTTCGTCGGCCGCAAGGAATGATTGAGCTGCAGTCTGGAAGCGGCTATCGGGTTAGGTGACCCGATATCGGGTCGCGATTACCCCCAGAAGAAAATGAAAATCCATATCAAGGAATTTCGCGTGCGGGAGGGCGACAAGGTGCAGCTCAAGGCATGGCCGACCCGCGTAAAGCCGTGCTACAAATCAAAGCACCATTACGAGAGCCTCCTCGCCGAGCATGTGGAAAAGTTGAGCACGCGACAAAGCCTCCTTTACGCGCAAAACCAGTACGCACTGCTGTTGATTTTCCAGGCGATGGATGCCGCCGGCAAGGACGGCGCGATCAAGCACGTGATGTCCGGCGTGAATCCGCAGGGCTGCCAGGTCTTCAGCTTCAAGCAGCCCAGCGCCGAGGAAATGGAGCATGATTTTCTCTGGCGCACCAACCGCTGCCTGCCGGAGCGCGGCCACATTGGCATCTTCAACCGCTCCTATTACGAGGAAGTGCTGGTCGTGCGCGTCCATCCGGAACTCCTGCGCCGGCAGGGCTTGCCGGCCGAGGATCTCAACGACGAAAAGATCTGGCCGCACCGCTATCGTTCCATCGTTGAGCTGGAAAAACATCTGCACCGCAACGGCACCCGGATCGTGAAGTTTTTCCTCCATTTATCCAAAGAGGAACAACGCCGGCGTTTCCTTGCGCGGCTCGACAACCCGGACAAGAACTGGAAATTCAGCCGCGCCGACCTCGAGGAACGCAAGCGCTGGAAAGATTACCAGCACGCCTACGAAGCCTGCCTGACCGCGACGAGCACCAAGACCGCCCCGTGGTACGTCGTCCCCGCTGACGACAAGGAAAACGCCCGGCTGATCATTTCCCAGGTGATCCTGGACACCCTCGGCGAATTGAAAATGAGCTATCCAAAACCCGACAAAGGCCACCGCAAGGAATTGGATTCCATTCGCAAGCTGCTGGAAAAATGAACGATCCAAGCAGCCGTTTTTTGCCACGAAAGGTCACAAAGAAAAGGCTTTCGAAAACATGCACCTTCTTTGAGTTCCATGTGATCCTTTGTGGCTACACTCGTTTTAAAACCGCTATAGCGCTTATTTGCGCCTGTCCTTCGTAGCTTCAGCGAAGTAGGATCCATCTGCGGTTTTCAAAAGAATTGTTACTTCCAAGCCCCGGCGTGAACGCACCCATCCTCATCCATCCTTCCACCACACCGGTGATCCTGGTGATTTTTGCGCTCACCTATCTCGGTTTCGCCATCGGCCGGGTGCCGGGATTGAAACTGAACCGCACCGGCATCGTGCTGCTGGGCGCCATCGCCATCGCGGTTTTCTCCGGCTGGTCGGTCACAACCATCGTCGGTTTCATCAACTGGCCGACCGTCCTGCTGCTGTTCGGCTTTTTTGTCATTTCCGCGCAATTGCGCCTCTCCGGTTTTTTTGACCAGGTTGCCGGCCGGATTTCGGCCGGGCTCGGAAAACCCGCGCGGTTTTTATTCACCCTGATGCTGGCGACGGCCGGTTTATCGGCGTTTCTCAACCACGACATTGTCTGTTTCGTCTTCACGCCGGTCGTGGCCATCGCCCTGGTGCAACGGCAACTCAATCCGGTTCCGTTTCTCGTCGCGCTGGCGGTGGCCAGCAACATCGGTGCGGCCGCCACCCTGGTCGGCAATCCGCAGGACATGATGATCGCCCAGATCGCCGGGTTGGGCTTCGGCCACTACGCACTCTGGTGCATCGTACCAGTGCTGTTCGCCCTCGGTTGCGCCTACGCAATCATTTGGCTGATGTGCCGTCACGACCTCGCGCTCACTATACCGGTGACGGCCAGGGTGAAGCCGGCTTCCTACGAATTCAACCGCGCCCATACGATCAAAGGATTCGTCGTCCTGGCCTTGGTCATTGCGTTCTTTTTCTCGTCGGTGCCCAAGGAAATCATCGCCCTGACCGCTGCCGGGATCCATCTCGCCAGCCGGAAATTTGACACCGAGGATTTGCTGGGACTGGTGGACTGGTCGATCCTGATCATGTTCATGGGGCTGTTCGTAGTGACCGGCGCTTTCCAAGCCACGGGCTGCGGCGAGCAGGCCGTGCAGTGGCTCGCGCACGCGGGGTTGAATCTCAATTCTTCATCCATCCTGGCCGTGGCCACGGCCATGCTTTCCAACCTGATCGGCAACTCCGCGACCGTGCTGCTGATGCTAAAGGTGGTCAATGTCACACATGCGACGACGGCCTATGTGCTGGCGCTCGCCAACAGCTTCGGCGGCAGCTTTACCATCCTCGGCAGCGTGGCCAACATCATCGTCGTCCAACAAGCGCGCGAACAGGGAATCACGATTACATTCCGCGACTTCGCCCGCTTGGGCGTGCCGGTGACGCTGGCGGCCATGGCCGGCCTGCTGACCTGGGTGGCGCTGATGACTTAGTCTGTTAACCACTAATCGTCACTAATACCCCGCCCGGGCATTCGAGATGCTCCGGAGGATTCCTTTGTGATCCTTGTGTTCTTTTGTGGCTAAAAAAACTCGTGGCAGATGTTTGGCCACAAAAGGTCACAAAGAACGCAGAGAAAGCGTGTATTTTCGGCAGCATGACCATGTCATGCGTCTATATAAATCGAAGACGCTCTAGTGATGATCGTCATCGTGATGGTCTGAATCATGATGATCATCATGGTGGTCGTCATGATCGCGACCGCCGCGATCGCCTGGGAAGATGCAGCCGCCCAGCAGGACGACCATCGTTGCGGTGAGGATAAGAAGCAGAATTCGTTTCATCATGAGATTAGAGAGGTTTTAAGCTTAGTATGCTGCCACTAAGCAATTGTTCCTGCCTTTCGGTGAAACAGCGCGTCTGCCTCTTGACAAAATGACCATTTTGGTCACTTCTAAGCCATGCCAGCATGCGCATCATCACCAAGAAGTTTCTCGAAGAAGCAAAGCGAACCCATCCCAAAGCACGTGCACCACTGGATCATTGGTATCGGACTACGCGAACTGCCAGCTGGCAGAATTTCATGCAAGCACGCCAAACCTTTCCCCATGCCGACCAAGTGACCGTTAAAAGCAATCGCACCGTCACCATTTTCAACATCACCAACGATTTCCGACTCATCACAGCAATCCACTATAACCGGCAAGAGATATTCACCATGCGGTTCCTTACCCACGCCGAGTACAGTAAAAACACTTGGCCTGCATCCCTATGAAAACCATGCCAGCCACCCTCAAATTTTCCGCCATGCCGAAGACCTATGCCGGGCTGGTTGCCTTGCACGTTCCCCGGCTCATCCACGATGAGGCATCCTATGACAACGCCGTGGAAATCGTCCACGCGCTCGTTGGTTTCAAGCTTAACCACGATCAGGATGACTACCTAGAATTATTGACCAGGCTCATTGAAGACTACGAGCGCGAGACCATCCCGGAACCCAAGCCCGTCAAAGGCATCGAAGCACTGAAATTTCTTTTGGAGGAAAATGACCTTTCAGCTGACGGCCTCGGCCAGATTATCGGCGTGGATCGCTCCATCGCCTATCGCATTTTGAAAGGCGCGCGCAATCTCACAGCCGACCATATCAAGAAACTCTCCGCCAGATTTTGCGTGAGCGCCGATCTGTTTCTGGCCTAGCAGGGATTTTTGCCCATTCGCCTGCCTCGGCCAATTTTCTACCTGCCTCTTATCAGAAAGCAGGGTTTGACCCGTTTTCAGGCTCTTCTCAAACCCATCAAATGCCTGTTTCCTATTGGTCAACACTTAGCTTCCACTCGTTCACTCGCTCATCTGGAATCAAACCGGCAACAACAGGAATATACTTACTTGGATCTCCAAGTTGCAGAGAAAATGTGCCGACCCATAAAGATCCCATATCTTTCAGAAACGTGAATGAGTACCACCGACCATTGTGCGTCGAATAGAATATCCCGCCATCACACACCTTGGCTGGAAACAGAGTTTTCTGGGTAACTTTTAACTCATCACGCATAAAATAATAGCCGGACTGTTCCTGAAAAGACTGACCCTGAAAACGACGTTTATACTCTCCAGCTGGCAAATCAACGTACTCGGAGTCGCTCATAAAGCTCATGATACGCCAATCAGTCCGAAGCGTCACCGACTCAGGGATGACCGTTAAGAGCGGCCTGCTCGCGATGGTGGAACATCCAACAGCGGCCAATATTAGCAACGCGCTGACGAGTATTTTCTTCATGCTCGCTCACCGTCGCTGCCAGTCAGGTTTCATGAAGGTGCTTAACACTAGATAGCCATCGAGCAAAACGGCGCTTGGCCTCGGCTTGAGAATGAACCCGGCCTGCGTGCAACGCCTGCTCTCCCAGCGCAATTCCTTTCATGACTGAAAGGCTGCGATTCGGTTTAAGTGAGACTGAAATCTTTTTTGAAATTTTAGGCATGTTTATTTTGCCCAATGTCATCGTCCTACCGTTTCCCCATCGGCACGTAGTCGCGTTTGGTGGGGCCGACGTAGATCTGGCGCGGGCGGTAGATGCGGCCCTTGGGATTGGCCGCCACTTCCCGCCAGTTCGCGATCCAGCCGGGCGTGCGGCCGATGGCAAAGATGACGGTGAACATGTTCACCGGGATGCCGAGGGCGCGCAGGATGATGCCGCTGTAGAAATCGACGTTCGGGTAGAGTTTGCGCGAAACAAAATATTCGTCGTGCAGCGCGGCCTGCTCGAGGTTCTTGGCGATGTCGAACAGCGGGTCCTTCTTGCCGAGCTTGTTGAGGAGTTCGTCGCAGGCCCGGCCGATGATCTTGGCGCGCGGGTCGAAGTTGCGATAAACCGCATGGCCAAAACCCATCAGGCGGTTGCTTTTGTTGCCCGATTTCGCCGCGGCAATGAAACGCGAGCCGTCGTCCCCTTCGTCATGGATGGCCTGCAGCATTTCGACGACAGCCGAGTTGGCGCCGCCGTGGAGCGGGCCGGAAAGCGCACAGATGGCGGCGGCGATGGAGGTGAAAAGATTGGCCGCACTCGAGGCCGCCATCCGCAGGGTCGAGGTGCTGCAATTCTGCTCGTGGTCGGCATGCAGCAGCAGCACGAGGTTGAGGGCCTTGGCGACTTCCGGCACGGCCACATAATCCTTGTACGGCTCCGTGAACATCATGTGCAGGAAGTTCTCACAAAACGGCAGCTCATGCTTGGGAAAAACATAAGGCAGGCCGCGCTGATAACGATAGATCATCGCGCCAATGGTACGAATCTTCGAGATGGCGATGGCGGCGGCGGTGTCGAAGTTTTTCAGGTCCTTCTCAAAGTTATTGGTGGCTAGGGTCGAATAATGCGCAGCGAGCGAACCGACAATGGACGAGAGCATGGCCATCGCCGGCGCCTCCTTGGGATAACCTTTGAAGATTTCCTGCATCTGCATTTCGATGGCGGCCTGCTCGCGCAGGTTCTGTCCGAAAGCACGACGCTGCTCCGCGTTGGGCAGCTCGCCATAAATAATAAGGTAGGCCGTCTCGACGAAATTGCTTTGCTCCGCGAGCTGCTCGATCGGATAGCCGCGGTGGCGGAGGATGCCATTGTCACCATCCAGGTAGGTGATGGCGCTGTCGCATGAACCGGTATTGCCATACCCTTGGTCGAAACAGATGTAGCCGGTTTCGGTCCGGAGCTTGCGCGTATCGATGGCGCGTTCGCCTTCCGTACCGACGATGACCGGCAGGGTAATTTCCTTGGTATCGAGCTTAAGGAGGGCGGTATCAGCCATAGAGTTATCAGAGCTAAAAACTATCCCCGTGGCAAAGAAAAGTTCGATCCTATTTGCCTGACCCGGGCGGCATTAGCGCAGGGCGACAAGAGTAGAAGGTGGCCTGTTAGGCGGTGCTCGGATTGTGAGGTAGGGCGCGTTGCCCTCAACGCGCCGCGGCCCGCTCGGGGAGCGAGCCCTACCCCGTGCTGCCCAGCGAAACGTCCCAAATCGATTTCGGTATCAGGCTACATCAGGCTGCGACCGGCGCCCCGGCCGCCACGCCGATGAAGTTGCGGTAAATCTGCAGGCCCTTGGCCTGGCTTTTCTCAGGGTGAAACTGCGTGGCAAAGCAGCGACCGCGTGCAATGGCCGCGGTAAAAGGGCTGCCGTAGTCGCACTCGGCCAGCACGAGCGCGCGATCGCTCGGCACGGCGTAATAACTGTGCACGAAATAGAAGGCTTCGCCCTCCGGCGCGAGACCCGTGGCGAGCGGCGAACCCGGCTGCACGAAACGCACGGTGTTCCAGCCCATGTGCGGCACTTTCAGGTCGCCCGGCAGCCGAAAACGCACCACGCGGCCCGGAAAAATGCCGAGGCCGGGCGTGTCCGCTTCCTCGGAAAAGTCGAAGAGCGCCTGCAAGCCGAGGCATACGCCGAGAAACGGCCGGTCCTCGCCGATCCAGGCGCGCACGGTCTCGTCGAGCCCGGTGCTACGCAGGGCCCCGACGCAGTCGGCCAGCGCCCCCACCCCGGGCAGGATGAGGCCGTCCGCCTTGCCCACGTGCGCCGGCGCAGTGACGACCCGCGGCCTGCCGCCTGCCGCCTCGACCGCCTTGGTCACGCTGCGGAGGTTGCAAACGCCGTTGTCGATCACGGCGATGACGGGAGGTTCCATGTTCAAGGTTCTATTATGAATTACTTACTGATGTTACGAGGCAGGTGGAGCGGCTTGACCTCAAGACGCTCTGAGCGCGTTGGGGACAACGCGCTCCACCCGCGCTGCCGCGCGAAACATTTGAACTAAATTCTCCCCTTTGTGCTCGGGAGCAAGCCTTCGGCCCGCGGATCGATCTGGGTGGCCAGGTCGAGCGCGCGCGCGAGGCACTTGAAGAGCGCCTCGGCCACGTGGTGGGGCTCCTCGCCGTAAACGAGCTTGGCGTGCACGTTCGCGCCGAGCGCGTTGCTGAAAGCCCGGAAAAATTCCTTCACCAGCGCGAGGTTGAAATCGCGCACAAACATCGTCGGCGCCTCGACCTCGTAAACCAGGTGCGGGCGCCCGCCGATGTCCACGACGACGCGCGCAAGCGATTCGTCCATCGGCAGCAGGAAAAATCCGTAGCGGCGGAGGCCCAGCTTGTCGCCCAGCGCCTCCTTGAAGGCCTGGCCGAGCACAAGGCCGACGTCCTCGACCGTGTGGTGATAATCGACGTCGGTGTCGCCCTTGGCCTTGATGGTCAGGTCGAACAGCCCATGCTTGGCGAACAACGTGAGCATGTGGTCGAAGAATGCCACGCCGGTTTCGATTTGCGCAGCGCCCTGGCCGTCGATCGCCAGGGTCAGCGAAATGTTGGTCTCGGCGGTCTTGCGCGAGATCGTGGCTACGCGGGAGTTGGTTTTTGTTTTTGCCATTCGTCGAGGGCCTTCGAGAGGACAAGCATCTCGTCGTCCGTGCCGACACTGATGCGAAGAAACGACGCGGTCAAGGCGTGGCTCGGGAAATGGCGCACGAGGATTTTACGCGCAAAAAGGAAGTCATAGAGCGCCTTGGCGACATTCGGCCCGGTCCCGCCGCGGGCATCGCACGGCTCGGTAAAGATGAAATTTGCCTGCGACGGATAGGTGAACCAGCCGCGCTGGGTGGAGAATTCCGCGACACAGGCATCGCGCGTGGCTTTGATCCTGCCGATGATGGCGTCGTAGTAACTGGTGTCGCCAAGCGCTGCGAGCGCAGCGGCCTGCGACAGGCGGCTGACATTGTAGCTGTCTTTCACCCGGTCGAGCAGGCCGATGATGTCGGGGTGCGCGAGCGCATAACCCACGCGAATGCCGGCCAGCGCGTGCGACTTGGAGAAGGTGCGGACGACGACCAGCCGTGGATAACGCGCGAGCAGCGGCACGGCGTTTTCGCCGGCGAACGGTGCATAGGCTTCGTCCACGACGAGGATGCCGTGAAACGACGCCAGGATTTTCTCGATCCCCGCATTGGCAAAACCAACCCCGGTGGGCGCGTTGGGCGAAGTGAGAAAAAACGCCTTGGTGTGCGAGGCGGCGATTTTTTCCAGCGGCAGGCGCATCGTGCGGTCGAACTCGATCATGGCCGCACGGCCGTCCTGGATTTCGACCAGCACGGGATAAAGCGAGTAGCTGGGCCAGGTGAAGCCGGCCGCGGCCGTCGGCGCGCAGAAGCAGCGCACCAGCAGGTTGAGCACGTCGTCGGAACCATTGCCGACAAAAACATTTTCCGGCTTCAGTCCGTGATGCTTGGCGAGCGCGGCCCGCAGGGGCGCGCTCGTCGGGTTGGGATACAGCCGCAGCGACGCACCATCGGAGCCGATCTCGCGAAGCAGCGCCTCGGCCACGCGCGGGCTCGGCGGATAAGGATTCTCGTTGGTGTTGAGCTTCAGCCAGCCGGATTCGCCCGGCTGGAGCCCGGGCGTGTAGGCATGGAGCTTGGCCACATGCGGCAATGAAAACGAGGCGGGGTCAGACATGGCGATAGCGCTTTAGAGCAATTTTAAAATTGGTGTAGCCACGAAGGATCACAAAGAACAACCTTTCTTTGAGCTCTATGTGATCTTTCGTGGCAAAAAATCCAGCTGACCGCTTACCAAGCGTCCGAGCGGAGGGAACGACATCCTTTCCGTGGTTCGAGCAATAGGGTTACGGTTTTTCACTATTTCGTGCGGATTTCCACGCTGCGCCCGTGGGCGTCGAGCTGCTCCATGCGCGCGAAGGCGGCGACGACTTTGTGGCCTTTCTTCACGCTGGCGCGGTCGTAGCGGATGAGGCTGGTGCGGCGCAGGAAATCCGCCACGCGCAGGCCGCTGAAGAACCGCCCGGCGCGGCCGGTCGGCAGCACGTGGCTGGGCCCGGCGGTAAAATCGCCCAGGGCCGTCGGCGTGTCCGCGCCGAGCATGATGGCGCCGGCGGTGGTGATTTTTTTCACGAGCATGTCGGCGGATTTTTTATCGACGAACAACTCCAGGTGCTCGGGCGCGACATAGTTGGCCACTTCGGCGGCCTGGGTAAATGCCTTCACCTCGACGGCGAGAAAGCCATGGTCGAGCACACGCTGCGCCTGCTCCGAGCGCAACAGGCTCTTGAGCTGCGCGGCGATTTCCGTGGTGACCGCATCGATGGTTTTTTCCGAGGTGGTGACGAGGTAGATCTTTTCCTTGCCCGTGCCGTGCTCGGCTTGCGCCAGGAGATCCGCCGCGATGAAATCAGCGCGCGCGTTGCCATCGGCAATGATCATCACCTCGCTCGGGCCCGGCAGCGAATCCACGCCGACGGCGCCGAAGACCTGGCGCTTGGCCTCGCAAACGTAGGCGCTGCCGGGGCCAAAAATCTTGTCCACCGCCGGGATCGTGGCAGTGCCGTAGGCCATCACGCCAATGGCATGCACGCCGCCAATGGCGTAAACTTCGCGCACGCCCACGAGGTGCAACGCCGCCAGGATGCCGTCGGCGACCCGGCCCTCGCGGTCGGACGGCGTGCAGACGGCGATCTCCGGGCAGCCCGCGATTTTCGCGAGCGTGGCCGTCATGAGCACGGTGGAGACGAGCGGCACCTGGCCGCCCGGCACGTAGAGGCCGACCCGGCGGATGGGGTCAAATTTTTCGCCGACCAGCGCGCCCTGTGGGTTGCGGCCGGTCCAGGCCTGCGGCAGTCCGCGGCGGTTGAAGGCGACGATGGAGGCGTGCGCGGCGCGCAGGGCCGCGCGCTCGGCCGCGGGCAGGCGCCGGGCGGCGGCCGCCAGCTCGGCGACAGGCACGCGGAAGTTTTCGGGCGCGAGCTTGGCCCCATCGAATTTTTCCGCGTAATGCGCGGCGGCCGCATCGCCGCGCGAATGGACATCGGCGAGGATCGCCGCAACGGCCGCGGAAATTTCAGCCGAGGCCTCGGCGCCGCGGCAAAAGGCGGCGAGGTCGGTGGCAAAGGCCGGATCGGAAAAACGGAGGAGACGCACGATATTATACCGGATTAACCACTAATGCACACTAATGGTCACTAATACACCCAAGCAGGCAGAAGACCGACTTAACCACTGATGTACACTTATAGCCACTGATACATATGAAGTTAGGTTCAAACTCATTTTTTATCTGTTTCTTCCGGATCAGTGATCATCAGTGTGCATCAGTGGTTAAAATGCTCCAGGCGTTCCTTACCCCAACGAAAAAACCGCGGCGTGGCCAGCGAAAGATATGCACGCCCGCGTCACGTCTGCATGCCTGAGTTGGAGCCCGCTTGAAGGCGACATGTTTCCTATCGTTCTCGTAATCGCTATCTTTCTCGTTCTCACATCAGTCAATCAAGGCATCCGAGATAACGAGAACGATTACGATAAAGAGAACGATTTGGAGATCCTTCGCTTCGCTCAGGATGACCGCCTGCTTGCAGGCGGTCACTTGCCTGACACCGCCGCCGACGAAGTGTTCAGGTCCGATGGCGCCACCATGGGCACGGCGAAGAGGCTCCCGGGGAAATATTCGTTCAGGGTGACTTTATCCAACGTGATGACAATGGTGTTTTCCCGGCCGGTGGCGGGATCCTTGGTGACGTTAACGAGGGATTTCGGGAAGCGCACCCCGTTGACCATCATCTCCCCTTGTTCCCGGGTCAGGTTGCCGTTTTCCGTCTCCGTGAGGATAAGCTGGCCGGTGGCCGTGTCGAAATAACGATAAAAGATGAGGCCGGGCTCATGGACAAAGGCCAGTTTCTCACAGGCATGGCCGTCGATGGCCGCCGGGCCGAGATCCTCGACCTGGCCGCCGCGGCGCTCGATGCCACGGTAAAACGCCATGTTTTCCCACGTGTTGGCGCGCTGGCTCCTGACCTGGTCCTTGTCGAGCAACGTGAGTTTCCAGCTCGTGGGGTCGTTGGCCGCTTCCACGCGATGCCACGCTTCGAAGTCGTCGAGCGCCGTGGTCTCGGTGCCTTTGTAGGAGACCAGGGTGACGCGCTGGGAATAGGGTTTTTGAAAGATGAGGTCGATGGTACTCTTGAAGGGGCGCTCGGTTTCCTTGCCGTCCTTGTCCTTGACGGTCTCTTCGCCGGCCAGCGTGCCAACGTAATGAATGGACGTGATGGCGTCGAGCGTGGCCTCCGGGCCGAGATAGGCGCGGGCCTTGGCAATGATGGCATCCGCATCGGCCGAAGCCCGCGTCACGAGAACGGCGGCAAACAACGCGGCGGCGAAAAAGCGAAAAGATTTGGTCATGATGGATGTAAGTGGGAAGTGGCAAGTAACAAGTACGAAGATTTTCTCGGTAGCCGCGAAGCGGCCGGACTTTCTTGGTACTTGCCACTTGGTACTTGGTACTTGGTACTTGCTGTTAATATAAGACCTGCGCCGTTAACAAATGTTTACTCCCATTCGATGGTCGCGGGGGGTTTCGAGCTGACATCGAAAACGACGCGGGAAACGCCGCGCACCTCGTTGGTTATGCGACCCGAGATCTTTTGCAACAATTCATAAGGCAGTCGGGTCCAATCCGCCGTCATCGCATCGATGCTTTCGACAATGCGCAGCGCGATCACGTAGGCGTAATTGCGCTCATCGCCAAAGACGCCGACGGTCTTGACCGGCACGAAAACGCAGAATGACTGCCACACTTTCCAATACCAGCCGCTGGTCATCATCTCCTCCTGCAGGATCGCGTCGGCCGCGCGCAGGATGACGAGCTTGTCGGGGGAAATCTCGCCGAGCACGCGCACGCCGAGCCCGGGACCGGGGAACGGCTGGCGCCAGACGACTTCGCGCGGCAGGCCAAGCGCGGCGCCGACTTCCCTCACCTCGTCCTTGAAAAGTTCGCGCAACGGCTCGAGGAGCTTGAGCTTCATCCGCTCGGGCAGGCCGCCGACATTGTGATGGCTCTTGATGAGCGAGGCGGGATTGTTGCCGATGGAAACGCTCTCGATCACGTCGGGATAAAGCGTGCCCTGCGCGAGAAACTTGGCCCGGCCGATCGAGCGGAGGGATTTTTCAAACACCGTGATAAACGTGCGGCCGATGATTTTCCGCTTCTCCTCGGGATCGGCCACGCCGCGCAGGCGGCGCAGGAAAATCGCCGAGGCATCGGCAACGCGGAGGTCGATGTGGAAATGCTTCTTGTAGAGCGCGATGACCGCCGCGCGCTCACCCGCGCGAAGCAGACCGTTGTCCACGAAAACGCAGGTGAGCTGGCGGCCGATGGCCTTGTGGATGAGCGCCGCTGCGACCGACGAATCGACGCCGCCGGAAAGGCCGAGGATGACGCGCGACTTGCCGACCGTCGCGCGGATGTTGGCCACGGCGTGCGAGATGAAGTCGCGCGTCGTCCAGTCCTGCTTCGCGCCGCAGATGCGCACGAGAAAGTTGCGAATGATGTCAACGCCGCGCTCGGTGTGGAAAACCTCCGGATGGAATTGGATGCCGTAGAAACTCCGGCTCACGTCCCCGATCGCGGCGAACGGGGAATTTTCCGTCGTGCCGATGGCGGCGAAGCCGGGCGGCAGGCGGGTGAGTTTGTCGCCATGGGAATTCCACACGCGCAATTTTCGGGGCAGCCCGGCAAAGAGCTGGCCGGGTTTTTTCACCGTGAGGACGCCGTGGCCGTACTCGCGGGCCTTGCTCGGCGCAACCTTGCCGTCGAGAAAATGCCCCATGAGCTGGACGCCGTAGCAGATGCCGAGCACCGGCACACCGAGCGAGAAGATGGCCCGGTCGGGATGCGGCGCGCGCTTCGCGTAAACGCTCTGCGGCCCGCCGGAAAGGATGATGCCGATCACGCCCTCCGCCCGCAGCGTCTCCGCCGGCGTGGTGTAGTGGTAAATCTTCGAGTAAACCTGGCACTCGCGGACCCGGCGGGCGATGACCTGCGTGAGTTGCGAACCGAAATCGAGGACGGCGATGGTTTGTGCCATACGGAATAAAGAATGGTCAGGAACCGCGAATCAACCAAAGTTTTTTAACTTTGGTTAAAAAACTAGAATTTCAACCGCACATTTTCGTGGTTGCACTGCGGGCATTTGCTGACTTCGGCGCCCGTCGGCCCGGTGTAGAGATGGCCGCAGCTGATGCAATGAAACGTGGCCTTGCGGCGTTCGCCCTCGAAGCGCGCGTGATCGCGGCGGTCGTAGTAAAACCACAGGCCGAGAAAGATCGCCGCGACGAGCAGGCAGTAGATGACGACCGCAGTGGACAGGGCGAACATGGGCTGATGTTGGCAGAAATGTCAGGCTGAGCGAAGCGAAGAATGGGAGGGGGATTGATGTGGGCGGGGTGCCCTCACCCCGCGATCAGCCTTGGTGCGGGGTGAGGGCACCCCGCCCACATTTAAATGCATAAAACAAAAATGCGCCCCCGACATGTCGGGGGCGCATTTGGAAAAACAGAAAAGACAACGGCTCAGCTTTGCGCTTCGCCTTCGGCGGGGGCGGCCGGTGCGTCGGAAGCCACCGGAGTTTCCGGTGCGGCCTCGGTCTCGACGACCGCCTCGGCCGGCGCTTCCACCTTGGCGGCGGACTTTTTGCGCTTGGCCGACTTGCGGCCCTTCGACTTCTTGTAGCCGGTATCCTCGGCCGCCACAAACTCGATGAGGGCGAGCTCCGCGGCATCGCTGATGCGACGGGCGCCGAGCTTGTAGATGCGGGTGTAACCGCCGGCGCGGTTGGCAAATTGCGCAACCTTTTCGCTGAAGAGAAGCGTGACGGCGGCCTCGTCGCGCACGTCGCTCATGGCGAGGCGGTGCAGATGGAGGGCCGCGCTTTTCTCGGTCGCGACGGAGGCGTGCTTAGCCTTGGTGATAATCTTCTCGATGAAGGGGCGGAGCGCCCGGGCCTTGGCCAGCGTGGTCTGGATGCGGCCGTGCTTGATCAGCGAGGCGGCCAGGTTGGCCAGCATGGACTCGCGATGCTCGCGGGTGACTCCGAGGGAGGCGTGGTGTTTGTTGTGGCGCATTTTCTTTGAAAAATTCCAAACTCCAAAGGTTCAAATCCCAAGAAAAGGGAGAAGAAGTGATATCTTTTGGAGTTTTGTGGGTTTGGTTTTTGGCGTTTGCCGCGCGCAGCGCGGTTTAGGCTTCCTTCTTGGTGTCGAGGAGGCGTTCGTCGAACTTCATGCCGAGGGAAAGGCCGAGGGCTTCGAGCTTTTCCTTGATTTCGTTGAGCGATTTCTTGCCGAAATTGCGGTACTTGAGCATCTCCTGCTCGCTCTTCATCGCCAGCTCACCGACGGTGGTGATGTTGGCGTTGTTGAGGCAGTTGGCTGCACGGACGGAGAGCTCGATTTCGTTGACGGACATGTTGAGGAGCTTGCGGAGTTTGTTTTCCTCTTCGCTGACGGCGCTTTGCTGGCTCTCGAACTCGTAGTGCTCTTCGCTGACGCGATCGAACACATCGAGGTGATGCTTGAAGATGGAGGCGGACTGCTTGAGAGCGTCGTCCGGGGTGATGCGTCCGTCGGTCCAGATTTCCAGGATCAGCTTGTCGTAATCGGTGATCTGGCCGACGCGGGTGTTCTCGACCGCGTACTTGACGAGGCGGACGGGCGAGAAGAGCGAGTCGATGGGAATGACGCCGATGGCCTGCTCTTCCTTCTTGTTGAGGTCGCCAGGATAGTAGCCGCGGCCGGTCTTGATCTCGATTTCCGCCTCGAACGTGCGGCTTTTGTCGAGCGTGCAAATGACCTGGTCGGGATTGACGATGGTGATGTTGGCGTCGGCCTGGATGTTGGCGGCGGTGACCGCGCCGGCCTTGCTGGCCTTGAGCGTGAGGTTGAGGGGTTCGCGCTTTTGCGAGACGATCAGGACTTTTTTCAGGTTGAGGACGATGTCGGTGACATCCTCGACCACGCCGTCCACGCTCTGGAACTCGTGGTTGACGCCATCGATCTTGATGGAAGTGATGGCGGCGCCTTCGATGGAGCTGAGCAGGACGCGGCGCAGGGAGTTGCCGACGGTGTGGCCGTAACCGGCTTCGAAGGGCTCGGCGATGAATTTGGCGTAGGTGGAGGAAGAACCTTCCTCAATCTTGGTGAGTTTGCTGGGCAGTTCGAACTTTCCGAGGCGTTTAGGCATGGCGGTGAATTTCTAAGTTTGAGCGATAAAGGGTGGGTGCGAGCGGCGCAGGTTAGAAGCGCGAGTAGAACTCGACGATGAGCTGTTCGTTGATGCCGGGCTCCATCTCGTCGCGGGTGGGCAGACGGTTAACGGTGGCGCGGAAGTTCTCGGCGTCAAGGGTGAGCCAGCCGGGAACGTTGCGGATGCGGTTTTCCTCGAGGTTGCGCGTGGCCATCTGGCGCGACGCGGGCATGTTCTTGATCTCGATGACGTCGCCGGGGAGGACGTTGTAGCTGACGATGTCGACCTTGTGGTTATTGACGCGGATGTGGCCGTGATTGACGAACTGGCGGGCGGCGGCGCGGCTCTTGGCCAGGCCGAGGAGGTAGATCACGCTGTCGAGGCGCGTCTCCAGCAGCTGGAGAAAGCGCTCGCCGGTGACGCCGCGCTCTTTCTTGGCGATGGCGAAGACGCGGCGGAACTGGCGCTCGAGCAGGCCGTAAATGTAACGGAGCTTCTGCTTCTCGTTCAGGCCGATGCCGTATTCCGAGTGCTTGCGGCGGGACTTGGGGCCGTGCTGGCCGGGCGGATACGTGCGGCGTTCGTAAGCCTTGGTTGCGCCGAAGATGGGCTGGCCAAAGCGACGGCTGATGCGAGTGGTGGGTCCGATATAGCGAGCCATGGTAAATAAAGGGATTTAAAAGTTGGAATCCGGAGTTTGAGGAGAGTGAGTCGAATTACACGCGGCGGCGTTTGCGGGGGCGGCAGCCGTTGTGCGGGATGGGGGTGACATCGATGATGGAGCTGATCTCCAGGCCGATGGACTGCAGCGCGCGGATGGCGCTGTCGCGGCCCAAGCCGGGGCCGGAGACGCGGATGACGGCATCCTTGAGGCCGTGGGACATGGCGTTGCGGGCGGCATCCTGCGCGACGACCTGGGCGGCGTAGGCGGTGGATTTGCGCGAACCGCGGAAATTGCACTTGCCGGCGCTGGACCAGGCGATGACCTGGCCTTTTTGGTCGGTGATGGAAACGATGGTGTTGTTGAAGGAGGCGAGGACGTTGACGACACCGGAGGTGACGTTCTTGGAGCCTTTGGCTTTGCGGACCTTGACCGCGCTGAGCTCTTCCTTGAGGAGATCCTCGGCGGTGGGCTGCTTGGCCACGCCACCGATCATCTCAACCGGGGTAGCGGGAGCGACAGGCGCAGCGGCCTTTTCGTCACCGGCGGCCTTGGGAGCTTTCTCACGGGCAGGCTTTTCCGTCGCGGGAGCGTTGGTCTCGGCAACGGGAGCAGCGGCGGCGGCGGCTTTTTTGGGAGCCTTTTCTTTCTTGGGAGCGGATTTTTCTTCGGCCATGGTAGGATTAAATTATTCCTTAACTTTGGTGACGCCGATGGTCTTGCGCGGGCCCTTGCGGGTGCGGGCGTTGGTGCTGGTGCGCTGGCCGCGGACGGGCAGGCCGCGGCGGTGGCGGACTCCACGGTAGCAGTTGATGGCCTGCAGGCGCTTCAGGTTGGCGGCGAGTTCGCGGCGGAGATCGCCCTCGACGACCCACTTGTGCTCCGTGATCACGTGCATGATCTTGTTGAGCTGCTCCTCGGAGAGGTCCTGCGCGCGCATGTCAGGATTCAGGCTCGCCTCTTTGACGACCTGGTCGGCGCGTTCCGGGCCGATACCGTAAATGTAGCGAAGCGAGTAGGCGATTTTCTTTTTCGCCGGGATTTCAACACCAAGGAGACGTGGCATAAGATTTAAGATTTGAGATTTGAGATTTGAGATTTGAAGTTGGGATCTGAGATTTGAGATTTAAAATTTGGGATTTCCGCGGCCCGCGGAACCGTGAGGATTTCCGGGCTGCGTTCGGTGGTGAGCACGGTGTGTTCGAAGTGGGCGGAGGGCGAACCGTCAAGGGTGACGACCGTCCAACCATCGGCGAGGGTCTTGGTTTTGTAACTACCAAGGTTGACCATGGGCTCGATGGCGAGGGTCATGCCGGGCTTGATGAGGTCGCCTTTGCCGGGTTTGCCGAAGTTCGGGATCTGCGGCTCTTCGTGCATCGAACGGCCAACCCCGTGGCCGACCATGTCGCGAACGACGCTGAAGCCGTGGGATTCGACGTGGGCCTGGATCGCGTGCGAGATGTCGCCGATGCGATGGCCGGTGACGGCCTGCGCAATGCCGAGATCGAGGGCCTCGCGGGTGACGCGGAGGAGTTGCTCGACCTCGGGGGCAACGCGGCCGACCGGGATGGTGGCGGCGTTGTCGCCAATGTAGCCGCTGCGTTCGATCACGATGTCGAGGGAGACAATGTCGCCATCGCGCAGGATGCGCCGGATGGACGGGATGCCGTGGACGACCTCTTCGTTGACCGAGATACAGGTGTGGGCAGGATAGCGGCGGGAGCCGATGGTGTAGCCGTAGCAGGCGCTGCGTGCGCCGTGGCTCGCGATCAAATCGCGGCCGGCTTCTTCGAGGTCTTGCGTGCTCATGCCTGGTTGCACGAGCTGCTTGAGCTGGTGCAGAACGCCCGCGGCAATGGCACACGACTCGCGCATCCGGGCGATGGCTTCCTTGTTTTTAATCGGAATGGCCATCAGGCGGCGAGTTGGGCGGTCTCGACGATGTCGAGGCCGAGCGTTCGGTAGTGTTCGGCGACGGGGCCGGCGGCGCTGGCAGCGCCGGAGACAAGGGCGGCGGCGAGCGCTTCATCGCGCGCGTCGAGCCATTCGTCGAACACCTGGGCATGGAGCAACGTAGCCGGGAAGCCTGCGAGGGCAAAACCCGCATCGGGTTTGCGCGCCCAGAACCATTTCC
>Ga0210398_10000433_pt1 | contig 48615 bp, 36 predicted proteins | sample IncBWC4OmetaG_FD_161047 | JGI IMG/M metagenome (GOLD analysis project Ga0210398, IMG submission 161047) | Forest soil microbial communities from Barre Woods Harvard Forest LTER site, Petersham, Massachusetts, United States - Inc-BW-C-4-O | ecosystem: Environmental > Terrestrial > Soil >...
GGATAGTACACTTCGCTTCCGATTTTTCGTGCAGTGAGGAATTCACGCAGTTCGTCGCGGCGATAAGCGCGGACGACATACTGATGGAAAACGTGATGAGCCTGCGGCAAAGTCACGGGCAGTTGAATGGGCGCCGAAACCTCCGGGCCACTCAGCGATGCAAGGCCGGCTTCGCTGAAAAGCCGGTCGTACGCCGCTGCGCGAGCGCGCCGCGCCTGATTCCAGCCCTCGACGTATTTCAATTTCACCTGGAGAATAGCGGCCTGGATCGCGTCCAGGCGGCAGTTCCATCCGAACTCTTCGTGCAGATACCGGCGGGGACTGCCGTGATTGCGCAGGCGGCGCGTATGGCTGGCAATCGCATCGTTGTTCGTCGTCACCATTCCGGCGTCGCCGTAGGCGCTGAGATTTTTCGTTGGATAGAAGCTGAATGCCGCGGCAATGCCCATCGATCCTGCACGGCGGCTGCTTGACCCCTCACCCCAACTCGCGCCAATTGCCTGAGCTGCATCTTCGATCAGGGTCAAGTGAAATTCGTCAGCGATCTGCTGAAACGAACTCATGTCGGCGCACTGCCCATAGAGATGCACCGGCAGCAAGGCGCGAAGCTTGTCGCGGCGCTGGCTTCGAAGAAAACATTCGACGCTCTTGGGGTTGAGATTGAACGTTACTCGATCGACGTCGGCAAACACCGGACGCGCTCCCGCACGCACGATCGCGCTGGCAGAAGCAAAGAAACTGAATGGCGTCGTAAGAACCTGGTCGCCGGGCTGAATTCCGGCCGCTGCAATCGCCAACCACAGGGCATCCGTCCCTGAAGAGCAACCTACCGCATCCCTTGCTCCACAAAAGTCAGCGATCTCCTGCTCGAACGCTTCAACTTCCGATCCGAGGATGTAGTGCTGAGAGGCGCACACACGGCCAACCGCCGCGAGCACCTCACTGCCGATTTCTGCGTATTGCCGTGCCAGGTCGAGCATGGGAACGGCCTGTTCATGCCCCCGGTGAGAAGCGACCGTGGCCGACGATCCCGAACTCGCTCGCCATTTGACCATTGAAGTGGTGATTGTAGCGCGGAAGATTAGAAGATGCGACAAGCGGAGCCGTGTTCGACAAGAACAACATTCCGCCGGAGCCAAGTTTGTAAAGTATTGTATAAATTGTCATATTCCAGAATCCGTAAAAACATATAATTATCGCTTGACATCATCCCGTTTTCACACTTATCTCACTCAACGCTATGGAGTTAACGGTTTTTGCAGTGTGGAATGAAATCTGCTTACAGCTTCTGTTCCTTCCTTAAAGAAATTCGTGAGGCGAGGCTCCCCCAGAGACTCACGGTCTCGCTGTGTGAATGGAGAACAATAGACAAATGAGAAGCCTTAAATTCTGCATCGCTGTGTCTGCCGTGGTCCTTGTGCTTTCCTGGCTTTCCTTCGCGCAAAACGGCTCCATCGCCGGAACTGTATCCGATGCCAGCGGCGCGGTCATACAGGGCGCCGGTGTTACGGCTCGGAATACCGCCACGAATGAAACTCACAACACAACTAGCGGAGCCACCGGTGCGTACAGCATCCCCGATCTTCCCGTTGGCCCCTACGAGATTACTGTCAGGAAAGATGGCTTCAAGGTTTTCCACCAGCCGGGTATTGAATTGACGGTGGCGCAGGCGTTTACCGTCGACCCGAAGCTGATCGCTGGTGCCGCCAGTGAAGAGGTCACGGTGCGGGCCGACAAAGCCCAGGATATTGACCTTGAGACCTCGCAGATCAGCAACCTCGTCGACCAGCAGCAAATGGAGAGCCTGCCGCTGATCACGCGCAACCCCTATCAGTTGGTGTTGCTGTCTCCCGGAACGTCGCAAACCGACAGCGGGAATGGCGGCATTTCGGTCAACGGTGCGCGTGATCGCAATAATAACTTCCTGCTCGATGGCGTCGATAATAATGACACCTCAGTCCCCGGCGGCATGGGCGGCGTGCTGAATGCCAATCCGGAATCTACGGAAGAGTTTCGCGTAATCACCGACAACTTCAACGCCGAATACGGCCGCAACACCGGCGCGATTATCGATGTTGTTACCAAGAGCGGAACCAATCAGTTTCACGGCAACGCTTACTATTTTGGCCGCTGGAACGGTTTCGGCGGCGCGCGCGATTGGTTCAACCCCGGCGTAGGCCCAGACGCGGGGCCGATGAACCCTTACATCCGCCACCAGTTCGGGTTCTCGTTCGGGGGCCCGATCATCAAGAACAAGACCTTCTTCTTTTTCAATGACGAAATGGACCGTTTCCTCACCACCTTAACCAATTCGGCGGATGTCCCGACGCCGCAGTTCCTCACCGGCGTGTTCAACTACACTTACACCACAACTAACGGTGCATCGCAGACCATACCCATCAACCTCACTCCAACTGGGGCCAACAATCCTCTGGCTTTGCCGTTCGATCCCACGATGAAAAAGGTCTTCGCCTACTATCCGACGACCACGCAATCGGCCGATGGTATCGAGGGCAACGTCTTTTTCCCAAGCTCGTCCAGAACGAGTACCTATAACCCGATCATTAAGCTGGACCACCACTTTAGCGACCGTGAAAGCCTCAGCCTTCGTTATGCCTACAATCACTTCTTCGATCCCAACCCGGCGCACTCGGACATTTTGCCGGGCGGCATTGGAGAGTACGCGGAGAAGGCCATTGGAGAAGGCTTATCAGGTCAATTGACTTCGACGCTGAGCAACAACGTGGTCAACAATTTTCAGTTTGGTTGGAACCACATTTACGCGGCTTTCTATCTTTCAAAAGCGACATACTCGCAGTTGGACACCCCTGGTGGAACGGATTCCTTCGGAAACGGTTGGGATTACGCTCTCGATCCCTTCACCAGTTTCGCGAGCACTTTGGGAGGCTCCGACGCGCAAGCGCGCAAGACCGGAACGATCAGCTATACTGAGAGTCTCAGCTGGGTCCACGGAAACCACACTTTTAAATTCGGCTTTGACTTCCGCGACGTAGGAGAGAACGGCTTCGACGATTTCTCCTCGCGTCGGCAGCTAACCCTGGATCCATCCGCTGCCTTCGAAGGATTTGATCCCGGAATCTTGGCAGGAGAGCCCACCAACAACTCCGATCCGCTCAATCGAATTCTGGTCGATGCGGCGAACGCCTACTGGGGCTTCGTCATCGACGATGTCGAAAATCAATTCTTCAATAAGACTGCGGTGCGGCAACCTACTGATATCAAGTTTTTCAAGCAGCACGAGTTCGACTGGTATGGGCAGGACACGTGGAAACTTCGGCCTAACCTTACGCTGAACATCGGCGCGCGGTATCAATACAACGGCGTGCCATATGAGACCAGCGGCAACTTTTCGAACATTCTGCAGGACCCGGCAACGTTCTTGCCTGGGCAGGCCGTAAACTTCAGCCTGGTGGGCCCTGGGACGGGACACTCGCTATATCAGCCGGACTATAAAGACATCGAACCTCGGATTGGATTTACCTGGGATCCATGGAAAGACGGCAAGACCTCTGTCCGAGCCGGATACGGCATCTTCCATGATCGGACTTTCGGCAATGCCTTTGGGAATGCCCGAGCTAATCCGCCATTCCAGGCGCAATTCAACTCCTTCGACTTTGAGACCATCAACAATGCACTGGGATCGGGCGCCTTTCCCGCGCAGATTCCAAATCAAACACCTTCAGCGTCTATTCCTGATGGCTCCTATGTGGAGGGCATCGTCGCGTTTGACACGCATTTCCCCAACGCGGAAAGCAACAACTGGAATTTCGATATTCAGCGGCAGTTGCCCGGCAACAACGTATTGGATGTCGCCTATGTAGGAGCGCAGGGGGTACACGTATACGGCCAGCGGGACGGAAATCCCCCTGACCCGAATCTGGTGGCCAAGTTGCTGGCTTTCTGCGTACCCGGCAACCCCGCCAACACGGGCTTTGCGGGAGACGTCACGCCAACCAATCCGAATGGCCAATGCAGCCAAGCAGATGTTAGCGGCACCAGCTTGTACATCGGTGCGACGCCATCGGCCCAACTCGACACATTGCCATTCAATGCCGTCAACAACAACGCGTTGCTTCAGCCTGACTACCAGTTAAATGAATTCAACTCGATTTACCACGGATTACAGACCAAGTTCACGCACCCCATGACTCATGGATTGCAATATCAGGTTGCTTATACCTGGTCACACGCCATCGACGACGGCGTCGATCCGCTCACGCCGGCCGTCGGAGCGCACACCTTCCCGCGAAACTCTCGCGATCTCGCGCAGAACTACGGCAACTCCGATAACGATACCCGGCACGTTGCCGTGATCAACTATGTTTGGCAGCTGCCCTTTGGCAGGGGCAAGAGCTATATGAACGGCGGGATCCTGGGGCGGCTCATGGAGGGATTCGAGTTCGACGGCATCTTCACCGCTGAGACAGGGCATCCCTACCAGGTTCGCGGAACGCTGGACACGCAGAGAACCGGCATCGCCGCGTGGGGGTACCAGGTAGGCAATCCCTACGGCCCACCGGCTGGCGCTGGTTGTTCCCCCGCAACACCTCCTCCGGGTGGAGGATACAACTACATCAGCAACCAGTGCGCTTTCGTCAACCCGCCGTTTGGTCAGCCCTCTAACGACGTGCGCAACGCCTTCTACGGCCCGGGTTTCTGGGACTGGGATGTAACCCTCGCGAAGAACATGACCATCACCGAAAGAGTGCGGGCGCAGTTGCGTTTCGAGGGCTTCAACATCCTGAACCATCCGCATTTCCTCAATCCGGGTACCGATGCCGCCGGTATTGGCAACCTGATTGGTCAACCGCTTTTCGGCGTCATCACCAGCACCTACACGCAGCCTGACGGAACGACTTCGGCCCGGCAAGTCCAAGTTGCTCTGAAGATCTTCTTCTAGAGTCCTCTCGAAGCTCATACAGGGCTCGCGCTTCCAGCGCGAGCCCATTTGTTTTGTCTAGGAAATGGGCCCATTTCGCTATGCGAAATCATAGGTCGGAATCACAAAACTCCAGTTTGAAAGAGCAGGAAACAGCTTCGCCAGACAGCAAGCCTCTGAAAACAAGATTGTTATTTTGTTCCTAATTTTGGGTGAATACGTGCACAAGTTGTTTGTTCGGTTAACTTCCCCTATGTACCGGAAATGTTTTGTTGAGGAGGAGATTGTGAAAGAAACTTCCAGGACTTCTATGAAACTGGCTCTGATCGCGATGCTGTTGGGCGTATTGTCGCTGGCCCTTGTGTGGACGACGCCAGCTTATGCCGACAACCTCTATGCCAGCATTCGCGGGACGGTGGTCGATCCATCCGGAGCGGTGGTGCCCGGAGCACAGCTTACCGCGACGAACCTGGCCACCGGCCTGCGTTACAACACCACTTCCAGTACGGATGGTTTGTTTTCTTTTCTGCAATTGCCCATCGGCGATTACTCGGTGAACGCAGAGAAATCCGGCTTCAAGGGATTCACCGCGGCGCATATTCACCTCGACCTCGATCAAATTTTTAGTCTGAAAGTGCCGATGGAGCTTGGCACTACGAGCGAGACGGTTACGGTGGAGGCGAATCCTGCGCAGGTGGAAACCACCAGCATGCAGCTGGGAACAACCGTCGGTGCGCAACAGATCGTCGACTTGCCGCTGAATGGGCGAAACTGGACCCAGCTCATGCAGCTGCAGCCCGGCGTGGAAGCCAGTTCCGACCGTTTCGGTACGGGGGCGTTCTCCACCAACGGGTCGGAAACCCAGCAGAATTCCTTCTTGATCAACGGAACTGACTCCAACGATACGTCGCTGAACACGCCGCTGGTGATTCCCAGCCCGGACGCAATTGGCGAGTTCAACTTGGTGACCAGCACGATCAATCCCGAATACGGGCGCAATTCCGGCGCTATCGTCAACGCTGCGATTAAGAACGGCACCAACCAATTTCACGGGGACGTGTTTGAGTTCTATCGCGACACCTTCCTGGATGCGATTCCGTGGTTCGAGCAGACACGGGCGCTCTTTCATCAAAACCAGTTCGGGGGAACGCTTGGCGGCCCGATTGTCAAAGACCACGCATTCTTCTTCTTTTCCTATCAGGGCAGGCGTTCCGATGTGCCACAGCCGAATGCCTTCCCAAGTAGCTTCAGCGGGTCGGCCCCGGTGGTCTATAGCGCGGCAGAGCGCACCGGCGATTTTTCGGCGAGCCCCGCGTTCTATGATAATTCTCCGGGGAGCACGAACCCAGCGCCAGCAGCCTGCGGCGGGGCGACCTATAATGGCCCTTTTGGGGCGAATCCGCTGCCCTTTAGTATCGGCGGCAACGCGGCTGGGACCCCGTGGTGTAAGGCCTTCCCCACTGGAGTGATTCCCACTGCAGACCTGAACCCGCTGGCCGTCAAACTGATGAACCAGTATGTTCCCCTGCCAAACGCAGCCGGCAACGCATACGATTTCAATCCTCTCGAAACCGCGTCGGTAGATCAGTATATTTACCGGATTGACGAGAAGCTTACCAACAAAGACTCAATTTGGTTCTATGGATTGAATCAAAAGGAGAGCCAGAACGATGCGCTCACCTTCATCGGGTCGAATCTCCCTGGTTTTAATACGACCAGTCCGCAGAAAACATACCAAGACACGGTGGCGTGGAATCACACATTCTCGGGCACCACGTTGAACGAGGCGCGCTTTGCCTATCTGCGGTTCAACTTTGATGCCTTGCAGCCAGTGTCGACGCAAAGTCCTTCGGCCTACGGTTTCAGCGGCCTGACCAGCAACCAGGCTCCGCAGTTCCAGGAACTCCCGATCATGAACGTCGCAGGTCTCTTTACTCTTGGCTACAGCGACGATGCTCCTCAGCCGCGGGTTCAAAACAACTATCAGGTAGTCGACAATTTCAGCAAAGTCGTTGGCCACCACACGTTCAAGCTGGGCTTCAACATGAGCCGCGATGAGATCAATAACCCCTTCTACGCGTCTCTGAACGGCAGCTACGGCTTCAATGGCGCGGGAATTTTCTCGACCAATAATCCGGGAGCGGACTTCTTGCTCGGTGTTCCCGATAGTTTCGATCAGGGAAGCGGCACGATTATTCGGGCTCGTGGCCGCGAATATTATTCCTACGCCCAGGACCAATGGCAGATACGGCCGAATCTTACGCTGACTTTTGGTGCTGGCTGGGAGGTCCAGTCTCCGTTCAAAAACCTGTATGCGAATGGAGAGGCGCTGACGTCCTTTATCCCAGGCGAGCAATCCAAGATCTTCCCGACCGCTCCGACAGGCATTGTCTATCCGGGCGATCCGGGAGTCGGAACTTACGGATTGGCCCACATCCACTACGGCAATGTTGGACCACGAGTGGGTTTCGCATGGAGTCCGTTTAACGATCACAACTGGAGCGTGCGCGGCGGGTTCGGGATCTATTACAACCGCACAGAAGAAGAGCCAACTCTGCAAGCCTTGAGCGACCCACCATTTTCGTTGACCGCTTTCGGCGTGTCGCCGGCAATTCAAGGTTCGAGTCCCTCGTTCGCAAATCCGTATGTCTCGGTCAATCCGGCTGCAGTTGGGACAATTCCGACGGCTAATGCAGGAGCGAGTCCGTTTCCGTTCGTGCCGCCAGTGGCTGGCTCATCCCCGAACTTCACCCAGTTTGAACCTTTAGGTTTCAATATCAGCGAATACGAAGCGAACCTCACGAGCCCTCGAGTGAGCAACTTCAATCTCACGATTGAGCGCCAGGTCGACAAGCAAACCGTTGTGAGCGTCGGCTATGTCGGTTCGCTCGGACGCCACGAGGAAGGCAGCTATAACCTCAACCCTGGTGGGCAGCCCAATCCTGTGAATGGATCGTATAACCCGGTCGCTCAGGCCAATGGCTGCACGGATGCAAACCTTGCCACCTGCGCACCGCAGACGTTCAAGTACAATCCGACCGTTTATGGTCAAATTGGCGTGTTCGCCAGTGCATTCAGCAGCAACTACAACTCATTGCAGGCGCAAATCAGCCGGCACATGGCCCACGGGCTCCAGTTCCAGGCCGCATACACATGGTCTCGTGGCTTCGACTACACATCGAGCTTTGAGAACAGCGGCTTCAACGGTCCTGGGTTCAATCCATTCAACTTCGCGCAGAACTATGGCCCGTCGGCCAACGATGCACCTCAACGCCTCGTCGTGAACTACACTTACACTCTGCCGTTCTATCAATTAGCTGGCCATCGTTTGCGAATGCTGACCGACGGGTGGACGCTTACAGGGATCGGTACGTTCCAGCACGGCTTCCCCGTCAACGTTTTCGAGGTATCGGGAACCGATCTCACGACAGCCTCGGGGACCAACTTCTACGCGTCGCCGAGTTTCGTCGATCGCACCTCGACGCCCCTGCAGGCGGGTCAGAACCCAAGGACCAGCACCCTGGGTGGCACGCCGAACGCTTGGTTGAACCCGGCATCCTTCGCCGTTCCGGCGAACGGGGTAATGGGCACAGCTGACCGCAACCCCTTCTATGGCCCGGGATTGAATTTCTGGGACATGGCCCTTGAGAAGGCGGTAAAGTTCACCGAGTCGAAGTCTCTCGAATTGCGTATGGAGACGTTCGATACCTTCAACCACGCGAACTTCGCCGCTCCCTTTGACATTGTTGGGCCAGGATTTCCCTTCGGTGAGGTCCTGAGTACTCAGCAAATCACAACGAACGGCGCGGGCCGGGTAGTTCAACTCGGCGCTAAGATTTACTTCTAGTCGCTCCACAATCCGACCAAATACCACCCGAGGAGCGTCGAACAGACGCTCCTCAGCTTTTTAATTACCTTGGCAGGGCTTGTTCCTGTGCGGTGGCCAGGATCTGCGATTGCTATTTCCCGAACATTGGGTAATGGCTCGCCGCTCCCATAAAGAACAACAGCGGCACGGATAAGAAGGCATTTGCACGCGAGACGAGAAACGCCTGCCGCGCCATAGCTTTGGCCTTTTCCGGCATGGGAGTTCCGTTAGCGGCATTATCGCGCGTCCATTGAATCAGCCGCTTCTGGATGCGCCAAATCACTCCCCAGACATTCAGCAGCATGACCCATCCGATTCCGCCTCCGATTCCGATGGCGAGCAGACGATTGCTCTCCCATCCGTGATTATTCAGGCTCAGGAACAACCAGGACGCAATTACCACCACGACCGCGTAGACCATGCCAATGAATGCTCCTTTATCAAAAATGCCTTTGCCAGGAACGACGCACCCGTAAAGAACGCCCCAGACGATCGTCCAAATTACAAAAAAGCTCGCCATTGCGGTTCCAGAGGAAGCGCTGGCGAATCCCTGAAGCTGGGCGTTGTGCGCATCCGCGGCCACGATGCTGCCCCAATAGATGAGCCCCATCAGCACGGTTACGGCCGCCGAGATGCGAAACCACCACAGCGCCCGCAACATGAGTGGAGGCATGACTCTGCCCTTCGTCTGGGCATCAAGCTCTTTCATCAGCGGAACATTAACCAAATTGAAGAAATACAGCAGCCCGATCCAGGTAATTCCCGCCAGGAAATGAATCCACCGAATCAAAATCAAAAAGTTGGTGTTGAAGTCGGTGGGGATGTGGATTTCCGGCCCAAAAAACATTGCAGGAAGATGAACGTAAAGAAGAGACGTCGAAAACAGAGCCAAAGCGCTTGCCATGATGCCTCCACAAAATGGGAAGAATTGCCTACGCCGGGATTGTACACAAGCATAAAGTGCAGGTCGCGCGGCCGAATAATCGAAAGACCGGATTTTCCATTTCGCGGTTGAAAAGCCGAGGGGGACACCGTATCGTACTCGCAGCTACCTGCCGATGTCGCTTTCTTTACCGAGTTTGCGCCAGGCAGGCTTGTCCCCCCAGGTTCCTGTCGCGGAGGGCCGCGAAGGACATGCTGCAGGTTGAGTTGTTCGCAAGCTGAGAGAACGAGAAGGAGATCGGCTATGGAAAACAGCAAGCCGGCGCAGAACATACAGGATTCTTTCTTGAACACGGCCCGCAAAGAGAGATTGAACATTACCATTTATCTGTTAAGCGGAGTGAAATTGACGGGCCGAATCCGTTCCTTCGACAAGTACTCCGTGGTCCTGGAGGCGAACGGTCAGGAACAATTGATCTTCAAGCACGCCATCTCGACGGTTGTGATGGGCCGGAGCGTTCCGCATGGTGCTCACTTGCCGCAGCCTGAATCCAAGGTGGCGGGAGCGGCTGCACCAGCCGCTTCAGCTGCGGTTTCGGCGGCCAGCGCTTCCGGAACTGAAGGGTAAGGCATTCCGGCTTGCGCAGTTCTCATCCTAAGAAGACCCGCGTGGCGCCGCTCGGCATTCCGGACGACGACCGGCGGTCGACCCGCAACGAGCAGGAGCGAGCGTTCTTGGTGGGTCTTGACGTTCGCTCGCGTTCTCGCAAAGCGTCCGGCACGGTGACCGCGCAAGCTCAAGCGGCTCGCGATGCGGCTTCTTCTAAATCCCCCGACGCAGCGGAGACCGGAGTTGGCTTGCCCGCTCCATCCATCAAATCCTCGACCAAGCCAATCATCCCGGAGTTCGATGCCGAAGAATCTCTCGCGGAGCTTCGCACTCTCGCGGCCAGTGCGGGCGCGAAGATTGTCGGAGAAATCCTGCAGCGCCGCGACCGCTTCGATCCGGCAACTTTAATCGGTGCGGGCAAGCTTGAAGAAGTTGCGGGAGCAGCTGCTTCGGTCGACGCCGACCTTCTTCTGTTCGATCACGACCTCAGCCCGTCGCAGCAGCGCAACATTGAGAAAATTGTTGAGCGACGAGTGATCGACCGTACCCAGCTCATCCTCGATATTTTTGCCCGCCACGCCCGCACTCGCGAGGGCCAGCTGCAGGTGGAGTTGGCGCAGTTGCACTACATGCTGCCCCGCCTGGGCGGACGCGGCATAGAAATGTCGCAACTTGGGGGCGGCATCGGCACACGTGGTCCCGGAGAAACTCAGCTTGAAACCGACCGCCGGAAGATTTACCGTCGCATCCGGCACGTCGAGCAGCAACTGGAAAACGTGCGCCGCATCCGTGCACAGCAGCGGCAGCGGCGGGAATCGGCGCCGGTCGCGACCGTCGCGCTGGTCGGCTACACGAATGCGGGCAAGTCGACGCTTTTCAACGCGCTTACCGAGGCGGGAGTACTCTCATCGCCAAAGATGTTTGCAACGCTGGATCCGACCATTCGAGCGGTAACTCTGCCGTCGAAGCGAAAGGTGTTGCTATCCGATACGGTAGGATTCATCCGCAACCTTCCGCATACGCTGGTCTCGGCTTTTCGCGCCACGCTCGAAGAAGTGCAGCGGGCATCGCTGATTCTGCACGTCTCCGACGCCAGCAGCCGACTTTCCGCGGAGCAGGACGCGCAGGTAGAGATCGTGCTGAAAGAATTGGAAGTAGAAAAAAAGCCGCGCCTGCGCGTGATGAATAAAGTCGACCTGCTGGATGAGGAAGTGGCCGCCGGGTTGATCGCCGGCTCCGCGCGACGCGACGCGACGACGTTATACGTCTCGGCGGTTGAGGGCACCGGGCTTGACAAGTTGCTGACGCGAATCGACGCGATGATCGAAGAAGACCCCATCAGCCGCGTGCATCTGCGCGTGCCGCAGACAGAAGGTAAGATGCTGGCTTTGCTCGAAGCGTGCGCGCGGATTTATTCGCGGAAGTATCAGGATGGGGCCGTTGTGCTGGAGGTCGAAGCGCCGGAGTCGATGATGAGGAGAGTGAGAGAGTGGGTTATCCGTGACAGGGTTTCTTCGTGATAGGGTTTTCAGCTAAGGTTTGAATACCGGGATCAGACGCCATGCGGTCTGTGGTTCGGTTAAACAGTAAAGGTCGAAACCGAACAGTTCGGAAGACATTTAAATGGGCCGGCAACCAAGAAGCGGTGACATTCCTTGGCTATCGGCCCATTCGATCCTGAATTGGATCGGAGGTGATATCTATATGCTAATCCTCTCAGCGGGGATGTCAAGCATTAGTTGCAGGTTTCTGCATGGCCAAATCTTGCCCCAGAAGGTCGCACATACCGATTTCGGCCGCTCGTAGATCCGCGCCCAAATGCCATCAAAAACGGTTCTTTACATTGACATAACCTCGCGCCAACGTTAGACTTATCAGTTTTCATAGCCCTCATAATCCTGTACCGCAGCGAACAATGGATGAAACATTACGACAACTAGGCGAATTACTGCTCGGATCGATACCGACGGTGATTCTGCTTACGCTGCTCTACGCGTTGTACGCGAAGATCGTGCACCAGCCTCTGCGCCACGTGCTGGCGGAGCGGCGCGGCAAGACGGAAGGCGCCATCGAAAAATCGCGTGCGGATATTGCTGCTGCCGAAGCCCGTACATCGGAGTACGAGCAGAAATTGCGCGAAGCCCGCGCCACCTTGTTTCGTGCGCAAGAGGCACGGCGAAAGGCCGCTCTCGAAGCCCGTACCGTGGAGCTAAATCAGGCTCGTGAAAAAGCGAAAGCGCAGGTGCAGGCTGCAAGAGACGACATTGGTCGAGATACCGATGAGGCTCGAAAGGCTCTGCAAGGTGATGTGCAGACGCTCGCCAGTGAGATTATCCAGCGAGTGCTCGAGCCAGCACAGGCGGGGCGTTAAAGTGAAAGCGGAGCAGTTCGCTCAAGTTCAATCGAAGATGAAAACATTGATCGCCGCACAAATAATGCGCTCGAAGAAAACAATATTTCGGACAAGCCTGCTGGCGTTGTTGGTGAGCGGCTTCGCCGGAACCGCAACCTTGCGCGCACAGGAGCCGACGCCCGCCCCGCAGAATCACGAAGCAAAAACGACGCCCCGGCAGCGTGGCCCAGGGCAGCAACTTGCCCACGAAACTAGGGAAGCCGCCGGCGAAGAAAAAGATGAGACCGCGGAATTCAAGCAGTCGGGCTCGGTGCAGTTCATCGCGCGAATTACGGGTTTGAGCTTAAGCAACGCGTATTTGTTCAGCGTGGTTTTCAACTTCCTGGTAGTCGCAGGCTTGATCGCGTGGGCCGGGTTTAAATATCTCCCGGGCGTATTCCGCGCGCGTACATCGTCGATCCAGAAAGCGATGCAGGAAGCGCAGAGGGCCAGCGAAGACGCGCGGCGCAGACTCGCAGAAATTGAAAACCGGTTGAGGAAGCTGGATGGCGAAATCGGCATGATGCGCGACGCGGCTGAAAGGGAAGCGGCGGAAGAGGAAGGGCGCATCCACGCCGCAGCTCAGGAAGATGCGCGCAAACTTATCGCGAACGCGCAGCAGGAGATTGCTTCGGCGGCGAAATCGGCGCGCCGCGATCTGGCGGCTTACGCCGCCGATCTGGCGGTTGGTCTCGCCAAGAAGCAGATTCGCATTGATGGCCCGACCGACCAGGTGTTGCTGCGGAAATTTGCCGGCGATCTGGGCAGCCCACAGCTTTCACAAGAAGCTCCTGGAAAGGATGGCCATTAAGCATGGCTTCTGTCGCCGGAGTCTACGCCAGAGCTTTTGCGGATGTCGTCCTGGATGATCGCCTCGATCCCGGTCGTGCCGTTGCCGACCTGCGCGCCATTGCCAGCCTGCTAAACCAAAGTGTGGAACTGCGGCGCGTATGGGAAAATCCCGCGGTACCGGTCGAGCAAAAGCACAGCCTGCTGAATGTGATTGCCCAGCGCGACGGATTTTCGAAGCAGGCGCGAAATCTCATTGCCATCCTGATCGATCATCGCCGGACACATTTTCTCGATGCCATTGTCGCGCAACTGGAAAAAGAATTGGATGCGCGCCTGGGATTTGCCGAGGCGCAGATCACCAGCTCGCGCCCAATGACTGATACGGAAAAGCGCCAACTGGAAACGCAAGTGGAAAAGCTGACCGGCAAAAAAGTTCGTGCCAGCTACGACGAGGATGCGCTGCTCCTCGGCGGAGCCGTCGTACGAATCGGCAGCACGATCTATGACGGTTCGGTGAAAGGGCAGTTGGAGAGATTCAAAGAAGCTATCAGCTCTTAGCCTTTTGCTCTCGGCTTCGTCCAGTCGGGTTGAGTTTCGAGATGATGTGAAAGGCCAAGATTGTTCGCAATGCGGGAAATTTCACACAGCAGCCGTATACGCAGAAAAGTTAAGAGCTAACAGCTAAAGGTTAAGAGCTGATTCTATGGCACAGATCAAGGCAGATGAAATTAGCAAACTGATTCGCGAGCAGATCGCGAACTACGAATCTAAGATTTCCGTCGATGAAACCGGCACGGTCATCACGCTGGGTGATGGCATCGCGCGCGTCTATGGCCTCGACAAGGTTATGGCTGGCGAACTGCTTTCGTTCCCTCATGGCGTGGCAGGCATCGCCATGAACCTGGAAGAAGACCAGGTCGGTGTGGTGCTGCTCGGCGAATACACCGAAATCAAAGAAGGCGATGAAGTTAAGCGCACCGGACGCATCATGAGCGTGCCTGTGGGCGACGCCATGATCGGGCGCGTAGTCGATTCGCTCGGCCGGCCGATCGACGACAAAGGACCGATTGCCACCGATCAGTTCATCAACTTGGAACGCCTCGCTCCCGGAGTCATCGATCGCCAACCGGTTCGTGAGCCGATGGCTACCGGACTGAAAGCAATCGACAGCATGATTCCAGTCGGCCGTGGCCAGCGCGAGTTGATTATCGGCGACCGCCAGACGGGAAAAACGGCCGTCGCGCTCGATACAATCATCAACAGCAAAGGCAACGACCTCGTCTGCATTTACAACGCGATTGGGCAGAAGCGCTCGTCGATTGCGCAAGTCGTGAAGATTCTCGAAGACTACGGCGCGATGGAGTACACGATTGTGGTTGCCGCGTCGGCTTCCGAGCCGGCGCCAATGCAGTACATCTCACCCTATGCAGCCACGGCGATCGGCGAGTATTTCCGGGATAACAAGCGGCATGCGCTCGTGATCTATGACGATCTTTCGAAGCACGCAGCGTCTTATCGTGAAATCTCGCTGCTGTTGCGGCGTCCGCCGGGTCGCGAGGCGTACCCCGGAGACGTTTTCTATCTCCACTCACGCTTGCTTGAGCGCTCTGCCAAATTGAGCGACAAGAATGGCGGCGGTTCGCTCACCGCGTTGCCCATCATCGAAACCCAGGCCGGCGACGTTTCCGCCTACATTCCGACGAACGTCATCTCCATCACCGACGGGCAGATTTATCTTGAAACGGATCTTTTCAATCAGGGCGTGCGCCCGGCTGTGAACGTAGGCTTGTCGGTGAGCCGCGTCGGCGGCAGTGCGCAGATCAAGGCCATGCGGCAGGTTGCCGGTTCGCTGAAGCTGGAACTCGCGCAATACCGTGAATTGGCGGCATTCGCGCAGTTTGGCAGCGATCTCGACAAAGCCACGCAGGCGCAATTGAATCGCGGCCAGAGGTTGGTCGAGATTCTGAAGCAGGGGCAATTTTCGCCGCTGCCATTCTCCAAGCAGATTTTGATTATCTTCGCCGGAACCAACGGCTTTCTCGACGACCTGCCGGTGAGTGAGGTCCGCGACTTCGAGAAAGAACTTTATAAGTACGTGGATGCGACCAACGCACAACTGCTCCGCACGATCATGGAAAAGAAAGTTCTGGACGACGGCTTGAAATCGCAGTTGACCGAAGTAATCAAACAGGCGAAGCAACAGTTTGTTTCGAGCAGGGAAGCGGTAGCGAAGTAGCGGCGCGCAGCACTCAGATCGGTTGGCTGAATGCCGATCGCCGAGTGCTGGCAATTGATCTTCGATGGCAAACATTCTCGACATTCGACGCCGTATCCGCAGCGTGATTAACACGCGGCAGATCACCAAGGCCATGAAAGTGGTCTCGGCGGCAAAGTTGCGTCGTGCTCAGGATCGCACCATGGCGGCGCGTCCTTATGCGCAAAAGCTGACGAATGTTCTGAAATCGCTGGTGACACGCGCCGAGATCTACGATCCTGAAACCGGCGAGCCAAAGAATCCGCTGCTGGCTCATCGGCCGGAGAAGAATGTTCTGTTGATTGTGGTTACCGGCGACAAGGGGCTTGCCGGAGCGTTCAGCGCAAACATCACAAAGGCCGCCAGTCGCTTTCTCGAATCCAAGGCCGGCAAGAACGTCGATATCGAAGCGATTGGCCGCAAGGGACGCGATTTTTTCCGCCGGCGATATCCAGTCGCGCCGGTTCAGACTCGGAGCCTGGCAGAGAACGACGAGTCGGGAGAAGCTGAACCTGAAAGGCACGAGCGGGCTGGACCGATTCAAACTACGGGCGAGCACGTTGGCGTTCTGAATAAATTCGGTTTTGCCCAGGCGCGTACTCTGGCGGAGAGCGTGATCGCGCGTTACGAACGCGAAGAGATCGATTCGGTCTACATCGTGTTCAACGAATTCAAGTCGGTGATCGCGCAGCGGCTGATTGTGGAGCAGATTCTTCCCATCGAGCAAGTCGGCGAACCAACCGTGCGCTTCGCCGAAGAGATGATGGAAGGGGAAAAGAAAAAAGCGAAAGAGGCCGCGGTAAGCGCGGGAGTCGGAATGCGCCAGCATACGGGCGATGAATCCGGGCAATTCGGCACCTCGCAAGTCGACTACATTTACGAGCAACCTCCCGAAGAATTGTTTCGCGCACTGTTGCCGAAGTACGTTGCGATTCAGATTTTCCGCGCGCTGCTGGAATCGATCGCCGCCGAGCACGCTGCTCGCATGACGGCCATGGATTCCGCGACAAACAATGCAACCGACATGATCGATTCGCTCACGCTCGTCATGAACCGTGCACGGCAGGCGAAGATTACGAAAGAAATTATTGAGATTGTGAGCGGCGCGGCGGCAATGTAAGAAAGCTATTAGCTAAAGCAAAAATCGAGATTCAAGAAGCCAGGAGCCAGCGGCTAGAAGCTAAATTTATGCCAGAAAATACAGGACATGTCGTTCAAATCGCGGGACCGGCGGTAGACGTGCAATTTGAGGAAGGCCAATTGCCGCCAATTTATGAGGCAGTGCGCGTCGTCAGCGATGGCTTCAACGTGCCTAATCCCATCAACGTAATTCTCGAGGTGCAGCAGCATCTCGGCGAAGGCCGCGTGCGCTGCATCGCCATGGAAGCTACCGAAGGCATGGTGCGCGGCATGAAGGCCATCGATACCGGCGGCCCGATCTCGGTGCCGGTGGGCCGCGGCACCTTAGGCCGCGTGATGAACGTGATCGGCGAGCCTGTTGATCAACTTGGTCCCATTCAATACAAAGAGAGATTGCCCATTCATCGCCCGGCCCCGGCTTTCGATGAGCAAGCCACGACCGCCGAAATGTTCGAAACCGGCGTCAAGGTCATCGATCTCATTCAGCCATTTTTGAAAGGCGGCAAAATCGGATTGTTCGGCGGCGCAGGCGTGGGCAAGACCGTCGTCATCATGGAATTGATCAACAACGTCGCCAAGAATCACGGCGGATTCTCGGTGTTCGCGGGCGTCGGTGAACGAACGCGCGAAGGCAACGATCTGTGGCTGGAGATGACGGAATCCGGAGTCATCAAACCAGGCGATCCAGCGCATTCGAAAGCCGCACTGATTTACGGCCAAATGACGGAGCCGCCCGGCGCCCGCCTGCGCGTCGCGCTTACCGGGCTGACGGTCGCCGAATATTTCCGCGATGCTGAAGGTGCGGACACGCTGCTCTTCATCGACAACATTTTCCGCTTCACGCAAGCCGGATCGGAAGTGTCGGCGCTGCTCGGCCGCATGCCCAGCGCCGTCGGCTACCAGCCTAATCTTGCGACCGAGATGGGTGAATTGCAGGAACGCATCACGTCGACGAAGAAAGGTTCAGTCACATCGGTGCAGGCGATTTACGTTCCCGCAGACGATCTCACCGATCCCGCGCCGGCAACAACTTTCGCTCACCTCGATGCGACCACAGTGCTCTCCCGTGCGCTGACCGAGATCGGAATTTATCCGGCAGTCGATCCGTTGGCATCGACGTCGCGGATCCTTGATCCGCGCATCGTTGGCCAGGAGCATTACGATGTTGCCCAGTCGGTGAAGAAGACGCTCCAGACCTACAAAGATCTTCAGGACATCATCGCCATTCTCGGCATCGACGAGTTGAGTGAAGATCAAAAACTGACCGTCGCGCGCGCACGAAAGATTCAACGGTTCCTTTCGCAACCGTTCCACGTGGCCGAGCAGTTCACCGGAGCCGCGGGACGGTATGTGAAGATTGCCGATACCGTGAAGGGCTTCAAGGCGATCGTGGAAGGTAAGTACGACGACATCCCCGAGCAGGCGTTTTACATGAAGGGCCCCATCGACGAAGTGCTCGAGGCGGCGGAGAAGATGAAGGCGGCAGCATAAAGACGGCGCCCGCTACCCGGCGTCCGGCCTCCGGAAGCCAATAGCCGGAGCCCGACCTTATGGCAGATACTTTCAAACTCGAGATCGTTACGCCGGAGAAGAGGGTGGTGGACACGTCGGCCGAGGAAGTTCAGATTCCCGGCAAGAACGGTTATCTGGGCGTACTTCCCGGCCACGCGCCGCTGATCACCGAACTGGCCGTCGGCGAGGTGAAGTATCACTCGGGCGGGGACGAACACCGGCTTGCGGTTGCGTGGGGTTTTGCCGAGGTTCTGCCGGAGAAAGTAACGATCCTTGCGGAGATGGCCGAGGCGCCATCCGAGATCGATGTCGAGCGAGCGCGAAAGGCCAAAGAACGCGCCGAACAGCGGCTCACCAGCGGTGACATCAACGTTGACGTAGAACGTGCTCTCAGCGCAATCCAGAAGGCTGACGCGCGGATCGACGTGGCCGAGCATCGATCTTAGTCGAATATCGGCCGTAGAGGCCTGCGCGGGCGAACACAAACAGCCGACAACCCCCGCCGTCCGGCGCAAAATTCATCTTCCGGAAACTGCATGCTGGATGTTTTCAGGATTCCGCTGCCCGAAATTTTCGCAATAGTCGCGGCCATATCGTTTGCCGCCGGACTCAACGTTTATGCCACGGTCATCGTCCTTGGTTTGCTCGCGCGCTTTGGCAATGTTCCACTTCCCTCTGCTTTACTTCTGCTGAAGACGTGGCCCATCGTCACGGCTTGTGCAGTTTTATTTACGATCGAATTCTTCGCCGACAAAATTCCGGCCTTCGACCTAATCTGGAGCGCGCTGCACACATTCGTACGCATTCCCGTGGCGGCACTGCTCGCCTACGGAGCTACGCGCCAACTCACCCCGGGTGAACAATTGCTGGCTGCCGCGCTGGCAGCGGTCGTCGCGCTGGCCGCCCATAGCGGCAAGAGTGCCGTGCGAGTCGCCGTAACCCCCTCGCCGGAACCTTTCTCAAATATTTCACTGAGCCTCGCCGAAGACGCTTTAGCTATCGGCCTAACGTGGCTGGCCACTCGCCATCCCTACGCGGCCGGAGGAATTGTGCTTTGCTTTCTGATCGTCATTATTCTGCTGGCTCGCTACGTCATCCGAGCGGCCGTCGCACTTTTTAACGGGTTGTCGCGGAGAGAGGTCAGCACCTAATCTAAGACAGGAGCTGGCGGTAAAACGGCAGAGGATCCGAAGAGCTTATCCCTACGGCACATTTACCGAATCCCTCGTCTCCGACGGAACATACTTCACAGCGGCAGTGCGCTCCAACTTATCCCACGCAAATCTGCGGCCCTCGAGCGCCCGCTTCAACGTCTTGAACAGCACTACCGAAAATAACTGGCGATAAGCGAAGCGTTGCAGCCATACCTGGCTAAGCAGCCACACATCTTCCTTGTCATCGGGGCGCCGCCGCTCCAGGGCGAAGGCCAGGGCCGACGCGAGAAAATCGATCACCAGAAATGCAAAAAAGAATGCCAGCAGTTTATGGAAGCTCGCCGGGTCAGTCGAATCCGGGTGGTAGTGCTTCTGAATGAAGTACCAGATTGCCCCGACGGCGAACATGATGTCGATCAACGGAGAAACCAGGGGCAGCAGGATCTGGAAGATCACTATGTTCGGCAGAGCAACGAAACCTAAAGCTCCTTTGCGCGCGAACACTCCGCTGTGCTTGTACACGGCCTGCAGAATCCCGAACGACCAGCGGAAACGCTGACGCATCAAGCCATTCGCGTTGGTGGGAGCTTCGGTGTAGGCGAGCGCCATGTCTTCATATTCCACGCGGTATCCGCGGCGCAGCAGGGCCATCGTCAGATCGGCGTCTTCGGCAACTGTGTCAAGCTGGTAGCCGCCAACTTCGCGCACGGCGGAAACGCGCCATGCCCCAATCGCGCCCGGAACCACGCTGACCGCGCCCAGCACATCCAGCGCACGCCGCTCGAAATTCTGGCTGGTGATGTATTCGAGCGCCTGCCAGCGCGTCCACAAGTTGACGCGGTTCCCAACCTTCGCGTTCCCCGCGATCGCTCCGACCTTCGGATTGACGAAATGCGGCACCAGGCGTGCGATCGCGTCGCCCGCGATAATGGTATCGGCGTCGATGCCAACAAAAAGCTCGGCATCCTCAATGTGTTCGATACCGTAATTCAGTGCTGCCGCCTTGCCCGCATTTTCCTTCGTCAGGATTAGAACTTGTCCCGCCGCTTCTTCCTCAGCGAAGGCAGAGCGTGCAACCTCCAGAGTCCGATCGCGAGAGCCGTCGTCAATCACAATCACCCGCAGATTCGGATAGCTCGAATTCAACGCCGCCCGCACCGTTCGCTCGATCACCTTCTCTTCGTTGTAGGCTGGAATAAGAACCGCTACCTTCGGTCGATACGAAGCCACTTCGGCCGGTTTGCCGAAAATCTTTTCCTGCAGCCGGTCGTAAACCGCGGCCGCGCCGATGAACACGAGGCGCCCGGTCATCAGCAAATCGCCGACGAAAAAGATCCATGTGATGCCGAGCACGCCTGCGTCGAACAGCCAAAAGCCCAGCCGGTCAAAGCGCGCCGCCCATCGCTGCCCCGTTGGCAATGGAGCCATGACATCGGCGCGAGTCTTGCCGATCAAATCGTAAACCGGTGCGATTTCATAGCCGCGAGAGCGAATGCCCCCGATAATCATCGGCAGCGCGCGCACCGTCTCCGAGCGATTTCCGCCACCGTCGTGCAGAAGCACGATATTGCCGCAGCGCAAGTCCTCGGCCTTGCAGGGAGGCAGATGAGCCAGCACGAAAGAAGAAATCTCCTCAGCCGTATGCCGCCGGGTCGTGCCGTTTCCCACCGGCACTTTGTCGCTCCAATCGTTGGGATCGATCCGATTGCCGACCGTGATGTAGCCCATGTCTTGCGCGAACTCCAGCGGACGCACCTGGTCGGCAGTGTCCGGTTCCTCGTCAATAGCATACGGCGGGCGCAGCAGCGTGACGCGCACTCCAACCAGGCTGGCAAAAAGCCGCTCGGTGAGGTTCAACTCCAGCTTCATGTAGCGCGAGGAAATGTTGCTGACGTCGGGATGGGTGAACGTATGGTTACCGATCGTGTGGCCTTCGGCGTAAATGCGCCTCACGAGGCCAGAAAATTTGTCGCCTTGAATGCCGATGAGAAAAAATGTCGCCTGCGCGTGCTCGCGCTTGAGCACATCGAGAATCTTTGGCGTCCACTCCGGATCGGGCCCATCGTCAAACGTGAGCGCAATTTTGTTCGGACTATACCCATAGCGGCCGACGCGATAAGGCTCCGGCAGGTTATCGAAGTTTTCATCGGTGATGAGCTTGCTGGCTGGGTCGACAGTGAGATCGCGCACGCCAGGAGTCGGACGGTCTTCGATTCGCAGAATCTCGCCTTGACCCTCCATGTCCACATCCTGTCCCGGCGGTACATTGCGTAGCTTGTCGACCGACGTCGGATCTCCGGGAACGTCCCAGACGCGCCACAGCGAACGGTCTTCTCCCCCAAGTCGCCACAGAGCGAATGTCTGAATGCCGAGCGTTTGCGCGGCGCGCATGTGGTTCAGCGCCGTGACGGCGTCCAGAAACCATACATCGTGCCGGTAGCTCCGCTCGTCGAGATAACTGAAGTGAGGATTGAGGGCGTCGTCGTCGAAAGTTACGTCTTCGTCGGAATCGCGCGCTGCGAGCCACGCTTCCTGCGCCGAAACACTGTGATCTTTCGCGTCAGGCGGTAGTTCCTTCTTTTTTGGCTTCTGCACCCAGTCATAGCCATAATTGGCGATTGCACAAATTATTTTCTCGCGGGGAATCGCATTCACTGCAAATTTCAGATTGTCGACAAACCAATCCTGCGAGGCGACCGGACCGGATTTTCCACCAGGGAAGTGTTCGTCGTAGTTCATCAGGACCACACCGTCGGCAGGCGCAGCGATCGCCGCGTAGTCGAATTCTTCGTTGTGCGGAGGCACACTGACGTAAAGTTTCAGTCCGCGCGAATGGAGATCCTGCGAGAGTTCGTTGAGCAGCGCAACATAGCCCGGCTGCCCTTCTTTCGGGAACGCTTCGAAGTCGATCATGAGTCCGCCGAAGCGGTCCGAGGAAAGGAACGCCACCACCTGTTTGCGAAACGAAGCACGGGCTTCCGGATTGTTTAGGAAATCCGTCACGCCCCGCACCCAGTCGGTTCCGTCGAAGTTGTTGACCATGGGGAAGACTTCCATGGCCGGATCGTCGGACTTGAGGAATGGCATGACGCGGTCATCGACCTGCCGGACATGATTGTCCTGTACGACGTCGAAGAATTTGTTGGTTTGATCGTCCACGCCCTGCAGGCGGCCGTCGGCGGTGAGCACGTGCAACCAATCGGGGTAGAGCAGATCGATTTGCCGGGAGAAATCGCGCAAAGAAGAGAAGCTGGCGGCGTCCCAGGGAACATAGAATGCCGCACGAATGCCCTCTTCCCGGTTCAACGTAACTTCTGACGCGGCCAGCTTCGATTTACGGTGCGAACGGATCGCAATCTTTTTGAGATGCTCGCGGAATTTTTCTTTCTCGTTTTCCTTAAGCGCGCGAAATACACGTTTCTGCGGTGAGAAAAACAGCTCAGGCAGGCGCTCGTCGCGAAGCGTGGTATACACGAAGAACACGAGCAGCGCCGAGACGAACAAGACCAGCGCGTCTACCAAGCGCCGCAAGCGCTTCCAGCGGGCGCGTCGTGGATCGTAAAAGACGGGTTCAGCCATGCGGGGCTAATCGTTCACCGTATGCCGGGCACGGCACACGGTCAATTTAGGTAGAACTGCGCAAAAGCCGGCCATGTACAGCGATGAGAACAGGGTTGAGGCAGCAATCCTTAGCATTTAGATGCATTTTACCGCGCTGAGGGCGAGTTGAAACGCGTATATTCTCAGCGTGCTCGAACTGATTCGAAAGAACGTTCGGTTCTTTCTTGCGGCAACGGTGGCAGCGCTCGGGCTGCGGGTCTTCTTCGTCTTCAGCTTTCCCGCGGTGGTCGACGACTCCCGCCTCTACGCCGATATCGCCGCGAACTGGCTGCAACACGGCATTTACGGCATTACCAACTCTGGCCAGATCATGCCGACTTTGTCGCGCCTGCCCGGCTACCCGGCGTTTCTGGCCGGGATATTTGCGATCTTTGGCTTAAGTAATTTCCGCGCCGTTTTACTGATCCAGGTTCTGTTCGATTTGGGAACCTGTTTCATCATCGTCGATCTCGCTCGCCGAATCCTTTCCGAACGCGCAGCCAAGGCTGCATTCTTGCTCGCCGGACTTTGTCCGTTCCTGGCAAATTATGCGGCTGCGGCTCTCACCGAAACATTGGAAATTTTCTTCACTGCGCTGGCGCTGAATTTCGCGGTGTTTGGATTTGGCACGCTGCGTGATTCGCTGGACTCGGAGCGGAAGGCGCTCGCCCCAGAGTGGCTCGCCTGCGGCCTGTCAATCTCCGCAAGCATTCTCTTACGACCCGATGGCGGCATCCTCTTGGCCGCGGTCGGCCTGTACCTGCTCAGAGCTTTGCTGCCGCGCCTCCCCACGAGAATAGACGCACACTCTTCTTCTGACTCTCGACACATTCTGCCCGCAGTTCTTGCCGCCGGCATTCTCGTTCTCATCGGAGCGCTGCTGCCGCTCGCTCCCTGGACACTGCGCAATCTGCACGCTTTTCACCGCTTCCAGCCGCTGGCGCCGCGGTATGCCAACGATGCGGATGAGCCGTCAGCCGCAGGATTCAACCGCTGGACGAAGACGTGGATCGTAGACTACGCATCGGTCGAGGAGATTTATTGGAATGTGCCCGGAGACAACATCGATACGAAGAAGTTGCCGCGGCGAGCCTTCGACTCGTTGCAAGAAAGACAGGAGACAGAGCAACTCTTCGCAGATTACAACCAGGATCACGATTTGAATCCGGAACTCGATGCGCGTTTCGCGACCCTCGCTGCCGAGCGCATTCGCCGCGAACCGTTACGCTACTATGTTTGGCTTCCAGCCCTGCGAATCGCAGATATGTGGCTGCGGCCGCGAACCGAGCTGTTGCCCCCTGACCCCCGCTGGTGGGAGTTCAACGACGAGCGAATGTGGCTGGTCGTCGGTATCGCTTTCGGCCTGATCAACCTGCTGTATGTAGGGGCAGCGATCGCAGGATTTTTTCGTTCACGCGGCGCTCTCGGGATGGGCCTCTTGCTGCTGTTCGTTCTACTGCGGTCACTGTTCCTTGGGACGCTCGAGAATCCTGAGCCCCGCTACACGCTGGAATGCTATCCCGCGGTCATAGTCGCAGCCGCCGCGCTGTTCATGAATAAAGCGAATCGCAACCATCGAAAACCCGCATAAACAGCCTTCCAAATACGGTAAACGGCATGTGCAATCGCGTATTAAATCGTATTATGACCGCCAAATATGCTGAACATAAACAAGATTCAGCTTGAATGTTGTGGTCCGCTAGTTGCACAATAGCGCCCCAACAGGTCCCAACGGACCTCGCCGTCGTTTTGTTTTCTGGGAAAATATTCGCAAGCAGACCCCGACGGGGTGGAGGACTTCGCCTATGCGTCGCCGTTCACGTGTAATTAGCGTTGTAATTGCCGTGGCTTCTGTGCTTTTTCTCACGCTGAATTTCTTAATCCCTCCTGCAGATGCCCAATCCGCGACGACATCGTTGCGCGGAGCCGTCTCTGACTCCAAAGGCTTGATGGTTCCCGGCGCGGATGTGACCTTGAGCAACGGTGCCACGGGATTTCTCCGGACCACCAAGACGGACGGCCAAGGCGCCTATCAGTTTCTTGAAGTTCCTCCCGCTAATTACGTGCTTTCGGTTGCCGCCGCCGGCTTCGCCAAGATAAAACGTGACAACGTAGTTTTGCAGGTAAGCAGTCCGGCCACGCTGAACGTCAGCCTGCAGGTGGCGGGCGGTTCGGTGACGGTTGAAGTAACCAGTGAAGCTCCCATGGTGAACACCACCGATGCCACCCTAGGCAACAACTTCGATTCCCGGCAGTTGATCGATTTGCCGTCAGAAGGACGCGACCCCGCGGCGATTCTGAGTCTTCAGCCGGGCGTTGTCTTCATCGGTTCGCTCGCGAATCAAGGAGTGATTCCCAGCCAGCAGGACAATGACAGCCGCGGCGGTGCCGTCAACGGAGCCCGCAGCGACCAAAGCAATCTCACACTCGACGGTCTGGACGATAACGATCAACTCGAGGGCTACGCCTTCAGAGGCGCAATGCGGCCCACGCTCGATTCGTTACAGGAGTTCCGCGTCACTACCAGCAACTATGACGCCGCTTCCGGCCGCTCGTCCGGCGCGCAGATGAATCTGGTTACCAAGAGTGGAACCAACTCCATCCACGGGTCGATCTACGAATACAACCGGCCAACTTTCGATGTAGCCAATGACTGGTTCAACAAGCAGTCGGAGTTGGACGCCGGACAACCCAATATTCCGCAACACATTCTTCGCAATACGTTCGGCGGCACGGTCGGTGGACCGATCAAGAAAGATCGTCTGTTTTTCTTTGCCGCTTACGAAGGCCAGCGTACTGCCGAACAGCAACAGGTCACGAGGATTGTGCCCACCGCCAGCCTGCGAGAGGGAATGATCAAATATTTGTGCAATCCCTCGTCCGATCCGAACTGCGTTCTCGGAGCGCCAAACGCTCTGGGGGTGAACGTGCAGAATGTTGCCGGATTTAGTCCGGACTATGTCGCGACGCTGACGCCGGCACAATTTGCCTCGCTGGACAATCCTCCCGGAACGGGGTGCGCCAGCCAATCTCCATCAACTTGCCCGTTGGGTGCAGGGGCGAACCCCCTGCTTGCCGATATCGGCGGCGCCAATCCCAACGCTTTATACATGCACTATCCCCTTCCCAATTGCACCGCCTGCGGCAACGCAGTGAATGGCAGCGGGGATGGCCTCAACTCCGCAGGCTATACGTTCCCCGGCAATGACCCGACGAGGCTCAACACCTACATCATCAAACTGGATTACAAAATTACCGCTGACGGGAATCAGTCCCTCTTCGTCCGCGGCAATCTGCAGAACGATCACGAAGCCAAGCCGCCCCAATTTCCCGGCCTCCCTGCGGATGACATCGTTACCAATAACAGCAAGGGAATTGCCGGCGGCTATACGTACATTATCCGCAATAACTTGATTAACAATTTCCGCTATGCCTTTATCCGCCAGGGACTGGGACAGGGTGGTTTGAACAGCCAGGATTACAACACCATCCGCGGACTCGACGATACTCAGGCACTCAGCCCTACTGACACGCCTACGATTCTTACGAATGTTCCCGTACATAACTTCATCGATGATGTGTCCTGGACGAAACACACCCATACGATTCAGTTCGGTACCAACTGGCGTCTGATTCATAACAATCGGCAGTCGAATGCGCAGAACTTATCCTCCGGCTACGCCAACCTGTATTGGATGAGCCCGTCGTTTATTTCCAATGAAGGAGTCAGCCTCGACCCGGGGCTTCGAGGCTACAGCCCCAGTGGCTGCGCCATACCGCCGTGTACCTTTCCACTCGTTGACACTTCCTTCGGAGGCTCCTACGATTTTGCAGCCGTGCAGTTGGCCGGCCTGATGAGTCAGGTATACACGGTTACAAATCAGGACAAGAACGCCAATTTGATCCCCAACGGCGATCTCGTTCCCCGACACTTCCACAACTTTGAAGGCGAGATGTATCTGCAAGACAAGTGGAACGCGACTCCCAATCTGACCATCACCTACGGCCTGCGCTACTCGCTCTTGCAGCCTCCATACGAAGCCGACGGCAACGAGGTTTCACCGACCGTTGATATGCACCAATGGTTTGAAAATCGGATCACCAACATGTATCAGGGAGCGGTGGTCCAACCGTTGCTCAGCTTCGGCCTTTCCGGCCAGGCCAACGGACAAAAGCCGTATTGGAACTGGAATTATCACGATGTCGCTCCTCGCTTCGCGATTGCTTACGCCCCCCATGCCGACAGCGGCTTCTGGCACACGATCCTCGGCGATAAGGGAAAGAGTTCAATCCGCGCCGGATACGGCATGTATTACGACCACTTCGGCGAGGGCGTGGTGAATACGTTCGATCGCCAGGGTTCATGGGGATTGTCCACCACCATCAGCAATCCTGCCGGAGTCCTTGGCGTGGATACGACGCCGCGCTATACCGGCCTTTTGGGAGCAGCCAATCTTCCTCCGAGCCCCGGCGTTCCCAGTCCGCATGGCTTTCCTTACACCCCATCGGTCGACCCCAATACCTACGGCTTGGCTATCGCCTGGGGAATCGACGACAACCTCAAAACTCCGTATTCGCACGTGATCGATTTTTCCTTTACGCGGGAATTGCCTCACAACTTCGTCGTCGAGACTACCTACACGGGGCGATTTGCGCACCATTTGCTTCAGGAAATCGACCTCTCTCAGCCTCTCGACCTGGTTGATAAGAAGAGCGGCATCGATTATTTCCATGCAGCCGATGCACTCGACAAGGCTGCTTATGCCGGAGTCTCGGAGAGTGCCATCGCGAAAAGCCCCTATTGGGAGGACTTGTTTCCGCAGGCGGCTGGCCCGGCAGGAGAGTCCCTCGCCGCCCCTGGGATTCCAGCCAATCCCACTGCCACGCAGAATATCTACGACCTGTACTATGCAAATCTGGGGAACGAAACCCTCTCGCTGGAAGACCTGGACGCCTTTTGCTTCCCCGCCTGTGTCGGAACCGGCTCCAATAACCTTGGCGACTTTGTTGGACCTGCAGGAACGCCGTTTTCGTTCTACCAGCCGCAGTTTTCCTCGCTCTACGGCTGGCAGTCCAGAGGCAATAGCAACTACAACGGTCTGCAAGTCTCATTGCGACATGCCATGGCCGCCGGCCTGCAGTTCGATATCAACTATGTCTATTCCAAATCGATCGACGTAGGATCGAACGCTGAGCGTGTCAACGGTTTCGAATCCAACGGATTGGCCTATAACAGCCAGGTAATCAACGCGTTCTCTCCCAACCTGTGGCGCGCACCTTCGGACTTCGACACCACACATCAGTTCAACGCGAATTGGGTATGGGATCTTCCTTACGGCCGCGGTCGTCATTGGGGAAGTGGTGCCCACGGCTTTGTGAATGGCATTTTCGGAGGATGGGGACTGAACGGGCTCTACCGCTGGACCAGCGGATTCCCATTCTCGGTGGAGGCCGGCAATGGATGGTCGACCGATTTCGAACTGGAAGGTTCTGCGTTCCTGACAGGGCCACGTCCGAAAACTGGCGTATTTATCGAACCCAACGGAACGCCTACGGTTTTCCAAAATCCTGAGCAAACCATCAGTTGTTCCTGCTCACCCGACACGACTGCCGGAGGCGCCAGCACCTTCCGGCCCACTTACGCCGGCGAAGCCGGGCAGCGCAATAACTTCCGTGGCCCCGGCTATTTTGGAGTGGATGCCGGCCTCTCGAAAACCTGGGATGTTGGCGAACAGAAGTCCATCCGGTTCGCCTGGGAGGCATTCAATATAACCAATTCCGTGCGCTTCGACGCGGCGGGATCCTTGATTGGCCAGACACTGGTCAGCCTTACTGGCTTCGGAATTTTCAACTCGGAGTTGACCACTCCTCGCGTCATGCAGTACTCGCTACGATTCGCGTTTTAGTGGTAGTTGGCAAAGGAAAAAGGAACGGTCTGAGCCCGTTCCTTTTTTCTTCTCTGAGACAGAAATTTCTTACGCCAGCGGCGAATCGCTCATGCGAAACCGCGTCCGCACGTGCTCGGAGATGAGTTCAATCGCTGGCCGGTTCGAAATCGGGTCGGTCTGAGCCAAATATCGCATGGCCTCAACCAGCAGGCGCTGACCATCGACGTAGCGGGGATCGGAAGATCGCTCTCTTTTCGTGGAACGACCTAGCTTGGGCGGGACCGGGATGGTGAAGACTTTTGCCATTATGAACTCGAATGAAAACTCTTGGTCAGTATAGCGCCCGGTCGCTATTTTCTGCACACATTCTTGTGCTGTGAATTCAACTACTTAACCCCGAGGCGAGACGAACGTCGTTTTCTTCGTGGTTTTCAGTTGAAACACGTCGTTGCCGAACTTTCCCGGTATCCGAATGTCGGAGTACTTCGCCAGCCGGTAATCTCCCTGCGTTTGCATGAATTGCTGCTGCACCGAAATGCCCCTGGCGAGGTCGATCCACAAAGTAATTTTCGTAAAGTTATTGCGAATCTTTTCGCTCTTGGGGATCAACTGCAATTTCGCGGTTGCGATGTTATCGATTGTATCTTCGCCCTCATAGCTGACGTCGAATGATTTCTTCAAATCCTCTCCGCTTCCGCCGAAGCCCAGGACCAGGAAACTGTCAATCTCCGGACGGTTGCCGCCTGCCGAATACTCCATCACCTGGTCGATCTTCGGCTGATAGACCTGCAGCTTGCCGTCTTTGTAAAGCACATACTTCCGATCGGGCTGTTTGATTTCCGCCATCATTTCAATACTAATTCCATTACGCCTATAGTAAACCGTACCGCTTTGCGTGTCGGTCTCATCTACGACTTTCTGGTATTGGTTCCATACAAAATTTGCCTGTGCGCTTTGAAAGATCGCAGCGGCGGCGTCCATCTTCTTGAGAACATTGTCGAGCTTCGCAGCGTCAGTCTGGGCGAATGAGTGCAGCACGATGAGCCATACGACGCCGATCGAGAGCACGAATGTTCGTCTCACTATTTTCGTTTCACCCAGACCCGGTACTCCTCCACTCGGCCTTTGCCGTCGGAAACCGGTTCGTATTTCACGATCGAAACCTCTCCCGAGATCGGTTCGATGATATGCAGTAGTTCACCGCGAATTGCCGATTCATCCCCACCTGCAATCGCCGAAGCCTCAATCCGGTAAACGAGGCTCCCGGCCCCATCCGAACTCACAACCACGCCGGTAGGATGCTGGTTGAGCGGGCCAGGTTTGTCATTGAAGTTGATCACGCGTGGCGAAAAGAAAATGAAGATCAGAATGAGCGTGACCATAATGTCGTAGTGCAGCGTGCCGCGCTCGTGCTGCCAAAGAATGTAGCTGCGAATTGTGCGCCAGGGGCCGTTCATCGGCAGGCAAGGCGAACCGGTTGCGGCGTTGCTGATCTCCACACTGTGCAAGTCTAGTGGCCGCTTCCTTTCTTGACAACGATATTTAAAATTTCTTGGGCGTGATGCGGTCGGCGCCGATGTAAGGCCGCAAGACTTCGGGGATCATAACGCTGCCATCTGCCTGCTGATAATTTTCGACGATTGCCACCCACGTCCGGCCGACCGCGAGTGCGCTGCCGTTGAGCGTGTGGACGAACTCGGTCTTGTTTTTCCCCTCAGGCCGGTAGCGAATGTTCGCCCGCCGCGCCTGATACGCCTCAAAATTCGAGCAGGAAGAAATCTCCCGGAACAATTGCTGCCCGGGAAGCCAGACTTCAATGTCGTGAGTTTTCGCCGGGGAAGCGCCCATGTCTCCCGTGCACAGCGTTACGACGCGATAGTGCAAGCCGAGTTTCTGCAGCACGGTCTCAGCGTTTCGTGTGAGTTTCTCGTGTTCCTCATACGACTGCTCCGGGCGTGTGAACTTTACGAGTTCAACTTTTTGAAACTGATGTTGCCGGATGATCCCGCGAACGTCCTTGCCGTACGATCCCGCCTCGCTGCGAAAACAAGGGGTATATGCAGTCAACGAAATCGGCAGGCGCGCAGCATCGAGAACTTCATCGCGATAAAGATTCGTAACCGGAACTTCGGCGGTGGGAATCAGCCAGAGATCTCTGTCTCCGTGCGGCACACGAAACGAATCGGCGGCAAACTTCGGCAACTGTCCGGTTCCGTACATGGATTCCGAGTTGACCAGGAAAGGCGGCAAAACCTCGGTGTATCCATGCTCGCGCGTATGGAGGTCGAGCATGAAGTTCGCGAGAGCACGCTCGAGCTTCGCACCCAGGTCCCAGTAGACGGCGAAGCGCGCGCCAGTCAGCTTCACGGCGCGTTCGAGATCCAAAACGCCAAGTTCTGCTCCCAAATCCCAGTGCGGCTTGGGCGTGAACTCGAATTTCGGTGGCGCGCCCCAGCGGCGAACTTCCACATTCTCTTCCGCGCTATGCCCAACCGGCACGCTCTCATGCGGCATATTAGGAATGCCGGCCAGAATGTCGCGCAGCCGCGAATCAAGATCGGATGCGGTTTTCTCCAGCGATTGAATCTGCTCGCGCAACTCCTTGGTTTCTGCCATGGCAGCGGTTGCGTCCTGTCCGCTCTTCTTCAGCTTCGCGATCTCTTCCGAAGCCTTATTGCGGCGAGCCTTCATCGTCTCGGCTTCGGTGATTGCCAGCCGGCGCTGCGTGTCAACGTCCCGGAAATCCTTGAGCACGGCAGCTGGATCAGCGCCGCGCTGGCGCAGCATCTCCTCGACCTGCGGCAGATTTTCGCGAACAAAATTCAAATCTAGCATGGGAACAACTACTTTATCGGAAAGCGGCAGGGATTTGCACGCGGCTACATCATGTGGCTGACTTAAGAACTAGATTGCACCCGGATCTCGAACACCTAACTTGGACACCCGCTCCGCTCGCGGTACACTAAACCGCGATGCCCACTCCCCCCGCAGGCAACACGAACGCTCCCGATCTCACTGTGAGCTTCGCCGGCATCGAACTGCAAAATCCCATCATCGCCGCCAGCGGTACCTTCGGATACGGCGTCGAATTCGAAGACGTCGTGCATCTCGACAAGATCGGCGGATTCGTGGTGAAAGGCCTCTCCCGCGAACCGATGATCGGCAATCCGCCCCCGCGGCTGTGGGAGACCGCCGCTGGAATGCTCAACGCCATCGGCCTGCAAAACATCGGCGCGGCCGCGTTTCTGCAAGAGAGGCTGCCCCGGCTCCAGCAGATCAAAAACATCGTCGTCATCGCCAACGTCTTCGGCTACGCCCGCGAAGACTACGAGCGCACGATCGAAATTCTCAACGACGGCGAAGGGATTGCGGCCTATGAGTTGAATGTGTCTTGTCCAAACACGGCGCATGGTGGTTTGCAATTCGGCAGCGACCCCCGCTCTCTTGATGAAGTGGTGACCACGGCGAAGCGAGTCGCGCGGCGCCCGCTGATCGTGAAACTGTCGCCCAACGTAACCAGCATCGGCCAAATGGCGCACGTCGCGCAGGAGGCCGGAGCCGACGCGATCTCACTCATCAACACATTCGTGGCCATGGCAATCGATCCCGAAACTCGTAAACCACGCATCGCGAACATTACCGCCGGCCTTTCCGGTCCAGCTATTAAGCCGATCGCCTTGCGCATGGTTTACGATGCCGCACACGCGGTCAGCATCCCCGTGATCGGCATGGGGGGGATTTCAACTGCTGCTGACGTAGTGGAATTCATGTTGGCCGGAGCGACCGCCGTGCAGATCGGCACCGCGAGTTATTGGGATCCGTGCGCGACCGAGAAGATCGTCGATGAACTCAGGAGCTGGTGCGCCGATCACGAAGTTACGCGGCTGGCCGATCTGATTGGCGGATTGATTGTCGAATAGTTCTGCCTAACAGCCGCTGAAGAAACTAGCGTCCGTGCGTATACCAGATCGATCCCGGAGACTTGTAGTTCCGCCCTTCGCCCCACACCACATGCGTGTTTTCCAGATTGTCGATGGTGATGGAGAAGTAATCGCCGAAAGGAAACTTGAAGCCATTGGGCAAAATGTAATCGTAACCCCGCGCCGGACCCGAGAGCTGTGACGCACCCGACCACGTCGCTCCGCCGTTGATCGAACTGCGTTCGAAAACGTTCCACAAAGTAGCCTGCCGCATGTCCATCCATCCGATGCGGACGTCGCCCGCAGCCCCCGCAGCAATCGCAGGAAAACAATGCTCGACCTCGGCGCCAGCCGGGGAAATATCGACTTTGGCCGTCCAACTCGCCCCCGCAGTCGTTGAGGAAGAAAAATAGATGCGCTCCGGGCCGCCGTGAACAGCTCCGGCGTTCCACAAGGCATACACTGTACCCGCGGCGTCAGAAGCGAGCGCAATCTGTGCGCCCAGATACTCCGGCTCACAGCCCTGGGCGGAGCAGTCCGGTGGGGCGCTCGAAACATCGAGCAGAGACGTATTCCAGGTTTTTCCCGCATCGGTTGAGCGGCTCACATAAATGCTCACCGGGCGCGCGCTTAGTTCCTGCTTGGCATAAGCCGTCCACGAGAAATAGACTGCGCCGCTGGGATCGACGGTGGCTCCCCCCGCCAGTGACCAGCCCGGACGCGCATTCGGATTCACTTCTGCCGAGTAAAATGTTTGTCCGTAATCGTGCGAAGCCGCCACTACAAAATGTTCCTCGTGATTGAATCCCACATAAACATCGGGACCGCGCACCGACAGCACCGGTTTATCCGCATCGTCGCGCGATCGCTCCGCCACGGAGAAATACCAGGTATGTCCAGCGTCCTGGGACCGCGCCACCATCACGTCGCGCTTATCGTTCTGCAGCCACGAGGCGTAGAGAGTTTGTTTGTCGACCGGATCGACCACAATCTGCGGATCGAACTGCCCGGTGACGGAAATCAGCAGGGGATGCGGCGCATGCCAAGTCGCCCCGTTGTCATCGCTGACCATTAATTGGATTGTAGGCGCCGTGCAGTTTGGGCAACTATTTACCGGGCCATACTGCGGAAAAAGAATGTAGACGTGTCCACGGCCGTCCGCGGCAATTGCCGGTTCCCATTGATCACCGGGACCAAACCCGACGCGCCGCTGGGGGGCGAATCCAGAAACCGCCGAGGCCGCATGCGCGGCTGCCAAAGCTAAGACGAGGCAGAGCGCAAGTTTCTGCACAGTTCTACCGCGGCTGGTCCTGACACCCACTCACATCTCCCTGGGGAAAATAACGAAAACAACCTTGCCCGAAACTCTATCCTGAGTCCTCCGGAAGCGTCAATTGCCCATATGGACCACCAGCGGGGCGCGTGACTTTCCAGGAAATCCGTCATCTAATAGAGTCGTACACGGCCTCGCAGGGTTGGCCAGTCGGATTCAGGGCGAGTAGGCGAGAGCAGGCAAGCGAGAATCAAGAAGCGGTCCGAACAGCGATAGACAGAGGAGCGATCAATCAATGGAGAAGGCGACATTTGCAGCAGGATGTTTCTGGGGAGTAGAAGCCACCTTCCGGCAGTTACCGGGTGTCACATCGACGCGAGTCGGCTACATCGGCGGCAAAACCGATAATCCTACGTACAAAGATGTTTGCACGGACCGCACCGGGCACGCCGAAGCTGTGGAAGTCGAATTTGATCCCTCGAAGATCAAATACGCCGACCTGCTGAAGGTGTTCTGGGAGAATCACGACCCCACGCAACTCAACCGCCAGGGCCCCGATTGGGGAACGCAATATCGCTCCGCAGTCTTCTTCCACAGCCCGGAACAAGAGAAAGAAGCCCAGGCTTCAAAAGAATCCTTAGAGAAGGCACACCGCTATTCAAAGCCAATCGTGACGCAGATTGTGCCCGCGGAGACCTTCTTTCCCGCCGAGGATTACCACCAACAGTATTTGGAGAAGCGCGGGCTGGCGAGCTGCCACATCAAGGCGTAAATGGACCGCATACCCTGGATACCTCCGTGACTTGTGACTCCAGATCGCGGCGCATTAGCCCAATTTCGGTTGACTAACCTCGCCGGCGAGGTCATAATTTCGAGGCCCTGGCAGTCACGTGCTTGGTGGTTCGCCCTCCCCTCATAATCGATAGCGGTTCTCGCAACTTTGAGGTTTACCATGAGCCTGAGGGTTCTTCTCCGCGCCATTTTTATCCCTGTCCTCCTCGCCGTGATGGTGGCTGCATGTGCGGGCCAGACATTCAGTAGTTTGGCTGATTTCGTGGGCAGCAACGGTTCGGGACCATACACTGCCCCTCTTGTCCAAGGCCGGGATGGCAACTTCTACGGCACAACGTCCTACGGCGGAACGAACTGCGCGCCCTACGGATGCGGCACGATTTTTAAGATTACTCCTGCTGGAGTGCTGACGACGCTATACAGCTTTTGCGACGAAGAGTACTGCCCGGATGGCAATACTCCCGACTCTGGCTTGGTTCTCGGCAGCGACGGCAATTTCTACGGCACAACTACGCAAGGCGGCGCCTCCGATGAACACGGCGGAACGGTCTTCAAAGTTACTCCGGCGGGCCAGCTGACCACGCTCTACAGCTTCTGCCAACAAAGCAACTGCACGGATGGCAGCTTTCCGATCGGCGGCCTTATTCAAGGCACAGACGGCAATTTCTACGGGACCACGTTTTCGGGAGGGACCGGCGACGCACAGTATTGCGACGGTGGCTGTGGCTCAATTTTCAAGCTAACTCCAGCAGGTGTTCTAACCACGCTGCACACGTTTGCAGGATATCCTGTTGATGGCTCCGGCCCGAGTGCAGGACTTCTCCAAGCCGCAAATGGCAAATTCTACGGTACAACCACCAACGGCGGCGCCTACCTCGCATCTTGTGTTTTGGGCTGCGGTACGGTATTTGAGTTCGCTTCCAATGGCTCCTATAGCGAGTTCTATAGCTTCGGCGGCTATACCGGAGACGCCGCTGCTCCTCATGCGCCCCTTGCCATCGGAAACGATGGTGCATTTTACGGTACTGGATTAGAGGGCGGATCGGAAGGAGCCGGGTCCATCTTTCGCATCACCGCGTCTGGCTCCGAGAGTTTGCTCTACAGCTTTTGCTCGCAGTCGAATTGCGATGATGGCCAGTTGCCCTATGCTGGGTTATCGCTCGGTACCGATCGGAATTTCTACGGTGCAACCGAAGCGGGCGGCGCTTACACTGCCGGGTCGATTTTCCGTATCACATCCAAGGGCGATCTCACTACTCTTTATAGTTTCTGCTCTGACGGATATCCTCACTGTCCCGATGGCGCCGCTTTATATGCCGGCGTGGTTCAGGGCACGAGTGGCGCTTTTTGCGGGCTCACCAACTCGGGCGGAGGCACGACTGGAAGCGACGACGGCACCGTTTTTAAGCTTTCGGTAGACCTTGGGGATTTCGTGAAGCCGGTCGAATCCGCAGGCAAGGTCGGTGCGAGTATTGGGATCTTAGGTTCGTTCCCAGCGGGAGTGGAGAGCGTCTCATTCAACGGAGCCCCGGCAAACGGCGTCACCAGTACCCGCACATTTCTCATTGCTCGGGTTCCCGCTGGAGCAACTTCCGGCTATATCACTGTAACTGAGAGCGGACGTACGCTGCAGAGCAACGTTCCGTTTCATGTGATCCAGTAATCGGGGCCTTCACGAGCCGCAAATGCCCTCGAATCGGATCTACGCGGTCAGCAGCACTGGCGCACCCTTCGTAATCACAATTGTGTGTTCATAATGCGCCGACGCGCTGTGATCTGCGGTGACGATCGTCCATTTATCCTTAGCAACGTACGATTTGCCCGCTCCTGCGGCAATGATCGGCTCGACCGTAATCACCAGTCCTTCCGTCAGCGTCTCACGGGCGTCAGGGTCGGCGAAATTCGGTACGGTGGGCGGCTCGTGAATGGTTCGACCGATGCCGTGCCCGCTCAATTCCCGTATCACCGAGAAGCCGCTGCGGCGCACTTCGCGCTCGATGGCTTGTCCAATTTCCCAAACGCGAAAGCCCGCCCGCGCCACCAGCATCGCCTTGGCAAAAGCCCGTTCGGCGCATTCGAGCAGACTTTTCCGCTCGTCTGAAACTTCTCCCACCGGAGCCGTCACGGCAGCATCCGCCATAAATCCGTTCTTCTCGATGGTGACGTCGAGCTTCACCAAATCTCCGGATTGAAGCGCGCGCTTCCCCGGAATGCCATGCACCGCTTCGTCATTCACGCTGATGCAGTTCACCCCGGGAAACTTGTACACCATCGCCGGAGCCGACCGCGCCCCATGCTGCTGCATCACGTTCGCGCCGATGTTATCCAGTTCGGCAGTCGTAATTCCGGGGCGCACCGCGGCTTTCATCGCCTTCAGCATGAGCGCGACGATCGCTCCAGCTTCCCGCATGCCGGCTAAGTCTTCCGGGCCATTAATGGACATGAAAAGACCTCAAACGAGATCATAACTGGAGCATCATGACCGGGGAAGTGAGAGCGGCAAGATTATGCGTTGACCGGCTGCCGCGGGCCGAAGAAGAAGAGGAGCACGAACCCACCAATATAGAACGGCAGGCTTTGCTGAAAAGTACAGCCGGTGAAGCGCAGCACCAGGCCAAACAACGCGAGCGCCTCGCACAGAGCGTAAGTGGCGATGTAGCCGCTTTTCCAGTGATTCAGCGTCAGCGAATCATCCGGATGCGAGGCCAGACTTTCCGCCGAGCGCAACACCAAAGTGCGCCTCACTACAAAGATGACGCCCACAATGGCCACTCCCACTGTAGTGAAGACGTAGCTCAGCGATGGATTTGCCGCGCGAGCGCTCGAACCCAATAGTTCGCCAGTGACAGCATAGAGAAGAATGCTGCCCAGCATAGCCCACTGTACTGTACGTAACGTCCGGAGAGCACCTTGCATTACGCCTATTCTCCTGCACTGCACCGGCAGCGAGACGAATTTTTTCGCGGCGGAATAATCTTAGGTAATAGGCCAGGCCGCCGCGCATTATCAGGATACGTAGTCGAAGCCATATCCGGCTATTGTGTCGTATCAACGCGATTCCCGGAGTGCAGTCCGGGCCGCATGCGCACAAAAATCTGGAAAGACACCGGAAAATTCCCGTAAGCCGCATCCAGCACTGCCGGCTTTGAGTAAATCGTCAGATCGGCCCCCAGCCCGAGCTGCCACTTCCGGTTCTGTACCAAATCGCGCTCACCGCCGAAGGTATACGCTCCGATGCGATAAGCGGGATGCACGGGTGCTCCCGGAAATAATTCGTCCTTATCCACCAGTTCCAGCCGCGTAAACCCATAGTCGCGCCGCAGAAAATTTAGCGTCGATTCAAAGGTGTATCCATTCAAATTGACTCCGTCAGAGAGCCTGTGCACGCGCCCCCATATGAGCGAAGTCGCCCAATTGCCGTTGGTCATGGGCCGGTCGTACTCGAACGAAGCGGTCTGCCGCCACTGGCTGCCGGGCTCAAGCGCTTCCGGTTTTTCGAGTCGCCCAATGCTGTATTGCGCAGTCCAGTCCCGGGCTGGTGCGATGCTCGCCCGCCCCGAGTAAGAATCGAGCGGCGCCGGCTGAATGCTCCAGCGTTCTTCATTCGGTTCGCGTCCGTTGAATACGGACGCTTCAATCTTGACCCAGTCGATCGTGAATCCGCTGGTGACCACGCCGAAGCTGGTATGAGTCGAATCCTGCAAATGGTGGCTCAACGGCGCCATTGGCAGTTCCTCCGCGGACGTGCGATGCAAATACATGACCGGACCAAGCGCCGGCTCGGCCGAGGGTCCACCGTAAAACTCCCACGAGATTTTTTCAGAAATCGGCAGCGTATAAAGCATGTCGAGTTCCGCGAAGACGTTGTGTGGGTGCTGGTGATCGACCAGCGGTTCGCCATGGTAGGTTTCGCCGGTCTGGAAAAGCTCGGGGAAGCCGGGATGCGGCGAGGTCAGCGCTTCCGCGGAAAACATCTGCCGGAATAAGATCGTGCCTCGGCCCAGCCGGTGCTGCTCCATCGACATCGCCCAGTTCACCGACTCGGCTTTGCCCTCGCCGCGCGGCCCGCCTTGCTGGTTGTAGTCGATAAAGATCACGCCATGCGCCATGAAATCCCAGCCGCCGCGCATCAGCATCCACTCATGCTCGGGAGCGGAGGCCGGCTCCCACGCCGTTCCCGAGCCTAAGCGTAGAGCCGGCACTTGCAGCGGCGGCTTCTGGTCCATTGGCATCCCCTGCATGGAATCACTTTGCGCGGAAGCCGCGCAGGCAAATCCCGCAGTCGCCAGCGCACACATCGCCAGCCTGCCAAAGATATCGGATAGCACCGAAAACCTCCCCCTGGGGAAGAAAAAAAGTAGCAGCGAACGTGCGAGTCGCGCACGCTCTCAAAAGGCGAGTGGGAGGGAATCAGATTCTCAGGGGCAGAATGCCTGGCGGACTGGAAGAAGACAGGACCCCAGCGAACAAATCGGAATCGTGACGCGCCCTGGCGATCGGAAGATTGCTTGCCATATGCTGAATGAGAAAACGCGAGGGTGGCGAAAAGATTCCAGTCGGCACGGCGGGAAGACGCCCACTCGTGCAGCACTTGTAGCTCACCGGTTCAGGGCTGCCTTTATGCCGCGCCGAGTGATGACAAAGAGAAATGTTGGAACGCGCTGCTGGAAGGAAGCAAGTTGCCCCGGCGTTCGCCGCAAGGAACGCGCAAAGCAGCAGAATCGCCACGGTATGGGATGCGGCTCTCATCGCTAGGTTCCCGTAATCTTCACCCGTAACTCTTCCGGCAGGCGCTCGCGAATTTCGGGCGGCAGCCGGTCATGCACAAGGCGCGCGCCTTGCTTCGCGGCATCAAGTACGGTGACAGGAGCGGGGGTGGCCACCGCCACCACCAGCCAAATCAGTGCTGACAAAGCGAAGCCGGCCAGCGCCGCGATCTCCAGCCAGAAGGCATGCCGCGGACCAAAATGCCGGATCACGCCAAAGGCCAGCAGGAAAACTCCGCCGGAGACCGATGCCAGCGCAATCAGGCCTACATCAATGAAACGGTGAATTTGCTGCCGGCCGCGGCAACGTTCGCAGGCTGCAAGATGGTTTTCATAGTCGCCGCGCATCTCCGGTGCCAGGCTGGAAATGTCGTATCGCCAGCCCGCAAGAATCTTCCCAACGATCGGATCGATGCACTGCTGACTCATAAAGAAACTGCGAGGGGCACCTACAACCGGATCGATGGCAAAACTTCCGACTGCGTCGCCACCAGCACCCGGTTCTGGAACAACCCGCCCCGTTCCGCCAGGGCTACCTCCGCCTCTCTCCTTGCTATCTCTGGGTGATTGTTCTGCTCAGAGAGATGCGCCAGCACCACAAACGCTGCATTATTATCATAATCCCCGGTAAAGAAATCCGCGAGTTTCTTGTTCGAAAGGTGCCCCACGTTGCTGGCTACGCGCTGCTTCACCGACCAGGGATATGGGCCGCCGCGCAACATTTCCACGTCGTGGTTGGATTCCATAATCAAAATATCGGAGCCGCGCAGGTGATCGCGCACATTTACCGGCAGGTAGCCTAGATCGGTCGCCAGGCTGATTTTCGTCCCCTCCACGCGAAAGGTGAAGCCAACGGGATCGATCGCATCGTGCGGAATCGTGAACGGTTTAACCTCAATATCGCCGATCTGGAAGCGATGCCCGGATTCGAAGCGCTCCAGCCTTTCGATCTGCGGGCGCGCGCCGTTCACTACTCGCAGGGCTCGCCTCCACGCCGCATGCGTCGCCCCGGTCATGAACACCGGGATGCGCAGCTTTTTCGCCAGCGTGGCCAACCCATAAATGTGATCGGAGTGCTCGTGCGTAATCAAAATTGCCGAGAGCGCATGCGGATCCTCACCGATCGACTTGAGCCGCTTGAAAGTCTCACGGCAGGAAATCCCCGCATCGAGCAGGATCCTGGTTCGCGCGCTGGCCACCAGCGCACAATTCCCCCGGCTGCCGCTCGCCAGCATTGAGACCGTCACACACATGCACGCGAGCATACGTGAGCAGCCTGTGGATTAGGAAGTATCTTTCTGGCTATCCAATACCATAGGAACCGCCGTTCCGGAATTCCAGCGTCCGGCTTCCGCGATTGGGATGATCTTTACTGAAACCGAAGGCGGAAGCCGATAGCCGATTCTCACTTCCCCTGCCGCAGATTGTCGATGGCGCGCCGCACTACGGCCCCTCCGTAAGCACCCGCGATTCCCGGCAAAGCGGTCAGAAACGATCCATACACCTGTCCCCGAGTCGGCCTCACGGACGTCACCAGAAACGCGGTAAGTTCGGTCAGTGGAATCAACGCAACCATCGCCACCACCCATCTCCACGGCCAGCGGGGACGCAGCATGCCGAGCAGCATGCAGGCTAGAAGAACCAGCAGTGCGGTAAAGAGCAAATCGTTCACCGCAACATCGGCGAATCCGGTTGCAATCCCTGAAAGAGCAGCCAGCAGATAATAGATCGCGTCTTTCGTGCCGTGAGCAGCTTCTTGACTCAAGGGTAATCTCAAAGGAGAAACATCTTCCGCCACCCGCAATCAAAGGCTCAATACTTATAAAATCCCCGCCCGCTTTTCCGCCCCAGCCATCCCGCATCCACCATCTTCAGCAGCAGCGGACACGGCCGGTATTTGGGATCTCCCAGCCCTTCATGCATCACCCGCATGATGTCCCGGCAAACATCGAGCCCGATGAAATCAGCCAGCGTCAGCGGCCCCATGGGATGCGCCATGCCCAGCTTGAACACTTCGTCAATCGCCTCCGGAGTGGCAACGCCTTCCATCACTGCATAGACAGCTTCGTTGATCAGCGGCATCAGCACGCGGTTCGAAACAAATCCCGGCGCATCGTTGACTTCGACCGGAGTTTTTTCTAGCTTCACCGAAAGATCGTGAACCGTGGTGAAGGTTTCCGGCGAAGTTGCCAGGCCGCGAATTACCTCAACCAGTTTCATCACCGGCACGGGATTGAAAAAGTGCATGCCGATGACTTTCTCGGGGCGCCTGGTCAGCGCCGCGATTTTCGTAATGGAGATGGAGGAAGTGTTCGAGGCCAGAATCACTTCGGGCTTCGTCAACCGGTCGAGATCGCGGAAGATCTCCGCTTTGATCTCAAACTTCTCGGTCGCCGCTTCCACCACAAAATCGCAATCGCCCACCCGGCCGCGATCCGTGACGGGTGTGATTTTCTCGAGTGCGGAGGCCTTATCGGCAGTCGTGATCTTGTTTTTCGCGACTTCCCGGTCGAGATTCTTGCCGATGGTTTCAATGCCGCGATCGAGAAAGCGCTGCTCTACATCGCACAAAATAACCGAATACCCGCTGCGCGCGAATACATGGGCGATGCCGTTGCCCATCGTCCCCGCGCCGATCACACCCACCCGTTGAATGCTCATAAGCTCTCCGCATGAAAACCTTCGAGTCTACCACTTCAGCCGCATAGAGGGGCTCCCGCTCCACACAGGGCCAGCCGTGTTAGCGTAGCTTGTGAAACAAGGCTGGGCCAAAACTTTCTAGCCGGAGCTGGGTTGATATCCGCGAAGACAAGCGGTCGAATGGTTCTCATTCGACACCCTTGCGGGATCTCTTATACTCAGAGCTTTCTTTTGCAGCGTGATCTTGCCGGGTTTATTTCTACTGTTATCCTGTGGCAGCACTTCCCCACGACTGCAATCTCTGACAGTCTCGCCAGCGTCCGGCAGCGGATCGGTTCAGTACCAGGCCAGCGGCACGCTGACCGGCTCGACCCAATCGATGCCGGTGAGTGTCCTATGGTGGACAACCCAGCCCTGGACTTACCCGCCGGTTCCCAGTTCCTGGCCATCGATCAGCAGCACCGGTTTGGCGCAGTGCATGCCGGGAGCGACCAGCGGAGTGCCCTATAAGATTTGGGCGGTCGCTCCGTTAAAGCCGTACGTGCCCTTGTCGCAAATGAATGCGTCAACCGCACAAATCACTGCGACGGCGGAGCTGATCTGCCCTTAACGACGAACTTAATTGCACCTGCGTTCGAATCGAAGCGCCGACCACGACCATCCAATCGCCTTGGAAGGCTTTCTCTCGCCCGGTGTAGAATTGAGCTTCCGTTGTGATCGAGATTACTTAATTCAGACTTAATTTCTGAGGTGCAACCATGGCAGTTCTGGAAACCCCCATTCGGCCGCGGGCAACCATCCATCAAGGCCCGTTTATCAACGAGCCATTTTTTGACTTCCGCCACGAAGAAAACGCGCGCAAGATGCGCGCCGCCATCGAGCGCGTTCGCGGACAGCTCGGCCGCGAATACGATCTGATCATCGGCGGGCAGCGCGTCAAGACGGCTGACAAGATCAAGTCGCTGAATCCTTCGCGCCCCTCGCAAGTCGTTGGCATTCACCAGAAAGCCGGCAAGGAGCATGTCGAGCCCGCGATGCAGGCCGCGCTGAAGGCGTTCGCATCGTGGAAATATACTTCGGTGGAAGAGCGCGCCGGATTACTGTTCCGCACCGCCGACCTGCTGCGCCAGCGCAAGATGGACTTCATGGCCTGGCTGGTTTTTGAGGTGAGCAAAAACTGGGGCGAAGCGGACGCGGATATTTCCGAGACCATCGACTTTTGTGAATTCTACGCGCGCGAAGCTCTACGGCTGGCGAAGGCCGAAGCGCCGGTGCAGCTTCCCGGCGAACGCGATTCGCTGACCTACCTTCCGCTGGGCGTCGGAGCCGTGATTCCGCCGTGGAATTTTCCCTGCGCCATCATGGCCGGTCTGGTGGTCGCTTCCATCGTCAGCGGCAACACAGTCATTCTCAAGCCTTCCAGCGATTCGCCCACCATTGCGGCGAAATTTGTGGAACTGCTGGAAGAAGCGGGCGTTCCCGAGGGCGTGGTCAACTTCTGCCCCGGATCCGGCGCAAGCTTCGGCGACGCCATCGTCGCGCACCCTAAGACGCGCTACATCGCATTCACCGGCTCGCGCGAGGTTGGCCTGCACATCAACAAAACCGCTGCGACGCAGGCCCCCGGCCAGATCTGGATCAAGCGCACCATCCTGGAAATGGGCGGCAAAGACGCGATCATCGTCGATGCTGATTCCGATATCGATTCCGCCGTCGAAGGCGTCGCCCAGGCGGCCTTCGGCTTCCAGGGACAGAAGTGCTCGGCCTGTTCCCGCGCTATCGTGGATGAGCGAATCTACGACAAATTTCTCGAGCAGCTTAAGGCTCGCGTCGAAAAAATTACCGTCGGCGATCCTGCCGAAAACACCAATATGGGCGCGGTGATCAATGAAGGTTCGATGAAGACGATTCTCGGCTACATTGAGCAAGGGAAGAAAGATGGACGCATTATCACCGGCGGCGAGCGCGCGGCGGAAGCCGGAGATGGTTATTACATTCGTCCGACCGTGATCGCCGATATTCCCGCCGGTTCGAAACTCGAGCAGGAAGAAATCTTCGGTCCTGTGCTCGCAGTCATCAAAGCCCGCGGCTTCGATCAAGCGCTCGAAATCGCCAACGACACCGAGTTCGGCCTCACCGGCGCTGTCTATACCAAGTCACAAGATAAGATCGATCGCGCCATTCGCGACTTCCAGGTCGGCAATCTCTACATTAACCGCAAGTGCACGGGAGCGATGGTCGGAGCGCATCCTTTCGGCGGCTTCAATATGTCGGGAACGGATTCGAAATCCGGCGGCCCGGACTATTTGTATCTGTTTACGCAGGCGAAGTCGGTGGGCGAGAAGATACGCTAGTACGCGCAGGACGCTAAAACGAGTGAGGCACGGTCTCCGCCGTGCCTCATTTTTTAGGCTCGTCAGGCGGATTTCTGGGCAAGCGGAACCGGCGGCGGATTCCTCTCTGCAAACTGCCGCTGATGCCAGTATGGATAAATCGGCGTTACATCGCTGGCTGCATTCAGCGCGGCAACCTGCTCGTCAGTTAAATTCCAGCCGGCTGCACCTAAATTCTGCCGCAACTGTTCTTCATTGCGTGCACCGAAGATGACCGTCGAGATCGACGGCCTCTGCAACAGCCAATTTAGCGCGACCTGCGTGACACTTTTCCCGGTCTCCTTTGCGATCGCATCCAGCGCATCCACTACCTTATATAGGTATTCGTCCGGCATCTGCGGGCCCAAATCTGCTGTCTTGTGCAGCCGACTCTGGGCGGGCAAGGGCTTTCCGCGGCGAATTTTGCCGGTCAAGCGGCCCCACCCCAGCGGGCTCCACACCAGGGCGCCGACTCCCTGATCCAGCGCCAGCGGCATCAGTTCCCATTCGTACTCGCGGCCAATGAGCGAGTAATAAACCTGATGTCCAACATATCGTGCCCAGCCATATTTATCGGCGGCGGCGAGCGACTTCATCAAATGCCATCCGGAAAAATTCGAGCAAGCAATGTAACGGACTTTACCGCTTACCACCAACTGATTGAGCGTGCTCAAAACTTCTTCCACCGGAGTCAACGCGTCGAATCCGTGCAGGTGATAAATGTCGATGTAGTCCGTGCCCAGGCGGCGCAAGCTGCCTTCGATGGCGCGAATCAGATGATAGCGCGACGATCCAAGATCGTTCGGCCCGGGTGCGCCCACTCCCATTCGGAAGGTCGCCTTGGTCGAGATCAAAACCTCGTTGCGGCGGCCGGCAATAGCTTTGCCGAGGATTGTCTCGGAAACGCCGTCGGAGTAAACGTCGGCCGTGTCGAACAAATTGACGCCCGCCTCCAGGCAAACATCGACCAGGCGCGTAGCCTCCTGAACATCGGTCGAGCCCCACGCGCGAAAAAATTCGTTGCCACCGCCAAATGTTCCTGTGCCAAAACTGAGCACAGGCACTTTCAACCCAGAGCGTCCCAGCGTGCGAAATTCCATGCGAAGTAGATGCGGCTCGCGCCATCGAAGATGCGGGGGCAAAACATTGTGCAAAGAAAAAGGGCGCCCATGCAGGCGCCCACAACAACGTGCGGGAACTATTTTGCGGCTCCGGGAAACTCATAAGCCACGCCCTGCCCGTTCGCGCCTCCCGAGCCTGTCGTGCCGTAAATGTTGGAGCCGATCAGCAACAGTGGAACGCTGGGATATCCGCCATCGTCGCCGTTGGTAAACGAATACACGACAGTCTCCGGCCAGTTGCCGCCGGAGGCTGGGGTCAGCTCGTAAAGCGTGCCGAACCCGTCAGCGCCCCCAACTGCTGTGGTGCCCCAGAGATTGCCGGTATTGTCGAAGGTCACGCCGGCGGCAGCGTCGCCTCCATCATTCGGGCTTCCGGTAAACGTATGCAAGACCGTGTAAGTCCAGCTCCCACTCGATGAAGGTGAGAGTTCATATACCACGCCGCAACCGTTGGGACTTTCACACGAAAAATCTCCTCCGAACCCGACGGCTCCGTAGATGTTCCCCGCCGAATCAAATACCAACGGCCCTTCCTGCGGATAACCTCCATCCGCCCCGTCCTGAAATGCATAGATCACTTTTTCCGTCCACGTATTATTCGCACCGTGAACCAATTGGAAAATCACGCCGCATCCCGCCGGGCACCCGTCGCCGCCGTTTGCGGTTGTGCCGTAAAGATTTCCGTCCGCTCCGAAGGTCAGATCTCCGATCGGCACATTGCCTCCCGCGCCTCCGGCAAAGTTGTAGATCGTTCGGTAAGCCCATCCCGTCGAAGAGGGGCGCATTTCATAGATCGTGCCTTCCGATGATGGTTCTCCGCCTCCGGTCTCACCGTAGAGATTTCCGCTTTTATCGAGCAGGATTCCGGCGGTTGTCCTTTGATTCGCGGCAAAAAGATGAAGCACCGTTTCCGTGTAGCCCGTGCCGGAAGGCGATAGTTCGTAAATGACGCCCCATCCGTGTATGGCGGGATTGCTCCAGTCATTGCCTCCGCCGACAGTCGCGCCGAAAATGTTTCCAGCCGAGTCAATCGCCAGCCTGTTCTGCGGAAATGCTCCGTTGTGAAACCCTCCGGCAAAGTTGTAGAGAACCGTTTCCCGCCACGCGCCCGACGCCGGCGTCAGCTTGAAAACTACACCGTGACCGTAAGTACCGCCGATGTTGGTTGTGCCATATAGGTTTCCCGCCGCGTCTGCGGTCAGAGGTCCGGCCGGCTCGGCGCCTCTACTGGCTCCTCCGAAAACGTAGAGTATTTTTTCGGTGGCGGCCGATGCCGGATTCGCAAGCAGCGTTACACAGCACGCAGCCATGGCGCACGCGCACATCACCACTTTTATTTCTCGATTTTGCATCGCAATCTCCAATTGGAAGAATTAAGAGGTGGTGGTAGGAGAAATCGGAGAGCGGGGGCCAGAAAAACTCCTTCCCACAGACGGAGTATTGGTGTCGAAAGCCTGGAAGGGAGTTGCCCGCTAGCGAAGCCAACAGGCCGATCTCGCACAAGAAAACGAAAGGCCGCTTGGGAAGGCGGCCTCGTCAAGAGACTTTCGATCTCAGGTAGCGAGCGGAAAAATCTACGGCATAACCCCCGCCGGAGCCTGCGGCGGAGCTGCGGTTGTGGCGGCCGCGGCCTCGTTCAGAATCCGGTGATGGATGGTGAACAGCGCCAGCTCGAGCCGGTCCGAAACCCCGATCTTGTCATAAACATTTCGCAGATAATTCTTGATCACCTGCTCAGTTGTGCCGAGCTGTGTGGCAATTTCTTTATTCTTGTATCCCTGCACGATGAGCGCGACGATGCGAAGCTCTTTTGCCGTGAGCCGGTCACGCACGCGCAATCCGACCATATCGTTTTCGGTGAGTTCGCTGGGCACCGCGACGTCCTGCACCCAGGTTTCCCCTCGCGCGACTTTGCGCACACAATCGACCAGCGCCGCGCTGGTCACGTTGCGGTAGACCACGCCGTGCGCGCCATTGCCCATATGCCGCTGCGCGCTCTCGCCCGTATCGGCGAGCACCACCACGCGAGTCTTGGCGCGGTTCGCCGCCAGCACGATCGCCGCAAAATCGTTATGAAAGCCTGCTGCTACCACCAGCACCGCGGCGCGGAATTTATCCAGAGCCATAAACATCTGCTCCGGTGTTTGCGCCTGCGCCACAATGCGCATCTCGTCTTCCACCGCCAGCACCTTGGCGATGCCCGCCCGAAAAATTGCCTGGTTATCGGCCAGAATCAGCTTGAGCATGTTATCCCCGCTCCAAAGTTAGGGTCCCTGACACAGCGTTTTCAACCAAGTTCTAATTACGAGTTTCTGACGAACTCATACGAATCGATCACGCACGCCACGCCTTTGCCATCCGGCGAGTTGCCACTCGGATCGCTGCGCACCACGCGGCCTTTGCACTGAATCACCACATTCTCTTGTCCGCCCGTAACGTCCGGCGGCAGCGTGATCTCGAATTCCACCGGCGAGCCAATCTCCATCGACGCGTCGGCGCGAATGTAAACCCCCGCCGCGCTCAGGTTTCCAGTAGTTCCTTTGGCGTCACCGCTCGCGCCTTCGTTATGAAGCTTGATCGGCAAATGCAGCGGAAATCTTTTTCCGGTCCGTGCTTCGGACACAGTGCCTCCTCTTTCGTGATTCGACCCTTCGGCTTCTGCGAATGGCGCGGATCTCATGAAAATGCGCTCCTGGCTTGCGGATCGACCACAAATCGTGCTCAGGGCAGGTTATATCA
>Ga0210398_10000434_pt1 | contig 48476 bp, 91 predicted proteins | sample IncBWC4OmetaG_FD_161047 | JGI IMG/M metagenome (GOLD analysis project Ga0210398, IMG submission 161047) | Forest soil microbial communities from Barre Woods Harvard Forest LTER site, Petersham, Massachusetts, United States - Inc-BW-C-4-O | ecosystem: Environmental > Terrestrial > Soil >...
TACAGGCTCATCCTTCACAGCCGCTGGTGTTACATGGACTTGGGATGGTTCCAAATGGATTATGTCTGCCATTTCGGGTGGCGGAGGAGGTCCTGGTGGCGCCTCAATAACGGTTGCTGATACTCCTCCAAATAATCCAATTCAAGGAAGCTTATGGTTTAATAGTGCTAATGGTCAATTGTATGTTTGGTACAATGATGGTAGTTCATCTCAATGGGTTACAGTTGTTAACCAAGGGCTAGGTGGATTGTATCTGTCATTATCTGGCGGTAATATGTCTGGTCCAATTATAGGAGTTACTGGTAATACTATAAATGGTAATAGTGGAAATCCTCGTAGCTTGTTTTCAACAAGTTCTGGTGTAACACGTTGGGAACTGCAATTAGCCAATTCTGATGCTGAATTAGGATCTAATTCTGGATCCAATTTTGAATTAATTTCTTATAATGATGCTGGAGCGCAACTTGCGATACCAGTAATTATTAATCGCTCTACTGGTGCAGTTACATTATCTAGCACATTGACATTAGGCGCTAATGCTACAATTCCATTAGGAGTTCCCACTCTTCAACAGATTGCCAATCCAAATAAAATTATAAATGGTGATATGAGAATTGATCAGCGCGGTATTGCGACCGCCGGTGGTAATACCGTTGGATATACTGTTGACCGTATTGGTTACGGTGCGTCTCAACCTGCGAAAATCAGTTTCGCTCGTGGATCAGGAGTAGGTGCCGCAGCAATTGGTTTTCCATATTATATGTCTTGGACATGCCCAGCGACACCATATACTCCTTTAGCAACTGAATTTTTCTATCTTTATCAGATGATTGAAGCTGATATGATAAGTGATTTTTGTAGTGGTAGTGCCAACGCGCAACCTGCAACATTATCATTTTGGGCAGCATCTACAAATGCTGGAACATATAGTGGATCACTTCGCAATACATCTGCTACTACTCCAAATCGTTCATATCCATTTAATTTTGCACTTCCTGGTAGTAACACTTGGACTAAAATAATTATTCCAATTCCACCAGATACTACCGGAACATGGATATTAAGTGGTAGTGGTGGAGGATTATCTGTATCTTTTGATCTTGGTTGTGGTACAAATTGGCGTAATGCCGCTACACCTGGTGCATGGCAAAATGGCAATTTTCTTGGTGCAAATGGTGCGTACAGCATTGTTTCCAATGCTAATACATCATTCTATATTACTGGTCTTAAACTAGAAATTGGCTCTGTCGCTACACCATTTAATCGTAAATCTCTTTCTGAAAGTTTGATTGATTGCCAGCGATACTATCAACAACCCGCTTTTGTGTTTTTAACAGCTGGTTATAATGTTGCAGGTGGTATAATTTATACCTCATATACATTGCCCACAACAATGCGGGCAGCACCAACAATAACACCTTCCAATCAAATTTATACCAACGGGTCCACTCTAGGTATCCCTCAAACGGATCTATATGGGTTCAGATCCAATATGGTAGTTACTGCGAGTGGTGCTGGTACAACCTGCAATTTTAATGCAACCATAAGCGCGGAGTATTAATTAATGGCATTAGATTTTCCAAGCTCCCCTAATCCTGGCGCGACTTATACTGCGTCTGGTGTAACTTGGATTTGGGATGGTTCTAAATGGGAGCCTAGTGCAATAGCAAGTGGTCCATTTGTTCCATTGAGTGGCGCGGCTATGGCAGGCCCACTTCTTCTATTTGAAGATCCTCAAGTTCCTTTGGAGGCTGTGACTAAAGAATATGCAGATGCTATTGGAAATTATGCAGTTGGTAATAGCTATGCTAGTGGATACGTTAATAAATTTCGCAATCCTGGATTTGATATTTGGCAACGTGGTAATAATTTAACTGGCACTACCGCAGGTACTTGGTGTGCTGATGGATGGATTGTCGTTACTGCGGCTGCTACATGTGCGGTTTCTCATACTGGTCTACTTGCTTCTGGTGTGTCGAAAAATTCTATGAGTATTCAAGGTGCTGCTGGCGTTACTGGCGTCACAGTTATGCAGCGAATTGAAAGTATTGATGCTGCTATATTAGCTGGGCAAACTTGCACATTTCAAATGTTGATTTTTAACAATTCAACCTCACCGATGGTTCCAGTTTTATCTGTTAGTCATCCGACAACTGCTGATAATTTCCAAAGTGCAGCAATTCCTGACTTACCATCTACGTCTTTACAATCAATTCCGGCCGGTGCTAATGGAATAGTTTCTTATACTTGGAATCAACCGCAAGCTTCACAAAATTTGGGAATGGTAGTTTTTATATCATTCCCTGGTACAAATTTGAATACTACTGCCCAGGCTATTGCTATATCTATGGCTGATATTAGAGTGACTCCAGGTCTTCCTGTTGGACTTAACAATAATCCGCCACCAGTTGAACATAGATCTTATCAAGCTGAGTGGGCTTATTGCCAAAGATATTTTCAAGTAGGGCAACTTATTAGTGGAGCTGTTGTTTCAGCAGCTTCCCAAACTGTTTATATGTCCTCCTTGCTTCCAACACCAATGCGAGCAACTCCAACAATTGCTCCAACTAGCGTAAATATGAATAATCTTACTGGTTTAGCTGGTGGAGCTTATGGAGGTTATACGGTATATCTTCAAGGCACTAGCATAGCAGCTGGAGCCTTTGTTTTTGTAGCATCATTCACAGCAAACGCGGAGCTTTGACATGGCATATCAAGAAGTGTATGATCATATAAAAGGTCAAGTTCACGACGGTATGATCAAACGCGAATATGACGGTGCTTTCATTCCATTTGATGAAGGCAATATTGACTATCTGGAATATATGGAATGGCTAAAACAAGGTAACAGTCCTCACGCGCACGATGCGCAACCAGCAGTGCAGGCTGAACAACCGCTTCAGAAATCTGCTCCAAAATTTTGAGATTAAGAAATGATTAATTTCCCTGATAGTCCGGCAGTCAATCAAACCTTCACGGCTGCCGGAGTAACATGGGTTTGGGATGGCATCAAATGGAACATGAGTTCCATTGCTGGCAGTCCATTCATTTCTATTAGTCCAGCGCCTCCAGCCAATCCTACCGTAGGAGCACTATGGTGGGATAGCATTGGTGGGCAATTATATATTTGGTTTAATGACGGTAACTCTACACAATGGGTATCTGCGACAAATCAAGGATTTGGTGGAACATATTTACCTCTTGTTGGAGGTAATCTATCAGGACCGCTTATGCTTGCTGCCGATCCAGTTAATAACCTGGGCGCGGCTACAAAACAATATGTTGATAATAGTGCATTAAATGACAATCGCATTATTAATGGAGATATGTTTATTTGTCAACGAGGTACAATTTTTACTCCAGCAGGATCTGGTAATATTTATACGCTTGATAGATGGGCACTTTATTATAGCCAAGCCAGTAAATTGACTATAAATCGCGCTGTTGCTGGAGCACAAGCTATTCAAAATGGTATTGGTTATTATTTAAATGCTCAAGCCGCAGGCGCTTATACACCTGTTGCTACTGATAGTTTTTCTATTTCACAAGCAATTGAGGCAGATTTAATTGCTGATTTTGCTTGGGGTCAACCTACTGCTCAACCAGTTACTTTATCATTTTGGGCAACTTCTAATGCCGCTGCTGGACCATATGGTGGATCTATTCAAAGTTATGGGCAAGGAGCCGGTACACGATCATATCCATTTGCATTTAATCTTCCAGCAGTTGGAAATTGGTATAAATTTACTATTACTATTCCTGGAGATATTGCTGGGACTTGGGCTACGCAAGGAATTAGTGGTGGACTTTGGTTAAATTTCGATCTTGGTTGTGGCGCCAATTTACGCGCGCCAGCAGGTGCATGGGTCACAGGTATTTATAATGGTGCAACCGGAACAGTCCAAGTTGTCAATAATGGTAATTTATTTATATCTAATGTCAAACTAGAAGTTGGTAGAATTGCTACTGATTTTAATCGTCAAACAGCAGCAAAAAAATGGGCTGATTGTTTAAGATATTTTTGCTCTTTTTCTGGAGGTATTGCTACTATCACAGCAAACGGTTCTTATTTTGGAACTATTGCAAATCTTTTCTTTTCTTCATATATGCGTGCACCACCAACAATTGTAGTTAATACTACTCCTGGTGGCGGTTTTGTTGGAGGATTACAATCATCTGGAATTACTAATTCAAATGCTATGTTGACTGCTAATACAGCACAAACATCAGCTACTGCGTATTGCTCGTTTAATGGAACAGCAACTTCGGAGTTATAATCATGCATAGCCCAATAGGAATAATCTTAATAGTCATTCTAGTCATTATCTTATTGGGAGGAGTCTCTGGCGGTGTTGGACCCTATCAATGGGGGCGCGGCTATGGCTATGGAACTGGTGGCATTGGCCTTGTAGGCATACTTATCATTGTTCTTCTCGTTGTACTCTTATCTGGTATGTTTCCATTCTAGGAGGTAGCTATGCCGTATGATCGCAAGCACTTTTTTGACACTGTCAGAAAAGATCTCTTTCGCGGTACTCTTACCCAGGCACAAGTAGATGGTATGAACTATCTGCTTGCTATTTGGGAGCGCCACTTTGAGGAGCCAAATCCTCGCGATGGCACTAAATGGCTTGCGTATGCGCTTGCCACGTTCTTCCACGAGACTGCTGAACGTATGGAACCCATCGAAGAATATGGGAAAGGTTCAGGTAAATCTTACGGCAAGCCTGCTGGGCCGCATGGTCAATGTTACTATGGGCGCGGCTATGTGCAGTTGACTTGGGAAACAAACTACAAAAATGGACAGCAATTCCTTCTGGATAGATACAATGTCAAGTGTAATATCTATCCAAATGCTTCTGAAGCATTGATGCATGAAGTATCAGCACTCGTGTCTTACGATGGCATGATATATGGCTGGTTTACTGGCGTAGGTTTGCCTAAATATTTTAATTCAACCGTTGAAGATCCACGCAATGCACGCCGCATTGTTAATGGCACGGATAAGATGGATCTTATTGCAGGTTACTATTGGAAGTTCAAACCTGCTCTCAAACAAATTCCTGCCCCAGAAGTAATGTACGAAGATGAATTGCCAGATCTTCCTGAGGCGCCACCAATGCCTGATCCATCTACAGTGGAGCAGCCCGATGTTTGATACTATACTCGCAGAGCTTCAAAAGATCTGCTTGAGTGCAGCTGGCGCCGCCATAACGGCGCTGGTTGTTTATCTGTTCGCTTGGCTGCGGACCTATCTTGGAATCAAGGAGAGTGATTCCAACGAAGCAGAAATCAGAAATGCCGCGCTAACTGAAGCAGGCAAGCTCGTCACAACTGGCAAGATTGATAATCCAGAAGCATTGACAGAAGCCGTTACTAAGATCATATCTGATCTTAATGGTCCTGTTAAGGCTGAAGGTTACAATTCTATTGACGTCAAAGACATGATTTTGGGCGCGGCTGCAATGGTATTTCCTCCAGCAGGGTTAATCAAAAACTTTATTAAATGAGTGAAAGTGGAATCACTGGAGTTGCAAATAACACAATTGGAGCGCTGAAAGGTTCTCCAATTCTTCTTGTTATGGTTGTTTTAAATGCTGTTTTCATAGCGGCTGGTAGCTATTATTTATCCAAACAACAAGATGATACATCGCAGGTTATGATTAAAATATTTGATAGATGTCTGCCTGACGTACATCAAAATGCTTTTACTATACCATACAGAAAAGGTCAAAGTCCTACAGTAGATATTTTCAATCATGACAGGCAATAATTTAATCAGTTTTACTGCGCTTTGTGGCGCAATATTTATCCTCACTATCTTTGCCATAATGGATTTCTATGCCGTATCACAATGTTTCTCTCTAGCCCATAGTGGAATCGCTGCGTCTGATCTTTGTGCACCAGAACACATCTTCAGAACTGCTCTTGAAATAGGCGGTATGGCAATAGGGCTATACGGCGTTTATGGTGTATCAAAGGTCTTAGGAAAATGAATAGCCCGACGGATCGTTTTCCGCCAATTCCTAGAATTTTGGATTATCCAGGACTTATGACAGCTCTGTTTGGCTGTATATTCACTGGTATATTATTATTGGTTGCTACTAAATTTGATCCTACTGGTGGACCTTTAACTATATCATTGTTAGTAGTATTAGCATTTATAGGAACGGTGGCATTTTGTTTATTTTTTACTATTCCTAATGATGAAATTACATCTGCCGTTGTAGGTGGTTTAGTCGCATCATTTGGAGCTGTAATTGCTTATTGGCTTGGGAGACCCCATCCACCGAGGTAAGAAGGGGGCCAATAGCCCCCTTCTCTTTTGTAGTTTAGATCGCTACGCTGAGACGATCCTTGCGCTTGGTGCGAACGCCCAAGAATGCCATGAGACCAAATCCGAGGCCAAGCATAGCCCAGGTGGAAGGCTCTGGCGTCGCCAAAGCAGTGACAGTCCCGTCGATTGCCAAGTGAATTGGCGAAGCGCCGCTCGTTCCGGTCACATCGACAAAGTAGTTACCAGCGGTGAGGATTTGCGGCCCCACCGTTGCTTCCTGTCCGCCAGGAGTGTTGGTGAACGGTGAGCTGTCGATCAACGCACCGGCAGGGATGAACAACGGTCCAACCCCAGTCGTGGTGTGGAAGTTCAAATTGAGAACACCGCCGAGAACAGCCAGTGAGCCAACGCCGCTGTCGCTGACGGATGCAGTGACGCTCTCCGTAGTCGGCAACGAGAACTCAAAGAACTGAGCGAACGATACGCCCACACCCGGAGTTGCCTCAGCTGGGAGCGCCTTGCTCTCATTGATGACACTTCCGACATTCTCAACCACGACGGTGGCCGCATTGGCCTGTGGCGCACCAAAGAGAGCAGCGGCTGCCACTCCCATAAGTAGATACTTAATCATTCAGTTCTCCTTAGTTTCCAGATCTGGACGCATGTACGCTACGCATAGCTGGAGAGCACATACACACTCTCAACTATTCAGTTATTCAGGGAACATTACGGAAATTTAATCTTAGCACCGCAATGCAACAAAAGCAAGACAGTTTAGGTACAAATTTCTTATGTGAAAATCAGAAATCTTGTTTGATAAAAACTAGATAAAATCCATAAAAAATGATGGCAGCGCCAGGTAAAAACAGAACTGCCCATGCTAAAATACTCAACGTTATCTTGAACATAATCCATGACAAGAATAATATGAATAGCCCGAGAAACAAATGACGGACACCTCTCGACATGACTTATCCAAACCGTGTTGTTGAAGCCAATTCTCGACACGAACTATCTCATAGTGACGAATTAATTCATAAATTAAGAGCTGAACGAATAAAGAGATGTTGGTCTCAACAAACCTTAGCTGTATTAATTGGAGTACATACTAATGAGATACATCGTTGGGAAAATAAACATACTCTACCACGCGCAGATACTTTGATAGCTTGGTTAGAAGTTTTGGATTTTAGAATAGTTCCACCTGACATTGGTGATTATCAGATTTAAGATCATTTGTATTTTCCCATCTTCCTGTAATGATATACTTTACATTTGTCAGAACAATAATAATGATCTTCTCTATGTTTGATGAATTCTGATTTACAGAATAGACATTTATTTGATCCGAACTTTTTAAAGAATTTGAAATTCAATTTTGAAATATCTATCGGCTTTTCACCTCGTTTTAGCTGCGCCACTTCTCCTCTAGTAACTTTAGTCATTGAAAGTTACTCTCCCGTTTTTGCTGTACCGGTTCTAGCTATATCTCCCCTGGGAACCGGTACAGGCCGCCTATCAGGCTCCTAATTCTCTAACGATTACAAGGACTTAGTATTACTTTTCAATTGTGTGAAAGGGCCGGATCGGCTCGCGCGGACCTGCTTACTCGGAACCTCTTGGTTTACGCCAAAAGTATGCGGGTTTGGAGGTTGACTTGAAGATCTCCCAATCCTCTTCGTTTTCGTCAGATTTAGCAATGAGACAATTGGCTGTGTGGAGAATTGATTGACGCGCATTTCGTGGAGCCTCTCCTGCATCGTAAACCATGCTAACCAATTCTAGCGTATTGATGTGACTTCCGTCCATAGGAATGGCATCTAAAATCCTCTGCTCTAGCGGAGAATATCTGACCTTATCTTTCATCATATCGCTGTACTCACAAAGAGAAAGGGCGCTCCTGAGAGCGCCCTATTTATTTACTCAGCAGCGGCTTGCTGCTCGTCCGTGGGCTCGTCTTCAGCCCCACCCTGGTACTCGATCTTGACCGGAACGAAGTTGAAGATCGTATCCTCGCCCTTGGCCTTAATCGTAAACCTCCAAGGCTGCTCGTGCTTGGAGAAGAGATAGTTGTCGAAGTTGGCGGCTGACACGACCTTCTTGATCGTGATGTCGCTCTCGTCGGGATCTGCGTTGAGCTTCTCGACGATGGCAGATGCAGCAACAGGTCCATTGCCGTCGATAATGAACGCTGCAACCTTGGCGCGACGGGAAACTGCCGTCGTTCCAATTTCGTTGAGAACTTCCGCAGCATGTTCGCTGCAACCCAAAGTCTCAACGATTTTATCGACCTTGTTGACCTCTGCCTTCTTCTTCTTGGGCTCGCCCGTCTCGTCAGTTGCCGCCTTGCGACCGCGAGTGGGAAGAACATAAGTGCCAGCTTCGATCTGTTCGAGTTTGGCCCTTGCGTCGTCCGCGATCTTCTGGATTTTCTCCTCGTCCGTGAGCTTCGGAGACTTGGGCTTCTTCTCCTTCACGGTCTCCTGGAGGCGCGTCTCGTCGGCAGTCTTGAGGATTTCCACCGCTGAAGGTGGCGCACCATCCTTCTTAACTGGCTTGCCGCTCTCGCCGCCAGCAAACTCCCAAACTCGCACAAGTGACTGCTCGTGGCTTTCGTCGTTGATTTCGATCTCGCCAATAACGGCGTTGCCTACAGCCTTGGAAAGAGACTTGGCGTCCATCTTGGCGCCCTTCTCAGTATAGTGTTCATGCGCCACAGTCTTGTCGCCTACCGTGTAACGCACTTGGTAAAGTTTTGACATACGTGCTCTCCTTGACGGTGCTGGATGTAGCACCTGGTACAAGATAGCACATTTCCGCTCGCGACGCAAGCGAAAAAAGAAAAAATTTTGCTTTTTATTTAACTGATCAAGCACGTATTTCTCAATCTTCGATAAGCTGCCTTATATCATCCAAAGCGAATTGCGCTAAATCTTTCTTGGCTTTTAGATTATCTGCTATGCCTTTGTCAACAGTTTTATCAGCAACTATATCCCAGATTGTTAGCGCACCACGCATACCCATTCTATGGACACGATCTTCTGATTGAAGTCTATGAATTAGATTATATGAATTATTATAGTATATCATAGATGTGCAACCTGATTCTTGCAGATTGCCACCAATTCCTTTAGCTTGATTCGATAATAATATTTTCTTCTTACCAGCTTTAAATAAATGGTTTTCTTCCATCAAACATATATCGTTACCAAAATCTTTCTTAAATGTATGTGAGATACATTTGATATCTGGGATGAAGCGTGCCCAGATGATAACCTGCCCTTCGATTTGCTTTACCATGTCTAAAGCAATGATGGCACGTTCGTAAGAGAAGATTTCATATACTCTCTTACTCGCAGTCTCATTCTCATCATCGTCAGGCAAGAAGCCAGAACAGATCTGCTGGAGGCGCACCATTGCGGCCAGCGCATTCTTTGGCGCAACTAAATTGCCTGACTTCAGTTGTGTCATAAATGCATGTTTGATATTTTCGTAATGCCAACGTGTCTCATTACCTAGCATATAAGTGCGTTTGGAGTAAATCTTATCAGGAAGATCGAGACATTCTTTTTTGGTTTTTCTAAAGCAATGTGGCGCAATGATACTATAGAACTCTTCAACATTCTTGCTGCCAACAACCTCTTGACCTGTATATCCTCCAAGCTCGCAGAAATGTGACTTAAATGGAGTAACATAATTATATCCAATAATCTTAGGATCAAGAAACATAAATTGACACCAAATATTAAGTAGGCTAGTGGCAATAGGAGTGCCTGTCAATATCCTGCGATACTCTACCAATCTTCCAAAATCTATTGTCTCTTGAGTTCTTCCTGAAGTGTAATTTCCTATTTGATGAGACTCATCTATAATCATCATTATCTTAGCTTTGCGCTTTATGTTTTCATATACTCTTACGCCTTTCTTGGTATATCTTATGTCAAATTGAGCACCAAACAAACGAAAGAATTGCTGAATAGCAAACCAGCCATCCTTTGTATTGACTGAATCTATGTTCAAAGAAAATATATTGAGCGAACCTTGTTGCCTTAAATCAATAGATTCATATGAACCGCCGCTATGCCATAATGTCATATTTAAAGGAACAGATGGATCTATATGTTTTGGAATTTCCTCTGCTATCCATTGCTTGTGTACGCCCTTTGGCGATAGAACAAGAACAGCATCAATTTTCTGTTCCATGTATAGGATACAGAAGTTGGCAATAGCCATAGCTGTTTTGCCTAATCCCATTTCTAGGAACCAAGCAAACGCTTTTCGATATGTGCTTAGATTGAGTCCTTCTATTTGATGATCTTTAAGATCATATTTGGGATGGTAATTAAATTTGATAGGTTTAATGTCGTCCATCATTTCTTTAATAGATTGAATCTCATCTAGCTGTGTTATCTCAGCCGCAGTATCTTCCCATTCAATTTCAAATCCGCTTTCTTTGAGAACCTTAACATTCCATGCAGACATATCGTATCTAATGGATTTAGATGAATAGCGTATTTTTGGTCCAGATAGGCGTGAGAGTATCTTGAGGAACTCAAGAGGAAATGGCCCGTGGATCATTAGGTAGTTTGATTCTGTAATTACACGTATCATGCAAACAGGTCTCTATACTTCAGTTTTGGTTGCGCCTTAATTTCAAGATCAGACATTTTACCCAAATATCTTATATTTGAAATTAAGATCATTCTAAAGCCTCTTGGGATGCGCCCTCGAATGGCATACAAAGAGTCACCTGCACCAGCAATCTCTTCAATCTTCTTACCGGAAGTTGAATAATCATATCTATCAATCTTGCACAGTATCTCATCTGTATCGTCATGTACGAACAGATTGAGACTCCAAGATGGACCTTCTATTCTTCTACCATCTCTCTTTGCTAACGAATGAAGATCATTCTCATCCCTAGGCTGTATCTTTTTGACAAGCCCAAGTATTGTATATTGATCATTCAACCCTGCATAGAGATCACATATAGGAGTAGGTTCTGATATAATATTGATCTTGCTTAAATCTGGATGTATCTTATTGATTGCATCCCTAATCGGAGTGAGTGAATCTATCTTAGTTGACGCAGTTTCTAGCTTAGCCATTATGGCAGGCGTTAATGGTGCGCCACCAGGTTTGCGTGATTCCAATATTTTCCGCACCGTAACTGGACCGACACCTTTGATATTCGTAAGAGGACCAACTAGGATCTTTTTGTCATTCTCTACTTTAATATTCCATCTATCAGTAGATGCCTCAATATCTAATGGCTTATATTTGATACCTTCCATGTCTAGCTCTCGAAGCAATCTGAGTTGCTTCATAGGCTCGTACTCATTGTCTAAAGTGGCTGCTGCGAACTCGACAGGATGATACGCCTTAAGCCAGCAACACCAATATGTTATCAACGAATACGAAAGTGCGTGTGATAGATTAAACGACCAAGCACCCATCTGGATTAGTTCTGCCCAAATAGTATCTGCCGTCTTTTGATCTAATCCATTCTCAAGCGCACCCTTCATAAATGGTTCACCTAAAGTCTTCATTTCTTCTACGCCCAAAGATTTGGACATAGCCTTTCTGATCTTAGTAACACCGCGAAAATCCATCTTACCAACATCGCGACAGATACTCATAACCTGCTCTTGATAAACTACTTCGCCATATGTAACCTCTAAAAATGGAATTAACATAGGATGATGATATGTAGCTGGCTCTGTGCCCATTCTCTTACGTGTCCAACGGACTGCCCCACCAGCAGCAACTGGACCTGGGCGTGACAAAGAAGTGATAGCTACCAAATCTCCTAATCTATCCGTATGAATAGATTGAAACAAAATCTGCAAGCTCTTTCCATTTGCCTGAAAGATACCTGAGAACTGCTTCTTGTTCAATACATCGAACGCCTTTTGATCATCTAATGGGAGCGCCTCAAGAAAACCGTTCTTGGGTTCCTCACCTATTAGTTCTAAAGCTCGTTCAAAAACGGATAATTGAGATAGGCCCAAAATATCAATTTTAAGAATGTTGAGAACTTCTGCATCATATTTATCTGCCATGATTCCGCCAGTCCGACCATCAATAGCAACATAGTCCAATACTTCACCACTAGTAATGGCGATACCGGCTGCATGCTGGCCAGCATTAGTTGCATGATCTTCAGCTTCAAAAACTGCTGAAATCTCTGGATATTCCGTGAGTAGTTTCCTTCCGATTTCTGTGTCAGAGAATGTCTCCTCAAATGATTGTAGCGCCCGAGAATCTTTTGATGATCGCTCAATAAGTGTGTCAGCTACCTTGTCGCACAGCCATTTTGGGATACCCAAAGACTGTCCTGCCGTATTTAAAATTGATCTTTGCTTATAACTCATTACTGAGCCTAGACGCGCCACATGCTCTATTCCATATTTATCCTTAAGATAATCAAATACAATGTGACGCTTGACATCGCTGAAATCGAGATCAATATCAGGTAAATCAGCACGCGTGATATCGATGAATCTCTCAAAAAGGAGTCCAAATTTAATAGGGTTAACATTTGTAATACCAGTAAGATAGCAGAGCAAAGAACCAGATGACGATCCACGACCAGGCCCTACGATCATGTGTTCTTTGGCATAAGTAACCAAGTCTGCCACGATAAAGAAATAGTCTTGGAATTTTTTTTCTTCAATTAATTGAATTTCTCTATTCAATCGTTCTGCATAGACTGGATCGTTTAGATCTATTCCCAACTTTGCTGCGCCATCTTCGCACATCTGTCTTAATGAATAGTTATGAGTAGATCGGAATATATCAGCTTTGAGTAATTTTGCATTGCATACGTCCAATGCAAAATCTCTATTGATAATAGCCATTTGGGCGTCTTCGTCAGTTACGACATATGGGAGCGCCTCACGCCATTCATCATCTGTTAGAATGTATTGAGGAAACAAAGATGTTTCAGAATTCTTGCCTATTAACGTATGATATGGCAGCTTGTCGTCTGGGTATGTAAAAACATTATCTGAAGATGCAATAAATCTATAGCCCCATTTCTTTGCCTCTCTGAATAATCCAATTGGAGTAGATGGAGACAATGCTATATATAGATTATTTGGATGATTACAAAAAGCCAATTGTTCTAGCAATACTTTATTGTCAACAATTATTATGATATCTTCTACCGGAGTAGAAGTAGCTTCTTCATAAGACAGGACTGGATAATATCCTGTCTTGGATGTAGCCTTGAGAACTAATTCATTAATGGTGCGGAGCTTGCTCGTGGCGAAAAAGGTCCAGTAAGACACTGGCGGTTTCTTCTGGCCTAGAATTGGTGTCACTCCAAGCTCTACACCAAACACTGGTTTAACTTTAACTTCGTCGCACAGTTTTTCCCAATCAGTAAACCCGAATGTGCTCAAACGATCAGATATGGGCGCTGCTAGCCAGTCGCATTGAAGCACCCGGTTATGAACGTCTTCAATCTTTCCGTATGCGTGACGAAAGCTATATTCTGACTTGATTCTCATTTGTCAAGCCCTGCTCCTTTGCGTTCACAAATCTTTAACATCAAAAACATTAAGGCATGTGTTGGATCTGGTATTAAATTGTCTCTATTGAACATACCAAACGCAACACGACATGCAACTGAGAGGCGCTCATTATTGCCGCCTCGATGGCTATTATAATTTCTCATTACGTGCTCTAGCATTTCATATGCCTCTTCCCATGTCTCTGGGATTTCAGCTTCCTGCTTATTGTATCTGGACACGTAATACTTCACCTTCTTCATAACAAGCCGCGCTTATATAATTCCACAGTGCATCTCACGGTTGCTGCAACGTCTGCATCTGCGGTATGTGAATCTTCAAACGCAACTCCAAACAATTCTGTATGAAGGTTCTTAAGACTCAAACGATAACCTTTGAGGTGTATAGTGCTGGCAACAAGATCAAGTTTTCTTGGCCATTTAATTCTTCTATTGTCTCTCTGGCATTCTAATTCTATCATGCTCATATCGAAGCCGAGGTTTTGGCCAATTATTAATTCTGATGTTTCTAAGAAAACAATTATATCATCCAAATGATCTTTAATTGGTGGCGCACCAGATACAGAGTCATTAGTGAATCCAGTTATTTTCGTAATTTCTTCTGGGATAGGCTTCTTTGGTTTGAAGACTTTATAATATGATACTTGTAATTCACCACTAGGCACAATTAATGATTGCATAGCCAGCGATATAATTTCTGGCTGCGTATCCAATTTACGAGCGGGGTTGATGATTAACCCAGTCGTTTCTGTATCGAAAACTGTAGCTATCATTTAAAACCTATTGATCTTAGATAGGTTATAAATGAATTGATAGTTCCTCTGACAAGCCATAATTGATTATCAGATAGTTCTGGCCATTCGTATTCTCTTAATAGTTTTTGATTATCAATATCTCTCCCAGAGTCTCTATCTTTTGCTGTTACCCATTCACGGCTTTTTTCTGGATATTTACAACCTACATATTTCCATTCATCTTGATGCCAATATATCCATCTTGCCCAATTTAATATACTCAATTCTTTTATGTCTTTGGGAATTGTTAATGGCTGAGTAAATATTGGTTTAGAATTAGCTTGGTTAGTTACTCCATTTAGTCCGTTGGCAATGTATTGAGTAAATCCAACATTAGGATTTGCAGTTTTAGATTGATTGATTAGTTCGTCCTTAATTACTGCTGGCCATCTGCTCTTAGGCCATTCTTCTATTAGATCACGAACTGATCTATTATTTCCTTTCCAAGCCTTTTTATATTCTTGCTCAGTATATGGTTCGTTGCCCATTGCTACCTACTCCTTTGGATCGAACACCGCCAAACGCAACGCATACCCTGCTAAATCCATTAAACTATCTTTGTTTCCCTTTTTTGAATATCTACTGAGTTTATCTATTATATAGATTAAGAACTTCATTCTGACGGCTGCTTCAAATGAATTAACGTGTATCCCTTCTGGGAAGAGAATCATTAATATCTGAGCAGTCTTGTGTTCATTACTCCCATATTCTGTTTCACGTTCCTTCATTATCTTTATTAGTTCATTCATAAGTCCTATGGCTTGTTCTGTTTCTGATACTTCTGTCACGCGAAGAGATCCTTTGGTCTTACATTTCTGATTTGCAGGGTAGGTATTCCCAATCTATAAAACTCTAATACTGATTCTTCGTTGTCATCTATAATAAAATGAATTTGATAAAACCTATCCTTAAAGTATTCTTTGATCATTCTAAGTTTCAATTCGCTGTTTTTGGTATAATCCTCGTCTGGGCGCATCAAAATAGTGTCTATATCAATCCTATTTCGCACTAACCAACTAACAGTTAGTGTTCTGAATTTTTCCGGCCTTCCAGTAAATGCTATAATCTCATAATTCATAGCAGAAAGAGAATTAATTAAATTGGCTACATTCTTAAATGGCTTATCATACTTAGCATTTTCGTAATATTCATCCCAAGGGTTGACGCCAATCATACTGTCGCGCCAAAACGCGTCAGACACAGTATGATCGAGGTCAACTACTACGATCATGGATTTAGTAGGCCGTCCTCATCTACCCAACCTTGATCCCACGCTTGCTCGAAAGTGAACTTCTTCTTAATGTAAGGATTTGAGAATCTACTCTCACCTCTCTGTCGCGCAGTCTTTCCTTGTTGATAACACATTGATGTGTCTAGGGCTATTTCTTCCGCCCAGCTAAGTTTGAGTTCCATTATAATTCTTGCCCTCCTATTATATCCAATTTCTTAACCATGTCAACCTTTTCTTCAGAAGATAGTTTCTTGTTGTCATAGATCATATTTTGCAGATCTACTCTGGCTTTGAAACCATCATTTTTATAAAAAAGATAGAACCATGGATATATTTTTTCGACCTCCATTATTGAGGCATCAAGAACATTTCTGTACTCATCTTGCACTCGTTTGCTGACACGCTTTCTTGTCAAATTAACAAAGTTACGCATGTTGATGTGCATACATATATTGGTGAGAATATTTGTTGGCAATAATCCACGAGCGTCTTCAGCAGCTACTCCTTCTGTATCAATAAGGAATTCATATGTCTCTGCTATTTTCTTCATAGTATCTTCATACATGCCTTTATAATGTCCAGTTAATGTTGGACCTGTTGCGTACTCAAAATCTTTCATCTCAACAATACGCATAGCTTGTTGGGCATATGAAGCGTGTCTGGTGCGCACCAATTGGTGCGTGAAGGCCCGCGTCACCTTCTCTATGACGAATGTAAATTGCACGAACTCCCAACTAGATGGAATAGTTCCTGCTGCCAATTCTAGTTCTTTAAGGACTTCATAATCCTCTTTGGCTTGTATTTCAGCAAGTAATCCTGGAGACATATTGAGTCTTGTTGATCGAGTGTATGCGATCATATTTGCAGCATAACGACTTGGATTTGGAGATCCAAAACCTGTTCCGTCGATTAGTGTGACTTTCATTATGCTCTCCCAACTTCTTCTTTTTGGCCTTCAAATCGTTTAATCTGTTCTTTCATCATAACAACAATGTCTTTTCTATCAGCGCCGTTGCTGATATAATTGCAACGCCCATCTTCGTTTCCAAATGGAAATACAAGAATAACGAATCCAACTTTCTTATCCTTGCCTTTGGCTTCTCCATTAAAGAGTTCATCTATAGCACCAGCTAATGCTACCATTTTTTCTTTGTACTCTGGCTGTATGGCTTGATCGCCTAGAGGCGGCGGCTTTCTCATTTGCAGATCCATCCTTCGATTTTTCTGATATCATGTATTAGATCGTCAAGAAGGAGTTTGGGTCGCCATGTTGCGTAGCGCCCTAGAGAATAGATGCCATGTGTGACAGTCGCCCAACGCATAAATTTCTTGCGTTCAGCTTCATCTATTTCTGTTATTTTGAAATATGGTTGATTCTTAAAGTCAGCGTCAAGAACAACAACATCATAAAAACCAAGACTATGATAAACAATAGCCAAATCAATTGAATCAGGTATTTCAGTACGGTTGGGAAACTCAACAATAAGTTGGTCTCCCGTAATAGTGGCGCGACTATACGCTTCTAGACCTGGATATAGAACTGAGACATAGGCATCGCAATCCAATATTCTACCTATGAATACACATCCTGGGATACTATCAAAATTAATGTCATGTTCGTATTCTAGTAATGCCATTAATATTGGCATAGGTAATGTTGAAATAACTGGAATAGGTATATTTGGTTTTATTTTTTTAAGTGGATTAAATTCTGTATTATAGCTGATAAGTACATTTTCAGCCATTTGTTCGATAAGGTTTTTTGGGGCGATGTACCGCTCCGCTTGCACAGTGCCAGCTATAATAGATCTATCTGATAGAAATTTTCCAGTGCATTTCCTAGAATATGATAAACTATCTGCTACCACATTTTTAAATGGCTCATATGTTTTAATCATATTAACTTTTTTAAAAGGAATACCAAGAATATTACCTATTTCTGGCGTTTTAAAACGCAAGACAGCATGATGATTGTTTGGCAGCGTAGGTTGCTTCTCAAGTATAGTTACTCTGTGGCGCCGCAGCATATTAGCTGCCAGCAACCCAGACATACCTGCGCCTATAATGTGAATCTCTGTCATGTTCTTACTTCGGCTTAATGATGGCTTTTTTGAAGAACCTAAAACCCATCTTATCAAACGGAGGCATGATATTCTTACGCAACTTTTCACGTAAGAACGCTTTGAAGGTGCTAGTATGAATACTCTCAAATTCGTCGAAGTGTACTTGATTTTCTTCTAGTAGCTTACGCAAAGCCATAGCATAGCTATGCTGACCTCTGGTGTAGTCTATCTCGAAATGCCTTTTTATAATTTCTTGGCCGTCATTTTCTGCCACCCACTGGATCGCATATTCCCGCTTTTCTTCACCTTTAGCGAGACTGCCCTGGATAACATCGTCTATTGAAATCTTACCGCCTCCGGTCATAGTAAATTCTTCGGAGCCAGCAGACATCATAGCTCTGGGTAAATCAACTTCTTCAATTTGAGCTAATTCTCTATTCAATTCCTTTAGGTGCGCCTCAACTTGCTCAATCTCAGCTTGTAGCTCTAAAGCCTTGCTCGCCCATTTTGATATGGACGTCAATTGCTCTTGTGATGGCGCAGCAAAACCAAACATATCACGGACATCTTCATTCATCTTATGCGTCCTTCAGAGCACATACATGACTGCAATAAACTGCTGGACCTTTGTATAGGTTCCCGCAGTAGTCACAATTTCTTTCTGGGAAACTATCATCCCTATATTTTTGAAGTATAGGAGTGGCAGTCAATACACGTATTTCGTCAATTTCTGCCTGTGTTAAATCTGGCAAATTATGAATCCATGTGCAAACGGCACAGCGTTCTCTTGTGTCATCTGACCAAGTATAAACATGGCTATTGCAATCTATACAATCAAATTCTCTAGCGTCCACAACTTCTTCCTTTTCAATAAATGTGGCGGGGCTCGATGCAGGGCCTTTCACCGGACTTATACCGGACCACTTGAACCTTCCCTTTGCCCAGGGTCTAAATTGGCGCGTCATCAGGGATGCCATCACATGCACCATCAGATATTAGCTTCGATGGGAAAGCCATTGTACCCAAGCTCTGTGCTGGATCGCGCCAAACTATTAACTCTTCAACCTGTCGTCTGTTCCACGTCCCTTTATGATATTGGACTGTAGGAACATGAGGTCACAAATAGCACAAGCTATATGTGACAACTGCGTAGTAGGATCAACCGTTACTCCGCGTTGAAACTCGAAGATGTGGCGCTGCGTTTTAGCTAACAGCTCAGTATAGGTCTTTGGATTTTCGACCCAACCCCAAGCGCCATGCTTTTCTCTTCCATACATAAGAGCCCGACTCACTTCTTCAAGTGCGTCGATAGGAATTAATGTATGATCTATTTTAACTGGTTCTGGCAATGGAGTTTGTTCCACAACAGGTTCCGGTTCAGGTTCCGGTTGTCGAGGCATTACTGGCCTCAACAACCTTGGCCTAACATCTTCACGCAATTTCTCTTCAATAGCGCGAGTTGCGCCATGTGGATCATGCGGATCGTTTTCAATAAAGCTCATGTCTTCTCCTTAGAATGGTATATCCTTGTCGTTTGGATCTGTTCTTGGATTTACTCTCCCTTCAATAATAGGTCCGTCACTGTCTTGAGTAGTCTCAATATCAGGACGAACAACATTGGTACGAATATCTTCGTGGAAGGATTTACACAGTCTAATCAATTGCTTACTAGGATCTACATCCATTATTAACTCACCCTTAATTGGCCTAAAGGTGTACCAATCGCCTTGTTCATTGCCATCGCTGACGATATCCAACTTCCAAGACCGCCAAAAAAGGGGCGGCTTCCATAGTTCGTTATTGGGAAGCTGAACAACTTCTGCTCTGCACAACGTAAGCCATTTACGTGAGTGCTTTAAGTTAGTTGACTTTAATGGAAAGAATATTCTTGACCATGTAGCTCCGTCTTGAATAAGACAGTACCATTGCGCCGTTTCTTGGATGGCATTACCGTTTGGCAAAATATTTTCATTCTTATCATTTTTAACAGTTTGTTTCAAAATTGAAACATCGTCTCCGAAATTATTGATTAGACCAGAACGGTTTTTACCCCATTCAATATAATCTGTCGCAAAATGGCAAGGAACAACAACAACTGATTCCTTATAGATGTCACCTGTTGCCACATTGCAGAAATCACCAATCTCTGCTCCCTCAATATACTCTGCTTTCTTCTTATTCAATTGAGGAGACAGAGCCTGAAGAATAACTAGGCGCGGAATAAGAACGTCTTTGGATTTTACGTTCTCAGTACCCATGCCGCCAAGCGACAAGAGTTCATCATCTAGTGCTAGATTACGTTGGGGTGTTGTTTGTACTTCGTTCATTTGGCGCTCCTATGCGAAAAGATCGCGTTTTGGTTTGATCACTTCGTCTAGTCTATCGAACATTTCTTCCCAGAATTTTATAGCGATTGGGAAACGAGGAATTCCATCCGGTGTTAACGCTTGATACTTAATCGTAACAGAATGATATTGCTCTCTTTCCTCCAATAGCTGTAACGTGAACTCTTGTGTTCCAGAAATGCCTGCTCTAAACTCTCTGCCATCAGGTAGTTGGCAAACAGCTATTTTGGCATAGCCGCTCCACTGTCCTGCTCCTTCCTCAATCGACTTAAGCTCATATTCTTCGTCAACGAACTCTTTGCGCTTGAGAAGTTTATCTGTGCGCTTCTGTTGGTACGCGACATTGTGGCGCACCATTTGTCCTTCATATCCTGCCAATAAGAGTTCTTGATTGTATATATCCAATTCATCTTCGGTTGTAACAAATTTGGTTGGAACTGCCTTTGTCATATTTATATTATGATCTATATTGAATAAACTATCGTATATATAATCCCATCTTTCTTCATATATAGTTTCTGGATTATCTAAATCAAACATATCGTAAATCCAATATTCAATAAGCTCTGCTGATTCTTCTAGGTCAGCAAATTCTGGCTTAGTTTTCCTAGCCAACGAAATTATCTTATTGAAATTATCACTTAGATCGTGATTATACAATTCTCCGTCCAAAATAATGTGCGGATGTTCTTCAAAGAACGCCTTCAATTCTGCTTCGATATGAGGCGTAGAAATGATTTGTTTATTGGTGCGCGTCCATAGTCCATCTACGTTCGCCAAACAGCGCACACCATCTAACTTAGGTTGAGCAAAACAAGGGCGCTGCCAACCTACATATTTTTGGGCAAGCATCGGCTTAATAAAACTTTGACGAGCTTCATTTATATCTGCTATATTGAGCTTATAATCTATTTTCAATTTCTTTTTCATTTCCGCATTGGCATAAAATATAGCTTGCTCCATTATAGATGATTGTGATTTCAACTCTACTTGGGTCCATTCTGTTGTTATTATTTGACCACCCAAAGTACCGTAATGCGATCTCCAACAACCTTCCCATTCCCCTTCCCCAACCTCTGCTTGCCATATTCTTGTATTACCTGAGACATCTTTTTTGTATATCCAGTCTAGCAACATCAAATTCATCCTCTACTATTAAGCATAGCACATTTTCGGCACGAAAGCAAACGAAAAATTTATACTTGTTTATCGTGTGATTTCTTTGTGAGTCTATATACTCCAGGTGCCACCTTCTCAAGAACCTTTTTGTGCATCAATCTAGTTACTGCATTATTGATTGAGCTTTTATTATAACCAATCTCTACAGTATATTTGCTCATTTCTGCCCATGTTGCTGATGGGCGGGTCTTAAGAAACTCAACGACAAAATCTTGAACAGTCTTGCCGCTTGGATGTTTATAATGCTCCATACGTTTTGGCTTTATCTTTGGAGGAGCCATTAGTTTTTGGTTATTAGATACGAGTTGCGCCACTTTAGAGAAATGTTCTTCTTTGGGTTCAGGCAGTTCTTCGACATGAACATTAAGTTCGTCTGGCAAAAGCTTTGCCATCATAGCAAACATGATTTCTGCGTTACCTGAAAACTCTACTTTGTACTTCATCTTTCTTCTCCTGTTTGAGTAATAAGAGAGGCTGCCACCGGCCCATTCCGGCGACAGCCTCAATACGCGACGTTACATGATTTCACAGGCAATGTCTAACCCCACGAGAGGACCTGAATCATGTCTTGTAGTGCCAAAACTCCCGTTCAATATAGCCTTGCTTGCAGGCCATTTACTAAGGGTCCATCACTAGCCGGTTGTCACGCGACCGCTGCTGGGGTTGTATCCTCCGTGGGATTCACTTGTGTCTCTTTTTGTATTTGCTCATCTGCACGACATGGCGTACAGATGTTTTAACTGGCTTAGGTTGTTCCATTATTGGAAATACTTTAACTTGTTTACCATATTCAACAATGCCTAGCTTGTAACCTAATGATCTAAGTACAGCATTGATAGTTGCAGCTTGTGGCTTTTTAGTCTTGCCGCTAAACCAATTCGATAGCGTCTTTGCGCCTACGCCACTGTTATCTTCTATCCATTTATAATTGACTCCGCTGTCTTGATAGACAGTTCGGATTTCATCAATTATAGGATCTTTATCCACAAAATTGTAGGATTTGTAAGTGAAGCTCGCCATTTATACGTTCCTCTTGGGTTTGGATGATTTAGCAGGTAACATTTTCGTGTGTTGCTTTCTTTTCCGGTTTATGCTATGCTTACGCAAGTAATAGGGAGAAATAGAAATTATGCCAGATCTGTTTACAGATGAATACGAACGCGCTAAAAATAGATGGGAAAAAGCTAAGGAAAATTACGATGAAACTATTCGTTTATATGATGCAATTTACATCATGTTAAAGCATCAATTTTCGGAGCTTACTGAATCATATAAAGAATTTAGTGATCAACAATCTAAGACAATCAAAACAGCCAAAAACCTAAGATCAATACAAATCAAATCCGTAAAGAAAGGAGAGTAAAATGGAACTCAAAATCGAACAAGCTCTTCAATTTCTTGACATCCTAGAACCTGATGGGCGCCACACGATTGCTTCTGAAGCGCCATTCGGAGGTCCTGATAACGGTCCCGTTTGGGAAGCTGGACGCACTTTTGAGGCGCAACAAAGAGACTTGCTCATAGCAGACATCAAGAAGCGCCAAGCTCGCAAATCCAACGTATATTATAGTGTCAACATACCTTGTCATATTTATGACAGACAAGGCAAAGGTGGCAAAAATAACATAGATGACATCATAGGTATCAGAGCCTTAGCATTTGATATAGACTTTACATCTTTTGAAAGAGATCAAGAAAAGGTTTTGGATTTTATAGATAAAGAACTTGGATTAAAACCATCGCTAGTCATTAACACAGGCGGTGGCTTCCATCTTATCTATCTACTTGATAGAAGGGAAGGAATCAGATTACATCTTCCAGCAGATACTGAGAAGAAGAAAGAAGAAAACCAATGGGCCATTAAGATGCGCTCATTCGTTACTAATCTTGGGCATGATTTCGAGACGTTCTTGCGCTCCAAGGTAGCGCACCTTCCAGTTAAAGTTGATAATATGTCCAACGTAGACCGAGTGATGCGTCTTCCAGGAACGGTAAATTATCCAAAACTAGAGAAGCAAACCAAAGGCCAGCAAGTAGCGTTAGCATACATAGCCAAAAATTATTGTTGTAAATATAGCATTGATGTATTGAGATCAATAGTGCCACATATAATGCCAACTCGCGCACAGTCGCAGAGACAACCATTTATACCTCGCAAAGATTCTAAGTGGACAGCGTATAAGAAAGCGTTGGCATGTATAGAGTTCATTAGAGACGAAGGGTTGGCAGATACAAACGAATGGTATACACTTCACGTAATGCTACCATTAATAGGTGCTATACATGACGAGAACGAAGCTAATCAATTAACAATAGATGAAGCGACAGAACTGTTTCTTGAAGCAGTTTCTGGCGGCGCCAGATACGGTGTATTGGGTCGTGGACAGGGCTACTTCATGCGACAGTGGAAATCGCATCGTCCAGAATTTCCTAGAAATGGGACTAAAAGTCTTGGAGGTCTTATTTGGGCTGCAAAGGAAAATGGATTTAAGCCGCCGTGGATAGGCGAAGTCATGTGGGAAGAAGATTATTTAAAAATGAAAGAAGAACTTGAGAGACAGAAAACATCTATCTCTCAAGCTGATAAGGATTTATTTGGTTCCAGTTAATTGGAACTTCTTATCAATAAACTTCGTAAACGCTATTTCACGCTTCTCTTTTGAGGCAGAATTATCTGGATGTAAACATGCCATTATAGTACGGAACTCATCTTCCGTAAATAATGGCTTATGTTTGTTAATCAATTTCTCGTACAGATCAAATTTCTTTTGCGCTTCTATTTTGAGCTTTTCTAATCCAGCCCTATAACTTTCGTTATGTTCCAACATAGCGAGTCTGACGCGCTCATTAAATTCTGCTTCAAATTCTCGTTTTCTTCTAGCTATTATCGCATTGATATGATATTCTTGCGCTTTGCTTAATTTGACTGGACCTAGCAATCCAGCTTGCAAACTTTTATTCTCATGTAATGCTTCTGATGCTGTGCTTTTGGAACAACCTACAGCTTTAGCGATTTGATTTATTGTAGGCAGTTCATTTTTATCTGTCTCATAAGCCTGAATAAATATAAGTGCATCATAAATTTTCACGTTTGTGTTCTTTTCCACAACAGTGACATCCATTTTTATTCTCCTAGTTGGGTGGGGACCAGGTTTTACCCTGGCCCCCGTTTACGCTACGCCTTACTCAGCAGCAACTTGAGCTTCTTGCGTCGCTTGCTGCGCCTCCAACAACTTGAGGTTAGCGAGGCGCTCCTTTCTGCCCATGGCATACTCGGGACGGCGCAGGATGGTCTCAATGGCACGCATGATCTTCGACAATTTGCATGTCGCAACATCAGCAATGCCTTCCTCCTTGGCTACATCGCTGATCTGCCTTGCAGCAAATCCTCGATCAACTAGAAAGTTACCAGTAACCGCCGACTTGTTAGTCACGCCGTCGATGTACTGATAAAAGTCGTCGTTCGGCCACAGCTTCTTCATGATCGTGTGAACGTGATCAAGAAAACTCCGTGGATTACTCACCTCGGGAAGTACCCTCGGCAAGTGCCAAGTAAGCTCAGTGCTTTCCATTGTGTACTCCAAGACCCCTGTGAGAGTTTTATTAGTGGCGAGGGGTTACACCACTAATCCCTTTGTTCCAATTTAACAATTAAATCTTCAAGAGCTAATTCTGGAGTTATTCCATTTCCTGTTACGTCTAATGAATTGAATGAGGCGCAATATCCTTCTGATACAGGATTTGGCCACTCATCTAAATCGATGATATAAAGATTCAATTTCTCTGCAATATCCCAAATACGTTTCTCACGCTCGCTAACATCCATAGTTTACTCCTCCAGAATTTTATAAAGCTCCTCTTTTTCTTTCATATTTCCTGACCTAATAATCCACTGCTTTTCAAGTGTCATATTAGGTGGGAAAACAATTATGGCATCATCCGAACTATAACGAATCATAGATGCAATGCCTTCTGAACCGCGACGCATCATATAATCGTGCATACTAGGAGTCTTCCAAGCATCACGATAATTAGCGTCGCACCAAATTTGCACTACTTGAATTTGGATTTTCTTATCGCCTTCCAAAGCAATAACAAAGTCAGGCATAACGTCGATGACGAAATGCGACCTATCTGGGCGCGCCATGTTGGATGTGTCATTATTAACTAGCCAACGACAATTCCAAACATGACAAGAAAATGGCATTTGTTTTGTATGATATACTAAACAGCCCTTAATTTGACGTTGATGCTTACAACGTGTATTAGCAGGCTTATCAATCTCCTTAACTGGCACTAGCTTACAACATAAAGTGCACTCACCACACTTGCGCATCAGAATAGTTCTTTCTTTGGTTGTATCATACTTAAATGTTTGCAGCGCCCTCCTGCTGGGCAATCACAGTGCATCTCGCCTCCCCAACGTTTTATTACATACACTTTCTCAGGTTCCTTATAGTGATACGTATTAACTTTGAATACTACCCAATGATCTTCGTCGATCTGGTGTGGGTAGTATTCATAGTCTTCTTTCATGGCACCTCTCCGTATGCTAACTTGTCAGCTAGCATTTGCGCTTCTTCACCTACCGTTTCCTTGTCTTGGTAAATGATCCATTTTACGTCATCATCTATGTTAGGATCTAAGTCCAAAACTACGGTATAGTGTTGATCATTTTCCGAATCTTTTAGCTCTTGGTGCTGCTTTGAGGCAGCACCAATTGCTTCTACTATTGAGAGATATTCTGTTGTCCATTCCGGTTGACCTTCCACCGGAAAGTCTCCCACGAATGTTATGATACCGTACATGGAGCGCCCCTATTTTGTGATTTTTATTATGACATATTGAACGTCCGTGCTGCCATTCGCTATGTCTGCTTGCGCTTCGTCCATAGCATGTTCAAACTTAGTCTGTATCTCGTCTTGGAAATCTTCTCTCTCTATCCATTTGTTAATCACTTCGGCCGAATATTCGAGAACTTCAACATTCGGCTGATTGATGTTTATTGTCATACGCGGCATTTGGTTCTCCTAAAGAGCTTTCTCGATTTCACGAGTCACATGTTTAGACGCAGGTTCCCCATTGCGGTCCAATATCATTATATAACTATTGATATAGTAGAATACTGTTACGCCATCCCCAGCGTGATCGTATCTATCATAACGTATATTCTCAGTATATTTATATCCCTTCTTCAACAAAAAGGAATGAAGTTTTGCATTGTACGGAGAAGATTTCATTTTATTCTCCGTCGTCAAATATGTCTCCGTCAACTAATCTTAGAGGTACTGACTTTACTTTTCTCAGACCTCCAGCTTGCTCCCATTGCAAGACTTTTTCTTTTGATCCCCAACAACCTGTCGGAGAATGATTATAGAAGAATTGAATATATGCCGAAAGCAATAGCATATTTTCATCGTCTGCTTTCTCAATACATTCTCGCAAATCATTTTTAATGACTGCGCTTAAAAAATGCCCTGGCATTTGTCCTACTAGAATCCATTTTATTATTCCAGGGTGCATACGGTCAGGTATGCGTTTTAGTTGAAGGGCTTTTTCTAATTTTTCTTCTGAGAATTCCATGAGTGCTACCTCTCCTGGTTAGTGTTTAGTTTCAGACGCGTCTTCTTCACATTTATCGTTGTGAAATTTCGATACAGCTGTCATAAATAGCATGAATTCTTGCACATCATAATCAGCTAACATCTGACCTGCTGCTTCAGCTAGTGCGACTAAAATGAAGCGCCCCTCAGATTCGTCAGTTACTCCATTGGGATACAATTCTTCAACTAATGCATGAAGCCTGCAACGAAAGCAGGTTTTTTCATGCTCTTCTTTGGACTGCTTAGACTTTTTCATATCCGTTCCTATTTAGAGATAGGTGGGAGGGCCATTGCGGGGGTGCTAGACCCTCCCACCCTTGCCTGACTTTCGTCTAGCTGCTTAATAGACGCCAGCTCCGTGTGCTGGGCGGGGATTGCCCGGCTGGTACGTCAGACAAACTACTTAAATACTACCCATGTTGCTTTATCATAATCCTCGACGCGCAACCAAGCTCTTGAGTATTGTTCTTCCCATTTTGCTTTTGGATATTCGTGAAACACTCTTGTTCCACATTCAGGACAATACATTGGCCTACGAGGATTTACCCAACAGATTAGAATGTTGCAACATGGCATTTGCAGCAATCTGAATTGTACTTCTTGATTACTAGGTTTTGCCAAGATTTTGTTCCTTTATATCAGCATCTATTTGATTTGCCATTTCTCTAAGTAATTTTGGCAAAGATAATGTAATTTCAAGAGTTGCTTGAATATCGAAAGTAGCTATTGAAAAACCATTACCTTTAGTTCCTTCTAATATTATCAATAATACGCCTTGTGCTTGAGTGCGTGCCTGCACGAATGAGGCTTCTGCGTCATATTTACCTGGACCTGTCGGCATCTTTCAACACTCCTAGATGTGGCATAGTTAAATAGATAAAATCTTCAATACACTGTTGTATTTCTTGAGCCAACATATCTGTGATTCTTTTTCTATCTTCATCTTTAATAGGTTCTTCTTCCAAAAAATATTCTGCAAGATCCCAAGATTTACTATCGACTGATATCTCTCTATTAGCCATTGTACACTCCTGGGAGATTGGGCGCCACAGAAAGCAGCGCCCAAAATTTTTTATTTGGACCCTGGATCCAATTCCTCTAGCTTAGTGATGAGATCGTCGAATGGTGCATCGTCGAGTTCATCCTTAAGCTCTTCAAGTTCCGTCTTGATTTCATCTACCTTGCTGATAGCTTCCTCAAGCTCAGAACCTTTGTCACTCTCCTGCTGTTTCTCAGACATATCGTCGAATTCAGATTGAAGATTGTCCGCTAGATTTCCAATGTTCTCTAGCTCCTTATCAATGATACCTATGGTATCAGCAACAAGAGTGTCGAACTTGTGATTTTGGTCAGTAAGGACTTGGATAGCATCCTTGAGAATTTTCAGGTTCTCTTTTTTCATAATCGTCTCCTTGGCAAAGTGCCTAACGATCAGTTTGATAGCCTAATGCTCTGAGGCGCAACTGGAGTTCCAATTGCGTATCAAGTGTGCCTCCCCAATTCGCACTTAGATCCGGGAGTGGAATATCGTTAGGATCAGGAGGAAGAGGAGGATTGAAATTAACGCTACGTACAATTGGAGGTCTGTTACTTTGACGAGAATAAACTCCTCCACATTTCTGAGGATACGGATAATACCAGCGAGAATAACAGTGAGCGTCCGCTGCATTTATCATACCTATGGTTAGTGCTACGACTGAGAGAGTCTTCATCACATCCTCGCTAGAAAGCTGGGATCGGCAACTATGATTACTATGTTACCAACGAGTTGATCCTCGTCTATGATGCGCCCTACATTCTCTTCCCATAAAATCTGGGCTAGATGATTTGGGAGTTTGCCTTGCATTTTGCCTTCTTCATTACAGAAAGCCACACAAGTACGGCCTCCAAATTTATGGAAGCGTGGTACTATTTCTATATGACCTTCGACACCAAAAACCAACATATCGAGTGTTGGTAAGGTTGTGAGCACCTTACCTTCAGCATATGTAGTATCAGTAGGCTTAATGATATACATATAACTGCCAGTAGCTGGCACTTTCGGAAACTCCATCTTAGGCTTTTTTGGTAACTTATACTCAGATGGCATCTTCATCCCCCTTTTCTGGAGGGAACATTTTAGCCCAATCTTCAGGAGTATAGCCTGTCATAAGAAACTCTCGTTCCTCCTTGTCCAAATGAGGCATGACATCTTGGATTAGACGACGCCTAATTTTCCAATCGTCGTATTGCTGTTTGGTAAGATTCAACGTACATTTGTTGAATTTACCAGTTAACACTGAGTAACGTATAACCATAGCGGTTCCGTCTGGAAAGAACGTAAGCCTTTCCGTTTCATCAGTAGACGGTTCAAACTTACCCATTAGTAGTTCCCTTCCGGTGGTACGAGATAGTTCTTCATATACATCTGCGGAATTGAAATTTGATGATCTCTCTGCCGCTGACGATACATTCTTTCTTCGTCATCTGACATAGTGCAGATTTCAATTATCGTCTGTGGCGCCTCAGGGGAAACTCTGATCTTCGCCAACTTGCAAATGTTTGAATTAATAGTAACTTGTGCAGATGGTGTTGGTAATGGCTTAAGCTGTGGATATTGCGGTGCTGGTGGTGGAATTCTTTTTCCTTGCAGATCGTAATAAGGCTGATCTGGGTAACATTTGTGCTCGAAGTCACACATCTCTGCTTGCGCGCTACTAGATATGAGCAGCGCCACTATGATTAGGCTACGTTTCACGTTTAGTCTCCTCACTGCATAGTTTTAGAACAAGATCATTTAACTCGTCAACAGTAGTGACTTCCTTTACAGGATGCCATTTAGTGGTAGTCTTGTAAGGACCGGAATGGACATCTTCATCCTTGTAGGATACTTCGACGTTCCATCCGTGCTTTATTGGAGTAGCTCTTACTATTCCGAGAAGTGAATAGTAATGTGATGGCATGTGCTATCCTTTCACTTTTACGTGTCTGCTGATAACTTCGCCTTCGCCTCGCCAGAATGGCTGCACTACCCAATGTTTGTCGCCACGTCTGTTAAGATATGACCCAACCATATGGATGCGTGGACTCTTCCTGGTATATCCAAGAGGCATACCTTGTTGGTGCATACGAGTTTCTTCATTTATATACATGCTAACAATGGTATGGTCTAGTTTTTGAGGTTTGTCCATCCGCCTGCGTATTTTATTGAGCGGAGACATATCAATTTCTTCCAAATTTACAATTTTCTTGGAAGATGTCAACAGTAACAAGCAAGACCAAACCATAATGTATTCGCCATAAACGTCCGCATAGAAATTGGCTACGCGTTGGTCATCGTTACCATACGGCGATCCTGGAACAGGAATTTTCAGAAACTTCTGTCCCCATTCGGACGGTTGATGGTAAGATGTATCCCAGATACTAAGGAGCGCCTCCAGTTGGATTTTGTTGTCCTTCCAGATATGCGCTAGGTTAGCATCCAAAAAACTTTTCACAAAGCTCGGGCTTACCAATTTGCTATAGTTGAAATCCAAATCAAAGAACGCAGATATTGGACCAACATTCGGAGGCTCACCTTTCTTAATAAAGTGATTACTCCAGACCCAAGTTACCTGACCTTTTCTACCAGACTCATCTGTCTCTAGCAGAAAGCCCAAACGAGTTGGTAATGGGCGCTCAGGATACTCGTAAGAGTCGATTGAGAACGTCTGTCTCAATTTTTCTCTGCCGCTCTCTGGCCATTCTACCCACAGCTTAGTGTATGGAATGGTAAGGTGTGCCATGGCTTCTCTAAGCACCTTGGGGCGCCCCAGAGTAAGTTCCACAGCCGTTCTGATTGCGTTCTCGTCAAACAAGAAACGTGGGCATCCTTTCAGTTTCTCTTCCAATTCTGGAAAGATTCTGACAACAGGATGTTGCATCAACTTTCGTTTCTTCGCTTGATGAACTGTTTCTACGATGTGATCCATAAGGTACATGACATTTTAAATCCTAGTTTGGGGCTAAATTGCCTAAAAGGGCCGCTCCACTCTTGTGGGGAGTGGAGCAGCAAGTCTACCTCTGGCCCATAGGAACCGGGGGGCGATTCTAAGTGACCAGAGGGTTCGCTAAATTGATAAAAATGCCATCCGAACGGGGGGCTGTGGATGGCTAGTATTTGGCGGCTGGCGCTGTTACCGCGCCTTAACTCATTTGCACATGAGCATTAGAATAATGATCACGAGCAAAAAGACAATGAAGCCATGCATTACGGATGCCCTACATGCGGCCATGCTGCTAAAACCAGTATGCCGATGAAAAACAACACAAGCATGACGATGAACTTGCCGAACGCTCGCGCCAATCTAGGCGAAAGTGCCATAAGAATGAGAAACAAGAGGATTGTTTGCATTTTATGGCTCGTCAATTGGCTCATCGTGCCAATAGTTTGGGTCAGTAAGAACGTCTGGTCGATAATGCGAGAGCTTCTCATCTCTGCACTTCTCACAAACATAGCAAAGAAAGATACCACGAGCATCTTTTTCTGCGTGGCGCTCCAGACCAGAGCCGCAATGGCACGGCTTTAACGGAGGATGGTCTTTAAAGTTTGCCATTTTTCATCCTCGTCAACAAAGACACCGCATCTTCCATAGCGGTTTTTCTCTCAACAGTAGGCTGATTGCCATATTCCTCTGTGAGAAGAGCCACATAGATACGCATGGCGCTCGTAAGAATTTGATATTCGTTACGGGGTACTGATATGTATTTTAGTGCATCAATTTTAGGCATTTTGTTCTCCTGGTTAAAGAAACCGCTCCCATCCTCCCAAATGGGAGCGGCCTACGCTTACGCTACTTCAGGCTGATCGCCTTCACCTTTACGGATTGGATCCGCTTCGGGTTCTTTGGGTTCAGACGGACCTTCCTCCTTTGGAGCAGGAGTATCAGCCTTTACGCTCAACTCTTCATCTTTATGCTCTTCTGGGTCACCCATACGTGCTACCTCCTTGGCATTTCTGACCTCGTCAGGTGCTGCCTAACAGCACGACTTGGAACGCCTTGTGGCGTCCCAAGTTTCGGTCTTAGACTGGATTTGGACCAGTTTTCTTCTTAGCAGCAATTAGCCTTCTGAGAGCATTCACATCGTCTGTCAATTGCTGCACGCTCTTTTCTGTATGATTTAATGCTCTCTTCTCTATATGAGTTTCTGGGAGAACTTCTTGATCTACTCCCAAAACTGCTCTTCTATTATTGATGGCTCGTTTATTCCTTTCTTTACCATCTTCTCTATTGCAATATGCCATATAAAGTTGATCACCTTTATCGTTTTTATCTACCACAAAATAGACACCATGTATCGGATAGTGCGGTCCAGTTAGATAAATTCTGGCCTCCCATTCCGTTTTAGGAACTGGATAATTTGCATAATGCCATCCCGAATTATATGGCACAACAAGAACGTCCCAATCGAGAAAATATGGGCGTAATAATTTGAATGCTACTGTTATATCTGTATTCAACTGTGCGTAAAAATTAGGATCTTTAAGTTTATCAATCGCATATTGATCAGTTCGTGCTCTCCAAATCGCAATATAGTCCAATTCTATATCTCTGATATTTGGATGAACATTACCTTTATTCTGTTGCATGATGCACATTGATGCAACTTCCCTAGTGAACGGAGAATAATTATACATGATCTTGCTACCTTTCTACGCTTAGTGGATGTTATCATCCGGGTTGATGACTGTGAGCCTTTCTATATCTGGTAGAATTTCTTGGTTCTTCAGAAGTCTAGCACATTCCAAGAAAAATTCCCCTACATCACCAAGTGTCCTTGGTAACGTAACACGTCTTTCAAAAGTGCTGATTTTATCAGCATGATGCATTATTTCTTCTAATTTCATTTTCTCCTTTTCTAGTCTTGAGCAGAAATCTCGCACAAATTGACTTAAATCAGGTCCTGCATCTGATTTAAACCTGTCCTTCCAAATTGGAGGAAGTTCTGAGTTTTGTATAAAATCGTCGTGAGCAGCAACCTTTTCTTGGCGCTGCTTTTGAGCTTCTTTTTCTGAGGACCGCACCTTATCCCTAACTTGATCATACAGATTTTTCTCAACTGTACGAACCTTGGTTATGGTAGGTTCCTCGCCTTTTTCAGTAGCTGCCCGTATTGTTTGTTCAACAACACCTGGGAACTCTCGCTCAACTACTGCTGATTTACGATATTTAGACATATCTTGATGTTTGATACCCATCTCGTTTTGAGTAGGTAATTTCGGATGATCCGAAAGGTGCGCGGACTGCGCGCCTTCTTTTTTCTCTTTTTCCGAAGTACGATGTGGCGGTGAATATATTCCAGTTGCCACACCGTTGTCATATTCTTGAGCCAAAAGGATCTCTGCTCTGCGCCTCATAAATATGACATCTTGTTCACACTGATAACATATTTTAATTATGTCATCATATGCTTCTTTAAATCGCGGATTTCTGGTCTGTTCTTTCTTGGCTGTTTTAATTGCAGCCTTATTCATATCATTGACAAGCGATAGCTTGTTGATAGTCTCTAAGAACTCAGCAGGTTCTTTTGCTTTATCCAAATCTTTACCGATCTTCTCTATCATAGTCGGTAAATTATGATTTGGATGTTCTATTTTGAGAAGAATTATATCTCTTGCCATTTTTGCTACCTCCTTTTCTGATCTCGTCAGGTTGCGCCACACGCAACGACTGGGAATCGCACTCCCAGTTTCGATCTATTGGTCGACTTCAGAAACAAATGCTTTCTCGTAAGTCATATCAATATGCTTACAATGCCCGTGATGTGTAAATCCTGGGCAATTGCAACTGTCAATGATGGTAGAAAGGACAACTTCATACGATTCCTTTCCATCCTTAAGAATGACATAACAATCGCCAAAAACGCGGTCTCCTCGATATTCATCGAGGAGCTTCTTCCCGTTTGGTTTGACTTCGTACTCTGCCATTTCTTGCTCCTCTGTATTGACTCTTCACAACGCGAGTCGCCGTAACGCTAGGTGGAACCTTATCGTTGAAGTCTTTCAAAAAATCGTAACGAAAATCTCCACTTAGCTTTTTAACCATCTGCTCCAGATAAACGTCTACTCTGGATTTCCATAGATCAAATGCTTCTTCCTGTTCGGTCATTTACTCCCTTTCCCAGAACATAACCTTGCGTTTATGCTCCAAATAGCGGACTCGTTTTGATAGCAGATAATTGGCAACGGTATTGGCGAAGCCTCCAAGACCTAGAACCAAAATGCAGGCGGAGTGAAAATCTAATATGTTCATTTTAAATCCCCTGGTCCTTCTTGTGGACCTTCATGTGCTGCATTAAATGACCAGCGCACACAATTTTCTTGCACTTGGGGCAATACGCGACCACACGACGCTTGATTTTGAAATAACCGCGCGGAACGATCATAACCTGCACATTACCAATAACCCTAGAATCGAAATGATCAGGAGGAATTGGACCATTCGGTGGTAGATCGAACAGCTTGAGAATGTGATCAGAACGCATCTGCCATTTACGTTCTGGGTTTCCGTATGTAGAATCAGTATAGTGAAGATTGTCGTGGATTTCCATTTTTACTCTCCTGGTTAGTGGCCTTAAATGACCTAAAAGAGTGGGGCCGAAGCCCCACTAAGTTCAATAAATTTTCTTAGTCGATCGGTGGGTGGTTGTAATTCTCCATAATGAGCATTTCTGCTCGCGTTGGAGTGCAGGTGCAACGCTCGTTCTCACACGCACGCTTATACTCAGCTTGGTGAGCTGCTCGATATTCGTCAATTTTCTGTTGCCTTGTCTTGGGTCTCTCGATTGGAGTAATGGTGTCCCCTTCAAACGCAGATTTTGGATCTACTTTCGTCATGCTACCTACTCCTTTTCTGATCTCGTCAGGCGGCGAGTAACGCCGCGACTATGGAACGCTTTTGGTGCGCCCCATAGTTTCGATCTATTTCCAATCTGAGGCGCCATCCTTTAGGGCTTCCAGAAATGTTCTAACTCTGAACAACTGGTAGTTTGTATCGCGAATTTGACGCTCAGTTCTCTCGAATCCCTCCAATAGATTTTGAAGAGAAACTTTAGAAATTTCATGCGGATCTTCTGACTTGTCTTGCTCCAATGGAAACAAGGCAACGAAAGATGAAATTGTTTTGTCTTTGTCAATTGCTTCGACTTTTTCTTGGAACTGTCGAAGCATGACAGATAATAAAAATAGCTCTTCAATGGTAATGATGTGATTACCCATTTCGGCTCCTTCTGAACATTAAACCCATTCGGATTTTTGTTTGTTTTTCCACATATTCTTTAATTTCGTCAGACAATTTGTCTCTGGCAGCAAAATCATTACTGCCTTCTTCATAAATATTGTCCATCTTAGCTGCACCCCAAGGAGCCCAGTTAAGATTTGGTCGTTCTTTAACTACTGGAGAACTAATTGTTGCCATACCGTCTACTTCACTGGTAACAGTTGCAGTCGGCACGGATTCATTTATAAAATTGTCGATCAATATTTTTAGTTCTTCCTCCGTTTCAGCCTCGAATGAAACATTCGTGCAGAGATTTCTGAGAAACCTTACATGATAAGTTTTCATATCGACTCCGATGCACCAAACTCGATGGCATTAGAGCATGAAGCGCACATTTTGATGTGCTTCAACAAGCGCACCTTCTTTTGGCAACGCGAGCACTTCTTCGCCACACTCTGCTTTACGATGTGGACGTAGAAAGCTTCTTCATCTGGCTCCTCTACACAGTAGAAGCCATAATTATCCTCATATAATGTTGTATTTTGGATAGCCATTTTCGTAGTCCTGGTTTGGGTAACTGACCTCGTCAGGCGTTGCATTACAACGCGACAGCCAATCGCACTGGCTGTTTCGGTCTATTTGCCAGGGTATTTTTTAGCTACCCACGCCTCACATTCTTCTTTAGCATTGGGGTTCGCACAATCATCTATGGTGCGCCACTCTCCTGAACCGCTCTTGTAAATGGCACGCTCAGGAGCGCCGTCCTCGATGGCTCTTTCAATTTCTCCGTCGATATAATATTGAAAAGAACCAAGTCGCATACCCCAAGCGCAGATGTATGGGTACTTGGCGCGATTTTCTATTTGCTTGTCCATTACCCATACCTCCAGTCGCCTGCACCGCAGTATGATTCATAATCGCCGTTCTCACGAGCGGCAAGGCGGCGGTCTTCAGCATTTTGCTGAAGCTCCTCGATACGTGTTGCTTTCACAACACGCTTTCCAGAACAAGCAGCGCACGTAATATCATATACGCCGCTCATATAATCTTCTCTGAAGTCTGGGTCTTCATCGAAGTCCTCTCTAGTCAATCCGTTCGAATCAATGTTCGGATTGACAGTCTTGCCTTCGCCATCGCAGACTGGGCATACGATCCAGGGATCAGCCGGCATTTTTACCTCCCAACGGAACAACATTGGAGAGCGCCCTTGCATGGAGTGCTGTCTCAATGGTAGTGGCTGCTTGTATGAGCACCTTAGCTCGCTCATCAAGCTCTAACGCCTTCTTGGGAACTGGAGGTTTATTCTCCAGAACCCAGTCGATGCCCTTAGCTTTGCCACGTGCTACTGCGGCAAGTTCTTGGGCCTGAACTATCTCTAGTTCTATGGTAATGATTGGCATTTGCTACCTCATTCGTAGTTTGAGAGGCGATCAGAATCAGCCTCTTGTGTGGAACGCTCCGCAGCTTCACCGCGCAATCTACCTTCGTGATAGAGCGAAAGAGTGAAGAGCACAATCTTCTCTTCAATCTGTGCCTTACGCTCAACTGGGAGCGTAGCGATCTCTGGTATGAGATCTGTCAGTTGCGCCACACTCTCTGTGAGTATGGAGACAACACTGAGCTGTCCATAAGACTTATCAGTGGTAAAATCCCGCGAATACATCGCGAGCAACTCCTCATCTTCTATCTGTGCCATTTTAGTTCTCCTGGTTACTGACCTCGTCAGCTAGCGACTTACGCTAGGACTGGAACGCCCTTTGTGGCGCACCAGTTTCGGTCTAATGTTGAGTCATTATGCCTAATTTTATTTTATGACCATCTATATCTAATTGGTATGGTAAATTTCTTTGTTCAAATATTTTCTTCATATTAACTGCTATTCTTAATGCCATAGCAGGTGTCATATTTCTTTGGATTTTAACTTTATGCTCTGGAGTATCAATATAGGAGCATATATCTGGGAAATCCACGCGCCCAGCTTTGTCTATGCTAATCCAATCGTCGTTAATAGGATGGTTATACTCATCGTATCTATTCTTGTATCTGAATAGATACGTGTATCCGAGAGCAATGAGGTTGTCATGTACTTCCTGGTTAAACATCTTCGTCATTTTTCTTCTCCTGTTTGGTGAATTGCATAGGTGCAACTGAGACTTTCTGTCTTTTGCTGCGATTGGCATGTCCAGTTGCTGCGCTGACAAACAATCGCTGTAGTGGCGGCATTTTTGGCTGTTTCCTGAAAATGCTCCTATCTTTCAGTTTACGCTCTGACATAACCCTTACTCCTCACTTTTACGCTTGTTGTTGTAATCAGCAAACGTAGTTCCTATCACCGTTTTCCCTTCTATCTGATCACCTTTCGCTATTTTAGACTCAGATAGAGGATAATACCGCTTTCCAGGCGGATTATTCTTCACATATTTTATAACTTTCTTACCAGATCTTTTTAATATTTTTACATCTCTTCTCCAAATATCGTAATTCTGATTAATCTTTACTTCTTCAAGCGGTTTTTCGTCCCGTTCCTTCAATTCTTTATTCGGATCAATTCGATATGTCATCCGCTTCGGAGTAATGTCCATATTTTTATGTGCAGATCTCACACTATCTAACGGATTTGCCTTCATATGCCTTATCAGTGCGCGTTTTTTACTAGACATCATACTTTTCCTTGCTAGAAATAACTCCAGCGAACACAGCACCCTTCTCAGGGCGCTGTGCTCTGTGTTGTTATCTCAGGCGGATATTTCCGTCCGCCGAAACGACGCAAATGGCCGGTTTTTCTCCCTGGTGCTTATTGCCCTTCGGGGAGAGACTGCCTAACCATCTACTTAACCGCTCGGCGCGTCATTTTGCCGGGTTTGTTTCGCTCTTCGCCAAGTCTCAGGCTGCGCCGCGGTTTCCTCCGCGGAAAGAAAACCGTAGCACGTCCCGGAAAAGAAAGCAAGGGGAACAAAAGCAGAACTTTAAGGGAACAAAAGGGGAAAATACCATGATTATCACTGACCCATGAAGCTTCAACTATTGAATGAAATGATTTCATCAGCCATTATTCAGCCAATGATTGATGATGAATGATCCAAAAGCACCTATTTTGAGGCGCACCCATATTTCTGGAGCTCACTGTAACGCTGTAACTTTGTTACGTAGTGCTAGGCATACCTTTTCCACATTTCTTCAAAGTCGTCCTTGAGCCAATATCTAACTGGCTCGCCTTTTTCTGGCCTTTCGACTCTGCTGTATATCTGGAAATCACGTAATGTGTCTCCAACTTTTCTTTTTGTTATTTTCTGGCCGTCATAGTCTACTTCGTGCTCACCTTCCTTATCCTCAAGCAGCTTCTCGAACATGCGCTTCACAGAGATCTTGCTGACTTTAGCTCTGTTGAACACTCTTTGTGTATCACGAAGCACTAGCTCTTTGACATCTGGATTAACGCTCTCGTAAACGAATTTGAGAGCCACCTCTCTTGCTATTCCGCCTCTCCCAAAAGAGTCTCCAATAGCTACAAGAGATCTCCATTTGTCTGCGTCACGTCCTACTAACTGGGGTGGCATTTGCGGATTAGGATCAAGAACTACTTGATCAGCCCAATTATAGAAGTGTGGCGCAAAGTGCTGCTCTTTTGCTGAGAATCTCTCCATTGCCTTATCTGAGCGATGGAGTCTTATAACTACTGACCGAGTCATAAGAGTTGCTGGCAATCTACCAATACCAGCAAGCGCAAGAGGAGCGAAAACTGGATAGGATATAACTTCACCGTCCTTTCCAGTTCTTATAACACTACCACCCAGTCTGTCTCCTTCATTTAAGACAGACTTCATGCCTCTTGATATTGACATGTTATCTACTTCATCTAGCAGCATTGTATGATTACTAGCCAGACGGAATAGAGCGGCTTCAGTTGGATCTATTACTCGTTTAGGATTCCAAGCCATTGCAGCTAGTATCTCCAAAACTGTACTCTTGCCACAGTTAGGAACTGGGCTCAGAATAGCTAATCTGGGAGTCTTGCTATAGGTGGAATACACATGGGTATGTAGCGCCCATAGAGCGAGTCCAACTATGTAGTGGGCTGGCGCATCAATATGTTTAGCTATGGTGCCAGCAGTGTACTCAAGAAGATTTGTTTTGGGATCTTCCTGATTTGAGCCATTGTTTATTAGCGATGTTAGTGACATGATTGTTATCCCTGTGTGATGGTTGATCTATTCGACACAGAGTTACATGTCACAGTGTCCAGTCTTTACAATGACAAACAGCTCTAGGTGGTGGATCTAACCGCCTAGAGCCTAGTATAGCACAGATTTTATGGTGATGCAAGTCATACTATAATGATGACTATGAGATGAATCAACCAGCCAGTGATTGATTATATTGTGTCAGAAATAAACGAGCGGGATCGACTACGTTACTACGTAACAGCGTAACGAATGATGGATCAGACTGCTTTCACCACTCGATCTTTATGTTCCAACTCAGCAATCTTCTTTTCCAGCTCAGACAATGGCATTTCAGCAATGTTTTCATCTTCTGACTTAGTGATGAGAGTGGTGCTATCACCCCATTTGCCAGGTCGCCCAGCTTTCAAATGCCTGAAGCGCACCTCAACTCTGAGCTTCGCTCGCGCAATGACCTCAGCATCTTGAACTCTAATGGTCTTCCCAGATTTCTGTATTTCTTTCATATCACGTGCTGCATCATCAGCAATTGAAATCACTTCCTCTTCAAATATAGTCAATCTATCTGCAATAGCCATATTGTATAATGCTTGAAAATCAGCTTCAGATTTGAGCCATGCTGAACAGCGGCGCACGGTTGGCATATGACTATCGCGACATATATTGATCAATAACTCACCAGCACTGATCCTCTCACAAATCTCTGTCGCCAATTCTTCTGTGTATTCAATCTTATCCTTGATTTTCAATTGCTCTTTATACAATTCACGAGCAATAGCGTCAGCTTTCTCCTTATTGGAGCGCTCAATTGCAGCGTCCATTTTCTGTCGTTTTTTGAGGCGCTCATAGTCCTCTTCCCACATGACAGTGGGTTCTGGATCTATGTCATGTATTGGATTAGTCATTCTCAGCCTCCATGGTGCCGCTTTCAAGGCGCCTCAATTTCTCTTCCAGCAATTTCCGCTTCCGCCTACTAATCATTGACCTATAATGTACCAAATTGAATGAGTGCTTCTGCTCAGATATCACCTTTGTAATAGCCCTAATGAGAGCAGTCCGCCCCTGATTAAGAAGGCGTTCTTGTTCAATCACTTTGGATAGCTCTTCTTCCTGATCTTGAGTCTCAGTACGGCCTTGAATCCATGCATTCCGCCAGATCCTTGTGGCGCGCTGTCTGGCTGTCTCGGGTGAATCTTCGGACATATCAATATTATATATGAGAATTGCGGCGAAATTAAGGCTGATAATCAACATAATTTTTCTGTATTGCGAATTTGCTTGCGTCGTTTACGGTTTTGCGCTATTCTGTACGTTCCCGGTAGCAGGAGGTGGTGATGTCAGATTTAGATGTGAGCAAATTCATCTTTAACTGTGCTGAATGTGGCACAGAATTCATTAAAGTTCAACCCATGCAGAAATTCTGCTCAGATTTGTGCCGTGGGCGCCACTATTGGAAGGGTAAGAAAGCCAAAAGAGAGGCTGAGAAGCCCAAGAAGCGTGACCTATTCGCAGCATAATAATGGGAGGTAGCAATGCCAGATATCATCTTCAAATCACAAAAAGAAGCTATGGAATGGATGAATGAGCGTTACGCCACTGTTATTATCAAAGGCAAAGAATGTGTTATTGATATGAAGCATAATAAAATAATAACAAAAGATGATTTGAGAGAAAAACTTAAGAATGTGAAAGTTAATATAACCAATAACTAATCACGTATGGGCGGGCGCACCATGGCTGATGAAGACCTATTCCCAAATTCAGAACGCATCAAAAAGATCGTTGATGATCCTAGATTTCAAACGAGCCAAACAACCAGTCATGGCGCGCCCAAATTAGATTCCAAACAAGGAGCTATTGATTGGGTGGATCAACATTACGCTATCATATTGGTATTAGGCAAATTTATGATTCTAAATGAGAGGATAGATGGTGAATACTATTTAATGACCAAGAAGGATTTTATAGATTCATTGGAAAATGTTAAGATTGTTACCAAAGATGATGAAGGAAATGCAAAGCCATTTCCAGTAAGCAAATTGTGGTTGGAATACCACATGAGGCGCACGTATGAGCGTGGAATAGTATTCGATCCCAAATATAAATTTGATTCCAAAACAATGCGATCTGGTGTATATAATACATGGCCAGGATTTGCAATTGATCCAAAAGAAGGTTCATGTGTATTATTTTTGGATTATGTGAAGAATATCATATGCAGCGGTAACGAAACCCATTATCATTGGCTTATGTGTTGGTGCGCCCAGTTAATACAAGAGCCGTGGAATAAACTCGGCACATCAGTTGTATTGAAAGGTCTCAAAGGTATTGGCAAATCATATTTCGCCCTCATATTAGGTAGGTTGATGAATGGAAAGAATAATGAGCGTAAGACAAAATTATATCTCCCAATTGATAATAAGAATAGTATATTTGGCAATCATAATGATCATCTTGAGAAGGTCATATTGTTATGTCTGGAAGAAGCCATTTGGGCTGGTGATAAGGCACATGAATCTACACTCAAACATATTATTACTGGAGATTCATTATTTATTAATCCAAAGAACTTGCCAGGTCGCAGTGTCATAAATTATATCAGATCTATCATTATAGGTAATGCTGATTGGATAGTACCAGCATCTCATGATGAGCGTAGGTTCTTTGTATTGAATGTCAGTAGTGCCCAGAAAGATATGAAAGAGTATTTTGATTCATTAGAATATGAAATGCTCAATAATGACGGTCTTGAAGCGCTCATGCATTATCTATTGAATTATAAAATTGATGTCAATCTCAGAACTGCCCTCGTTACTGAGGCGCAAATTGACCAAAAAACAGCGTCCATGGCTGGTGTAGAGCGATGGTGGTTTGATATTCTATGTTCAGGTAAATTACCATTTGTCAAATATTACGAGGACAAGGGCTATTTGGTTATCAAGGAGAAACTATTGATGGATTATAATGCTACTGCCCAATTCAGACATAAATTAAATGAGCGTGAATTTGGTATCCAATTTAAAGAATTGATGCCATTAGTAGTTAATGGTGTGATACAATATTCTAAAAATGGTAGACCACTCAATATTGTTGGTAGTGATAAATATACCAGTGGTAGCCCAGGTAATAGCGAGCGAATGAATGTGCATGTTATTCCGAAATTGGTAGTCTGTAGAGAATTGATGAATTTTAGAATCAAAACAGAATATGATTATGGTAATGGTAGCCAAGAGTGGGAATATCCTACTTTTACAGAGACCAGTATCATGAGTGGCCATGTACGTTTCTGATCAGTAGAATTGTACGGTTAATGTTTTACATTAACAGACGAGCGTAAGTTACTGGGATATAAGGGTTTTCGGGCTCACCAATTGAGTCCTGTTTGCGTGGGGCAGTTAGCTGTATATCAGGCTTCGCGCGAAAGGTATGAAAAATAAACAGACAAACCGGACAAACCGGACAATCAGTGGTAACCCCTTGTAATCGTTGCGCTTTTCGTGTCCTGTTTATTTTTATTGAAATAAGACAAACAGGACAAATAGGATGGTATGGGGCGCTGCTGGTCAATTTCGGAATTTCAGTAGATCAATGGTAGTGACGACGTCGGTGATATTTTCAGACCATGATTTGGCGCTACCATCAGCCAATGGTTACCATGAAGTCATCATCATCAATCTACGTTGGTGCGCAGCCATCAGCCAATGACACTCGTGATATCACCAGCCAATGAGTGAAAATGACCATGGTGAATGATCTTTGAATCAAATTCAAATCATGGGATGACAGTCATGGACTCATCATCACCAAACTCAGATCATGGTTTGAACGAACTGGGCATGAAAAATGGGGCTTGCGCCCCATCAGTTAGTCCTGAACACAGGTCTGGATGGACAAATTATTGGAGCAACTCCAGGTGGGATTTCTGGTCTCAGTTTTGAGTATCTGATTGCATCCAAAAGCGTCCACGTTCCCGTGAATGTCTTTTTTGGTTCTCAGACATTCCCTGAAATGGCCTTGAGCTACTGAGTCGTCAACCAGATCGCTCGGTTGAATGTGAGTGAGTTGAGCATGAGCTCGGTCCACTTGGTGCGCCATCAGTGAGCCTACCACAGCGACGCCTATGAAGAATGATCGTGACATGTTTGTTGGTCCTGGTGAGAGAGGGCAAGAAAAGAGCGGGCGCTTGCGCGCCCGCCCGTTTCGCGTTAGGCGACGACCTCGTCAGCCGCCTTTTCGTCCGCCTTGCGCGTAACGATAACGTCCGCCTTGCCGCGCGTTTCGTTGTCGATTGCGAGCGTAAAACCTAAACGCTCGAAAAAGCTTTCCGTAACGCGCCCGCCCGTCCGATTACCGGACAAACGCCGGTAAACAACTTGTGCGTCCGCGAGCGAAACGCCCCCGAAATCCGCGAGCGGATAAACGCCGTCCGCGAGATTGCGAAGCGCAAGAAAGAAATCGCGTCGCGGCCCTTTCTTGTTAAATCCGCACATAGCGGCGTCCGCGTCCGCAGGGGACATTTGCACCGCAACGCGGGCGGTGCGCGGTGCGCGCGTTGTCGGGGCAGGCATTGCCGCCTTAACGGCGTCCGCAATCGCTTGCGGCATTGCGCTAACAAGCGCAAGCAACGCCGTTTGCGTCTCGACATTGCTCGCTTTGCTTTCCGCAATAGCAGTTTCGATATTCTTAGGCAGGTTAGGCATAGTTTTAGACCTTTTGCTAGGTACAGAGCGCGCTATCGCATAGCTGCCGCCCGCACCGCGTTTGCGGTGCAACGCCTATAAAGCACGTTAGCTTGCGCGATACAAGCGCAAACGACGTTTGCGAACATTAATTTTTTGTAATGTACTGACAGGCTTGTCGCCTATGTGTCGCCTATGTGCTCGTTTGCGATATGCGTTTAAATCGCATTAGAGGCTGGCCCATTGCCCTCGGACTATTCGCGCTAGGGAATATGCGTCCGCGCGTCCGCGCCCGTGTACGGTCGTTTATGCGGGTTTTCTGGTCAGCCGAAAGGTCGGGGCCGTTTACTGTTTTACCTGTTTCCAGGCCACCTTTGGTGGTGACCGTCACCGATTTTCCGTCAAAAATTCACTCACCCTCATTACTACAGATTATTCACGTAAATTCAATCCATTAATCTTCTGCCATCTTTCATCTCGCTTTAACATTCGTAGTTGGCGATAGAACCGTTTGGAACAGTCCATTGAACAGAACCTATGTTGTGGTGTCTTGGGCTGGAACTCTTTCTTGCACTGGGCGCAACTAGTCATTTGGATTTGCTCCTTAGTCATCACTTCCTCGCTATCCATGTCTCAGCCTCAAACAGGGCATTGCGAAGGTCATTCATCTCATCGAGGAGAATCTGACGATTGGTGCGGCCCTCATGCACAGTTTCAATTCCAAACCTCATGCAGCGACCTATAGTGAGAACCACTTCGCATGATTCTTCCATCAACCAACCGACGGCCTCTTCTTCAGTTTTTGGGTGGTAGTCCTTTATTTTCATGTGTAAACTCCCTGACTTTACGTTTGGATGGGCGTGGTGCGCGATCGTCAATCTCTGACTTCATCAGAGCTACTTCATTCTTCAACCATGCCAGTTCTTCGGCTAGGCCATGAATTGAAGTGTTTGGTGGGCCTGGCGGACCTTGAGGACCCATTGGACCTTGCGGACCAGTGGCGCCTCTAGGGCCGTGGAAGTTGTAGTCCATAGACTCACTAATGGTTTCGCGGATGAGCTTTCTGAGTTTGATTATTTTCTTTTTCATGTGTCACCTACTTGGTGTGGAACTACTTGGAAAGCATAGATGGCCGCAAGCATAGCGTGGCTTCATACAGTCGTGGCACCAACCGCAGCTTTGATGGCCAAGCATACCTTCTTGGTAACAGTTGGCGCGCTCTATGTCATCATTGACTGGAGCGCGCCCTACAAACAGTTCCCAGATCTCAGGAGTAATCTGGCCCGTATAGAAACGTGGAGAATTTGGTGCGATATAACCATTGAATATTCCTCTATCACCAACCTCTGGTGCAGGATGATGTAACCTCCTGTCATGTTCGAGAGCCATAATGCGACTGGGCATTTCTTGGCGCTCATAGCGGAGGAAGCGTGATTCCATCTCACGTCTGACTACATCTTCTGTGCCTGGTGGGTTTGGGATGATGTGGCCGTCAATTGTCAGTGTAACAGTGATATGTACTATATCGCGGTCAAGAGAGCGCAGTTGCGAAATTGGGCGCTGCGATTCCTCCCACTTAGCCCAATCACCATTTTCTTTTTCTCGCGCTATTAGCTCAGCCATGTCAGCTCTGACGATCTCACGCTCTACTTCATCGAGCGGTCTGGGCGCTACCCCAGAGCCCTCACGCCGTTTGCGCTTGCCATCCTTATCAAACAGGTCATATGCCATTATTTATCCTCATCTGGTAAAGGTGGGTAGGCCCATGGCCTGGCACGGATGTCTGCCATCATTTCTTGAAAACAGTCCTCGCAGACTAGACTGGTTTCTTCAATTGGTACAGTAGGAAATAATACCGCAGCTTCCGCCAGAGCTTCTTCATCCGACACTCCTTTGGTGAAGACCTTATGGCAGGCGGCGCATTCATATTCATTCTCCCTTAGTCCTGGCCGCTTCCTGTTTAGCTTCAACTCTGGCTTGCGCTTGTGCGAGCCGGTCCCTGCTGGTTTTACCCCACGATCCTTCGCCATGTTTTGATTCCCACTCTTTCTTGGCGCCACCAAGGCCGTTGATCAAGAAGAGTATATCTTTGTCACCAGCTATTAACAATATTTCTTCATCATTGAGCTCTCGCAGATGAATTCTCTCGTCATATGCCATTATATGAGAGCAGATCATACAGATGGCTATGGCACCTGGGTATGGTGTATGCTTATGGTTAACGCTGGTGGCAGCGTCAATCAAGATGCCACAGTTCAGACAATTGCACCCTGTACTGAGCCTTGTCGTTTGGAATTCAGGCTTTTTGGATACAACTTTGACAAGAAGATATTTACGTTTGGCTTCTCCCATAGCGATCTCCTAGTTCATATTTGAGTGCAGAACTGGCATGATTACGTGCCAGAATAGGAATTGTGACTCATCATAGTCCATAGCACTATTAGAATGGTCTGGTGGTCCATAAGCCAAAACTGAGTAGACCATTGCTGCGACAAATAAAAACCACACTGTGAATAGAGCTATGATGAGTCTCTTCATGTTTGACCTAGCGGTTTCTTGCCCAAAGACACTCTATCAGCATCGCGGCGTTCTGGCGTGAGTGGTGGCGCTCCTTGCCAGTCGATTGAATAATCATGCTCTTGTAGCCATTTGATAGATTCTTCAATCATAGCATCTGTGGATTCTAACCACTGTAATCGTGCCTTGTGGACCGCGGCTAGTGGTACATCTTCTCTTGCCCATTGCGGATGACCAGCCTTGAGCCACCAAGATTGCGCTGCTTCTAGTGTTGGATTTTTGAATAAATCATCGCGCTCTTTGAGAAACGCTCTGAGCTCTGCTTTATCATTTGACATTTGGTTCTCCTGGCGGATGCTCTCTCATCTGTTTATCCCAACACGCGGAATGATAAACCCAATTAGCAATTAAATCATATTCAGGTCTGGAAATGATACCACTGCCATCTAATTCTACATATACCACAACAGCTTTCATACAATATGGGCATGTATAGACTTCTGCGTCACACTCAAACATCGGGCGTTCTGGCTCATTCATTTTTATCATCCTGTTTTTGATCTACGAGAGTTTTGATTTCTACTAAATTACCATCTTTATCAAATTTTGTACTGACAATCAATATTTCAGCTTCTTTTAATCGGTCTGAGATGGGCGCTTCAAACCACTTATTTGTATTTGGGTTTCCTTCGCAACATGACGTTATGCCACTGCCAAGACATTCTGGACAAGCCCATCTTTCAAGATATGTTTTGCCTTGGCAAACTTGGCACTTCATTTACCTTTCCTCAAGTTGAGAATCAGAGAATATATGAAGCATACCACGAAAATCGGGATGGTCAGCTTCCACCACGTAACGGACTCGACCTTCTGTGGTAGTGAATACAGCCACAATAATGCCTGGATATTTATAGCCATCGAGCTTCTGAACCTTCTGGTGCAGAGTGTGATGAGCGATCTTGTCATTTGACATGGCGTGTGATCCTCCTCTTTTGTATTGTGGCGGAACCATCTTAACCATCTATCTCTCCCAATACTCGTCGTTGAAGATCAATTTCTCTAAACTAAATATGGCTTGTTTATCTGACATACCAAGTGAGTCCAATTTGACTAATCCGTGGGCGCAACCAGACTCCTTATCTGAGGCGTAGTCTCGTAGTGGTATATGATCGCCACGTACTAGCACAAGTTCTTCTTTGGCTGCTATCCATGCTAATAACGCACTTCGACCACCATTTCTTACGTTCATATGGTGGTAGCGCCTTTGAGCTGGGCGCACTGTCCATTTTATACCTTTCTTGGTACTCAATAGATATTTGAGTTCTAATCCTATGGTATGATTGGCAAATTTGATTTTACAATCTGGAGCGCCAACAGTGCTCCCGTACATCATAGGTTCGACCCATTCTAACGAAAGCCTCCCTTCACATTCAAATATCCATTCTTGGATCCAGTATCGTAAGTCACCTTCGCTTGCTACCTCTAAGAGTTTCATTTCGTTACCTGCTATTTTTGGATCTCAGAACGTCAGACATTTGATCCATCGTCGGCGGTGATACATCTGTCACTTCGTTCCATGGAACGCATTGCATACACAGAAAGCGCGCACCTTCAATGATAGGAGTGCTTTTGGCGATCCAGATAGGATGGCCACATTTGTTGCAACTGGATAAGATGCTGTCAGTATTTGGGCCTTTTGGCGAGGCCCTCATGCAGCATATTACAGTCTCATCCTTTTCCGTTCCCATCAGTAGTCTCCGTAATATCAGTCATAGCAGCATGGGCGTGTGTGGCAATTGATCGAGCGAATTGAAATGCCATTTCTGGAGGAAATGC
>Ga0210398_10000437_pt1 | contig 48447 bp, 26 predicted proteins | sample IncBWC4OmetaG_FD_161047 | JGI IMG/M metagenome (GOLD analysis project Ga0210398, IMG submission 161047) | Forest soil microbial communities from Barre Woods Harvard Forest LTER site, Petersham, Massachusetts, United States - Inc-BW-C-4-O | ecosystem: Environmental > Terrestrial > Soil >...
ACGCGGCGGATTTTACGCGGAAGACAGCTGGCGGCTGAAGCCGAACTTCACACTGAACTACGGCGTCCGCTGGGACATTGTCTTTCCGGAAACTGTGAACAGCGCGGCGCAGGGCGGCTTCACCGATCTGACGAACGGCATGATTCGCGTGGCGGGAGTTGGACCGTGGGGCACCAACGGCGGAGCCAATGTCGACCTGACCAACATTGGCGGGCGGCTCGGCTTCGCATGGCAGGTGAATCCAAATATGGTGATCCGCGGCGCCGGCGCGCAGATCTTTGACGACGAGGGCTTCTTCGGGACGATCTTCGGCAGCGCGATGACGCACAACCTGCCGGTATACATCGACGAAGACGCCACGTCGGGCAATGGAACCGGGAAATACGAATATTCCTATGGCACGCTGCCCGCGCGTCCGGTGGCTCCGTTCATTCCGGCGAGCGGCAATATTCCGATTCAGAATGGATACAACGCGCAGTGGCGGCCGAACACGCTGGTGCTGCCGAAAGTCGATCAATGGAACCTGAGCCTGCAGCAGGTGGTAACCGGCAGCATGACGGCAACTCTGGCGTACGTGGGCAACGTGGCCGAGCGCATTTACCCGGGCGAAACCTACGGCTTCAGCGCGAACGAGCCGCGGCTGCCGACGACATCGGCCGATCTGACCGCCGCCGATCCGACGGCGCCTGGAACGTGCGCGCCGGGCGCGCCCTGCAGCCGCAACGGCCGCAGGCCCTACTTCGATCGCTTCACCAACCTCTACGATGGCATGACCGTTTACTGCTGCAATCAGGACATCACGTCGTTGTTCCCTGCGGCCCGCGCAAGTTACAACTCGCTGCAGGCTACGCTGGAACAGCGTTTCGCGCACGGATTTAATATCCTCGCGAACTATACCTGGTCGCGCGCGCTGAATTATGGAAGCACGTATTTCGCGCAGGACCCGCGGGTGGAATACGGCCCTAACGACACGAATCGCAACCAGCTCTTCACGCTGAGCGGATTCTGGCAACTGCCTGTCGGGCGCAACAAGATGTTTCTCGGCAACGCGAGCCGGCCGATCGACGAGTTGGTGGGCGGCTGGCAGGTTGCCGGCGACACCACCTGGGAAGGTGGGCTGCCGTTTACGCCAACCTATTTCGAATGCGGCAGCGATCAGGACATCGACACGAACTATGGCAGCCCAGGGTCTTCAAGCGATTGCCGTCCGGACAAGACCGGGGCCTCGTTCCCGACGAGCGTCGGCAGTCTGAATCCTGTGACGCACGCGCGCACCTACTTCACGCCGGTGTCGCCGTTGTCGAATTATGGAACGGCGTCGGGAGCCTTTGCGCGTCCGGCCTTCGGGACCATTGGAGACATTGGCCGCAACTGGATGCGCGGGCCTTCAGAGTACTTTGCTGACGCTTCACTATTCAAGGATTTCCCCATCCACGAGAACATCAAGGCGCAGGCGCAGTTCCAGGTCTACAACCTCTTTAACCACGCGCCGTTGGGGCTGCCCAGCGCGACCAACGCACGCTGCATCGACTGCACGACAGGGCAGCCAGGACAGATTACCGGAGTCGATAGCGCTGTCTCGGGCACCGGCCTGCCTTACATGCGCACGCTGCAGTTTGGCGCGCGAATCCAGTTCTGATGCGAGGCTCAGAAGCATAGCGACGGTTTGCGGAGAAGGAGTTTTCAGTCCCCGACCTTCTCCGCAAGCTCGACCCAGCGCTCGTAAATCACATCGTGCTCGGCCTGTGCCGCGTCTAACTCCGCCAGAGCCTCTGTCAACGCAACCGCATCGGTCGCCACGGCTGGATCGTCGATGCGGGCATGCGCAGCTCGCAACCGATCGTCTGCCGCGGCAATGCGCACCTCGATTCCATTGAATTCACGCTGCTCCAGGTAAGAAAGCTTCTTCTTCGCCGCAGCTGGCTGCGTTGACGGCTTTTCCGTCTTTTCTGCCGGTGCTTTGGTCGACTGTCCTCGCAGCGTGCGCCAGTCCTCCCACTGCAGGTAATCCGCGAAGAGCGCGGCATGGCCGCTGTCGTCAAGACCGACCACGGCGTTCGTGACCCGGTCCAGCAGATACCGATCGTGGGTGACGAGCACGAGCGCGCCGGAAAATTCGAGCAGAGCCTCTTCCAGAATCTCGAGCGTGGGGATGTCGAGGTCGTTGGTGGGCTCATCGAGGATGAGCACATCGGCCGGCTGCAGCATGAGCCGCGCGATCAGCACGCGGGCTCGCTCGCCGCCGCTGAGGCGTTCGACGGGCTGGTTGAGCTGCTCGCTGGTGAAGAGGAAGCGCGCAGCATAACCGGCAACGTGAACCACGCGATCCTGATACACAACCGCATCGGCGTCGGGCGCAAGCGCTCGCCGGAGCGTGAGGCTGGTGTCGAGCTCCCGCATCTGCGAGAAGTACACGATGCGCAGGCTGGCAGCACGCCGGACGAGGCCCGCGCTCACCGGCAAGTCGCCCGTCATCGCGCGGAGCAGCGTGGTCTTGCCGGCGCCGTTCGGGCCGACCAGGCCGAGCTTCATTCCGATGGTCAGACCGAAACTGACGTTGCGGAGGATCTCGCGATCGCCGAGCGTGACCGCTACGTCGTCCAGCTCGATGAGGCGCTTCGTCTGCCGATCCGTTGCGTCGAAGCTGATCCCGGCCGTCGCAGTGCGCGTGCGCGATTCGGAATCCGCCAGCTGCGCGATCATCGCCTGCGCGTTATCGATGCGCGCTTTGGCTTTGGTGGCGCGCGCCTTCGGTCCTCGCCGGAGCCATTCGATTTCGGTGCGCACGCGGTTGCGCAGACTCTCCTGTGCCCGCTGCTGGTACTCGACGTACGCCTCGCGCGTTTCCAGAAATTTAGAATAACTGCCTTTCACCCGCAGCAGGCCATCGGAATACATCCGATTCAGCTCGACCACTTCGTTGGCCACGTTTTCGAGGAAGTAGCGATCGTGGGTGACGACCACAAAGGCAAAATTGGCCGCCTGCAGTAAACCTTCCAACCACTCGATGCCTTCGACGTCGAGGTGATTCGTGGGCTCATCGAGCAACAAAACATCAGGGTGAATCACAAGCGCTTCCGCGATCGCCAGCCTCTTGCGCCAACCGCCGCTCAGCGTGGCGGCTTCGGCAGTCATGACCTCATCGGCAAAGCCGGCGCGGCCGAGGGTTTCGCGCACGCGCTGCTCGCGTTCGTTCTCCGGAACCACGGCCCGGACCATGGCCGCCTCGAGAATGCCGCGGACGGTGGCGCCGGAAGGGTATTCGGAAATCTGGTGCACATAGCCAATGCGCACGCGCTTCCGAAAGGCCATTTCGCCGCTGTCGGCTTCCTGCTCGCCGCCAAGGATCGCCAGCAGCGTGGATTTGCCGGCGCCGTTGGGGCCGATCAGGCCGACGCAATCCCCGTCATGAAGCGCGAACGAGATGCCCTGGAACAGCGGCACCGCGCCAAATCGTTTGGAGATATTTTGGACGTTGAGGATCGGCGGCATTGCTGTCTTCAGTTTAAGGGTGCCGCAGACCGGAATTCAGTTGCGGTTCGGGAGGTGGTACAGGGCTTCGGCATTGCCTCGCAGCATGAGGCGGGCGATTTCTTTGGCACGGTCCCGGGTGATCTCGCCATCCTGCACCATGCCGGTGAGCGCGATGCCGAGCGCCAGACGCGCATTGCGGCTGGCGATCCATGTGGATTCGGCCCAGCCCATCTCGTCGGAATACGGATAACCGTCGCTGCCGAAGAGGATCTTCTCAGGCTCGAGCTCGAGCCACTCGCGCAGCCACTGCGCCTCCGTGCGCGGCGTGAGCAGGAGATCCTGACCGGAGATGTCGAGGTAGACATTGGGCTTCTGCAGCAGCGATCCGATCTCGCGCACGTACGGCCATCCGCCATGCAGCAGAACGAAGTTGGTTCCGCGCAGGCGTGGGTCGTTGAAGATGGGCTCGAGCAGGAGCGGATTCACGCCGGCAATCGAGAAGTAGCTGCCTCCGCCGGACATGGCGTGGAGATGGACGGCCATGCCGAGGCGGCCGCACTCGCCGGCGATGGAGCGGAAGAGAAAATCCTGAAGGAGCTTGTAGTCGGCATTGTCGGGCGTGCCACCCCGAGCCCAGCGCGCGTAAATCTTCTCAACCTGTGCCTGGGGCGGATCGCTGAAATCGAAGGAGCGCAGGTAGGCGACTTCGAATTTTTCGGCGACGGCGCCGCCGGCTTTCTGGCGCTCGAGGGTCGGCGTGACAACTTTTGCCAGGTAGGCATCGAGCGTGGCCGGCGGCGCGGACATTCCGGCGGCGTAGAGATAACGGCGGCGAAGCAGGTCTTCGAGGGCGAAGAACTGCTGGCGGTCGGGCGAAGCTGCGGCCATGCCGGTGTTGTCGAGGGGAAAAAGGAGCGCGTCGACGTAGGGCACCCAGAGGAACCGGGGCGGCTGAACGCCGCGGCCCATGGCAACGCGATTGGCAAGCATGGTGGCAGTCGTCGCCTGGGTAAGAACCCACGCTGGATATTTCTCCCCCTGCTGATGCCTGACGCGTGCCCGCGCTTCGTCCAGGCGCTGCAGGCCGGCAGCGTCGAGAGGCGGGAGCGCATCGAATCCCCAGAGTGCTTTCCATGCGGCGCCGAGGAGGGGAAAGTCAGAACGCAAGGCCGGTGGATCGGATTGGGGCTCGAGATTGGATACCGGGAGCGCATCGAATTCCTTTTCCGTGGCATCGAGAGGCGGCGCGAGAACCGGATGGGCGTGGTTATCGATGGCCTGAATGGAGTCGATGGCCTGGGCGATGTCGGGATCGACGGCGGCAGCGGAATTTGCGGGAGCACGGTGGCTGCTGCAGGAGAGGAGCGCGACCAGCAGGGCGGCAGGGGCGAGCGAAATGGCGGGACGCAGTCTGCGCATAGTGTACCGTCCTTCCAATTCACCACATTTTGCTGACCCCTCGTGGGAATTATTTGTGGGAAAAATATGACCACAGACTCGTCAGGAGAGGGCGCCCTGTTGACGTCGCGGTTATATGCATTTTTGCGTGGGGGATGGTCTGGTGCTTGCAGATAGAATGGATTCCGGCGTGAGCTCGGCATCTTTGGGCAGCGATTCTGTCGGACGTATCATCGACGGGAGATGGACTCTTCTCCGTTGGTTAGGTGGGACTGACCAGAGCAGCGCCTTCTTCACCGAAATTCAGGGGAACCCGGCGCAGAACGCCACGATCAAGCTGATTCCGGCTGACGCGGTGGATGCAGAAGCCCGCATCGCTCAATGGGAGGCGGCGCGGAGCCTGTCTCATCCTCACCTGACCCGCCTCTTTTATCTTGGGCGCTGTGAGATGGACGGGCAGGATCTGCTCTATGTCGTCACCGAGTATGCCGAAGAAGTTCTCTCCGAGATTCTTCCGGCGCGTCCGCTTACGCCTGCGGAAACCAGGGAGATGCTTGGCCCGGTTGTGGACGCACTTTCGTATCTTCACGGCCGGAATCTCGTGCACGGACACCTGAAACCGTCGAACATTGTGGTAGTCGATGGCCAGCTGAAGCTTTCTGTAGACGGGCTTTGCGCTGCCGGCGAGTCCTGCGGGCGCGCTCAATCGCCTGACAAGTACGCCGCACCGGAAACCGCTACGGAGAAGATGTCCGCGGTGGCGGATGTGTGGTCGCTGGGCATGGTTCTGGTCGAAGCTCTCACCCAACAACCGCCGGCTCGGGGCGCGTTTAAGGGTTCAGGGCCCGTGGTGCCGTCCTCTATCCCGGAGCCGTTCTCCAGCATTGCGCAGGAGTGCCTGCGTGTTGACCCGGCACACCGGTGCACCCTCAGCGGCATACGCGCTTATCTCGAACCTGCACGAACCGCGGAACGCCTGGCTGAGGAACCGGCTGGCAAGCGCACTGCACGGACGCCTTCCCTAACGCGCGCGATGATCGTTGCAGGCGCGGTGGTGGTAATCATGATCGCAGCCCTGATCATCGGTTCGCACCATGGCAAGCCATCGCCTCGGGCCGTACCACTGAGTTCCACTCCTGCACCGGCCGCCACGCAGGAGCAATCTCCGGCTCTGGGAACCCAGCCTCCCGGGAATGCGGTCATCAAGGGGGCAATCGCAAACCAGGCAATGCCCAACGTGCCCGAAAACATACGGTCTACGATTCACGGGCACGTCAAAGTCGGAATCCGGGTGCAGGTCGATCCGCAAGGCAATGTCTCCGATGCGACGATCGAGTCACAGGGACCCAGCAGGTATTTTGCAGGCCGCGCACTGCAGGCGGCGCGGGAGTGGAAGTTCAGGCCGGCGCAGGTGAATGGCCGCGTGGTCGCCAGCGTGTGGATTCTGCATTTTTACTTTGGACAATCGGGAACCACGATCACGCCGGTTGAAACCTCCCCGTAGCACGCGGCCCAAGTCCGGATGAGCCCTCGATAACTTTCTACCTTCTCCGCGGCAGGACCCGGTCGCGCGCGATCGCTCTGCAGGGCAGAAAAGCAGGCCGCTCCATCGGCCGCGACAGAATCATCCATGTGGCTGCGAGCTTTTGCCAAATGGCGGCTCCGCGTGGATCCGCTTCCCGCGTACGCTGAACACTCTGGGAGAGGAGGTACTCGATCTTGGTTCGATTCATCGGCTACCTGCTTTCTCTGGCTTGTATCGCCTTAGAGTGCGTTAAGCACGTGGGTATTGCGATACCACAGAGCAGTTAGCCACGCTGCCGCACCCGTGCTGAATCGGCGGTCACAGCAGTGCAGAATGGGTGGTCACATCCGTAACTTTGCCGTGGGTACTCTCCAATGAGACGCACGAAAACAGTAGTAGCGCTGCGCACTGGAATAGACGATGAGGGTGATGATGATGCCGAGGAGGGGGCCGACGGCCCTCAGATCCGCATAGGCATGATGATGTAGCGGTATTTGTACTCGTCGGAGGCGTCTTCGGGTCGGACCTGGCCGGCGGACTGCGCGTCCTTGAACTCGAGGCGGACTTCGCCCTGGTTGCCGATGGCCTTGAGGAAATCGAGGAGGTAGGAGGAGTTGAAGCCCACCACGATGGGATCGAAGCTGTAGGGTGTCTCGATGGTGTCTTCCGATTCGCCGGCCTCGGTGGAAGAGGAGGAGACCTTGAGCTCGTTCTGCTCGATGCGCATCTTGATGGCACCCGAGCGCTCGTCAGCAAACTGCGCGACGCGCTGGATGGAGGCGCCGAGATCTTCGCTGCGCACGATGACGAATTTGTTGTTGTCCTTCGGCATCACCGCTTCGTAGTTCGGGAACTGGCCGGTAAGCTTGCGGCTGGTGAGCACGCGATGGCCGATGCGGAAGAAGAGCGTCGCATCGTCGTCAGCAAATTCGATGAACTCGGCTTCGGTGTTGGAGAGCAGCGATTGCAGCTCCTGCAGAGCCTTGCGCGGGACAAGGGTTTTCTTCTCGGTGTTGATGCCGGGGAAGCTTTCGCCGGACTTCTCGATGTGTGCGAGGCGGTGGCCGTCGGTGGCGACCATGGCGATGGATTCGGCTTTCATGATAAGCAGCGCGCCGTTGAGGGTGTAGCGGGATTCCTCGTTGGAGATGGCGAAGATGGTGCGCGCGATGAGGGTACGCAACGAAGCGACAGGGATCTTGATGGCGCCGGTTGCGGGGAACTCAGGAACCTGGGGGAAGTTGGCGCAGGCCATGCCGACCATGCGGGTGTTGGACCGGCCAGCGCGAATCTGTACCCAGTGGTTTTCGAGCAGCTTGACCGACATGTCGCCGTCGCCGAGCAGCCGGATGTAGTCGTAAAGTTTGCGCGCGGGAATGGTGCAGGAGCCGGGCTTTTTGACTTTGGCCGAGCAGGAGGTGCGGATGCTCTGGTCCAGATCGGTAGCGGTGATCACGATCTTGTCGGCGTCGGCCTCGAGCAGGAAGTTGGAGAGGATGGGGATGGTGGTCTTGCGCTCGACGACACTTTGCGTGGCAGTGAGCTCACGCAGAAGATCCTGACGGCTGACGGTGATCTCCATAGTCGCTCCCTGAACGGCCTTTTCCTCTTCGACAGCCGGCATGTTGGCTTCCCCCGATTCGATTGGACTCACTGTACACCAGGCGGGGAGGCAGTCCGCAAGCGCACAGGATCGCGATTCCATTCTAGAGTCACATGGCTGCAATGCGCTCTCTGGAAAACGCGGCTTTTGTGTGGGGCAGTCGTGCAGTGAGTCGGGCAGTCCGCGACGGGTCGACTGGTAGACCGCAGTTTCAACCGGGGCTCTCCTGCGGACGGCGGGCGGCCCGAAACAGCTACTATGACTTTTCAATTTAATAGTTCTTATCTAGTAGCCGTAGTCGTTCAGGTCGGAAAAGTGGAAAGGCTATGAGAAACCGCTGCGGGAGCGGGGTTGGGGGAGGGTTGCGTTTTAGAAAAGTGGGCTGTGGGAAAGAGAACAACGAGGAAAGACGGGGGAGAAGGCCGAGATGAGCCATAGTTTCTCCACGGGATTAACAGAGGAGCGGGAAAGCGGGTGTGGAAAGAGGGCGTCGTGAGTGGAAAGGGGGGTTCGGGGCAGGCGGGGAGGGGGTTTTGTAGAGACAGGGAATGCACAGGCACCGTGGTCAGGTATGGAGTGACGGTGATGCCCACTCAAGCCAAGTCGGGTTTGAATGGGGCACCCGCGAAATGGAGGCACCCCATTCAGATGGGGGGGGGCCTGGGGGAGTCCTTCGGCTCGCCTTTCTGCTCACCTCAGGATGACGAATGAGTTCGTGCCGGGGCGATTTAGTCCGTGCTGGCAATGTCGTTATGGCTGATGGTGACGCCGCCGTTGACGGTCTGCACATGGACAGTGGCACCCCCACTGCCGAGATCGGTGTTAAGGCGGTTCTTGATCTCCCCCTGGATGGTGATCGGGAAGTCAACGCTGATGCCGCCGTTCACAGTACCGGTCTCGAGATGCGCTGAGTAATTTGCGGGAACGCGGAGATCGATGCCGCCATTGGTGGTGTCAGCATGGAGCCCATCCCCCTGCCAGTGATCGCCGGCGAGAGTGACGTTGAGTCCACCGTTGATGGTGTGCCCCTGGACATCACCGGAAACGTGGTCGAGCGTGACGCCCCCGTTCGTGGTCGAGAAGCGCAGATTGCCGTCGAGACGGGTCAGGTCAATGCCACCGTTCATCGTATGCAGCTCGGCGGCCAGATGCCGCGGCACATGCAGGTGGTAATCGACACTGTATCCGGTGCTCTTGAAGAAATGCGCGTGCGGTCCATGGTCGCGGAGATCGCCGTTATCGGTATCGATGATCACCTGGCTCAGCAGGTCGTTGGCTTCGGATTCGGAGGGCGCCCACGCGGAGACACGCGCTTCAAGCGCGACGTCGGACCGATCCTCGCCCGTGACGTCAATGCCGCCATTCGTGGTCTCGACGTTAATGTGTCCGGAGGGGAGGGTGAAGGTTGTGCGGCGCATCTGGCAGACATGCGCTTCGCCCCAGTGGTTGCCATTGTCGTCGCACTCGCCATTGTGCCAGCTGCCGGCCTGCGCGGCTGCTGCTGCTTGGACATGACGGTGAGAATGCGGGAGGGACACGCCAAGAACGACGATGGCGGTGAGGCAAACGATAAACAGACCGAAGCGGCGCATGGCACGGACCTCGCTGTTTGGATACGTGGATGGAGGCATAGCTGTTCCCTTGAATTTGCGATTAGGGGAGCCCGAATCAGTAGCTGAAGGAGCACGCCAGGTGCCGTCCCAGAGGGACTAACAGGACCCGGGAATCAAAGACTTACGGAAAACAGGAACCGATTCCGATGTCCACAGGGAGGAAAAGTGTTCAGGAGTGGACAGAGCACGATTCAGGATACAGGGCAGCCTGGCCCCTGCCTGGAGTGTTGGCTCGGGTGGAAAACCGGTTCGTAGAAGGCCGCAAGATTCTCCGCCAGCCACGCCTGCAGTGGCAGGGGCTCGCGCCCGAGGATCTGGACGACGCCGTCGGTCACCGTGGCGAGACGATCTTCGCGAATGGCACGCCACAGCTCGACATGGGCGGCCGTCTCCTCGTGCGATGCTCCGGTGGCCAGGAACCGCCGAGCAGCCTCTTCATCGGAGATCGATTCGAACCGAAGGGTCTGGCCGAGCTGCCGTCCAATTCTCGACGTTATTTCGGGGAAGCTCAGGGCCTCCGGTCCGGTGATCGCCAGACACTGGCCGATATAAGCGTCAGAAGTGAGACAGCGTACGACGACCGACGCAATGTCGGCAGAATGAATAAAAGGGCGTCTGCCGTTCCCTGTCGGTGAGCGCACCACGCCCTCCGCCTGAATGGAGGGGGCCCACGCCAGCAGGTTCGACATGAAGCCGGTTGGGCGCACAAAGGTAAACGGGATGCCCGCGGCATGAATGGCGGCTTCCCCTTGCGCGTGCCATGATCCGATGGCCAGGTTCTCTTGTGCGTCCAGCGAGGATAGCTTAACCACCAGGCGGAGGCTTTCGTTCCTGGCGGCAGCGGCCATCATGCTGTCGAGAACGGGAATACCGGGACCCGAAGAAACGAGAAAGGCAGCTTCCGTACCGCGGCAGGCGGTCTGCAGCGAGACGGGATCAGCGAGATCTCCGATGCAGAGTTCAACCCCGTCGCCGAAAAGGGCCCTGGCCCTGGCGGCATCGCGCACGAAGAGGCGCAGACGATATCCCTCCGACAACAGCTGGCGAACAACTTTCGACCCGACATCCCCGGTTGCGCCCGTAATCAGCAGTTTCATTTTGCAATTCCCTCCAAAACGACAGCTCATAATGTGAGCAAATTGTCACATTGAGAATAAGCGTATGCTACGTTATCGGCTCTGTCTACTCGCAAATTTTGCGAGTTAGCAGGCCAGCCAGTCCTGCAGATTCGCATAAGATATGGACATTTGCTCATATTTCGTTTAAGGCGGAGATGATGAAATCTACGAGCCCTCGCCGGCGCGCGCCGCGGCAGCTTCGGGCGCGCCATACCGTCGAAGCAATTCTGGATGGCGCGATCAGGGTCCTTAAGCGTGAGGGGTTGAACGCCCTCACCACCAATCGCATCGCCACAATCGCCGGTGTGAGCATTGGATCGGTCTATCAGTATTTCCCCGATAAGCGAGCCATCTTTGTTGCCCTGCATACGCGGCATGTGGAACAAATCGACGGGATCGTGGAAGAGACGCTGACCTCGCATGCATCGGCGTCGCTGGAGAAGCTCATGGCGGCGCTGATCGACGCACTGATCGACGCGCATCTCCGGGATCCGGAGCTGCATCAGCTGCTCTCGATCGAAGTACCCGACCGGGCGGATGGAACGAAGGATTTTTCAACCCGATTGCACGGAGCATTTCTGCTCGCGATTTCTGCGCGGGCACGCGAGCTGAAACGAGGCCGCTCCCCCGAGAAGCTCGCTTTTGTTGCTACCCATATGGTGGAGTCGCTCGCCCATGGTGTAGCGCGGGGATTACCGCCCGGCATTTCACGAGAGGAAGCGAGCGCGGAAATTCTGCGGGCGGTGCTGGCGTATCTGCGTTCCTAGCACAGTGCTCGTCAGCGTTTGCGTTCCCAGAATTCCTCGTGGCGGTCGTCACGGAAGCGGATCCCGGTAATGCGGCCTTCCGGGTCCCGCTCGAAGGTGAGGCGGCGCGTGCCTCCCGTGGGGTAGAAGAAGGTCGTGGAAGTTTCCGGCAGTAACTCGGTTACTTCGCCGATACGGTCCCTGGAAAAGAGCTTGTCCCCTGAGCGGTAAACGGTGGCGACGACTTCGTTCTGGTCCTCGTACTCGCCGGCGTAGGTGTTGTAGGACGCAGGATCGACCTTCGCCGGAACGGGATGGACGGGGACGAGGATTTGCTCCGAGAGCGCGGTGAGTTTTGGGAGTGCGCTGAGGCGCTGGGCCAGCAGCCAGTGCGGCAGATCCGGTTCGGCATAGGCGCTGTCCCACACGTTGTGCTTAATGCCGGCGTACTCCCAGAAGCGCACATCGCCGCCATCTGCCCTGAGGGCCTGGTACATCAGCAGCGACTGGCGTGGGTTGACAACAGGATCGTCGGCGCCGTGGAAGATCCACGTGGGCGTACGGCCGACGGCGTGCGCGTATTCGGCCGGGAGCGTGTTGACCTCGCGCCAGCGTTCGGGCTGATACGACCAGAAGACGCCGCCGCAGACGGGGACGAGAGCAGCGAAGCGATGCGGGTAATCTTTCGCGATCTCCCAGGCGCCATAGCCGCCGAGCGAGAGGCCGGTGAGGTAGACCCGATCCTTATCGCCGTGGAATTCCCTCATCTCGACATCAAGCGCGGCCATGGCCATCGCCATCATGTCGGGATCGGTCCAGTGATGATGGCTGAAGGGGACCTGGGGCATGACCACGACGAAAGGCCAGCGCTCGGGATGGAGGCGGATCGCCTGCGGCAGCCCAATCTGGGTTTCATCCATGCCCTCGGAGCCGCGCTCCCCAGAGCCGTGGAGAAAGAGGATGAAGGGCCAGGTCTGTTGGCGGTTCCAGCTTTCGGGAAGATAGACGACGTAGCGATGCAGGACGCCGTTCAGCTCGATGGAGCGATTCAGAAAGCCAGTGTCCTGCACGCGTGGAGCCGCCCAGGTGGGCAGAGAAAGAAAGGCAAGTGAAACAGCCAGCAGGAAGCGGCGAATCATGGTGGGATGAAATCAGGGTACAGGGGATAGGCGCCAGGGTACAGAGAGCAGCAGAGCGAAACGCGATGAGGCGGCCAGGAGACCAGCGAAAGGCGAGCGAGGGGCCGCCCTGTCCGAGAATGGACGGTGGGGTTTGAATTGTGGACAGGCGGACAGGGTTGAATCGGTCCGGCGCGTTGAGTAAGCGACGTGTTTTGGAGATGATGGGCAGACCCGTGGGATGGGCGCGAAGGTGCTGAAGGATTACCGGAGATCCCTCTCCGAACCTTCCCTGCCCCAGGAGGAACGATGTACGAGTTGCTGAACGATCTGCGGATTGCGATGCGGCGCCTGCGCCATGCGCCAGGATTTGTGCTGGTGACCGTGCTGTCGCTGACCATGGCCATCGCCGCGAACCTGGTGGTCTTCGGGGTGATGAACGCGGCCATCCTGCGCCCGCTGCATGTTGCCGGCGCCGATCGGCTGTGGATGGTCGTGCAAAAACCGGCGCACTACATCAGCCAGTCGTATCCGGACTACCTCGACCTGCGCTCCCGCAACACCACCTTCACCGATATGGCGGCGTACCGCTTCAGCGAAGCCGGCCTGAGCACGCAGGGCAACGCGAAGAAGAGCTGGAGCTACGAAGCGTCCAGCAACTACTTCGACCTGCTCGGCGTGCAACCCGAGCTGGGGCGGCTCTTCAACGCGAGCGAGGAGCATGGCCCGAATTCCATGCCCTATGTGGTGCTCAGCGACTGGTTCTGGCGCTCGCGCTTCCATGCCGACCCAGGAGTGATCGGCACAAAGGTCGACCTGAACAAACATCCCTTCACGGTCATAGGAGTCGCGCCGCGGCAATTCAACGGAACCGAGCTGATGCTCTGGCCGGATTTCTGGGTTCCGATGGTGAACGAGGAACAGATTGAAGGCTACAGCTATCTGGACAAGCGCTACAACCATGGGCTGTGGGTGGTCGGGCAACTGAAGCCTGGCGTGACCCCGCAGCAGGCAACGCAGAACCTGAATGCGATTGCCGCACAGCTGGCGAAGCAGTATCCCGCGAGCAACGATCAGATGGGTGCGCGCCTGGTGAAGCCCGGGCTGCTGGGCGATGTGCTCGGCGATGCGGCGCGGGAGTTTCTGACCGGCGTCCTGCTGCTTGCGGTGTTGGTGCTGGTGGCGGCCTGCGTGAATCTGGCGAGTATCTTTGCGGCGCGTGCCTCCGATCGTGGCCGGGAAATGGCGATCCGCATGGCGATCGGGTCCAGCCGCTGGCGGATGCTGCGCCAGGTGCTTGCCGAAGCCGCCCTGCTCTCGCTGGGAGGCGGAGCCCTGGGAACCTTCATCGCCGCCGCCCTGCTCCGGTTTTTGAGCCAGTGGCAGCCCATCGCGGCCTATCCCATCCACGTGACGGTGGCGGCCGATGCACGCGTGTATGCGATTGCCTTGCTGCTGGCCGCTGCCAGTGGCGTACTGCCCGCGTTGCTCACGCTGCAGCAGATCTGGAAGACCGACGCGATGCACGCCATGAAGCCAGGCGGAACCCAGGGCGTCTTCCGGAAATTTATGCTGCGCGATGTTCTGCTGGGCCTGCAGGTGGCGTTATGCGCGCTGCTGGTCACGTGCGCCCTGGTGGGATTGCGCGGGATGGAACGGCAGCTGCGTGCGCCCATCGGTTTCGAGCAGCAGGGCGTAACCCTGGCCGAGACCGAGATGAACATGGCCGGATATACCGACGCCGCCTCTCTGCCGTTGCAGAAAAGAATGCTCGACGAGGCGGCGCACATTCCGGGCGTTACCGCGGTGGCAACGATCGACGATCCTCCGCTGAACGGTGGTGGCAGCAACACGCCGGTCTATCGCGAAGGCACGACGGATTTTCGCAACTCCAACAGCGTGACGGATGCGCACTTCTATTCCATCTCGCCGGGATTTCTGCATGCGGCCGAAACCCGGCTGCTCGCGGGGCGGGACTTCACCTGGCATGACGACGAGCACGCGCCGAAGGTGGCGATCGTGAACCACATCTTCGCGCATATGCTGTTCGGAGACTCCCCGGCCGTGGGGCGGCATTTCATGGAGCCGGGACCAACGAAATACGAGATCGTTGGCGTCGTGGAAGACGGAAAATACGATTCGCTGACGGAGAATCCGACGGCCGCGATGTTCTATCCGCTCGCGCAAACGCCCGATAACGACACGACCCTGGTGGTGCGCTCGAATCGCTCGACCGCGGAGATGGCGGCCGCGTTGGCCCCGATGATCGCGAAGATCGATCCCAGTCTGCCGGTGCGGATCGAGAGCTGGTCCCAGGAACTCGAGCTGGTGCTCTTCCCCGCACGCGTGGCCACAGTGGCGCTGGGCGTGCTGGGCTTGCTGGCAGGAATGCTGGCGGCGACCGGCGTGTTCGGCATTGCCAGCTACGTGGTGGCGCGGCGGCTGCGGGAGATGGGCATTCGCGTGGCGCTGGGCGCGCAGAGGATGCAGGTGCTGCGCGCGGCGCTGGGCAGGACCATGCTGCTGCTCGGCATCGGATCCCTGGCGGGCCTCGCGCTGGGAGCGCTGAGCAGCCGCGTGCTGGCCAGCGTCGTGTATGAGGCGACGGTCTACGATCCGGTCGTGCTGACGGGAGCCATCGCGGCCATGGTGCTGATTGGAGCGATGGCGGCAGCGGTTCCTGCGCGAAGAGCGCTCAACGCGGAGCCGGCAGTGCTGTTGCGGGAAGAATAAACAGGGCTCGGAGCATCGAGCTTAGGCCACAGCGCTGGCTGCCGGATCGACCTGCGTGCGCACATACGTGAAATAAGCGTCGGACTGCATCTCATCCCGAGCTGCGCTAGACTGCGCGCGGGGGATGCCGCGATGAAGATGGTCGTCTTTGGAGCTTCGGGCGGGACTGGGCGCGAGCTGGTGAAGCAGGGCCTGGCGCAGGGACACGAGGTGACGGTCTTCGTGCGGAATCCGAATGCGTTCACCGGCGGCGACCACCTGCGCGTGGTGGTGGGCGATGCCCTGAACGCCAGAGCCGTCGTGCCCGCCATTGCCGGACAGGACGCGGTGCTGTCGGCATTGGGTGGGGGCCTCGGCGATGACACTCTGCTGCCCGAGTCGATGGGGTACATCCTGGCCGCGATGAAGGAAAACGGTGTGCGTCGGTTGATCGTGCTGGGCGCCTCGGGCGTGTGGCCGGGCGCAGCGAAGAGACTGTCGAGCGGCGCACAGTTCTTTCTGCGAATCATTGAATCGACGATTCTGAAAAAGCCCTTCCGCTCGCAGCGGGCCATGCAGATGCGCATTCAGGCCAGCGACACCGACTGGACCGTCGTGCAGCCGCCGCGGCTGGTAAATAAACCAGGGACAGGAAAGATTCGCGTCGACGGCGAAGCGCTTCCGGCCAATGGAACGACCATCGCGCGCGCCGACGTTGCAACATTCATGCTGGCTCAGCTGACGAGCAGGGAGTGGGTGCGGAAGTCGCCGTTCCTTGCGTGGTGAGGCGCGGGCCGCGGCCCAGGTCCTACAATGGGCGCGGAGGATTCTGAAGGATGAAGCTGAACCGCCGCGATTTTTCTCGCCTGAGCGCGCTGGCTGCGCTTGCCGGCGCCTTCCCAACGGTGGACGCGCAGAACGAGAGCGAAACGTCGGGACGCAAATTTCGCTGGTGCATTGTCGGGTTGGGGCGCATTTCGATGGGCCACTTCATGCCGGCCGTGGAGCTGTCGAAGACGGGAAAGATTACGGCGCTGGTCAGCGGACATCGCGAGAAGGCGGAGAAGCAGGCGGCGATGTACAACGTGGCGTCGCCTTCGATTTACAGCTACGAAACGTACGACGAGATCGCGCAGAACAAGGAGATCGACGGGGTGTACATCGCGCTGCCGAACTCCATGCATGCGGAGTACACGATCCGCGCGGCGAAAGCTGGCAAGCACGTGCTGTGCGAGAAGCCGATGGCGACCAGCGTGGCCGACTGCAGGGCGATGATCGACGCGTGCCAAAAGCATCACGTGAGGCTGATGATCGCCTACCGATGCCAGTACAACCCGCTGCACCTGAAGGCGATCGATCTCATCCGGACAGGCGCCATCGGGCAGGTGCAGGTGATCGAGAGCGCGTTCGGATTTCCCATTCAGCCCGGCGAGTGGCGGCTGAATAAGAAGATGGCCGGCGGTGGACCGCTGATGGATGTAGGAGTCTACTCGCTGAATGCGTGCCGCTATCTCACCGGCGAGGAACCAAGCGACATCAAGGCGAATGCGTCGACGATCGACCACGATGGGCGGTTCGACGAAGTGGAAGAGAACGATGGCTGGACGATGAAGTTTCCGTCGGGCATTTTGGCGAGCTGCGCGACGACATACGGCGGCGACACCGGCGGTGGCGGATTCTTCAAGGTGCACGGATCGAAGGGATGGATTGCGTTGGAGCCCGCGTTTCCGTATCAGGGCAAGCATCTCGCCGCACGCTTGGGTGATGGGCAGGATCTCGATATGCCGGAGCCGGACAAGGATCCCTGGGACTTTGTGCGCCAGGCCGATCATCTGGCCGAATGCGTCTGGTCGAACAAAGAGCCGAAGACGCCGGGCGAAGAAGGGCTGCGGGACACGCAGGTAATGTCGCAGATCTATCAATCGGCTGGGCTGAAGGGACTGTAGAGTCCGCCGCGCCGCAAGGCGCGTCCCCCGACCGCGACTACCTAGCCGTTCAGGGTTTCCTGCAGCTTGTTCAACGTGCTGTTGAGATTCTTGTCGGCGCGGCGTTGCTCGTCGATCTTGCCGATGGAGTGCATCACGGTAGTGTGATGCTTGCCGCCGAACTGGCGGCCGATCTCGGGCAGCGATGCTTCAGTGAGCTGCTTGGCCAGGTACATCGCGATCTGACGCGGCACCACGACGGCGCGGGAATTGTTGCGCTGCTTCAGTTCCGCGACGCGCATGCCGAATTGCTCGGCGACGGCGCGCTGAATGGATTCGATGGTGATCTTGCGGACCTGCGTATCGATGAACTGCTTGAGGCACTGCTGCGCGGTGGGCAGCGTGATCTCGAGGCCGTTCAATCCGCACCATGCTATGAGGCGGACGAGCGCGCCTTCGAGTTCGCGGACGTTGGTGCGGACGTTGGAGGCGATGAAAAGGGCGACGTCCATGGGAAGCGGAGCGGGCAGGTGCTCGCTCTCCGCTTTCTTCTGCAGGATGGCGACTTTGGTTTCGAGGTCGGGGGGCTGAATGTCGGCGATGAGACCCCACTCGAAGCGGCTGCGCAGGCGATCTTCGATCTCGGCCAGCTCGCGGGGCGGGCGGTCGGAGGCGATGACGATCTGCTTCATGTTGTCGTGCAGGGCGTTGAAAGTGTGGAAGAACTCTTCCTGGGTACGCTCTTTTTGCGAGAGGAACTGGATGTCGTCGATGAGCAGCACGTCCACGGTACGGAAGCGGTCGCGGAAGCTGGTCATCTTGTCGAAGCGCACCGAACTGATCATCTCGTTGGTGAACTTCTCGGCGGAGACGTAGGAGATGGAAGCAGCAGGCTGGCGCAGCTTCACCTCGTGGCCGATGGCGTGCATGAGATGCGTCTTGCCCATGCCGACGCCGCCGTAGAGGAAGAGCGGATTGTAGGCCTTGGCCGGCGACTCGGCGACCGCCATGGCGGCGGCGCGCGCGAACTGATTGCCGGGTCCGCAGACGAAAGCGTCGAAGGTGTAGCGCGCGTTGAGCTGCGCGGCGGTCGACCAGTCGAAACGTTGCTGCTGCGGTCCGCCATGCGCGCCCGGCCGCGTCGCCGCGCCGTTGGTATGCATGTTGGGGATCTGCGTCGAAGGAGAAGGCGCGAATCCGCCATCTTCACGCACCCGCGGAATGGTTGGATCCTCATCGGGAGTGATGAAGGAAACGTCATCGAATTCGAGATGGAGATTCTCGATGGCTTCCTGAATCAGATCGCCATAGCGATCGCCAACATGGCGGAACTCCGGAGTAGGAATGCGCACGAACAGCATGCGCTCGCGCGTGTAGCTGAAGCGCGTGGGCTTGAGCCAGGTATCGAAGGACTGACGATTAATTTTCTTTTCGAGCGCGGCGAGAATTTGTACCCAAGGATTGAGAGCGACAGGAGACGTAACGGCGAATGACATGCGCAATCCTCTTAGTGACAAACACCCGGGAGCGGAAGCGACCGGCAGCGCCGCAGGCCAAAAGATGGAAATGCCCAAGGTTAACCCTGGTATGTGGAAACAGGGCGAGTTCAGGGACAATCCATACTGGCCGGGAGTGGCTCCGATCTGTCACGCATCGGAGCGTCGGTCAAAGTTCTTCCGACAACCGCAGGGCGTCGAAAAAATCTTAAGTGAACGTTGCCGATAGTAGCACAGGCGGAGGCGAAGAGAAGCGACTTGTGAGCAGAAAATTTTCTGCGCGCGAAAGTTGCACCGATGCTGGTGAAAAAAGTAATCGCGCGGCGATTTTTGCGAGCGCAGAAGCGATGAGATATACTCAGAACTTGCCGCGAAGACGAGGTTTTTCAGCCGTTGCGCGGCTCGAAAAGAGCGACTGGGCGTCCTGCAGCAACGGAACAATGCGGCGCGCGGAACGAGCTCAAACCGAGAAGAAAATCAGGAGCCAGATTTTTCCATGCCGAAGCGCACATTTCAACCGAATCGCCGCAGCCGTTCGAAGACCCACGGCTTTCGCAGCCGCATGAAGACCAAGAGCGGCGCTGCGGTCCTGTCGAGGAGGCGCGCCAAGGGCCGTAAGCGTGTCTCCGTGAGCGCGGGTTATCGCGACTAGACCTTTCCCTTCTTTATTCATTCAGCAAGGCGGCCGGATGAATGGATGGCTGCCGCTCCCAGGATTGCGACAGAATGGAGATATGCCGGAGGCAGGGTTGGACTGGCGCGGCGCCCGTCTGCGAAAGCACGCGGACTATCAGCGCGTGTATCGCGAGAGCCGGCGGTATTCGTCCGCATCCATGAGTTATTTTTTTTGTGCACGATCGAGTGAAGATCCCGCCGGCATGGAGCCGCGCGTGGGATTGACCGCGGGGCGCGTGCTGGGCGGCGCCGTGGAGCGGAATCGCATCCGCCGCCGCATGCGAGAAGCGGTGCGCCTGCACCTGAGCGAGCTGCCGCCGCGCGTCGACGTGGTGCTGCATCCGCGGCGCATGGTGCTGGAGATGGAGTTTGCGCGCCTGGAGCGCGAGGTCGCACGCGTGTTTGCCAGCGTGGCGGAGGGAAAGAAGTGAACACAGGACGACGTGGGGAGAGGATTGCGCGCGGGCTGCTGTATTTCTACAAGCGCGTGATTTCTCCGGCCATGCACGCAGCGGCCGGTACGCACGGTGCATGCCGATTCGAGCCGACTTGCTCGGAGTATGCAGCGATCGCGATTGCAGAGCATGGCGTAATGCGCGGTGGATGGATGGCTTTGGGGCGCGTGCTGCGCTGTCATCCTCTGCACCGGGGCGGTTTTGATCCGGTGCCCGCGAAGCACAGCGAGTCTCAGGTTGATTACACGGGCCCGGCAGTATCCTAAGTTGCGCAGGCAGGCAGAAGACAGGTAGCGGAAGTCTTGGCAGAGATACAGAATCCCAATCAGCAGGGCGGCAGTGGCGGTGGAAGCGGCGGCGGCGATAACCGCTCACTCTACGGCTTCATGATCGTATTTGTGCTCATGGTTGTGGCATTTCAGGTCTTTGGCCCGAAGAAGACACAGCCGCCGCCGCCAAAGCCGCAGACCACTCAGAGCAGCAGCCCGGCGGCTTCGTCCGAGGCGGCGAACGCGGATGCTGCGAACGCGCCGACTCCGGCAGGAAATGTAACCGCCACTGCGACAAATGTAATGCAGGCCGGGAGCGAGACAGAGACGGTCGTCGAGAACGAGCTTTATCGGATTACCTTCACCAATCGCGGCGGCGCGGTGAAGTCGTGGATCCTGAAGAAATATAAGGATGACAGCCAGAAGAATCCGCTGGACCTGGTGAACCACGATGCCGCTGCGAAATACGGTCTGCCACTGTCGCTGTTTGCCTACGATGCGGGCCTGAAGAACAGGCTCAATTCCGTTCTTTATGTGCCCTCGGCCACGGGACCGTTCAGCGTGCCGGGCTCGCTGAGTTTCGATTATTCCTACGGCGGCCTCACCGTCCACAAGACCTTCCACTTCGATTCAAGCTATGTGATCGGCGCCGATGTTTCCGTGACGCAAAACGGCGCGCCGGTAAGCGCTCTGCTGGCGTGGCCTTCAGGGTTGGGCGATCAGACCACGCTGCAGGGCTATGCGGGCGCGGCGATCGACATTTCGGAAAACGGCAAGGCTGACGAAACCGCGGCAAAGAAAGTCGTCGGGGAGGACACCCTGCGCGGCGCGTTCGATTACACGGGCGTGAGCGATTTGTACTTTGCCGCGATCTTCATGCCCGATACGCCGGCCGACACCAGCGTGGTGACGCTGCACGATTCCATCGGAGTGCCGCGCAACCGCGAACATCCGGATGCCAATGTGGATCAGGCGCCTTTGCTGGGCGCCGCGGTGGGCACGATGGGCGGCGGTGTGCACACACGGCTGTTTGTGGGACCGAAGGTGCTGGGTCTGCTGGAGACCATCCACACCGCCAGCGGTGAGAACCTGGAGCATGTTGTGAGCTTCGGGTGGTGGGGCTGGATCGCGAAGCCGATGCTGGTGGTGCTGCGTTTCTTCGTCAATCACGGCATTCCGAACTGGGGCTGGGCGATCCTGGTCCTGACGCTGATCCTGAATGTGGCCATGCTGCCGACGCGCTTCATGATGATGAAGTCGTCGGTAAAGATGCAGCGCATCCAGCCGCAGATTGAAGCCATCAAGGCAAAGTACGCGAAATACAAAACGACCGATCCGCGCCGCCAGGACATGAACAAGGAGATGTTCGACCTGCAGCGGAAAGAGGGCGTGAACATGTTCGGCGGCTGCCTGCCCATGCTCCTGCAGTATCCCCTGCTGTTCGGCTTTTACCGGATGCTGATGTACGCCATCGAGCTGCGCCAGTCGCACTGGTTGTGGCTGCCGGATTTATCGGCGCCGGATCCGCTGCATGTTCTACCGATTTTTGTGATCGTCTCGATGTTCCTGTCTCAGTTCTTTACGCCGTCGCCGGGCATGGACCAGAAACAGCAGCGGATGATGGCGTTTATGATGCCGGCGGTTTTTGGTGTGATGATGTGGAACATCGGCTCAGGCGTGGCGCTCTACTGGGCGGGCAGCAACCTGCTGGGCGTGGCGCAGCAAATGGTGATGAACCGCACCAGCATGGGACAGGAAATGCGTGCCATTGCGGCGAAACGGGCAGCCAAGAAAGGGGCGAAGCAGGCCCCGACGCGCCGCTGATTTGTTTCTCGCGCCGAATAGTCGCTCAGGTGTTTGCTAACGTGATCTAATTAAGTCGGGATAGCTAGTAACTTCAGACTCAATGCCTATCGAAGATTACGCCGCCGCCGCACAAAAGATTGCAGATTTGCTGAAAACGCTCACCCACCTCGGTGGACTGCGGTTGAAATTTCGGATTACCGCCGGTCCCGGAGCCGCAGACCCGGCGGGCTTGGAAGCCAGAGAAATCTATGTGGAGTTAGCGGGTCCCGATGCGGGGCTGCTGACCCAGCGCGGCGGAGAGCTGCTGCGGGCGCTCGAGCATGTGGCGGCGAAGGTGCTGCGCCTTGAAAACGAGGAGCACGACAAAATCTCCTTCGACGCGGAGAACTTTAAGGCCCTCCGCGCGCGCGAGCTGAAGCTGGCGGCCGAAACCGCGGCGGAGCGGGTGCGGCGTACCGGTCAGCCTTATAGCTTTGCGCCCATGAGCTCGCGCGAGAGACGAATGCTGCATCTGGCGTTCCGCGTTTATTCCGATCTTGAGACAGCGTCGTCCGGCGAAGGCCTGCGACGGTATGTCGTGGCCTATCCGAAAGGATACGAGCACCAGGAAGAGCCGAGGCGCGAGCGCTTTTCCGGACGCCGGCGTTAGGCCGGTATCATCGTAGCTGCGGCGGGCGCGGGAGCAGCCGGAGTGCAGCCTCATCCACAGACAATGGAACGGGAGTCGATCGCGCAGGAGACGATCGTCGCCATTTCAACGCCGCCGGGGCGTGGCGGCATCGGCATTGTGCGGCTTTCCGGGTCCCACGCGCTGGAAATTGCGCAGGGGCTGGTTCGTGTGGGATCCGCGCTGGAACACGCGAGGGCCCGACTGGCTGAGGTGATCGATCCGGAAAGCGCACTGAGAATTGACGAGGCCGTTGTTACATATTTCGGCCGCCCGCATTCGTACACCGGCGAGGATTTGGTGGAAATCGCGGCCCATGGCTCACCCGTGGTTCTGGAAATGCTTGTGCGGACGGCCCTGCGCGCAGGGGCACGTCTCGCGCGTCCCGGTGAATTTACCGAGCGTGCATTTTTGGCGGGGCGAATCGACTTGACCCAGGCCGAAGCGGTGCGGGACCTGATCGAGGCACAGACGCTGTATCAGGCGCGTGTCGCGGCCGAGCAGATGGGCGGCGCTCTTTCGCGGCGCGTACAGCCGGCCAAGCAAAAGCTGGTGGAGCTGATCGCGCTGCTGGAGGCGGGCATCGATTTCGCCGAAGACGACGTGGAGGTGACGCCGGACCAGGAAATTGTCACACGCATCGATACAATTTCCAATGAGCTGAAGATTCTGGCGCGCTCCTTTGAGCACGGGCGCATGGTGCACGCAGGTCTGCGCCTGGCGATTGTGGGGCGTCCCAACGTCGGCAAGTCGTCGCTGTTTAACCGGCTGCTGGAGCGGGAGCGGGCGATTGTGACGGCAACGCCAGGAACCACGCGGGACCTGGTGACGGATCGCCTGTCGCTGGCCGGAATTCCTGTGGAGCTCGTGGATACGGCGGGCCTGCGCGAAGCAAAAAATGAGGCAGAGGTGATCGGGATTCGCAAATCGCGCGAGGCGCTGGCCGAGGCAGACGTTGTGCTGGTGGTGCTCGACGCTTCCGTTCCGCTGCGTAATGATGAGCGCGAGCTGATCGCTTCGCTCGAAGGGCGACGAGCTCTGGCGGTGCGCAACAAATCCGACCTCAACATCGGCACGGATGTCCCGCCGGATCTGCCGATCGCCTCGGTGGCGACTTCCGCACTGACTGGCGAGGGCGTGCAGACATTGCGGGACACGCTGGCCGAGTCCGTCCGCAACCCGGCCGGAGAGAGCGAGTCCGGGGTATTGACGAGCCTGCGTCATTTCGAAGCCGTGAGTGGAGCCCTCGCGTCGCTGGGTGCGGCGAGCCACGCTGTGGGGCAGAAAATTCCGCATGAAATGCTGTTGCTCGATCTCTATGCAGCATTGCGGCAGCTCGACAGTCTGACTGGCGAAACGACCGCGGACGATATCCTGAACCGGATTTTCTCGAGCTTCTGCATCGGAAAATAGCTTCAATTCTCCGCGACCTGCACACAGCGAAAAAACTTCAACCCGAGGGCGCGGCGCAGCGTCTGTAATAGAGGATGCGCCGGAAATTTTTGAACTTCTCCCTCGCAGCGATTCTCAGCTGCTCTCTTGCCGTACTTTTCCTGTTTCCGCAGCAGGCTCGCGCGCTTGCGTTCTTCACTCGGAGTGAGAAAACTGCTGCGCGTCCGTTGCTGGTGGGCTATTTCCCGCAGTGGGGTCTATACGACGATCAACCCTATTTGGTGAAAGATCTTCTCGCCAACGGCGGCATCCGGCTGCTCGATCAGATCAACTACGCGCAGGCGTTTGTCACCGGCGGCCGCTGTTCGATCGCCGACCCCAATGCCGATCTGGGCAATGCGTTCAGCGCGGCGAACAGCTTCAGCGGGATCGCCGACGATCCGGCCTCGAATTTTCGCGGCTATTTTCATCAGCTGCAGGAGCTGAAGGGGCGGTACCCACAGATCAGGATTCTGATTTCGCTCGAGGGCAAGGCGTCGAGCTTCGCCGACGATGCGAAGCCGGAAAATCGTCAGGCGTTCGTGGCTTCGTGTGTGGACCGCTTCCTCCGCGGCGATTTCGCGCCGGGAATTCACGCGGCCGGCATCTTCGACGGCTTCGATATCGACTGGGAGTATCCGCAGCAGCAGGATGCAGACAATTATCGCGCGCTGCTGGAGGAATTTCGGCGGCAGATGAATGCCACGCAGCCCGGGTCACGGCTCTCGGTGGCGGTGGGACCGGCGCCGGGGATGATGCCAGGCACGGACTTCCGCGCGATCGCGAGCCTCGTCGATCAAGTGGGTGTGATGAACTACGACTACACCGGGCCCTGGAATCCGACCACAGGATTTCTGGCGCCGCTTTTCGCCGCAACCGGCCCTGGACCCTCGGAGAGCATCGCGCGCAGCATGGAGCACTATGAGGCAGCGGGAGTGCCGGCGCGCAAGCTGTTGATGGGCGTTCCCTTTTACGGATACAGCTGGACCGCGGTCGGCAGCATCAACAACGGCCTCTTCCAGAGCGGGCACGGAGTTCGTGGCGACCGGCCGTACAGCTATATTCGAATCCTCGCGGGACAGTTTTCGGTCCATCGCGACCCCCTCTCCCACGCTGAGTGGCTTTTCGATGGCCAGACCTTCTGGACCTTCGACGACCCTGTTTCAGTCCGCTACAAAGCCAGCTACGCGGCGCGCGAACATCTGGGCGGCGTCATGGTTTGGGAGCTCGCGGAAGATACACGGGACGCCGAGTTGCTGCACGTGGCGCGGCGCGCGCTGGAACATCCGCTGGGGAATAAATCGATCGGGGCCGAGCCTGCGCCGGCCTTGCAAAGCGCGCGGACTCGCCCCGCTGCTGCGGCTGCAAATCCTGCTGAGTCCTTCGCTCCGTAACTGCTTTCCGCCTGCTGCTGTATCGCCTCGTTTCGTGCAGCGAGAGGATGATTACGGCAGCGTGTGCAATCATGCGATCATGCTTGCCGGAAGGATCATGACCAGGCGATGAGGCGCGCAGGCGAATGACAGTGCCAGCGAAAGACCGATTCGATCTGAGTGGACGTGTCGCGCTCGTCATTGGCGGAACGTCGGGGATTGGCCGCGCGATTGCGCTCGGCCTGGCTGATGCCGGGGCGGATGTAGTGGCCAGCTCGCGCAGGAGCCGCGAGGTCGCCGAGATGGCGAAGGAGATCCGGGAAAAGGGCCGGCGATCGCTCGCGATTACATCCGACGTTCTCGAGCGCAGCACGCTGGAGAAGCTGCACGCAGAGGCCATCGCAGCGTTCGGCAAGGTCGACATTCTGGTGAACGCGGCGGGAACCACGAAGCGGGTGCCAACGCTCGAAATGCCGGAAAAAGACTGGCGGATGATTCTGCGCACGAATCTCACCGGGATGTTTCACTCCTGTCAGATTGTGGCTCCGGGGATGGTGAAGCAGGGGTGGGGGCGCATCATCAACATCGCATCCCTCGCCACGTTTGTCGCATTCTGCGAGGTTGCCGCGTATGGCGTGAGCAAAGCCGGGGTCGGTGCTCTCACCAAGTCGCTGGCTGTGGAGTTAGCGCGGCATGGCGTATGCGTAAATGCGATTGCCCCCGGATTTTTCCCCACCGAACTGAACGAGATGCTGCTCGAAAATACGCCGCGCGGCAAGGAAGTGCTCCTGCGCACGCCAGTCCATCGCTACGGGCGCCTGGAGGAGCTGGTGGGGGCGGCGGTTTTCCTCGCCTCCGACAGCGCATCGTTTATCACTGGCCAGATCCTTGCCGTCGATGGGGGTTTTCTGGCCAGCGGCGTGAATCAATAGGACCTGGAGCGCCAGGGGGAATCTCTGCTGGCCTGTCTTTGGGCCTCTCAGTGTAGAGTTATAAATTGCTCAGCGACCATGGCGGGAGCATGATGGTTGCCGGAGAAACAATGGCTCGTCCGGACCGCAGCCCGGAGATGCCGAACAGAACGAGGCCCACAGGAACGTGCGCGGCATTCGCCATATCGACTTGTCCGATGTCCAGCTGGCCTCCAGCGAAACCGCGAGGCGCATCAATCGCGATATTGTGCTGGAACTGATCCGGACCAGCCAACCGATTTCGCGCGCCGATCTGGCGCGCCGATCTGGCCTGCAGCGCAGCACCGTTTCGCAAATTGTGGAGCAGCTGATTCGTGAGAAGTGGGTGCGCGAAGGTTCCATCGCGTCCGCGCCGCGCGGGCGGCGCCCTACCCTGGTCGGTCTGAATGAGGATCTGGTGGCCATCGCCGTCGACATTCATCCGCGCCAGGCCATCGTGGCCGTGGTCGATCTGAATGGACGCCTGCTGTCGCGATCCCAGGTCCCCATGACCTCCGATCCTGAAGCGTCAACCCGGCTCATCATCGAGTGCATGCAGCGGATGCATCGTTCTGTGCCGCGTAAATCGGCCGAGGGCATCGGCATCAGCCTCCCTGGCCGCGTCGATCCGGCGACGCAAAAGATGACCTTTGCCCCCAACCTCCGCTGGCCCGAGTTCGACCTGAAGAAGGTCATCGAGGCGAAGATGGGCATGCCGGTGAAGATGGAAAACGCCGCAACCGCATGCCTGCTGGCTGAACTGACTTTCGCGCGCATGGATGGTGTGCGCGACGCCGTGCTGGTGACGGTGTCGGAGGGCGTCGGCACCGGTGTCTTCTCCAACGGCCAGCTCATTACCGGCAATCATGGCATGGCGGGCGAGTTTGGCCACATCCCGGTTGACCCGGCAGGGCCACGGTGCGCCTGCGGTCAGCATGGATGCTGGGAAACCTTTGCGTCCTGCAGCGCGGCACTTCGTTACTACCTGGAGTTGCACCCCAAGGCGCGAGCCATCGATTTCAATGAGCTGCTGAATCTCGCCGAGGAGGGGAATCCGCACGCGGCGCAGGCGCTGGAGAAGCAGGCGCGGTGGATCGGCCGCGGCCTGCGCATGATTATCGCGGCGCTTTCGCCCAGTACCATCCTCATTGCCGGCGACATCACCTCCGCCTGGCATCGCTTCGGTCCGGTGATCGAGAAGGAAGCCTCGGCCCTCACTCTGGCGGGCGAGCCGCCGACCATCCGGCCGAGCCATGAAAGTGAGATCGCCCGTTTGCGCGGCGCCGCAGCCCTGGTTTTCCAGCGCAGAATGCCGCTCGACCCGCCGTCTCCTCGCGGCATCGGCTTCGGCGACACCGACCGCAGCCGGCTCCAGATCCAGACCGCCTGATCCCTTATCTCGATTCCAACATTTCTCTCCGATTCAACCTCTTGCAACCGTGTGCTCATTCGCATGCGCATTAAGCAGAGACTCCTGTGTCCCCTCGGTGTGATTTCCGCCGCCGACAGGAACCGCGTTTCACCTTGACAACTTTGCTAACGGGCGCCTATAGTTCGGGTCGCCTATTAAAACCGTGCCGCGCGTGTGCTCCGTTCCTGTTGGAGGCGCGAGCCGGACCGAAATGACTTTTGAGGAGGCTTTCTATGACGGAGAGGCCAATCGGACCAAAAAAGCCGGGCCACAATTGGATGAAGGGCGGCGGGATCTTCTCCTTCGCTCGATTTAGAAAACGTTTCCTATCCGGACGCTTACCCAGCGCCGCGGGTTTCTTCGCCCTAACCGCTCTGATGCTCGCCATTGCTGCTCCGCCACGTGCTGCACAGGCTCAGGTGCTGTACGGCTCCATCTCCGGCGTGATCACCGACCCCAGCGGAGCGGCCGTCTCTGGCGCCAAAGTGCTGGCCACGGAACAGTCCAAGGGGATCAACCAGCAGGTGACTACCGATGCCTCGGGCCTCTATCGGTTTTCCGAAATTCTGCCGGGTACGTGGAAGATCACCGTTACGGCGCCGGGCTTCTCTCCCGTGGAAACCGACAACATTGTTGTCGATGCGAATGGTGTCGCTCGTGTCGATGAAAAGATGGCTGTCGGCCAGGTCCAGCAGAACGTCACGGTGACCGCTGCCCCTCCTGAGTTGCAAACCGATCGCGCCGACGTGCATACCGATATTTCCACCACCGAACTACAGGAGCTTCCCACCGTCTCATCCGAAGGAAAGAACTTTCAGGGCCTGCTGCGCATCATCCCCGGATCGACCATACCGCTGGAGAATAACTCCGCCGCCGGCAACCCTGCCCGAGCTATGACCTCTAACGTCAACGGCCAATCTACGCAGGGCAACAACACCCGCATCGACGGCATTCTCGACGCGTATCCATGGCTGCCGAACAACGTCGCGTACGTACCGCCCGAGGACGCTCTGGCGACCGTCAATATCGTCACGAACTCCTACGACGCCGAACAGGGCGGGGTGAATGGCGCCGCCATCAACGTGCAAACCAAGACCGGCACCAACAAGTTCCACGGCGACGCCTACGAGTTTCATACCGACGCCGACCTGAAAGCGATCAACTACTTTGAGCCGCCCACGTTCAAACGGCCGGAGAACATCTTCAATCAGTTTGGCGGCAGCCTGGGCGGTCCGATTATTAAAGACAAGCTCTTCTTCTTTGGGGATTATCAGGGGACACGCCAGGTGCTGGCGCCCGCCGGCGGCAACCCGCAGACCGTGCCCTTCGGGAGTTTGCTCTACAGCAACGCCGAGTCGACGGGCTATTTCGATTTCCGCCCATTCCAAACAGCGGCGTATGGCATGGTGGATAAGGCCGGCAACCCAATCCACATCTACGATCCGAATACCGGAAACGCAGACGGCACCGGGCGTACACCGATCTCCTGCAATGGAGTCGTCGACACGATCTGTCTTTCGAGAGTCGACCCGGCCGCTCTGGCGATGGCCAAGCTGATCCCCGCCCCGACTGCGAGCCTGGCAACCCTGGATACCAACAACTATCTCGATACGCAAAAGGGCTTCTTCCATACCGACGACTACGACGCCAAAGTCAACTGGGTGCCCTCACAGATGACCACGGTCTTCGGCCACTTCAGCACCTCCAGGGGCCAAATTTACGACCCGCCCTCTCTGGGTCCGGCGGAAGGAAATGCGACCAACGGCGGCCAGCTGGGCAATGCGACCACGCGCATCTATATCATCGGCTTCGGAGGCACCCATACCTTCTCTCCCAACCTCCTGCTCGACGGGAATCTCGGCTTTACGCGGCAACATCTGGCGGCAGAGGCTCCTGACATCGCTGAGGGACCGTTCGGGTTGAATACTCTGCACATCCCCGGCACCAATAACTCTGTCGACCCGAGCGACAATCTCTACTATGGAATTCCGGCCTTCCAGTTCGTAACCTTTACCAACCTGGGCAATCCCAACACCGGCAATCCGTTCGTCTTCCGCGACAATCAATACGTCGAGAACGAAAATCTCACGTGGATCCGAGGGAACCACCAGCTCCGTTTTGGCGGCGAGTGGGATCACGTGCAGATGAACCACTTCCAGCCGCAGGGCGGCACGTTCCAAACCGCGCGCGGCTCGTTCGGGATGAACGGCGATATAACCGAGCAGGTCAATTGCACGGGCGGCCCGCCTATCACGAAGGAAACCTGTACCAACCCCGACCCCCCGACGAATTTCCAGTACGGTTCGTATGCCGACTTCCTGCTGGGTCTGCCGTATGAGACAGGCAAGGCCATCCAGGATTCCGACCCCATCGCGCTCCGCTGGTCGCAGTGGGCGGTTTATGCGCGCGACATGTGGCAGGTAACGCCCAAGCTGAATCTCGATTACGGCCTGCGCTGGGAGTATTACCCCATGGCGTACAGCGATCATGGCAAGGGAGCGCGTGTTCTGGATCCAACAACCATGCAGGTTCTTATTGGCGGGTACGGCTCGGTCCCTGAGAATGACGGTGTGCAGGTCGGTCCCGGAGAGTTCCTGCCGCGCGTGGGCATCGCCTATAAAGCAACCCAAAACACCGTGGTGCGCGCCGGCTTCGGAATCGGCGCCGACAGCAACAACTGGCGGTATCTCCGCAACGACTATCCGGCGGATACCATCTCCAGCTACGCCGGAACCAACACCGGCGGTGCCGTTAACTACAGCTCAGTCGCTCCGGCCGGCAGTTTTACCGGTACCAATGCCACCGGACCCTATGCCAGCCTGCCTATCGGCATTACCCTGGTCCCCACGCCAAATCTCAGCACGGGCTCCATTCCGCTGCCCAACAACATCACGACCAACACCATCGGCACGTATCCGAATTTCCGCCGCGGGTATATCTACTCCTATAACCTCACCGTCGAGCAGCAGTTCGCCGGATTCGTAGCCGATGCTTCGTACGTCGGCGAAAGGGAGATTCGCCCGATACTCAACACGAACCTCAATTCCGCGCCCGCAGGCGCGGGGGCAGCCGGAGAACAGCTGAACGCGAAGTTCGGGGGCACCTGGGGGTCCATCCAAACCCTGGTCCCGCTGGGACACGATTATTATGATGGCCTGCAGGTCAAGCTCACCCGGCGTCTCGGTCAAGCCTCGACCATGGGCGTCCTCTATACCTGGTCCAAAACCGAAGACTTTGAAGACGATGAAGAACTGAGCTCCATCCTGTGGCCCTACCCAGCCTATTTCGCCAGAAACAAAGCCCTGGCAGGATACGATCGCAATTACAACTTTGAAACCTACTGGGTCTACGATCTTCCCTTCGGACCAGGCCAACGTTTGGCCACGCACGGAGTTGCTTCGTGGGTGGCGGGAGGCTGGACGCTCGCCGGAGTATTGAGCAGGCTCGGCGGCGCGCCATTTACCGTTACCGACAATGCTGGAGCTGCAAGCCTGAATGCACCTGGCAATCAACAGACCCCGAATCTCATCTCGCCCATCGAACTCACGGGGGGCAAGCCAGCTTACAGCCCCGGCCTCTGCACCAAGGGGAATAACGGTTGCAGCTACTTTAATATCGCCTCGTTCCAGTCGGTGACCACGCCCGCGACCTTCGGCAATGCCGGTCGAGACATCATCCGCGGGCCGGGCTATTTCGACCTCGACGCCAATCTCTACAGGAACTTCAAAATCACCGAGTTCCTCACCTTCCGGTTTGAAGCCGATGCCTTCGGTGTCACCAACACCCCCCACTTCGGCAATCCGGATGCCAACATTACCGACGCGAACTTTGGCAAGGTCACGGGCGAGACCCAGGGAGCCAACGCTTCCCTGGGCGGCAGCGGCGGAGAGCGCTTGTGGTATCTCGGAGGCAAATTTATTTTCTAGACTGCATTCGCATGCAGCCTCCAAAGGCCGGGACCCTCGACAGTCCCGGCCTCTTCTTTTCCCGAGGCACTTCGAACCACGAAAAACAGCTCTCGCTTTCTGCGAAAATAGCCTTTCCCTGATTCATGGCTCATCGAATGCTCCGGCGGCGAATCTCCCTTTCATCTGCGTTTCTTGTTGCGGCGATTCTTTGGGCTGCGCTTCCCCTCCATGCCGAAGATGGCGCCCAGGGATGGCTGCGCTATGCGCCGTCTTCGGTTTCCGGCATTCCCGTCGGCTACGTAAGGATGCCGGCAAGCATCGTGAATCTGGATTCTTCCAGCGTGGCCACGAGCGCTGAAAACGAAGTTCTGCGCGGTGTGCGGTCGATGCTGGGACGCACGCTGCGTACGGACGCAAAGATTCCGGACAGTGATGCATGGGTGCTGGGCACCGCCGAGGAGCTGGCCGTGGCCTTTCCCGAGTATCACCCGCCAACACTCGCTCCCGAGGGATTCTCAGTGTCGGTCCTGGCAGCGCAGGGTCATCAATATTGGATAATCGCCGGAGCCGATGCCCGCGGCCTCCTCTACGGGACCTTCTGCGTTCTGTCAGGCATCGCGCGCGGCGAAAGTTTTCCAGCGATGGAAGGGAGCGAGTCGCCCGCAGCGCCGATTCGCTGGGTCAATCAGTGGGACAATCTCAACGGCACCATCGAGCGCGGCTACGCGGGGCCATCCATCTTCTTCGACAACGGCGCAGTGCGCAGCGACCTGACGCGGGCCGGGGAGTACGCGCGGCTGCTGGCCTCCATCGGCATCAACGGATGCACCGTGAACAACGTCAACGCATCGCCGCAAATGCTGACGCCGGAGATGATCCGCGGCGTTGCCCGCATTGCCGACCAATTTCGTCCCTGGGGCGTGCGGCTGTCGATGTCGGTGGCCATCAACAGCCCGCAGGTAATGGGCGGCCTCGACACCTTCGATCCCGGAGATCCCAAAGTCGCCACCTGGTGGCGCGCCAAAGTCGACCAAATCTATGCCGCGATTCCCGATTTTGCCGGACTTGTCGTCAAAGCGGATTCCGAAGGCCAGCCCGGCCCATCGCAGTATGGCCGCACTCCCGTGGATGCGGCGAACATGCTCGCGGCCGCGCTCAAGCCGCATGGTGGCGTCGTGCTCTATCGCGCCTTCGTCTATAACCATCATCTCGACTGGAACGACCTGAAGGCCGATCGCGCCCGCGCCGCCTATGACATCTTTCATCCGCTCGACGGCCAGTTCGCGGAGAACGTCATCGTGCAGATCAAGAATGGCCCCATCGACTTTCAGGTACGCGAGCCCGTCTCGCCGCTGTTCGCGGGCCTACACAGAACCAACGAGGCGATCGAGTTGCAGGTCACCCAGGAATACATGGGCCAGGCGCGGCATCTCGTTTTTCTGCCCGTCCAGTGGAAGACCTATCTCGACTTCGATCTCCACGTCGATAACCGGCCATCCTCATTAAAGGACATGGTCGACGGCAAGACTTTCCATAGGCCGCTCGGCGGCTACGTCGGGGTCGCCAACGTTGGCCTCGACACCAACTGGATGGCGCACCCACTCTCCATGGCCAATCTCTACGGCTTCGGCCGCCTCGCCTGGAACCCGAACACTACGGCCGAGACCATCGCCGCCGACTGGACGCGCCTCACCTTCAGCAACGATCCAAAAGTAGTCGCCACGGTTACAAATATGCTCCTCTCCTCCTGGCCCATCTACGAGCACTACACCGGCCCGTTGGGCCTGCAGACCCTGACGAATATCACCGGCCCGCACTACGGCCCAGCGCCCCAGTCGCAGGAGAATAACGGCTGGGGCCAGTGGATTCGCGCCGATCACGACGGCGTCGGCATGGATCGTACCGTCGCAACCGGAACCGGCTTCCTCGGCCAGTACCCGCCGGAAGTCGCGGCCATGTATACCTCGCTCAAAACCTGCCCCGACGATCTGCTCCTCTTCATGCATCACGAGCCGTACACCTACCGGCTGCACACCGGAAAAACCATCATTCAGACCCTCTACGATGACCATTACAAGGGAGCGGAAGAAGCAGCAGGACTGGTGCGCGCGTGGCAAACGCTCGACGGCCGGATCGATCCGGAGCGCTATCAAAAAACATTAGCCCTGCTCGAATATCAGGCCGGTCACGCCATCGTGTGGCGCGACGCGATCAATCGCTGGTTCCTGAAGATGTCCGGCATCGCCGACGACCAGCACCGCATCGACAACGATCCCAACCGCATCACCGCGTCGCAGATGCAGCTCGACGGCTACGCACCCATCGACGCGACGATCTGGGAGACCGCCACCGACGGCAAAGCGTATGCCTGCAAAGACCGCGCCGCCTGCACCGCTTCCGCGCATCTGAATCGCCCGCCCGGCTGGTACGACATTGCGGTCCAGTACTTCGACTATCGCCAGGGCGCTTCGACTTTCAACCTGATGCTGAACCAGCAGCCCGTCGCCACGTGGACCGCGGACAACACGCTCCCCGGCCAGGCCCCCAACGGCGACACCTCGACGCGCTACACTTTGCGTGGCGTGCCGTTGCGCCCCGGCGATGTGCTGACCCTTGAAGGCCATCCCGACAACGGCGAGCCCGCGCCCATCGACTATATGGAGATCACGCCCGAAGCCAGCAGCGCCCCAGGGAAACCGCGCCCATGAAGATCACCAACGCATCCGTCAACGTCTGTTCGCCCGGGCGCAACTTCGTCACGTTGAAGATTGAAACCAACGAAGGCATTTGTGGTCTGGGCGACGCCACGCTGAACGGGCGCGAGCTCGCGGTGGCGTCCTATCTCACCGAGCACGTCATCCCCTGCATCCTCCAGCGCGATCCCTTCCAGACTGAGGACGTCTGGCAGTATCTCTATCGTGGCGCCTACTGGCGGCGTGGCCCCGTCACCATGTCCGCCATCGCCGCCGTCGACATGGCGCTGTGGGACATCAAGGGCAAGGCGCTCAACACGCCCGTCTACAACCTGCTCGGAGGCAGGAGCCGCGACGCTGTCCTCGTTTATTGCCACGCGCATGGAGCCGGCATCGACGAGGCCCTCGACGACGTGGCCCGCCATCGCGACATGGGATACAAAGCGATCCGCGTGCAGAGCGGCATCCCTGGTCTCGACGCGACCTATGGAGTTCCCAAAGGCGCGCAACCCTACGAGCCCGCCGAACGCGGACTGCCTGCGGAAAGCCGCTGGTCGACGGAAAAATATCTGAACCATGTCCCCAAACTGTTCGCCCGCGTTCGCGAGCAGTTCGGCGACGATCTGCACCTGCTCCACGACTGCCACCATCGCCTCAGCCCCATCGAGGCCGCGCGTCTCGGCAAAGAACTGGAGCCGTTTCATCTTTTCTGGATGGAAGATCCCGTTCCCGCCGAGCTCCAGGAAGGCTTCCGCGTCATCCGCGAACACACCACCACGCCCATTGCAACCGGCGAAGTCCTCAACTCCGTCTGGGACGTGCACGACCTGATCCGCAACCAGTGGATCGACTACGTGCGCCTCACCCTCACCCACGCTGGCGGCTTCACCGCGCTCAAAAAGATCGCTGACTTTGCCGAGCTCTATCACGTGCGCACCGGCTGCCACGGTCCGACCGATCTTTCCCCCGTCTGCATGGCGGCCGCGCTGCACTTCGACCTCGCCATCCATAACTTCGGTATCCAGGAACACATGCCGCACAACCAGGAGACCGACGAAGTCTTCCCCCATTCCTATCAGTTCAACGACGGTTACATGCATCCAGGCGACGGGCCCGGCCTCGGCGTTGATCTCGACGAAAAACTCGCTGCGCGATATCCGTACCAGCGCGCCTATCTGCCGGTCCTGCGCAAACTCGACGGCACATTGTGGGATTGGTAGCGAGCCGGTTTTGTATCAGGGCACGAGTTCACTCGTGCCGAAGGAACTCAACTAGACGTGAGGGCTTTAGCCCCAGCGTTTTGAAAGGGAACGGCCATGAGGACCGAATCAACCAATTGTGAAGGAGTCGTGCTGTGACTGCCGGGCAATCTTTCAGGTTCATCTTCTCTGCAATCCTCTCTCTCGCCTTGGCCCCCGTACTCTCCGCCCAATCGACTCCGGCCTCGCACTCCGGGCAGCCCTGGTTCGACTCCTCCCAGCCCCTCGACCAGCGTGTCGACTCCCTCGTTCACGCCATGACCCTCGAGGAGAAAGTCAGCCAGATGGAGAATCACGCCGCTGCCATCCCGCGCCTCGGCGTTCCGGAATACGACTACTGGAGCGAAGGTCTGCACGGCATCGCGCGCTCCGGCTACGCCACGCTCTTCCCGCAGGCCATTGGCCTCGCCGCCACCTGGGACGTCCCACTGCAGCATGAGGTCGCGACCGTCATCTCCACCGAGGCGCGCGCGAAATACGAGCAGGCCACGCGCGACAATCTGCACAGCATCTTCTTCGGCCTGACCATCTGGTCGCCGAACATCAATATCTTTCGCGATCCGCGCTGGGGCCGTGGCCAGGAAACCTATGGCGAGGATCCGTTCCTCACCAGCCGCATGGGTGTGGCCTTTGTGGAGGGCCTGCAGGGAGACGATCCGAAATATTTCCGCACCATCGCCACACCCAAGCATTACGCGGTTCACAGCGGACCCGAACCCCTGCGCCACGAATTCAATGTTGACGTGAGCCCGCATGATCTGGAGGACACTTTCCTGCCAGCGTTTCGCGCGACGATCAGCGAAGCCCATGCCGGCTCCATCATGTGCGCTTATAACTCCATCGATGGCGTTCCCGCGTGCGCCAACACCGTGCTGCTCCAGCATTATCTTTACCAGGACTGGGGTTTCCACGGTTTCGTCACCTCGGACTGCGGAGCTATCTCCGATTTCTATTCCGCCGCCGGCCACCATTTCTCACCCGACGCGGCGCACGCCAGCGCTACCGCTGTGAAAGCCGGAACCGACACCAGTTGCGGCCAGGAGTACAAGTCTCTGGTCGACGCCGTCCACCAGGGGCTGATCTCTGAGTTCGAAATTGACGCTGCTCTCCGCCGCCTCTTTACCGCGCGCTTCAAACTCGGGATGTTCGATCCAGCCTCTGAGGTGAAGTACGCCCGGATTCCCTTTTCCGAGGTCGACTCGCCCCGGCATCGCGCTCTCGCGCTAAAGACCGCGCACGAATCCATCGTGCTGCTGAAAAACGACGGCGTTCTTCCGCTGAAGCCGCAGGTAAAGCGCGTCGCGGTCATCGGCCCTAACGCCGCATCGCTCGCCGCCATTGAAGGGAACTACAACGCGATCCCCTCGCATCCCTCGCTGCCCGTGGACGGCATCGCAGAAGCCCTGCGCGGAAAGGCCACTGTCGTCTACGCGCAGGGCTCGGCTTATGTGTCGGAGCTGCCCGTGGTCGTTCCGCGCACGGCGCTCCATCCTGAGGATGATTCGAAAGTCGACGGCCTGAAGGGGAAATACTTCGACAACGCGAACTTCTCCGGTACGCCGGCGCTCACCCGCGTCGATAAGGAGATCGATTTCGACTGGAACGCCGCGAGCCCGGTGCCGCAACTCCACAAGACGAACTACAGCGTGCGCTGGACTGGAGTCTTCAGCGCCCCTGCTCCGGGGAACTATCAGCTCGCTTTTCGCCGCGGGCGTTGTTATCGCTGTGGCGATCAGGAAACCACGGCGCTCTGGCTCGACGGCAAGAAGGTCTACGACAGCGCGCAGCATCCTTCCCCGAACCGTCGCGGAGAGCCCGAGCCCACTGTTGACCTGAACATCTCTGACCTGCATCCGCACAGCATCCGCATCGAATATGTCTTCAAGGCACCGCTGCTCGGCGCGGGCATCACGCTCGAGTGGAAGGCGCCCGCGGACGCGCTGCGCGAGGAAGCCGTCCACGCTGCAAGGGACTCGGACGTCGTACTGGCCTTCGTCGGCATTTCGCCGAACCTCGAGGGCGAGGAGATGCCGGTTCACGTCGAAGGCTTTGACGGCGGAGACCGCACCGATATCGACCTGCCCAGGGCCCAGCGCGATCTGCTGGAGGCCGTCGCCGCCACCGGCAAGCCCGTTGTCGTGGTGCTGATGAGCGGCAGCGCCATCACGATGGACTGGTCAAAGGAACACGCGGCCGCACTCCTCGAGGCCTGGTATCCGGGCGAGGCCGGCGGCGAGGCCATCGCCGATGTGCTCACGGGAAAGGCGAATCCATCCGGACGCCTGCCGGTCACCTTCTACGCGTCCGACTCACAGCTGCCGCCATTCACTGACTACAGCATGAAGAATCGAACCTACAGATACTTCGATGGTCAGTCACTCTATAACTTCGGTTATGGTCTGAGTTACTCAACTTATCGTTATTCGGATCTGAAGTTATCGACGGATTCCCTGCAGGCCGGTGAGCCGCTTACTGCCGAGGTTCGCGTGACGAATACAGGCGATCGGGCCGGCGATGAGGTGGCTGAGCTCTATCTGATTCCACCGGCCGGCGAAGGCTATCCGCTCCGCAGCCTGGAGGGGTTCGAGCGTGTGCACCTTGCGCCCCACGCCAGCGCGCTGGTGCATTTCAAACTCGACGCGCGCGACCTGAGCGAGGTGGACCATGCCGGGCATCGCGCCGTTCGCGCCGGCGAGTATCAGGTGTTTGTTGGCGGATCGTCACCGGACGCCGGCACCACCAGCGAGGGAGTTTCGGCCAGGCTCACCATGACAGGCTCAAAACAGTTGCCGGAATGATGGGTCGTGTCCTGCGTGGAGCGCGGGAGATTCAGCGGGTTGAGGTGGGCTTCGTGCGCATTGCCTGACGCAGCAGCGCCAGCTTTGCCCCGGATTCCGGATTCTCGTGCAGCCGAGCCCAGCCTGTCTGGAACATTGCGATGATGATTCCCAGGAAAAAGCCAACCAGGGTCGAGACCACTACGATGAGGCCGCGTTTCGGGAAAGATCTGCGGTCCGGCGTGATGGCCGGATCGACAACCTGAACCAGCGCGCCCTCCTTCGCCTCGTCGAGCTTGGCGATTTCAAACTGCCGCGCCAGAATGTCGAAGATCGTCTCGTAATACTTCACGTCGCGCAGTTTGCGCACGTAATCCAGTCCGCCTAGTGTGAGTTTGCCTTTCGGCATAATCAGTGCATCGGCGTTTGCTTCGGAGCCGCCGAGTTTCGCCAACTGGGCGCGCATGCTCTCCAGTTCCTGCTGCGCCTCTACCACCTGGGCATTTTCTCCCGTCGCATACGTCTGCATCGCCTGAAGCTGAACTTCCTTGGCGGTGATCTGCGCTCGCAGCATCGCTGCCGACTCAATCAGGGCTCTGGCCTGGCTGTCCAGCTGAATCAGGCCCGTCGTTTGCTCGGTTTGCTGCAGAACAACTTCAGCGTTGGCCAGATTGTTCTTCGCCTGTTCCAGCTGCCTCTCAAAAAAGAGACGGCGCTGCGACGCTTCCGTGATGGCGAGCGTCTGGGACAGACGCTGGAAGTGCTCGACATAACCGTTGGCCAGCTCCGCCGCGCGTACCGGATTGCGATCCTCTACCGTCATGTGGATGAGACCATCTTTGCCTGAGCCATCCACCGTCGAATGTTTCTCGAACGCCTTGCGAGCGTCGGAGACCAGGCGTTCGTTGTACTCCCGCTGCAACCCATAGTCCTTCACCATGCCGTCTTCAACCGTCTGGCTTTTCAGCATGGAGACGTACATATCGTTGGGGTTCTTGAGACCAAGGCTGCCGCCGGCAAGCGCCGCCATGGGAGCAAGATTGCCGAGTTGCGAAGTGATCGCCGAACCGATGGAGGAATTCTGTTGCGGCGGCAACAGGACGACAGTGGCCGTATACCATTTCGGCAAAAGAAGGGAAACGACGATCGAAAGCACCGCGCAGACCGCGGTAACCAGCCAAATCGTTCGTTTGCGTTCCGCCAGAACGATCAGCAGATCGAGCAGCGAAATCTCATCCTGGCGTTCCCCCGTCGAGCCCAGCCCGGATGGAGCCGCGCCGGAGGCTTCCGACAGATCGGTATAGTGTGTTTCCGTCGCCATTAAAAACTGCCGAACCCCTGTGGACAGCGTGCTAGCCGTATCTTACAGTCTGCCCGGTTACTGAATCACGCTGAGGGCCGCTGCCCCTAAAGCAAACTGCGAAAACAGCTGGGACCAGTCCAGAAAGCCCCGCAACGCTGAGGGTTTGAAAATCTTCTCCGGAACCACAATCGTGTCGCCGGGATCCATCCGCAGATTGACGAACTCGTTGCCCCAGATCCCGTTCTCCGCTTCGCGGCTGATGACCGACCCATCCGCGCGAATAATGAAGACGTGCTTCCTGTCGGCATCGCGATTGGGGCCACCCGCGAGATGAAGATAAACACCGGCCCGGCGCGTGGTCTCGTACAGGAATGAATTCTGGTCGTACACCGCGCCCACCACATTCACGCTCGCCGGCACTGCAGGAACCACAAAGCGATCCCCGTCTTCCAGCGCGATATCCGGAAGAACATCGAGACCGCTGCTGCCCGCTTTGAACTCGAGAACGATGCGGCCGGTGGCGCGCATCTGGCGCAAACGGCCGATCAGAGACTGCTCGCTGTTCTGCGCGGCGGCGCCGCTGGCCAGATCCTGGGGGGAAGTCACAGCCGACGAGGCCAGCGCGAGGTTGCCGCGCTGCATCTGCACCTCCAGCGTCTGGACGTATTCGTCCATGCGTCGCTGCTGAATCGCGCGCGTCGATTCCCGCGTGAATTCCGAACCGTACAAATAAGCGCTTGCTGTCAGGCCACCGGCTCGCTGCACCAGATCGCGGAGGGTCTCCCCGGGAAGCGCCGTATAGATACCGGCGTGGACAAACTCGCCTTCCAGATACACGAATTTGGTCTGCTGCATGAGGGGTACGCGGATGTCGCCCTGCGAAAAGATGGAGACGACATCGCCGGGCTGGAGTTCGAGGTCCTGCGATGCGTCATGCTGCAGCACCAGCTTTCCTAGATCGAAGGAGATGAGAACGGTTTTCAGGGTCGCCGGATCCAGCCGCTCGATCACCGCGTAATCCCAGTCGATCTCCGGCGCGACCGGTCCCACCTCGGTACGGCTGCTGGGTGGAACCGATGGTGAAGATTGACTTTGTTCCGCAGCCAGCGAAGCACTGCCCGCGCGCTGGGCGGCCGTAAGGTTCCGGGAGGCCGCCGCGCCTCCGGCCGCAAGGTCGGCGGCAGACTGGCCGCCGGACAGGTTACCGCTGTAGTTCAGATCCGGGTTTTGATCCGTTTGCATCCGGGTCTGCTCGTCCGTTGCCGCAGCTCCCGGCGCGGTCGGCGTCTCACTGTTGTTCGTGGAGGGCTCCACCAGCCGCCGTCGCGGCAACTCCATGGGGCTCGTGGGCTGGCGCAGATTCGGAAATTTCTGCAGCGGCTCGAATTCAGGCGTGGGCAGCCCAAGTTGCGCGCGTTTCCACCAGTAATTTCGCGTCAGCAAAGAGTCCTTATCCGGTATCAACTCGCTGACGCGCATGCCAGGATGCCACGCAAACCGGCCCTGATTCGCCGTGTTGCCGCGCAGCGTCACGGTCTTCTGATACATGGGAACGATCGAGAAAACACGGATGAGGTCGCCATCTGCGAGAGGCGTTGCCAGACCTGCCTTGTCCCACGCCACTTCCATCGCGTAACGGGCGCGATGCTCGTCGATCCGCTCGACAGAAATGCGCGCCTCGGCGGCTACCACCGAGGCGCCTCCCGCATTGGCAAGCATGTCGCCCATCGAGTCCCCCGAGCGCAGCTCATATAACGCGGGTTCTCTGACGCTGCCCGTGATCGCCACCTGCGCCCCAACCGGCGGGATGAAAATCACGTCCCCGTTCTGCAGCGGTACGTCCTTCGATTTGTCGCCATGCACCAGCAGCGAGTACAGGTCGAAATCCGTAACCTCGGCGCCCGCGCGCCGCAGAATAATATGGCGGAACGATCCCGCCGCGGACGGGCCGCCGCTCGAAAACAGCGCGTCGACCAGGGTGCTGAGGGAACTGACTGTGTACATTCCCGGGCGCCGCGCTTCACCCGCCAGGTAAACCTGAATAGCGCGAATCTGGCCCACGTCGGCGGTCAGATCGAAATTGCGGTAAACCCTGCCAATGGCCGACCGAAGATGGGCGTCCAGTGCGGAAAAGGGCATGCCCGCGACGTGCACTTCGCCGACCTGCGGCAGGTAAATCTCACCGGAGCGGTCGACGCGCACATCGGCGCGAAAATTCACCTGTCCCCACACACGAATGCGCAGTTCGTCTCCCGGGCCGATCACGTAATCCGGAGGGACCGGCGCAAGATCGAGAGGAGCAAACGTGGAAGGAACTCTGCGAAACAGGCTCGCTCCATAGATCGGCAGCACTTGCCCGATGGTGGAGGCCACAAACTTCTGAAATTCGGTCAGCGGCTCGGGGGGGAGGGTCTCCTGCGCCGGGAGGCGCTGCCCAGGCTGGCGGGTCAGATTTTCGTTATCCCGGTAATCGAAAAAACCGGGTTGCTGGGTACCGGTTTGGCCGGATTGCTGCATCGGACTGATAGAGGACAGTGGATTCTGATTCTGATTCTGGCTCAGACCCATGCACTGTGACGAATTCGCCAGCAGCGGGTCGCTGCAATCCGCGGCGCCGTTGGGATTCTGCGTGCTGCCGGGAAGGTTGTCCTGCGCTCCCCCTTGCAACGCAAGGGACAGGCACGCAAGGGAAAGAAACCAGGGGAAATGTCTCGTCATACGATGGTAATGCACCAGGCGGAGGGAGGAAACGGATGGTGCCGCGAAGCGGACTGTTTCATTGAATCGCGCGAGAGAAGCTCTGTGAAAGACAGTCTAGCATGGTGCCAGGGGGTGACTGCGGGGGTATACCTTTGGGGGATTGAGATGCCCAGTTGGGGAAGGTTATTGTCGTAATGACACTGCCGTGACATTCGTGCTACGGCGATCAAAATTGATCCTTGATCCGACTGCTTCCCTTGTATACTGCAGCCAGAAACAAGAACATCATCGGTTACAGTTTAGTAACAACTTACACACTACATATTCCATTTAATTCAGCCCGCCGGAATCGCTGGTCTGTTTTTCTTAAGGTTTGCGCACGTCAGAATGCTAAGCCGTTGTGATGGGTGGGAATGAGCTCGCTTTCTTTCGATAATCTTTTTTCTCCGGACACCACTGACCGCTCAGAAGGTGTCTCACATCTCGCTTCTGCCGGCAACCCTCCGGCAGCCTCTTCTGCCTGGAGCGATGAGACCTCCCCGCGGGAAGAGGCGATCGGCCATGCCAGCCCGTGGGCGCTCTGCGCCCTGCGCCGGGCGCTGGATTTCACCATAGCCGCCATTGCTCTTATTGTCCTCATGCCGGTGATGTTCTGCGCTGCTCTCCTGGTCTGGTGGGGCTCTCCCGGTCCGGTCTTCTTCCGGCAACGCCGCATGGGCCGCGACGGCAGAGAGTTCACTCTTTATAAGTTCCGCTCTATGTGCCCGAAAAAGGGCAGCAACTCCTCCATCACGGTGAGCGGCGACGTACGTATTACTCCCGTGGGCGCGCTGCTGCGCCGTTACAAGCTCGACGAGCTGCCGCAGTTCTGGAACGTCCTGCGCGGTGATATGTCTCTCGTCGGCCCCCGACCCAAACTACCGCAGCATGAAGCTCTGCGCATGGTCTGCCGGCCTGGTATTACCGGCGTGGCGACTCTCGCCTTCCGCAAAGAAGAAGAGTTCCTCTCCGAAATTCCCGAAAATCAGCTTGAGATCTTCTACGAGACCTACGTCAAGCCGGCCAAAGCCCAGCTCGATCTCGAATACATGCGTACCGCGACCCTGTCCAGCGATATCAGGATCCTCTGGCGTACTGCCAGTGCCTGCCTCTTTTCCACCGAAGGTTCGATGGCCGATTCCGCCGACATCATCACGCATTACGAGACGGCAGCACGGGCCGCGCGCATCAAGGCCATCAACCACTCGGCCGTTCCCGTCGCGCATGCTCTCGCACAGCCGAGAGTGTTTCCTGCCAGCCTGAATCAGGAACTCTAACCCCCCGATTCGGCGTCCTGCCTCCTCGAAAAACCGAGGCCTGCTCGGCCGCGCCGCTTCTTTTTTCGAGCCAGATGTTGCTGGACTTGATACTCCTTTCCCATCATGGCCCATCCGGGGTACCAGGGGCACCTCCGGCTGACGAAAGTAATGTACTCCTCCCGCGGAACTGCCCGAATAATGAGCACATCGATCCGGCCGACCCTGCGGCAATCAACCGTTTCCGCTCCGCGCCGGGGTGTACGACAGTAATCGCACGGCGAATGTCTGTGGAGTGATTCGTTCGAGCGCCTGCGTTGCGGAAAGGCGCCGCCTTGGGCCCCGAAAAATTGCCGAACGCGGCCGGTTATGCGGGTCGCTGGCCCAATCGGCGACCCCTGCTGCCGGCCACCGTCTTACTCTGTGCCGGCGCAGTCCTCGCTCTGATGCTCGACGCCCGCCAATTGCCGGCGCAGCTGGGGGAGCCGCAGACCCAGCACCAAACGACCCAGCGCAGCGGCCCCGATCGACGCAGCGCTCTCTTTCTGGCGCGACGCAAGCCGCGCACCCAGTTCCCGGCGGCAATCCTGTTGCGGGGCCGCGCCGCCCACGCAGCCATGGTGCGTGCGCAGAACCCCGCTCTCGCCATCCAGCCGCCCTCCACCACCTGGCAACCCGTCGGGCCTGCCCAGGTCAACACGCCGGCCTGGAACCTCGTATCAGGACCCGTGCTGGCCATTGCTGCCGATCCCTCAGATTCTTCCGGAAATACTGTCTACGTGGGAACCGACGGGGGTGGAATCTGGAAATCCACCAACGCCGCTGCCACGGCCTCCGCCGTGACCTTCGCTCCCCTCACCGATAATCTGAGCGCCTGGTCCTCCGCCGCGCTCGCTTCCCTGAGCATCGGCTCCATCACGGTGCAGCCTGGCGGGACTGGGGTGATTCTCGCCGGAACCGGCGATCCCAACAGCGGCTCCGGTTCCTGGTATGGCGCCGGGATTCTGCGCTCCACTGACGGAGGAACCACCTGGAGCCTGACCACGGCGACCACCACGGATCCGGTGGGTCAGCGCTACAGCTTCGTCGGCAACGCCTTCGCCGGATTCGCCTGGAGCACGACCAATCCCAGCCTGGTCGTAGCGGCCGTCATCGGCGCCGGGAACGAATCGATTGTCGCTGGCGAACTGGGCTCGCTCGACATCACCGGGATCTACTACTCCCAGGACGCGGGCAACACCTGGACGCTCGCGACGCTTGAAGACGGGACACAGGTGATTCAGGGCGACGAGTACGAAAACAACACCGGCAATCCCGCTACTTCGATTGTGTGGAACCCGGTCCGCCAGCGCTTTTACGCTGCGATTCGTTACCACGGCTATTACGAATCCCTGGACGGTATCACCTGGACACGGCTCGCGAACCAGCCCGGCACAAATCTGACCACCAGAATGTGCCCCACCAACCCTGGAATCCTCGGCTCCTCGGCGTGTCCCATCGATCGCGGCGTGCTGGCGGTCCAGCCACTCACCGGAGACATGTTTGCTCTCACGGTGGACAGCAATAATCTTGACCAAGGCTTGTGGCAGGATGTCTGCCACATCACCGGCTCCGGCGGCTGCGCCTCATCGACCGTGACCTTCGCCACGCGCATTGCTGACCAGGCTCTCCAGACCCCCACCGGCAGCGGCACCATCGCCCAGGCCGACTACGACTTCTGGCTGGCCGCCGTACCGTCGCAGCAGGACACGCTGCTGTTCGCGGGTGCCACGGATATCTGGCGATGCAGCCTGGCCAACAGCTGTGCCTGGCGCAACACCACCAACACGCAAACCTGTGCCGCCGCGCAGGTCGCCCCCTGGCAGCACGCCATTGACTCAACCTTCGGCTCCAGCGGGCTCCTTTACTTCGGCAACGACGCGGGCTTGTGGCGCTCCACCGACAACGTCAATCTGCAGAAGTTCACCTGTTCCAGCGACGACGCGAATCATTTTCAGAACCTCAACAGCGGCATCGGTTCCCTCGCTGCGGTCGAAAACTTTGCCCAGGACCCCAACCATCCCTCCACATGGATCGCGGCTCTCGGCGATCTCGGAACCGCGGCTCCCGCACCGAACTCCAGCTCTGCCTCGACGGCGTGGAACCAGGTCCTCGGTGGCGAAGGCGATGTCGTCGCTATCGATCCTGCCGATCCCAGCAACTGGTACGCCACATCCGAACTCGGCGTCGGCATCAATGAGTGCACCAGCGGCACGGCCTGCTATTCCACGGGTTTCGGCAACGTCGTCATCGGTGAGCCGCAGGTCGAGAACGACTTCCAGCCGGTTCCGGCTCCCTGGATCCTCGATCCGCAGAACACCGCCAATCTGATCCTGGGCACCTGCCGTGTCTGGCGCGGGCCCGCGAACGGCATGGGCTGGAACCAAACCAACCTCCTCAGCAAGATGTTGGACAACGATCAGGCGGCCGCATGCGACGGCAATGCCGAGATTCGCACGCTCGCCGCCATCCCCATCACCAGCGGTTCTTCCGCCGGTTCCGAAATGATCTACGCCGGCATCGCGGGGCGCTTCGACGGCGGAGGCCTCATTCCTGGCCATCTCTTCAGCGCCACCGTCAACACCGCCTCGCAGGCTGCTACCACCACCTGGACCGATCAGTACGCCTCGCCGGTCACTAACAATACCCTCGGTGGAAGCCAGTTCAATCCGCAGGGGTATGGCATCTCCAGCATCGATCCCGATCCGCACGATCCGACCGGGCAGACCATCTACGTCACTATCCAGGGAGTCTCCGGCGCCTTCTGGTACGAGCCGAATCTCTACAAATCCGTCGACGGCGGCGCACACTGGACCGATATCTCCGCTAACCTCCCCTTCGTCCCGGCCAACAGCGTGATCGTCGATCCCAACAACGCGAACATCGTTTATGTGGGGATGGATACCGGAGTCTACGTTACGCAAAATGTCTCCAGCTGCGCTGCCACCACCGGAGGCTGCTGGAACGTCTACGGCAGCGGTCTGCCCAACGCGCCCGTGATGAGCCTGATGGCCTACAACGAGGGCGACACGCAGACCTTGCGCGCAGCTACATACGGCCGCGGCATCTGGCAGGTCGATCTCGTCACCACCGGCATCGCTCCCACGGCTGCAACCACTTCCCCGGAGTCGCTCACCTTTCCCGGCCAGCAGGTCTCGACTCTCGGTACGCCGCAGACTATTACCGTCACCAACACCGGCACTCTGTATCTGAACATCACCAGCCTCTCCATCACCGGCGACTTCGCGGAGACCGATAACTGCAGCGGCCAATCGCTCCCCCTCCAGGGAACGTGCCAGATCACCGTGGCCTTCGATCCCTCGCAAAGTGGCGCCCGCACCGGTCTGCTCACTGTCTTCGGCAATGTCACCGGCGGACAACTCACCGTCGCGCTCTCCGGCACCGGCCTTGCGCCCGCTTCCATCGTGCTCACGCCGACTTCGCTCGCCTTCGGCGCTGCGACCGTGGGATCGAAGTCGTCGCGCCAGTACATCACCGTCGCCAATACCGGGGACATCGCCGCATCCCTGACCAGCGAAACCGCGACCGGTGACTTCTCCATCGCCGCCAACACCTGCGCCGCCTCGCTTGCCGGCAATTACAGCTGCACTCTTGGAGTCGTCTTCGCTCCCACGGCCTCCGGCACACGCAACGGCGTGCTCACCGTCGTCGATTCCGTTGGTACCCAGACCGCGCTTCTTTCAGGAATCGGACAGAACCCCGCCACCGACGGACTTTCCCCCTCGTCCCTTTCCTTCGCCCCACAACAGGTCGGAACCACCAGCACCGCGCAGCCGGTCACGCTCACCAACAGTGGCGACCAGCCGCTCACCAGCATCGCCGTCAAAGCCACCGGCGATTTCACCGCCGTCAATAACTGCGGAACACTCCTCCAGGGCAATGCCACCTGCTCCATCTCCATCACCTATGCGCCCACCATCGCCGGTGCGGAGACGGGCACATTGACCGTTACCGATGAGTTTCATTCTCAGACGGTAGCCCTCAGTGGTACCGGCCTCGCCCCTCCGGGCGCCTCGGCGCTTCCTGCATCGATCAACTTCGGCGGATACGCTCTCGGCACCACCAGCGGAGCGCAGATTGTCACCGTCACCAACAGCGGTGGCTACGCTCTCGCCAATCTTGCCGCCGTAGTGAGCGCAGGCTTCGCTCTGGCGAGCAACAATTGCTCCGCGACCCTGGCCATCGGCGCCACTTGCCAACTCGGCGTCACGTTCACACCCGCCTCCGCCGGACCTGCCACCGGTACGCTCACCGTCTCCGCTGCGAATCTCCCCACTCCTCTCACGGTCACCCTCGCCGGAGCCGGCGACGACTTCAGCCTGGCCGTCAGCGGATCCTCGTCCGCAATCATCACCAGCGGTCAAACCGCAACCTTCCCGCTTCAGTTAGCGGGTCTGGGGGGAACCTCCGGCACGGTCGCACTCTCCTGCACCGGCGCTCCGCAAAACTCAACCTGCTCTCTGAACCCGGCCACCATCGCCGTCAACGGCCAGAACACCTCCAGCGTGACCGCGTCCATCGTCACCGGGGTCGCGACGTCTACTTCGTCGGTCCTGACTCATCCGGGCTGGAAGTCCGTCATTCCCGTCCTCAGCCTTGCGTTGCCTTTTGGCCTCCTCGGGATGCGTCGCAGAAAATCGCTGCGCGCCGTCGTCCTCCTCGTCGCCATCGCAGCGCTCGCCGCGGG
>Ga0210398_10000439_pt1 | contig 48352 bp, 34 predicted proteins | sample IncBWC4OmetaG_FD_161047 | JGI IMG/M metagenome (GOLD analysis project Ga0210398, IMG submission 161047) | Forest soil microbial communities from Barre Woods Harvard Forest LTER site, Petersham, Massachusetts, United States - Inc-BW-C-4-O | ecosystem: Environmental > Terrestrial > Soil >...
AGCGGATACCCGAGTGTGTAGATCACATCGCCCTTCGCCACCCGCCCCGCCGGAATCTCCCACAGTTCCTTGATGCCCACGCCGTAGGTCTGCGCGTGCTCCGGATCCTCGAGGCCGAGCCGCCCGATCACCTCCTTCGCGCAATTCCCCCGCGTTCCCTCTGCAAGAATGGTGACTTTCGCCCGCAATTCGTATCCGGGCTCGAAATTCCCCTTCGGCCGGCCCTCCTTGTCCACGCCCTTGTCGTCGGTCAGCACCCCGCCGACCCGCGCCGTCTCGACATCGTTGCTCTCGCCCTCCCACAACACTTCCGCGGCCGCGAATCCCGTAAACACCGTGATCCCGGCTTCCTCCACCTTCTGCCCCATCCACTTCACAAACTTGTTGAGCGAGATCACGTAGTTGCCGTGATCGCGCAGCGGCGGCGGCACGATGGGGAATTTGTGCTGGCCATTCCGCGTCAGAAACCACACCGATTCCTTCGCGACCTCGGCGTCGAGCGGCGCTTCCTTCTCGAAGCCTGGCAGAAGTTCCTTCATCGAGCGTGGATCGAGCAGTGCCCCCGATAAACAGTGCTGTCCCACCTCGCGCGATTTCTCCAGCACATAAATGTTTTCTTTCGACAGCGGCTCGTCGACGCCCGAGGCATTATGCTCGTCGATCAGCTGCGCCAGCCGTAGCGCGCACGCCATCCCCGCCGGCCCGCCGCCCACGATCACCACGTCCGCTTCCATCTGCGGCCGCTCAATCCCTTCAATTGGCTTTCGAAAAACGGTCATAGGACCGACTATCTTACCAGTCTGCCTATGTCACTGACTCCACCTCAGCTACCGGCGTAACAAGGTTTGCCCTCATCGCCCGGGCGCGGCTCTCTCCATATCGATGAATCGCCGTCATCAATCCCACGGCTGCTACAATCGGCAGCGCCATCGTCAGCAGTCCCCGCTGGAATCCGCCGGTCAGATCCGCAGATATCCCCATCCAGTAGGGTCCGATAAATCCGCCCAGAATGGCGATCGTGTTCACCGCGGCAACCCCCGCAGCCGCCGACCGTCCCCGTAAAAAGCTCGGCGGAATCGTCCACAGCGGCCCCATGATCGCCGTGAATCCCATCATCATCAGAACCAGCGACGGCAGCACCACCGCGGGCCGCAGCGACAATCCCGCGCCAACGTATCCCGTTGCCATCACCAACACCGGCAGCACGACGTGCCAATACCGCTCGCGGGTTCGGTCCGAATGCGTGCCATTCCCGAGCATCGCCACCGCGCCCAGGACTCCGAGCACCGCGATAATCAAACCCACCCTGGTCGTGCTCAGTCCCGTCACCTGCTGCACCAGAGCCGGCGCGCTGAACGTGTAGGCATAGTTCGCCAGCAGCACACAGAAAAAGAGCCCGCCCAACAGCCACACCCGCGGATCGCGAAACGCCCGCCCCACTCCATGATGTCCATGTGCAGCCTCGCCCGGCTCGTTTTCCAGTGTTCGCAGTATCCAGTTCCGCTCCGCTTCCGTGAGCCAATTCGCTTTTGCCGGACCATCCGGCAAGCCCAGCAGAAATACCAGGCTCATCGCCACCGCCGGCAGCCCTTCCAGCAGCAGCAGCCATTGCCATCCCGCCAGATGTCCGCGCCCGTCCAGATGCAGCAGCCACCCCGCGAGTCCACCCATCACCGTCGACGCCAGCGGATACGCGATGTAGAACCGGCTCACCGCCCTGGATCGCTCCCCCGCCGGAAACCACTGCATGAGATAGAAAATTACGCCGGGGAAGAATCCGGCCTCCGCCACACCCAGCAACAGCCGTCCCGCATAAAGCTCGACCGGCGTCCGGACAAAAATCATGGCCATCGAGATCAGGCCCCACGTCAGCATGATCCGCGCCAGCCAGCGCCGCGCCCCGAACCGCACCAGCAACAGGTTGGACGGAATCTCACACACCGCATAGCTCAGGAAAAACAGCCCCGCCCCCAGTCCGAAGACGGTCTGACTGAAGTGGAGTTGCCGATTCATCTGGAGCGCGGCAAAGCTCACGTTCACGCGATCCATATACGCGATGCCGTACCCCAGCCCAATCAGCGGCAGCAAGCGAAGGCTGGCTTTGCGCAGCGCCGACCGCCCAATTGCTTCCTCCGCTGGCGGAGGCACCATCGCCAATCCCGGATTCTCGGGTTTCCGCGCAACCTGGGTTTTCGACATAGGGACAGCCAGGGGATGGCAGATCGTAGCACAGGCCTGTCACACGTTCAGGGTCAGGAGAACAGAAGACCCACGGCGACGGCCAATGCTGCAAACCCTCCGACTATTACAGCCCTGCGCCACCGCCAGAGACGGTCCCTGCCAAAGGCCGCTCGATAGGCAGTATTGAACCTCGAGTACTTGCCGCATGCCACCCAATGGGATCGAACTGTTGGTCGCGGAGGAGACGGTGGTTCAGCTTCTCGACCATCTGGAGACTGAATTGGCTCGACTAGAGTCCGCAGATCGCCACGATTGGAATGCAGACAGCGAGAGCAACACGAATACGGCTCATCGTTCGGAGTTTCCGCCATGCTACAGGCTACCGGCTACCGGTTACAGGCTGCTCTTCGCTTTCTTGATCTCTTCCGTCAGAGCAGGCACCACCTGAAACAAATCCCCCACAACCGCGACATCCGCGATTTCAAAAATCGGCGCCTCGGGATCCTTATTGATCGCGACAATGGTCCGCGAACCCTTCATCCCCACAATGTGCTGGATCGCCCCGCTCACTCCCAGCGCGATATACAGCTTCGGCGCGACGGTCTGCCCTGACGATCCGATCTGCCGCTCCAGCGGCAGCCAGCCGTTGTCGCAGATCGGGCGCGAGGCCGCCACTTCGCCCCCCAGCGCCGCTGCCAGGTTCTCCGCCAGCGGCATATTCTTCTGCTCCTTAATTCCGCGCCCCACCGCGACGATCACTTCCGCCTGCGACAGGTCGACCGTCTGTTTCGCTTCCTGAAAAACCTCATGCGGCGTCACGCGCGCCGGCACATCTGCAACGGCCGCCGTCACATTTTCGATGGGCGCCGACCCAGTTGCCGCCTGATCGCCGCGAAAGGCCCCAATCTGCACGGTGGCCATCCACGGGGCATCCCCGCCGAACGATACATCCGCCGCAAACTTCCCCTGGAACATCTGCCGCGTAAACCGAAGGCCGCCACCCTCGACCTTGTAGCCCGTTGCATCAGAAATCAGCGTCCGATCCAGCGCCAGCGCCAGCCGCGGCGCGAAATCGCGCACCTGATACGTGTGTGGAAACAACACCAGCTTCGGCTGCTTTTCCCCGATGAACGCCTGCAGCGCGTGAACATAAGCATCCGACGTGTAGGCAGCCAGCGACTCGCCTTCCAGAGCATAGACCCTGGCGACTGCCTTGCCGGCCAGTTCCTGCGTGAGCGCCGCGATGCTGTGTCCTGGCAGCACGACTTCCACTGCCCAACCCATCTCCTGCGCAATCGCCTGCGCCGCGGCAATGGTTTCAAAAGAAACCCGGTTCAGCTTGCCACCGGGGCTCCCGGCGAGCTGGCTCGCTGGGGTGGCTTCCCTCTGCTCCGCAACCACAAGAATCATGTCCGCCATAACACACGTTAGGGGAGCCGCGGCTCCCCCTTGATCCCTTCTGTATTTTCCTGAACGCTGTCCGCTGGCTTTTCTCAGTACTCGTGCAGCTTGCCGCGCCGCAGATACGTCCCGTACACGCCAAAGATCACCGCCACCAGTCCAGTGAGCACGTTGAAGTAGAACATGGGGTGAACCCAGCCTGGCGAATAGGTCAGGTCTTGCCCCGTCCACAGGAGCAGCAGAATCGCAAAGAACCCAAACTGTCCCGCGATCACCTGAAAAACCAGGCCCCATTGCCGCCGCTTATCGAGCGCCGCAACCTGTGCCGGGCTCAGGTTCCGCTCAGCTGCGGGGATGTTCATATTCGCCATCGTCCGTCCGTCTCCTTCGTCTCGTTGCGCTCCATTATATCTGCGCTCCGCACTGCCTTTCCTGCCCCCTGCTCGCTGCTCCCCAATTCCTACAGCACCCGTGCCTCGTTCTTCAAATACTCCACCACCTGCTTCGCCGCGTCGCCTGCAGGAGCCTCGATCTTCCGCGTCTTTTTCTGGCTCCCCGGCACATACAGCTTTTCAATCTTCTGCACGTGTTTCGAAAGTTTTCCCTCAACCTCGGCCCACGCCACCTTCCGCAGCGGCTTCATCTTCGCCTGCTTGATGCCGATCAGCGTCGCATACCGCAGCTTGTTGATCCCGCTCTGAATCGTCAGCACCGCGGGCATCGACATCTCGATGTGCTGATAATGTCCTGCCTCCAGTTCCCGCTTCAGTTTCAGTCCGGTATCCGTCTTTTCGATCCCAATAATGATGGTCGCGTGCGGAATTGATAAGATTTCGGCCAAAAGAACGCCCGTCTGCGCCGCGCCAAAATCATCGGACTGCAAACCCGTCACGATCAGGTCGAAATTCTCACCCTCAATCGCTGCCGCCAGTGCCCGCGCCGTGTTGGCCGCATCCATCTGCGCAAACCGGTCGTCCTCCAGATGAATCGCACGATCCGCGCCCTTGGCCAGCGCCTCCCGCAACACCTGCTGGCTGCGCGCCGGACCCGCCGTAATCGCGGTCACTTCGCCGCCGTGCTTCTCCTTCTGGCGCAACGCCTCTTCCAGCGCATAGGCGTCCGGCTCATTCGTCTCCCACGAAACGTCGTCGCGAATCCAGGTCCCCGTCTCGTTCAGCCGCAGCGGAGCATCCTTCTGCGGAACCTGCTTGATGCAAACCAGAATCTTCATCGTCACCGCAAAGTATAACGAACACAGCCGGACTCTGTGTCTGATGCAGGCGTTGGTTTTTGGCGCGAAGCGCGTCCGCCAGGACGGCCAGTCCCCTGGACGGCTAGTCCTGCGGCGGAACGGTCAGCTTCTTGCGCGGCGCCGGCTGCCCATCGGCGTTCGCCTGGTCCGTCCCTGCGACCGGGGTGGCGCTGCCGTCACTCATCGAGGCCAGCTCCGACTTCCGGTACTTCGGCGCGCTCACGTATCCGTGAATGTGATCCTTCGTGATGTCGTTGATCACGATCTGGATCGGCTGCTCGGTGTCCGGCTGATAGAACATCACCGGCTGATCGAGATTCACGTGCTTCTGCGCCAGGTCGCGATCCTCCACCATCAGTTCCAGATCGGCATACTGATGCTTGAGGTTGGCTTTCCGCAGGCTGACCCCAATCGGCCCCTCATGCGTGAACTGCTTCGATTTCTGCAGATCGAACTCGAAATAGCTGCGCTCGCCCTTCTTCTCCAGCACCACCAGCTCGTCGTGCGTCTTCGCAATCGAGCCCGTCAGCTCGGTACGCGTGCTCGCCAGGTCGCCGCGCGTTTCCTCGATCTCCTTGCCCTGCGCATCCAGCTGCTTTTGCATCTTGCTCAGCCGCCGGTCGGCCACATGGCTGGCGCGCGGTTTCCCAGCATGGCCAGACGCTGCTGCCGCCGGAGCGCTTACCGCGACCGCGGGCGCCGGTGTCGCAGCCGCTTGTACCTCCTCCCGCGCCGTAAGCTCGTTCACTTTTGCGGTCAGGTCGTTCAACTGGCTGCGCGTCGAGCTCAGCTCAGCGTTGACCTGCTGGTTCTGCGACGCCAGATTTTGCGCCACATGGTGCTCGTGCACCGCATACCCGATGCCGACTCCTCCGATGGCAACGGCCGCGAGAATCGGGGCCACGATCTTCAAAACCGGTGACGTTGTCTCCATCTCTTCCATTGAATGCCTCCGGAACACAGCAATCCGTCCTCGTTGCAAGCAAGCACCGTTCCATCTTTTCCGGAAATCAACCAATAGATTTTTCAGGATTTACACGCCAGTGGCACTGCAGTCACCTGCAGAAATTCCTGGCCAATGGAAAAATCTTGCCCAAAAGGCGGCCTTCTTGATGGGCCTTCCGGAACGGTGTTGGGTTGCGAAGCCTGTCCAGGCGCGCGGCATCCTATATCCTTAGAAGTATCCCTGATGCATTGAGAGCTGCATGATTTCCGTTAGCAATATCACCATGCGCTACGGCGCCAAAGTTCTGTTCGAAGAAGTCAGCACCACATTCAGTAACGGCCGCCGCTACGGCCTCACCGGCCCCAACGGCGCTGGCAAGTCCACGTTCATGAAGATCCTTGCGGGCGATCTCGACCCGCAAAAGGGCGCCGTCGTCCGCCCGAGGAAACTCTCCGTCCTCCAGCAGGACCAGTACGCCTTCGACGCCTTCCGCGTCATCGACACCGTCGTGATGGGCAACAAAGGCCTTTGGGCCGCTCTCGCGGAGCGCGACAAAATCTACGAAAAATCCGAACTCACCGACGACGACGGCATGCGCCTGGCGGAACTCGAGGGCGTTGTCGGCGAAGAAGACGGCTACACCGCCGAATCCGATGCTGCGATTCTGCTGCAGGGACTCGATATTCCCGACGAATTGCACGAACGCAAAATGTCGGAGCTGCAGGGTGGTCAGAAAGTCCGCGTCCTGCTTGCCCAGGCGCTGTTCGGCAAACCGCAGGCTCTCCTGCTCGACGAGCCCACCAACTACCTCGATCTCGACTCGATCCACTGGCTCCAGGATTTTCTCGGCCGCTTCGAGGGGACGCTCATCACCATCTCGCACGATCGGCATTTCCTCAACTCGGTCTGCACCCACATCGCCGACATCGACTACCAGACCATCATTACTTACACTGGCGGCTACGACGACATGGTGCTGGCCAAGACCCAGATCCGTTCGCGGCTCGAATCCGAAAACGCCCAGCGCGAGAAAAAGATCGCCCAGCTGAACGAATTCATCGCGCGTTTCTCCGCAGGCACGCGTTCCAGTCAGGTCACCAGCCGCAAAAAGGAAGTAGAGCGGTTACAAACCACCGACCTCGCCCGCTCCAACATCGCGCGCCCCTACATCCGCTTCGACCAGAACCGCCCCTCCGGCAAATACGTGCTCGAAATCGAAGGCCTGCGCAAGACCTACGACGAACTCACCGTCATCGATGGCTTCTCGACCGGCATCATGCGCGGCGAAAAGATCGGCCTCATGGGCCGCAACGCCCAGGGCAAGACCACCATGCTCAAATCGCTGCTCGCGAATCAGAAAGATCTCGCCGAGAAAAACTTCACCCTCGACGCCGGCAATGTGAAGTGGGGCCACGAAGTCCAGATCGGCTATTTTCCGCAGGACACGACCGGCGTCATCGACCCGGGCACGACCGTTCTCGACTGGCTGCGCCAGTTCGACGCCAAAGCCACCACCGAGGATATTCGCGGCATTCTCGGCCAGATGCTCTTTCGCGGCGAAGAAGGTCTCAAACCCACCGACGCGCTCTCCGGCGGCGAAGCGGCGCGTCTGCTCTTCTGCAAGCTCATGCTGCTGAAGCCCAACCTGCTCATCCTCGACGAGCCCACCAACCATCTCGACCTCGAAGCCATCAACGCCCTCAACATCGCCCTCCAGCGCTACGAAGGCACGGTCCTGCTCGTCACCCATGACCACGATCTGATCGATGAAGTCGCCACCCGCATCTGGCATTTTGAACGCGGCGTCATCGAGGACTTCAAAGGCCCCTACGAGGAATACCAACAAGCCACGGCTGCTGCTCACTGATCGAGAAGGCTGTTGGGCTTAGCCCCTGCCCCCCCCAGGGGTTAGCTTTTCCCGGCGCGGTCCGAGTCTCGCACCGTGCATCCTGAGCCGATTACGGAGTCCCGCGTGCTGCTTCACAGCGTCTTCGCCCCCTTCTGGTACAAAGGTCCGGAAGCAGAAAGGTCAGGCGTTCCCGATGCTCCGAACCGTCGCGGTGCTGGCGGCTGCACTCACGGCCCAAAGTTGTGTTCTGCTGCATGCTGCGGATTGCAGCGCGCTGAAGCAACTCACGCTGCCGGATACCACCATCACGCTGGCCGAACCCACCTCCGGCACGCTCACCGTCCCTGATACCGCGCCCCTCCAGGGACTCCCCGCCTTCTGCCGCGTTGCTGGCGTGCTCCGCCCCACCACCGACTCCCTCATCCATTTCGAAGTCTGGCTGCCCAATCAGAATTGGAACGGCCGCCTTCTCGGCACGGGCAATGGCGGATTCGCGGGTTCGATTTCTTTCCGCCAAATGTCCGGCTACCTGATGCGCGGCTTTGCCGTCAGCGGATCGGATGCCGGTCATCGCGCCGAAGCCGGCGATGCCAGCTGGGCCTACGGTCATCCTGAAAAAGTGAAGGACTTCGGCTGGCGCGCGGTCCATCTCACCGCCGCGACCGCCAAACAGATCGTTCAGTCGTACTACGGCAAGGCGCAGTCGAAAGCCTATTTCGACGCCTGCTCCGACGGCGGCCGCGAAGCACTGATGGAAGCGCAGCGTTTTCCCGACGACTACGACGGCATTCTCGCCGGTGCACCCGCCAATTACTGGTCCCACTTAATCGGTGCGGGCGTCGCCGCCACACAAAGTCTCACTGCCGATCCCCGAGCGTACATCTCCGACCTCAAACTGCCGGCCATCCAAAAAGCCTCGCTCGCCGCCTGCGATGCTCTCGACGGCCTCAGGGACGGCATCATCGCCGATCCATCCCAATGCCATTTCGATCCCAGCGTGCTCCTGTGCAAAGGCGACGATTCCCCCGACTGCCTCACCCAGCCACAGGTCGACGCGCTCAACAGCCTCTACGCCGGCGCCAAAGACCACAGCGGCACGACATTATTTCCCGGCCTCACCATGGGCGACGAAACCGGCTGGGGCATTTGGGTCATCGGCGAGGGTCCGGGAGGCTCGGCCGCCGCGCTCTACGCTCAGAATGATTTCCGCTACATCGTCACCGGCGATCCAAAATGGAACGTCCTCACCGCGGATCTCGATGATTCCGTCCGCCAGTCTGCGCAGAAGACCGCCGCCGACCTCGACTCCACCAATCCCGACCTCACCCGCTTCGCCGCCCGGGGAGGCAAGCTCATCGTCTATCACGGCTGGAACGACCCTGCCATCTCGCCGTGGAATACCCTCGCATACTACAAGAGCGTGCAGCAGCAGATGGGCGCGCAGAAAGTCGACTCCTTCGCCCGCCTCTATCTGGCTCCCGGTATGGAGCACTGCACAGGCGGTCCCGGCCCCAGCGCCTTCGGACAGCTCGGCATCCCCACATCCAAAGGTTCGAAGTTCGGCCTCTTCGATGCGCTCGAAGATTGGGTCGAGAAAGATGCGGTCCCGGGCGACATCTTCGCAACCAAATATGCGCCCGCGGAAAACGGCGCCAGGAAGGCCGTCATGACCCGCCCCCTCTGCGCCTATCCCCAGGTAGCAAAGTACAACGGATCGGGCGACGCGAATGATGCCGCGAGCTTCGCCTGCGCCGCGCCCTGATGCTTATGCCTTCCCCAGCGCGTTGATATCGCGAACTTCCAAAATCTGTTTCGGGTATCCCTGCGTCACGCAGCGAATCATCGCCCGCCCCACATCTTCGAGCGTGCTCACAGAATTCGGCGCCACCGCGCGAACCACTGGATAAAGCCACGCCAGCGCTTTGTACGAACCCTTCAGATTCCGCTGGCCCGGCATCGCCTTCATGAAGCCCGGCCGAAAGTTATACTCCGCCCTGAATCCCACGCGCGTCAGCGCGTTTTCTGTCCGCCCCTTCACCCGCGCCCACATCAGGCGCCCCTTCTCCGTTGAGTCGGTCCCCATCCCCGACACATACGTGAACACCATCCCCGCATTCAGCTTCACCAGCGTCTCGGCAAAATGCAGCGTCGTGTCCCAGGTGATTCGCGTGTAGTCCGCCTCGCTCTTGCCCACCGAACTGACGCCGGCGCAGAAGAAGCATGCATCGCAGCCCCGCAGTCGATCGGCCGCTGCGTCCAGATGCATGAAATCGGGTACGATGCATTCCTTCACTTTCGGCGGCAATGCCCCATAGGGTCGGCGGTTCACCAGCAGCACCTCTTCGACTCCCGGGTTTTCGACACACTCGAGCATCACACCTTCCCCGACCATCCCGGTTGCTCCCGTGACGATGACCTTCAGATTCGTAACAGAGGCAGTCACTTTTCACCGTCCTTTAGAAGCCCGAGGCGCACCAGGCTCTCAGCGGTCGCTACAATCGCTTCCTCGTTCGAGCGCGGCTGCCAGCCGAGGACTTTCTTCGCATGCTCGCTCGTCGCATTCTTTCTCTTGCCGAGTTCGGGAATAATTTGCTTCGCCGCGGGATCGCGCATCGCGACAATCCGAACAATCCAGTTCGGAATCTGGAGGGTGGGGACTCTTTTGGCCCGGGCCCCCATGCGCTTCTTCAGAATCTTCGCGATGTCGCGAAACGACAGGAAGTCGCCCGCTACCGCCAGGAAGCGATCGCCCTGGGCCGCCGGATGCGTCATCGCCCGCAGGTGCAGATCGGCCACATCGCGCACATCGACGGCGCCAAACCAGATTTTCGGACATCCCGGCACCCCGCCATCCATCAACCGCTGCACGACGAGGATCGACGTGGACAAATGCCCGCCCAGCACCGGCCCGAAGACCCCAACCGGATTCACCACCGTCAGTTCCAGCCCGCCGCGCTCCCGGCCCATGAAGTTCCACGCCTCATGTTCCGCCAGCGTCTTCGACTTCGCATAGGCCAGCACGTCGCCGCCTTTGAGATTGGTCCAGCTCGTCTCAGTAAAGGGAGCGGATTGCTGCCTGTGTCCATAACCGATAGCTGCAAACGAGGACGTCAACACAACCCGCTTCACCCCTGCGTCCCGCGCGGCCCGCAGCACGCGTACGGTACCTTTCACTGCCGGACCGATGATTTCGTTCTCGTCCTTCGGCACGCTCATGGGAAACGGCGAAGCCACATGCAGCACGTACTCGCAACCCGTCACCGCTTCCTTCCATCCTGTGTCGCTCATCAGATCCGCGGCAAAAAACGAGAGACGGCCATCCGGCTCCTCGCCGCCGGCCTTGAGCATCGACCGCACCTCCGGCTCGCGCGCGAGGGAGCGCACTGTTGTGCGCACCGTATGTCCTGCCTGGAGCGACTGCAGGATGCAGTGGCTCCCGATAAAACCCGAACCTCCTGTAACCAGAACCGTGCTCATTCGTCTTTCTTTTGTTCCTCGCTTTCCCTTCGAGGATTATCTACCTCGCCCGATGCAAATCGTGCGCTTTGTCCGCCGCAAATCGCGCCCTGTCACAAGAACCGGCACGATCGGCCGATTTCGGTGTAGCGTGAAAGTTTCCTCTTGGGAAAGATTGCAACACCATGAACGACTTCACCTATGCGCTCCGCATCATGCGCAAAGCACCCCTGTTCACGGCTGCCGTCGTGCTCACCGTAGCGCTGGCCATCGGCGCCAATATCACCATCTTCAGCATCGTGAACGCCGTGCTGGTGCGCCCACTCCCCTTCCAGGATCCCTCCACTCTCGTCCAGGTCGCGGAGAAGAACGACAAGCTCCGTCTGCCCAGCTTCGGCTCCTCCGTGCTCAACTTCATCGACTGGCGCGAGCAGAACCATTCGTTCCAGCAGCTCGGCGCGATCAGTTACGACAACTACACGCTCACCGGCAGCGGCGACCCCGAACAGTTCTCCGGCAACCCCATCAGCCCGGCCCTTACGCGTGTCCTGGGACTGCGGCCCATTGCCGGCCGCGACTTCCATGACGATGAAGAGAAGCCGGGAGCCGCACCCGTGGTCATGATCGGCGAAGGCCTGTGGAAGCGCCGCTTCGGATCCGACCCCTCCCTCATCGGCCGTACCATCACCCTCAACGGGAAGGCCACCACGATCGTCGGAATCGCCCCGCAAGCGCTCAATCTCCTGGGCGGCGGCGACATTTATACCCCTCTCACCATCGATCCTGCGAATGAGATCCGCCTCAACCATGTCAACAGGACCTTTGGGCGGCTCAGGCCCGGTGTTTCCATCGCCCAGGCGCAAGCCGAGATGGACGCGATCTCCGTCCACATGGGCCAGGTGCATCCTGAAATTCACGACTGGGGCATCCGGCTCATCTCCATGCCCGATACCTTCATCAGCACGGACCTGAGGACCGCCCTGCTGGTGCTGATGTGCGCGGTCCTCCTCGTCCTCCTCATCGCCTGCGCGAACATCGCGAACCTGCTGCTGGCCCGCGCCGCAGCACGGCAAAATGAAATGGCCATGCGCACCGCCATGGGCGCGACGCGCCGGCGCATTGTTCGTCAGCTGCTGATCGAAAGTGTCGTGCTGTGCTTGGGTGGGGGCCTTGCCGGATTCCTCTCGGCTATCGCCGCCCTGCGCGTGCTCAACCGCGTTCTGCCGCCCGGAACCCTCCCGGTTCCAACCATCACCATCGATGCAACCGTGGCGTGGTTCGCTGCCGGTCTCACCCTTTTTACCGGGCTTCTCTTCGGTCTCGCACCCGCGTTGCGCGGATCGCGCACCAGCCTCAATCAAATTCTCCGCCAGGGTGGACGCGGGCTAGCCGGTGCAGCGGGCGGGCGCCTGCGCCGGACGCTCGCCGCGGTTGAGCTCGCCCTGGCCACCATTCTGCTCATCGGGGCTGGCCTTCTCCTGCAGAGTCTCGCCAATCTTGAGCGCGTCCGTCTCGGCTTTCAGCCGCACGGACTGCTCACTTTCCAGCTCAGCCCGCCGGTGGCGAAATATCCGCTCACCGCCGGTGGCGGCGCGTCGCAGCTTTACCGCGCCCTGATGGACCGCCTCAGCGCCATCCCGGGCGTTCGCGGCGCGGCGGTTTCGAGCGGCATCCCGTTCGGCGTGGGCAATTACACGACGCATCCCATGTTCACCACCGGCCAGTCGGTTCTGCCTCCTTCCACCCTCGTTCCCATCGACTGGCGCAACGTCAGCCCGGGCTATTTCGCGACGATGAAGATTCCTCTGCTCCACGGGCGCGAATTCACCGACGCGGATAATTCCACGACCGCCGGTGTACTGATCGTGAGCCAGTCCACGGCCAGGAGATTCTGGGGCGATGCCGATCCGCTTGGCCGCGTCCTGCACCCTTCGGCCGTGCCCAGGCTTGCCTTCACTGTCGTCGGAGTCGTCGGCGATGTGCGCGACACGGCGCTGAATCAGGAATCCCCGCAGCTTTACTACCCCATCGCGGCCCGCGTCGCCGGTCTCAACGACGTGGTCGTTCGCACTGACGGATCGCCGGATGCGCTGCTGCCTTCCGTCCGCGAAAAGATTCGCGAGCTCGATCCACAACTGGCGCTTGCGAATATCCGCACCGAGGATGAATGGCTCTCGGACAGCGCGTCTGAGCCGCGCCTGAACAGCGTTCTGCTCGGCGTGTTCGCATCGGTCGCTCTCTTGATCGCTTCGATCGGCATCTATGGGGTGCTCGCCTTCTCCGTAAGCCAGCGCACCAGTGAGATTGGCGTCCGCATGGCTCTGGGCGCGACGCGTAGCAGGGTCCTCGGTCTGATCGTCACGGAAGGCATGATGGTTGCCCTGGCCGGCGTGGGTGTCGGCATGGTGGGCGCGCTGGCCCTCGGTCGCGTGCTGGCAAGCCTGGTTTTTGGCGTTCAGGTGCATGACCGGGCCACCTTTACCTTCGCCGGGGTTACGCTCACCGTCGTGGCGCTGGCGGCGACCCTCGTTCCTGCGCTGCGCGCCTCCCGCGTCGACCCGATGATCGCTTTGCGTCACGAATGAAGAGCCTGGCCGGCCCGCCCGGCTGAGGTTACTTTTTTACGGGAATCCGGGAGGCAACTGGAGTCGCGGCCAGGCCCTCTATACGAGCAGTCGAACGACTTTGAAGAATCGCTGCATTTGCGTTTCTCTTACCTGCCTGGTTCTCTCGGCCCTTTTCGCCTGCGGCAACCAGGCTAACTCGACTTTGCCGCAGACGACTTCTGCCAGTATTTCCTCGGTCTCGGCGACGTGTAGTCCGTCCACCGTGGCAGCCGGCGCGACCTCGCAATGCACGGCCAGCGTGCAGGGCACCGGCAGCTTCAGCTCTGCCGTCACATGGTCGGTCGCGGGCGGAGGCACGATCACCTCCGGCGGTTTGTTCACGGCTCCGGCGGCGGCTGCGACGATTACCGTCACCGCCACCAGCACACAGGACGCGACAAAATCCGGCACAGCCTCCGTCACCGTGCAGGCAAGCGCACCCCCGCAGCCCGTGGTTCCGCAAAGCCATCACGTGGTCCTGGTGATGGAGGAGAATCAGAGCTATGCGACGGTTGTTGGTGCGACCACGGTGTGGCCGAATCTCAACGCCCTGATCGCGCAGGGCGCCCTGCCCACGAATTACTACGCGGACTCGCATCCCTCCATCGGCAACTACTTCATGCTGACCACCGGGCAGCTGCTGACCACCGACGACAACTCCACGCAGGTGTTTGACGTCGATAACATCGCGCGCCGCATGCTTTCAAACGGTATGACGTTTCGCGTCTACGCCGAAGGAATCACCCAGGGCTACCTCGGCGGCAATACCGGACTCTATCTCATCCGGCACAATCCCTTCGCGATGCTCTCCGACATTGCCGATGACCCGACCGTCGCGAACCAGGTCATTTGGCCCTTCTCGCAGTTCGCCACCGACCTCGCCAACAACGCGCTACCCGAGTTTTCCTACATCGTTCCCGATGTCAACGACGATGCCCACAATGGCACACCGCAGCAGGCCGACACCTGGCTCCAGACCAGCGTGGTCGCGCCTCTGTCCGGCAACACCGCCTTCCAGACAGGCGGCGACGGTCTTCTCATCGTCGACTTCGATGAGGCTGCGGACAGTGACACCACGAACGGTGGGGGCCATGTCTCTCCCGTACTTTGGGGACCGATCGTCAAGGCCGGTTACACGCAAATATCGAGTACCCTCTATCAACACGAGAGCATGCTGCGCACCATGATGGAAGCCCTGGGTCTGCCGAATCCGCCCGGCGCCGCAGCCGGCGCTCCTTCCATGACCGAGTTCTTCGTGCAGCCGTAGCTGGCGGCATTTGACGCATTGCTGTTAACGACCCGGTCAACACCCCTTCTTTCCCCTGCATCCGATTTCCTGAGGGCGAACCTTGGTCGCTCCGATCGCGGAATCTCGCACGGCAAATTTCCTCAGGGAGTAAAAAATGAAACGCATTGCAGTGTTTTTTGGTTTGGCAGTTCTTTTGGGAGCGCCATCCTGGCTGATCGCCCAGGAATCGGTTGGAGCGACGCACGGTGAAGTTGGCGTCTACGCGGACTATTTCCGCTTCAGTCCCGGCAGCGGCAACGCCACCAACTTCGTCGGCGCCGGCGGGCGCGCCGCCTATCGCTTCCACTTCATGGCCATGGAAGCGGAAATGAATTATGACTTCGCCCGCAACTTCACCTCCACCTACACGAACAACTCCGGCACCACCACGACCACCACCTTCGTCAAGAGCAGCGTTCGCCCCCTCACCGGCCTCTTCGGTCCCGTCTTCTATGCCGGAACCGGCCGCATGCGCGCCTTCGCCACCGGTAAAGTTGGATTCGTCGACTTCAGCGTGAACAACAGCGGCGTCGTCTCTCAATCCACCTTTACCAATTCGGTCGCTGGCGTTGGCGGCTCAGGCACGCACATCGCTGTCTATCCCGGCGCCGGACTGGAAGGCTATTTCGGACCGTTCGGTCTGCGTCTCGAAGCCGGCGATGAGGTCTATGTCAACAATGGCGCCTACAACAATCTGCGCGTGACCCTCGGCCCCGAGTTGCGCTTCTAGCGCGCGATTTCCCTCGCACTTCGTTACGGGACGCTCCCTTCGCGGAGCGTCCTGATTTTTGCGGGACTCATGCGCCCCGCAAAAACACCGGCAGACGATCTTCGCGCACGTTGTCGTAGCTGTGCAGCGCCGTGAAGCGCGCAATCGATGCCGGAATGCCGACGGCCGTGAATCCCGGATGCCCGGTCGCCGGATACGGACCGCCGTGGTTCATCGCCGGGCTCACCGCAACGCCGGTCGGCATCTTGTCGTTGAGCAGGCGACCGACCCTGCGCCGCAGCAGCGGCACCAGCCGCATATACAGCGCGTCGTCCGCGCCCGACGCTGCCGAATAAACGGTCCCCGTCAGCTGTCCTTCCAGATGCTCCAGCACCTGCAGCAGCTCACTCTCATCGGCAGCCACAATGACCATCACCTCGTTGCCAAACGCCTCTCGCTGCAATTCCTCGGTCTCCGCCAAAAACTGCGGGCCGGATACCCGCAACAGCGTGCTGGCGTAGCGGTAGCCTTTGCCCGCAACGTTCTTCCCGCCTGTCAGCAGCTTCGCCCCCGCCTGCTGCAGCGCCCCAATGGATTCATTCAGCTGCTCGCGTGAGGTCGACGACAGCAGCGCATGCGGTTCGCGGCTCGCCATCGCCGTCGTCAGCTCCTGGAGGAACGCCTCCGTCCTGTCGCCCGCAATCGCCACCGCCAGATTGGGCCGCGTGCAGAATTGCCCCGAACCCATCGTGCAGCTGTCCGCCAGCTCCCGCGCCCACTTCTCCGCGTTCTCCTTGAGGCCCTCCGGCAAAAAGATCACCGGATTCAGACTCGACATCTCCAGATAAATCGGCTTTCCCGCCGTATCGGCCGCATGTTTCAGCTTCAGCCCCGCGCCTTTGCTGCCCGTGAATCCCACAGCGCCGATGCGCGGATCGCTCACCAGGCGCGCGCCGTTTTCGTGGTTCACCTTGTAGATCATCTGCACCGTCGCCGCCGGCAGCCCCGAATCCTTCAGCGCCCTGGCGGCCGCCTCCGCCATCAGCTGCGAGGTATACGCATGCAGTGGATGAGCCTTGGCGATCACTGGATTGCCCGCCGCGATCGCCGCGGCAAAGTCGCCGCCGCTCACACCGTTAAACGCGAAGGGAAAGTTGTTGGGCCCGAAAACCACGACGGGCCCAATCGGCGCATAGCAGGAGCGGATGTTCCGAACCTTATCAATGGTCGCCCTCCGCCACGCTCCGTCCCGCACCGCCGCCGCGGCCTGGCGCAGCTGATCGGTCGTTCGCGGCAACTCCACATCCTTCAACCGTGGCGAGACGGGGAGCGCCGTCTCGTCATGCGCGGCCTGTGCGATGGCCTCCGCGTTCGCGTCCAGCTCTCTCGCGTACGACTCCAGAAACGTGGCGATTTTCTCCGGTGCGACCTGCTCCAGTGCATGCGCGGCTTCCACGGCCGCAGTCAGCGCGCGATCGCAGTCGCTCCACCGGCTCACGGGAAACTCACGCCCCAGTTTCTCGCCGGTCGCGGGATTCTCCGGCTCGAACACACCTTCAGCGTCCGACTCCCGCCACTCTCCCCCGATCCAAACCTTTGCTGTTGCCACTGCCGTCTGCATTCTCCGTCTCCTCGTAACTTAGAGCGTCCTGTCACTCAACGGGATTCACGAGCTCGCCGATTCCGTCAATCCCGATCCGAATTACGTCCCCTCTCTCCAGCGTAAAGGAATCCGGCGGCACCACGCCGGTTCCGGTCAGCAGAATCGCCCCATAAGGGAACGTCTGATCGCGGTACAGGTAATCGACCAGCTCCTGCGGCTGGCGCTTCATCTGGGCCAGTGTCGTCTCTCCGGCGAACGCCGTCGCGCCCGCACGCACGATCGCAATCGAAATGCGCGTCTCGGGACCCGGCGGTTTGGACGTCACCAGAATTCCTGGACCGAGAGCGCAGCTCCGGTTGTAGACCTTCGCCTGCGGCAGATACAGGGGATTCTGCCCTTCAATATCGCGCGAGCTCATGTCGTTGCCGATGGTGTAGCCCACGATCTGCCCTCGGGAATTGATCACCAGCGCCAGCTCCGGTTCGGGCACGCTCCACGTCGCATCGCTGCGCAAACCAACGGCGGCTCGCGGTCCCACGACTTTGTGCGGCAGCGACTTGAAGAATAGCTCCGGCCGTTCGGCCGTGTACACGCGATCGTAGAAGCTGCCGCCACCAGCGTCCTGCGACTCCGCCATGCGTGCCGCCCGGCTGCGCAGGTACGTCACCCCTGCCGCCCACACTTCCTGATTTCCGATCGGAGCCAGCAGCGTGGTGTCAGGACTCAGCAGTTTCTCCCTGGTCAGTAACCCCGCCGTGTAGCCGATCTGCACGCGTCCTTCCAGGAACGCATACACGTTCTCCATCGCAATGAGTTTGTCTATGGATTCCATCACCACATGCACCCGGCCCTCGTGCTCCAGGAATAGCCCGTCCGCCGTCCGATACAGAATCACTTTGCTTCCTCCGCTGGTGCCTTGCGCTGTGCCAACCGCGCCGTAATCGCATCGACATCGTAAACACATCCGCCCCAGATGCCGCCGCTCGTCTCGACCAGCGCCGCCCACAAACGCGTGTCATCGGGCAACGCGGGGTGAGGCCGTAGATCGGCCCGCAACCCGCGTGAAGCCAGGCAGCGCGCACCTTCTTCGGCTCCAAAAACTTCTGCGCCCTCGCCCACCAGATCGACCCTCGCGCTCAGCTTGCCGCGATCGATGCGAATTTCGATCGTGTCTCCTTCGCGAATCTTTCCGACGGGGCCCCCCGCGAGCGCTTCCGGCGAAATATGCCCGATGCATGGCCCCGTCGACACGCCACTGAACCGCCCATCCGTCAGAAGCGCCACATGCCGGCAATGCGGCAACGCCTTCAGCGCCGCGGTGATCTGATAAATCTCCTGCATGCCCGCGCCCTTCGGTCCGCAACAGACGAGCACCATCACATCGCCGGCAGTGATCCTACCTTTGCGGATAGCCTCAATCGCATCGCTCTCCAGCGTGAACACCCGCGCGGGTCCACGGTGGAAGAAAACTCCGTCTTCGCCGATCAGGCTCGGATCGATCGCTGTGCTCTTCACTACGGAACCTTCCGGCGCGAGATTCCCTTTGGGGAAACACACCGTCGACGTGAGGCCCCGCGCCCGCGCACGATCCGGCGAACAGATCACTTCGTCCGCATCGATCCCGTCCCGCTCCAGCAAATTGGCCTTCAGGGCTCGCCGCCGCTCGCTCCGTTCCCACCAGTCGAGGCACTCCCCGAGGGTCACGCCCGCCGCCGTTATCGCCTTCGTGTCCAGCAGACCCGCCACGCGCAGATGCAGCATCACCTCCGGCACGCCACCGGCGAGAAACACCTGCACCGTCGCAAAATTCCTGGGCCCGTTCGGCAAGGCGTCGACAATGCGTGGCACCTCGCGATTCACGCGCATCCAGTCCGCAACCTCCGGCCGCTTCCGGCCGGCAGCGTGCGCAATCGCGGGAACATGCAACAGCAGATTGGTCGAGCCGCCGAACGCCGCGTACACCACCATCGCGTTTTCAAACGCTGCATCGGTCAGAATGTTCTGCGTTCCGATCTGCAGCTCGCGCAAACGCAACAGAGCTGCGGCCGAACGCTTCGCCGCATCCAGCCATACCGGCTGACCCGAAGGAGCCAGCGCCGTATGGGGCAGCGCCAAACCCAACGCCTCCGCGACCACCTGCGATGTTGCGGCGGTTCCCAGAAACTGGCAGCCGCCTCCTGGCGTTGCGCAGGCGCGGCATCCCATCTCCGCTGCATGCTCCAGCGTGATCTGGCCCTGCGCGAAGCGCGCGCCGATGGTCTGAATCTTTCCCGCGTCCTCGCCATTTTCCGGCAGCAGCGTCACGCCGCCCGGAATCAGCACCGCGGGCAGTTCCCGCGACGAAGCCAGCGCCATCATCATCGCCGGCAGTCCCTTATCGCATGTCGCCACCCCCAATACACCGGCACGCGTCGGCAGCGACCGCATCAGGCGCCGCAGCACCATCGCCGCATCGTTTCTATAGGGCAGCGAATCCAGCATGCCCGTCGTGCCCTGTGTGCGTCCGTCGCAGGGATCGGTGCATGCGCCCGCAAATGGCACCGCATCAAGTCCCTTGAGAGCCCGCGCCGCTTCGGCCACCAGCAGCCCTACTTCCCAGTGCCCGGTGTGAAAGCCCAGCGCAATCGGCGTCCCATCTTCTGCGCGCAACCCGCCATGCGTGCTCAGGATCAGAACCTCCGGCCCCCCCATCCGCTCCGGATCCCAACCCATCCCGGCATTCATTGTCATCCCAAACAAATTTCCCGAGGGTTGCGTGAGCAGCATTTCTTCGGTCAGCAACAACGATCCCGCGGGCCCGGGCGCATGGGTCGCCACGCCGGCGAGTTCCACATCCCGCGACTCCAGCACTTCACTCGCGCCGATGGCTCTGATCCCTGTCATCCTTCTCGCTGACTCGCTGATCGCTACTTTGCGACGTTCTCCCTCGGTACCTCGGCGCGAAGCGCGTCCCCCGCAGGGGGCAGGCCCATCCCCAGCAGCACCACTCCCGACAGAATAAGCGACAGCGACATCAGCAGAAACCCGGCCGCGGGACTGCCGGTATGCGTCTGCAGAGCCCCAACCAGCAATACGCCAAAGAATCCGCCGAACGCTCCCAGGCAATTGATGAGCGCCATCGTCTCTCCAGCCACATTGCGCGGAAGCAGCTCCGGCACCATCGCCCAGAAGGGCCCGTACGGCGCATACATGCAGGTCGCCGACACCACCAGGCAGGCATAGGCCACCACAAACGAACGATCCACGCTGAAGTACGAACCTCCGAGCGCCACGCCACCCAGGATCAGCAGCGGCCACACATACTTGCGCCGCTGACCCATCCGGTCGGAGAAATGGGAAACCACCATCATGGCCACCACCGCCACCAGATAAGGCCCCGCAGCCACCAGGCCTGTAGTGCCCATCTCCGCTTTGGTGGCGTTGCGGATCACCACCGGCAGCCACAGCACAAATCCGTAAATGCCGAGGCTCCAGAAAAAGTAGTTGATGCACAGACGGATTACGTTGGGCTGACGAAATGCCGCGCCGAAGTTTGCAAACTGCGGCAGATGCCGCTGCTCGCGATGAAGCGCCTCCTCCAGCTCCGCCTGCGCCGCCGCGCTCATCCACGGCGCATCGGCCGGCCGGTCGCGCATCAGCACCAGCCAGAAGAATCCCCACACCACCGCGACCAGGCCCTCGATGATGAACGCCATCTGCCAGCCCCAGGCGTGAATCAGAAACCCCGTCGCCGCCGACATCCACAGTACCGTCACGGGATTGGCCAGCATCATCAGCGCATTGGCCCGCGACCGCTCTCCCCGCGTGAACCAGCGGGTCAGCACGATCAGCAGCGCCGGAAACACAAAGCTCTCCGCCACGCCGAGAAGCATGCGGTCCGCCGCCAGCAGCCAGAAGGTCCGGATTACTCCCGTCAGCGCGGCAAACGCACCCCAGGTGACCAGGGCCAGAAAAATCAGCACCCGCGCGCTGTGGCGCTGCACCAGGATCACACCAGGAATCTGCGGCAAACAATATCCGAGGAAAAACAGCGCGCCCAGCAGCGACGACTGATCGCCGCTGATGTGCAGGGTCTGCGCCAGTCCGGCCGCCGCACCGAAACCGTAGTTCGCGCGATCCAGATACGCCAGGCTGTAGGTGACGAAGACTGCGGGCAGGATGCGTGTCCACCGCTTGCGCAGATCGGGTTCGCTACGGTTCATCGCATCCATCGGCAGGCCCACTCTGGCGCCCTGGGGCGCCCGCCCAGGCGTGGGGAGGAAGGCGGGGGCCGCGGCAATTCAGTAGATCACATCGCCGACGGTCCCCAGTCGCTCGTCCCCACAAGGTCCCGCCGCACTTCCTGAACGCTGTCCGCTCTCCGCTGCCCCTAGTCCTCGTCGCCCTCTTCGGGCATATCAACGGGCGGTTTCTTCAGATCAATGCGCGCATGGTGCGCCGACTCCAGCACCTTGTTCAGCGCCGGCAGTTGCTTGTCGCGAAAATCCAGCCACGCCGGCGCCACTTCCTGCTGCTCGCTCTCCACCTGCGTGGCAGCCTCCAGCAGCGCCTGGGTTGCCGGGTTGTCCGACCGCTCTAGTTCGCCGTAAATCTGAGAAGCTTCTCCATTCACCTCATCGATCCCCGGCCGATGCTCCGCGGGATCGCCACTCAGCAGCTTCTTCAGCGCATCGCTGAAGGGCGCCAGTTGCGTGGAGAGCGACGCGTTCCCGGGAGAGTTCAGCTGCTCCGCCACCGCATGCGCCGCCAGGTCCGCCCTCGCCACCGCATCCAGCGACTCCGCCATCGCCATCTGCGCAGCGTACAGCCCCTTCAGATCCTCTGGCCCCGTGTGCACCCGCGGATCCATCTTCACCGTCAGCGTCTGCGTTTCGCTGTGCCCATCCACCGTGAGCCGCACCGTATATTCACCCGGCAGCACCAGCGGACCCTGCGGCTCCAGCGGAGTTCGATGTGGCACGGCCGAAATCGGATACCCGTAGCGGGTCGCCGTGGGTGTGGTCGATCGCAGATCCCATACCCACCGATGCATTCCCGCGCTCACCGGTAAAGGCCCGTGCACCAGCGGCCAGTACGGCGGAATCAGATTCTTCTTCATCTCCTCCGGCTTCGGCGTCACCGGGTCCTTGCTGGAGTAGCTGCGCAGCACCTTGCCCTCGCGATCCAGCACCTCCAGCGTCACCTCCTGTGCCGGCGCCGACAGGTCGTAGTCGATCAGCGCGCCGTTCGGCGGATTCTCGCCCATGGGCTCATCGGGCGGCAACGGCGTGTCGGTGTACTCCATGCTCCGCACCCGCCATGCTGCCGCTGGCTTGAAGAGCAGCGCGGTCTTGTCTCCGCTCTGCGCCGCCATCTCCCGCAGCGGAGCCACATCGTCGAGGATCCAGAACGATCTCCCATGCGTCGCGACAACCAGATCGTCATCCTTCACTAACAAATCGCGCATCGATGTAGGCGGCAGGTTGTACTGGAGCGGCCGCCAGTGCGCGCCATCGTCGAACGACACCCAAACTGCGCGCTCCGTCGCCGCGTACAGCAGGCCCGGCTGCACCGGATCGGCCCTCACCGCGTTGACCGGGGCGTCGTCCGGCAGCCCCGCACTGATCGACTGCCACGTCTTCCCGCCATCGTGCGTACGGAACGCATACGGCTTCATGTCGTCGATGCGCATCCGGCTCACCGCCATGTAGGCCGTATCATCGTCGAACCGCGATGCATCGAGCTGCGCAATCTTGCTCCACGGCGTCACCTCGGGCGGCGTAATGTTCGACCAGTTCGCGCCGCCATCCCGCGTGATCCACACCAATCCATCGTCCGTGCCGGCCCACAGCGTCTGCGTCGTCTTATACGACGCAGCCACAGCGTAGATCACGCCCCGCCGCTGGTCCTGCTGCGCCTGCGGCAGCGGGGCCAGCGATTCCGGTTGCCCGCTCTTCTCCCGGCTCAGGTCCGGACTGATCGTCTCCCAGGCGTGGCCGTAGTCGGTCGTTTTGAAAAGATGATTCGCCGCGTAATACAAGATGTGCGGATCGACCGGCGAAAACAGAATCGGCTCGGTGCGATCGGCGCGGTAGTCCCGCTTCCTCATCGGCAGCGGCGTCACATTCTGTACCTCGCCGGTGATGCTGTTGTAGCGCGATACCTCCGTCCGCCCCGCTCCGTAGATGATCTCCGGATGCAAAGGATCGGGCGCGGCGTATCCATATTCAATAATTCCCGCCGGGTGCCACTCGCGGAAGGTGATGTAGCCGTCGTTGCCCCGCGTCGACGTGCACACCGACCCGCTCTCCTGCTGGCCCGCGCATACCAGATACGGAAATGTATCCGTCGCTGCTACGTGATACAGCTGCGCCGTCGGCTGGTTGTACCAGGAGCCCCAGCTCTCGCCGCCATTTACCGTGATCACCGCCCCCTGGTCGCTCACCAGCAGCAGAATCTGCGGATTCCGGGGGTTGATCCACATATTCTGGTAATCGTCGCCGCCCGGCGCTCCACGCAGCGTGATCCACGTCTTCCCGCCATCACTCGACTTACACGTAACAATGCTGGTTACATAAACCACGTCCGGATTCTGCGGGTCCACCACCGGAATCGCCAAATCCCCACCGCCGATCTTCATCTCCGGACGCGGATCGTCCGTGATCTTCGCCCAGCTCTCGCCCGCATCGTCCGACCGGTATACATACAGCCCCTGCGGCGTCGCGTATCCGCCTGCTGACTTCGTCGCCAGCGTCGCGTAAATCCGCTGCGGATTGCTCGGCGCCACCGCCACGTTGATCTGCGACAGCCCGTCCGGCAGCCCCTTCGTCAATTGCTTCCAGGTGTTGCCTCCATCCTCGGACTTGAACAGCCCACCGCCTGTCCCCGAATACTGGTTCGCGTCTTCCCAGGGCCCCAGCGTGTCCTCCCACAGCGCCGCATAGACAATGCGCGGATTCTTCGGATCGAGAACTACGTCCGATCCCCCGATGCGATCGCCCTTGTACAGCACCTTTTTCCAGGTCTTCCCGCCATCGTCCGACCGAAAAATCCCGCGCTCTTCATTCGGCCCGTACGGATGCCCCAGCACCGCCGCAAACAACCGATTCGGATTCGCCGGATCGATCGCGATCGCCGGAATCTGCTCTCCGCCGCGCAACCCCAGATGCGTCCAGGTCTTTCCCGCGTCGTCCGACCGGTAAATGCCGTCGCCCACGGACAGGTCCGGCCGATGCAGCCCTTCGCCGCTCGCTACATAAATAATGTTGTCATTCGAAGGTGCCACCGCAATGGCTCCCACCGACTGTGTGTCCTCGTGGTCGAAGATCGGCGCCCACGTCCGCCCATAATCGGTCGACTTCCATACCCCGCCGTTCACCTGCCCGATGTAAAACACATTCGGCTGATCCGGCACCCCCGCTGCGGCCCGCGTGCGCCCGCCGCGGAATGGTCCAATCATGCGCCAGTGCAGGTCCGGCATCGGCGCCGTGGTTTGCGCCGCCACGAACTGACCGGGGAAAAAGGCAAACCCACACGCAGCAGCCACCAGGAAAAGGCGTGAAGCCAATTGTCTTGTCATTAAAAAGTAGAGTTCCTTTCAAACCGTATCGCGGACCATTGTAAAGGGACGAAGAGTCCATGCGGCCTCTCCGGCGGGCGAGGACCGGATTTAGCCGCGAAACGCGGATGGGCATGCGCGCATGAGCGTACGGGAACCCGAATAAACGCGCGAAGCGCTGTTGCCTGGACGGCCAGTCCTCAGAACTCGATCTGCGCCGAGAACTGCAGCTCTCTGGGATAGAGCTGGTTGGTAATCCCTGCCAGCGGCCCGCCAAATCCCGGCCCCGGCGTCGCCCCGTTGCCCCAGGTCCCGCTGAATCCCACCACGTTGCGGTGGTTCAGCACATTGAAGGCCTCGGCCCGCAGATTCACATGCACCCGCTCTGGCAGCAGCGTGATGCGCTTCCCCACAAACGGTTCCACATCGTAAATTGCCGCCCCGCGCCCCGTATCCCGCCCCACCACCACGCCGTTGATCACCGGGCGATCCGTCGTCGCGCCCGTGTCCCCGCTGTTGGTCACGCCCGTCACGATGTTGTAGGGCAACCCGCCTGCCAGCGTCGCGATGCCGCCCGTCGTGAATCCCCACCGCGCCGCATACACACCGCTCAGCACCAACCGGTTGCGTTGATCGAAGATCGCATTGCCCATTTCCGCCTCGCCCACCTGCCGCGGATCGTTCGGGTTCTGGCTCGGGATATCCGGATCGACGGTATCCATCGCATGCGACCACGTGTAGCTCGCCAGCATGGCCGAGCCGTTCTGCGCGTGATGGCTGAGGTTCACATCGAGGGCCTCATAATACGCAGCTCCATCGTTCGTGTCGCTCTGGATCACGCTGTACGGCGGCGTCGGCACACTTGTCGCCTGCCCCTGGTGCGACGAGGTATCGCACGTCAGCCCTTCCTGCGCGTACCACGCCACCCAATAAGGCCGAGTGCAGTTCGCGGCTTGCGCCGTTCGCACCTGTCCAGGAGCCGTGCGCACAAACGATGTGGGCGCATCCACGTCCAGCGGCCGCACAATCTTCACCGTGTGCGACGCCACATAATCCGCGCTCAACAGCCACGCCGGCGCCAGCTGCCGCTCCGCTCCCAGCGTCCACTGCTCGTTATACGGATTGCGCAGTGCGTCCGGATAATGCAGCAACGTGCTCGTCGGGAAAAACTGGTCGTAATAGCTCGCGCGCCCCGGGCGCAGATACAAACTCCGCAGCGGCGCCGTCGCTCCCGCCGGAAACGCCGGCAGCGGCACATCGCTCACGCTCGTCGGAAACCCTGGCTGCCCCGGCGCCGCCGTGTAGTTGAACACCCCCGTCGGCCCGGTCAGCGCGTAATCCGCCTCTTCGTTGTCCACCACCTGCGAGTAATAAATCCCAAAGCCGCCGCGAATCGTGGTCGTGCCCCGTCCGGCCACGTTGTACGCGAACCCCACGCGGGGCGCCAGATCGTTGCGCGCATCGGTGAAGCTCTGCAGTTCGTAGCGCAAACCCAGATTTAGCGTCAGATCGCTGCGCGGATGTACATCCCACTGTCCAAACACCCCCGCCAGCGTGTCATCCACAACGTAATTCGCATTGCCGTAGCTCTGCGTGTACGTCGCCACATTGGCAATGTTGTCGAGATACGTCGAGCTTTCGCAGTACGCCGCGGTCCCGGTGCAGCTCTTGTAAATCAGCTCGCCATCGTAAATGGGTCCGCCAAATTCCTTACTGTTGCCGCCGTTCCGCGCATGAATCACATCGAACCCCATCCGCACCTCGCTCCGGTTCAGCGTCTTCGTCAGGTTGTCCACCGCTTCGAATTGCCGGTTCAGCAGCAGCGCTGCCTGCGAAGTCCCCGACGCAAAAGTACCCCCCGAAGAAATCGGCACCGAATACTCTGTTCCGTAGATCACCGGAGAAAACTGCGTAATGGGCGATGCCAGCTGGAACTGCAGGCGCGCCTCGTTCACCATGGTCGGGTTCAGCACCAGGGTATCGCCCAGCTCCGCTGTGTACGTGCGGCGATGAAACACACGCGCGACGCTGGGCAGCGTATTCCCGCCCACAATCCCGTTCGGATTGGTATCGAAAAAGTTGTCCATTCCCAGATGCAGAAACACGCGCTGGGCTTCGCTGATGGTGTGATCGGCGCGCAGGAGTCCCAGCCAGTCGCGATAGTGCCCGATGTAGTTTCCCGGCTCCAGGGGCGAGATCACCGGAGAGGCGCGATCCTGCCAGCTGTATTCGCCCGACGCCAGGTAGTACGTCTGCCCCAGTTTTGTAATCGGGCCTGATACCGTTGCTGCGCCCTGATCCAGCGTGTCCCGCGCAATGTCGTTCCCGCTCGTTGCATTCGTCTCGGAAAATCCCGAAAGCTCCGCTTCCGGGCCCGACGGTCGCCACAACCCCAGCACATCGCCATGGAAACGGCTGCCTCCGCTGTGCGTCACCAGGTTCACCACCGCGCCTTCGCCGAATCCGTAGTCCGCGGCGAACGCGTTTTCGAGCACCGTCATCTCGCCGATCGCATCCAGCGGCACATTCGTCAGGATGGTCTGCCGCCCCCACATGTCGTTGCCGTTCGCCCCATCCACTTCAAACCAGGTCTGGCGGCGGCCCGTCCCGTTCGCCGTGAACAAATCCTGGTTCATAAAAATATCGCCCTGGTTGATCGCCTGCCGGTTCGCCGCATTCAGCAGCGGCAAATAGGTTACCCTCCGGTTCGGCAGCGGCGTCGCCTGCACCTGCAGCTCCGTCAGACGATCGCCCAGCTGTGGCTCATCGGTCCGCACCTCGCCCGCCGCGCCCGTTACTTCCACCTCCGCCTGCACCTTCGGCAAATGCAGCTGCAGCTCCACATTCGCCAGCGTGCCCGCTGCCAGCGTCAGCTCGCCCGAGTTCGCCTCCAGCCCCGGCGCCTCCGCGCTCACCGTCACCGTCTCCGGTGCCAGACCCTCAACCGCAAAATATCCCGCCGGACCCGGTGTCACCTCACGCAGCACATGATTCTCCGCGTCCCGGATCACCACATGAATGTCGCCCGCCACCTGGGCGCCCGGTTCTGTTACCCGCCCACGCACCGCTGCGCTGTCCGGGCTTTGGCCGTAAACGGCAACTGAGGAAACCAACAGCAGGACCGCTGCAAAAAAAGAACGCATATCTCTCCGAACTCTGATGAAACAGGGAAAAGGCTTTCACATCAGAAGTACGGGATTCCCTCGCCTACTACCAGAGGTAGTAGATCGCCTCCTGCCGCATGCCCTGCGCCTTCTCGCATTTCCGTCTATCATCGATTCACCCTCGGATCGCTTCGCATGCACGAACCCAAACCCCAGGCTGCCCCCGGCGAAGAAAACGGTGCCTCGCTCCCGCCACTTGGCGTCCTCGGTCGCCGCGAGCGCGAAGTCCTCTCCGTCCTCCGCGTCCTCGGCAGCGCCACCGTCCAGCAGGTCGTCGAAGGCCTCGATACCAGCCTCGCCTACACCACCGTCATGACGACCCTCGATCGCCTCTTCCGCAAGGGTCTTCTCGCGCGCCACAAACAAAACCGCGCCTTCCTCTACTCCGTCGCTCTTTCTGCACGCGACCTCGAAGGTCACCGCGCCGCCCACCTCGTCCGCCGATTCTTCTCCGAGTCCGACGTCCGCCCCGAAATCCTGGTCTCCTGCCTCGTCGACGCCGTCCACCACTACGACACCGACCTGCTCGATCAGCTCGAATCCAGCATTCGCACCGCGCGCGCCCACTCCGCTTCGCCGTCCCCGGCGCACCCCAGTTCTGCGCACCCCAGTTCTGCGCACCCCGGTTCTGCCCAGTCCGGCTCCGCGCCGCCCCAGTCCACTCCGCGCAAAGGAGATCCGCGATGACCCTCTCCTATACCCTGCGCCTGCTCTGCGTTCTCACCCTCGCCATCGGCCTCGTCCTCGCCGCATCGCAGATCACCCTCGCCCTCGCGGCCCGCTGGATTCTCGGCGCCCTCGACGCCACCACCGCGCGCTGGCGCGAGCGCATCCTTTATCTCCTCCAGATCGGCCCGGCTCTCATCGCCATCTTCATCGCCGGCGCTCTCTGTCTCCCCTCCTGGCTCCACGGCGAAACCAATCGCGAGTCGGAAAGCGTCAGCACCCTGTGCCTCCTCGTCGCAGCCCTCATCGCTCTCTGGTTCGCTTCCACTCTGTTCCGCGGACTCGCCCTCGCCCTCCGCACCCGCCGCTACGCCCGCGCCTGCCGCCGCTCCGGCCAGCTTCTCTTCCCCGCCGGTGATATCCCCGTCCTCGCCGTTTCCGATCCCGGCCTCCCTGTCGGCCTCATCGGATTTCTGCGCCCGCTCATCCTCGTCTCGTCCGGCCTCCTCGATGCTTCGTGCAGCATCCCTCTCGCCGCCTTCGATCTCGCCCTCGCCCACGAGCGCTCCCACGCACGGCACCGCGACAACTGGAAACTCCTCACCCTAGCTTTTCTCCCTCGCCTCCATCCGCGCCTTCCCGGCGGAGATCCCTTCCGCCAGCCCTGGCAAAATGCTGCCGACTGGGCCGCCGATGACGATGCCGTCCGCGGGGATCCCAACCGCTCCTTCCTCCTTGCCGACGCGCTCGTCCTGGCCGCTCGCGCCGCCAATGCCAGCACCGCCCGCGCAACCTATATCTGTACCGCGCTCACCTCCGCCGGCGCCGACCTCGCCGTCCGCGTCCATCGCCTCATCCATCCGCAGCCCAGCGCCCGGACCACCGCCCCCTCCCTGCTCGTGGCCCTCGCCGCCTTCGCTCTTCTCGCCGCAGCCGCCCTCTGCACGCTGTCTCCCTGGATTTACAACCTCTCCGAACACCTCCTTCACCTCGGCGCCGCCTGAACCGCATCCCGCTCCCGGACCTCGGTTGCGAAATCCCCTGCGCCCCGTCACAATTCATTCATCCATGTTCAGTCTTCGCTGGCGCTCTCTGAGCCTCGCCGCTCTCTTCCTCCCCATCTCTTTGCCTCTTGCCGCCCAGACCCTTTCCCCGGACCTGTTCGACGGCCTGCGCTGGCGTCTCGCCGGACCCTTCCGCGCCGGCCGCGTCGTCGCCGTCAGTGGTATCCCGGGCAGTGCCACAACCTACTACTTCGGCGGCGTCGATGGCGGCGTGTGGAAGACCACCGACGCCGGCACCGTATGGCAGCCCATCTTCGATCGGCAACCGGTCGCCTCCATCGGCGCGCTCGCCGTCGCGCCCTCCGATCCCAACGTGATCTATGCGGGCACCGGCGAATCCGATATCCGCTCCGACCTTGCCTCCGGCGACGGTGTCTATCGCAGCGACGATGCCGGCAAAACCTGGCACCACATCGGCCTCGATGATTCGCGACAGGTCAGCCGCATCGTCGTCGATCCGGCGGATGCTCGCACCGTCTACGTCGCGGCACTCGGCCATGCCTACGGACCCAGCCCTGAGCGCGGCGTCTACAAATCGACCGACGGCGGCGAACACTGGACTCACGCTCTCGACAAAGGCCCTGACGTCGGTATTGCCGATATGGCGATCGCCGTCGGTCAGCCGCAGATTCTTTTCGCCACCACCTGGAACGCGCATCGCCCGCCCTGGTCCACCTATGCTCCGCTCGATGGCCCCGGCGATGCCCTCTACCGCTCGACCGACAGCGGCCAGACCTGGACCGAAATCTCTGGTCACGGCCTGCCTTCGGAAACCTGGAGCCGTACCGGCATCGCCGTCAGTGCGGATGGCCGTCGCGTCTACGTCACCATCGATTGCAAAGACCATGCGGGTCTCTATCGCTCCGACGACGGCGGCGATACCTGGACTCTCATGTCGTCCGATTCCCGCCTCATCAGTCGCGCCTGGTACTTCAACTCCATCACCATCGATCCGCAGAACCCCGACACCCTCTACATGCCCAACGTCGCGCTCTTCCGCACCGACGATGGCGGCAAGACCATCCACATTGTGCGCGGCGCTCCCGGCGGCGACGACTACCACCAGGTCTGGGTCGATCCCAAAGACTCGAACCATCTCGTCCTCGGCGTCGATCAGGGCGCCAGCGTTTCGCTCGATCGCGGCCGCACCTGGACCACCTGGTTCAACCAGGCCACGGCCCAGCTTTACCACGTCACCACTGATCACAAATTCCCTTACAGCATCTACGGCGCGCAGCAGGACTCCGGCGCGATCGCCGTCCATTCGCGCTCCGATCACCAGCACATTGACACGCGCGACTGGTTCCTGCCGGGCGGCAGCGAGAGCGGCTACATCGCCATCGATCCCAAAGACGAGAACATCGTCTATCTCTCCGATACCTATGGCAGCGTCGACCGCGAGGATCTCCGCACCTCTTTCAGTCAGAACATCACCCCGTGGCCGCTCGGCGGCTTCGATCAGGAGATTGACCAGCGCCGTTACCGCGACCCCTGGACACCCGTTCTCGTCTTCTCCCCTCTCGACAAAACGTCGCTCTATCTCGGCACGCAGTACGTCATGAAGACCACCGACGGTGGCCTGCATTGGGCGCAGATCTCGCCAGACCTCACCGGCGCGGTCAAAGATTCTCCGGCCGGCGGTCCTGTCACCCCCGCGAACGCGATGCAGCGCGGCTATGGCGTCGTCTATACCATTGCGCCTTCCCCTTTACGCGCGGATGAAATCTGGGCCGGCAGCGACACCGGCCGCATCCACATCACCAGGGACGCGGGAAAAACCTGGAGCGACGTTACGCCGCCCGGCCTTTCTCCGTGGAGCAAAATCTCTCTCATCGAAACCTCGCATTTCGATCCCGCGACCGCGTACGCCGCGGTGGATCGTCATCGCCTCGACGATCAGACGCCGTATCTCTACATCACCCACGACTATGGCAGGACCTGGAAGCTCTCCGTCGACGGCATCGCCTCGCATCACTTCGTCAACGCCGTTCGCGAAGATCCCGAACAGCGCAACCTCCTTTTTGCCGGCACTGAATTTGGCATCTACGCTTCCTTCGATGGCGGAGCCCACTGGCAACCTCTCCAACTGAACCTGCCCGTGACCTCGGTCCGCGACATTTGTATCCATGACAGTGACCTGATCGTCGCAACCCACGGCCGTTCCTTCTGGGTTCTCGATAACATCGCCCCGCTTCGCCAGGCTGCCTCCGTCGGTGCAGCGGCTGCCTACCTCTACGCTCCGCCCACCGCCGTTCGTGTCGATAACGACGGCTTCCTCGGCACCCCGCTGCCTCCCGAAGAGCCCCAGGCCGACAATCCCCCGGACGGCGCGATCCTCGACTACTACCTTGCCGGCAGCGCCGCGAAAGTCACGTTGCAGATCCTCGACGCTCAGGGCCACGTCATCCGTCACTTCTCCAGTGCCGAACAGCAGCCGGTAAAACGCCCGCTGCTTCCCATCGCGGAGCGCTGGTTTCCCCACCCGCCCGAGCTGGACACGACTCCTGGCGAACATCGCTTCGTCTGGGATCTCGCTGCAGGCTCCTCCGGCGCGGGGCTCGGCGATCCCGATCAGGACGATGCGGCCGGCGGCCCTGCTGGGCCGCGCGTTCCACCCGGAACCTACACCGTTCGCCTCACGGTTGCCGCCTCGATGCCGGAAAATTCGGTGCAGACGGACCGGCCGCTGCGCGTCAGCATGGATCCGCGGTGCACGGCGACGCCCGCCATCCTCGCGCAGCAGTTTACCTTCGCCAATGCAATCTATAAGCAGGCCGTCGACGCCCGCAAAGCGATGGCGGAGCTCGAAAGCGTTGAGACTCAGCTAAAGAAGATCGACACCAACAGTGCCGATACCCCTGCATCCCTGAAGACCGCAGTACACGACGCCCAGACCAGGCTCGATGCGATCCGTAACGGTGCACCTTCGGCTCCGCAAAACGGCGAATCATCCGGGCTCGCCGATGCCTCCACCGGACTTGGCACCGCCCTTCGCGTTGTCGAAAGCAGCGACGAGCGTGGCGCGCCTGCTTCGGCACTGGAGATCTTCGACCAAATGAAGAAAACCTCCCAGGATGGCATCGACGCGTGGCAGCACTTCAAAAACGGCGATCTGGTTCAGCTCAACGCTGCGCTGACCGCTGCCCACCGCGAGCCACTCCACGTCGCAGCCATCGAGGAGCAGGTGCACTACGCGATGACGCGCTAGGACTTCACTGCACGTCTGCCGACCGGTCGCCCTCGTACTGCATGATGTGGTAGTACGCCTCCCAGCCGTTCCACACGATGGGCGGCGGCAGATGTGCCTCCGGATCCTTCAGGAACGCCGCGTAATCTTCGAGCACCTGCTGCGTCCGGTACACGCCGGTAAGCCAGTCCCCGCGATACCAGTTCTTCCACTTGCCGTATTCGGCCGCGGCCTGCGCCTGCCGCACCTGCCCCACCGCGGCCAGCGCGTCGGCTGCTTCCTTCTCCGCCTGGGCTGTGTCACCCTTTTGCGCATCTTCGACGGACTTCGCGATGGCCAGCAGCATCCGGTTGCTTTCGCGATTAATGGTAACCATGGTCAGCACAGATTCCTGATAGAACGGCCGCCGCGAGGCCGGAACCAGCGCCTCCGCGGCCAACGCCTCCTTCCATGCCGCGTCCCATCGTGTCTGCGCATCGCCGCATCGCTGGATCTCGCGCGACGCCGTTGCGCTCATCCACTCCCTGCCGCCAAAGCCCGGCCCCGCCCCGTAACCCTGGCCGATCAGCCGCGGATTTGTCCACTTCGGTGACTGCCCGGGAATTCCGTAGAGCGGCGCATCGATCATGTACGTCTGCAGCAGCTGACGCCCCTCCGTGTGATACAGCTGGTCGCCATACTCGCGCAGCGGATCGCCCTGGTGTCCCGGGTCCAGCCGTGCCGGCGCTGCGAAGTAGTCCTTGTACATGGCGGCGATCGCCGGAGCGGCCTTCTCTCCGAATTCTTCCGCTGCGTAATGCCGATAAAAATCCGCCGGCTCCTTTTCGATTCCCGGCAAATGCCCCAGCCATGCGTAGTCCATCACCGCGCGGATGGTCAGCGTGTACGGGCGAATGTCGCTGGTGTTGACCAGGAAATAATTGGTAGCTTTCGCCTGCACAAATCTTCCCAGTTCGCCCGCGATGCGCTCGATCGGCACCATTTCCGTCAGCTGATTGGTGCGGTTGTTCATCATCGCGACGTGGTAATACGTTCCCTGGCCTGCGGCTGCCTGACCCTTGTCCTGGATATAGCCGTACCCGTCGTCCGCCCACACCGTCATCACATCCGGCGGAATCTTCAGATATCCCTCCTGTGCCAGCCGCGCGCCTTCCTGCCAGAGATCGGTGACGAATCTCGCGTCCGGATGCGACGCCCGGACGATCTTCATCTGCTCCTCGATCGCGCTGCTGATGCGCTGTCCCAGCAACGCGTCGTTCCCCTGCACACTCGGATCCATCGACGCATAGCTGGTGTCCGACAGCCCGCGCAACCCCACATCCCATAGAATTTCGGCATTGGGTGGATACTCCCCCACCGCATCCTTCCACGCCCGTTCGAGGATCTCCGGATGCGTCGAGAAGTTGTACGGCACATCCTTCGGCCAGCGCGCGACATTCAGCCCCAGCGGGATCGCATGATGCTCGGTCACGATCAGGCCTCGCTCCGCGGCCGCTTTGATCTGGGGATCGTCGGGAAAGATCCACGTTCCGGGCACGATCATGTTCGCCTTCAGGCGCAGACTTGTCTCGAAAACCTTGTCCCACACCGCCAGCGCAATCCCCGTATGATCCTTCGCGCCTGGCGCCCAGCCCGTCAGCAGGTCCTCATCGTTGATAAAGAAGCCGCGGTATTTAAAGACGGGCGCCGGATAAACCTTGTCGAGACCGGGCGGCAGCTCGACGCGTGTTTTCCGCTCCGGCTCGCTGTCGGTCCAGTAGTACATCGGATCGACGCCGAGGAATTCCTGCGAGAACTGATAGATCGCATACAGGGTGCCGCGCATGTCGGCTCCGGCCAGCACCACCGTCCTCCCCTTCACCGCGAGGGAAAAAGATTCAGTGTCCGTTACATTTTCCGGACGCATCCCCTCCGGCAGTTTCGCCGCCTCGCCAATCAGCACCGTCGCGGCGCCCGGACTGGCCTGCTCTGCAATCTTCGGCCTTGTCCCCAGCACCTTCGCAAAATCCGACGCCAGGTCGTTCGCGGCCCGATGGACGGGCCCAGGCTCATCCGCACCCACCACGATCGTCAGCCGCGCATCGAGCGAGAGCGCACCAGAAACAGCGGCGCTGCTCGTTTGCGCCGCCGCACAGGCTCCGAGCAGGATGAAAAGCAGAGCAGCTGCGCAGCCCGCAGCTGGATTGCCGGGCTGACTCGCCAATAGATTTTTCCAGTTCATTTTCGCTGCCATCCTCTTCCGATCCTGAAAGTGCTGCATTAGTACGCGGGTCACACTTTATAAAGCGGAGATTAACCTGTCAACGAACTGCCGCTGGAGAACCTCCGCGTCGTTCTGCATGGCGGGACGCCGCTTTTCCACGCTCTGTCGCATCCATCGACCCTCGCGCGCCCATCTCTCCGACGGCCCATCGGGGATATTGTTGGTGACACAAATCAATCGACACCTGGAGAACCAGCCCACTGGAGCATAATGATCTTTTCCCAATCCGTCGTTCAGGAGATCCGCTGTGAAGTTGCTGACCCGCCGTGACCTCGTCATCGCTTTCGTTTCCGTGCTCGGTACCTGCTGCGCCTTTGCCCTCGCCGATCAGAAGCCCGCTGTTCTCGGCTGGACGGTCATCGACTGGAATTCTGTTCCCGCCGTGAAGTCCGACGTCGGCGAAACCCGGCAGTTCATTCGCCAACCCACGGCTACCCTCGATCAGCTCGAGATCCACGCCACCACCCTCAATCCCGGACTCCAGTCGCATCCGCCGCATAAGCACGCAAACGAAGAAGTCATCATCGTCGATCGGGGCACCGTGGAAGCATTCGGCGAAGGCAAGTGGACGCGGGTCGGTCCCGGCTCGGTGATTTTCAACGCGTCCAATACGCTGCATGCCATCCGCAACGCCGGCTCGGGACCCGCCACCTATCACGTCGTCAGCTTTGTCACGCCCAGAACGAAGGAACTGGAACAGGCGGCTAAACCCTGATCGTCCGACCGCTCTGAACTGGAATACAAGAATGACACAGCCCATTCGTGTTGGCATTGTCGGCGCCGGATTCGCGGCTCGATTCCACTTCCATAATCTGCGCCGTGTTCACACCGTCCCCCTCGAGATCGTGGGCGTCACTTCCCGCTCGCCGCAGAGCCGCGAAGCCTTCGCGCGCGAAACCTCGGTCAAGGCGTTCGACACATTCGAGACTCTCTGCGATGCGGTTGACGTGATCGACCTGTGCAGCCCTCCTTCCACGCATGAGCAGCTCGCCGTTGATGCGCTGCAACGCGGCAAACACATCATCGTCGAAAAGCCGTTCACCGGCTCCTTCGGCGAGGGAGTCTCCGACTTCCGCGGCATCTCTTCTCCGAAAGAGCCCATGCTGCATCAGGCCGTCGAGAGCTGCCGGCGCATCTCCGCCGCGGCGCAGGCCAGTGGCAGGACGATCTGCTATGCCGAGAACTGGATTTACGCTCCCGCGATCCAAAAAGAATGCGAGATTGTTACAAAATCGCGCGCCCAGATCCTGTGGATGATGGGCAATCAATCGCACAGCGGCTCCCATTCCCGCTATTACGGGATTTGGCGCCATTCCGGCGGCGGATCGCTGGTCGGCAAAGGCTGCCATCCGCTCAGCTCAGCCCTGTTTCTCAAGCGCGCGGAAGGGTCTCCCCGCGACGGTAAACCGATTCGTCCCGCGACGGTGAGCGCGCGCATCCACCGAATCACCAAACTGCACGAATACCGCGACGCGGGCTTTCTTCGCACCGCTTACGAAGACATTGAAGATTACGGACAGATGCATGTCACCTTTTCCGACGGCACCGTCGCCGACATCTTTTCTTCAGAGCTGGTCCTCGGCGGCGTCAGCAACTGGCTGGAAGTCATGGCCAACAACCATCGCACCCGCTGCCAGCTGAACCCCATCGATGCGCTCACCACCTTCAACCCCACGCAGGACGCCTTCAACGACATCTACCTCACCGAGAAAATCGAAACCAAACTGGGATGGAGCCACCCCGCGCCCGACGAGGCGTGGCAGCACGGTTACCCCCAGGAGTTTCAGGATTTTATGGAGAGCCTGGCTGCCGGACGCGAGCCCCTTGCGAACGCAGCACTGGCCCGCGACACCATCGCTACACTCTACGCTGCTTATCTCTCGGCCGAGCGCGCCGGCGCCGAAGTCGCGATCCCCGGCTGACTATCGCTGGCGCGCGAGGACCAGCGTCACATCGTCGGGCTGCTCCTGCGCCCCGATCCAGGTGCGCAGCGTCTGGATCACCTGCTCCGAGATGGCCTCCAGACTCAGGTGCCGATGCCGCCGCACCACCTCCAGCAGACGAGCCTCGCCGAATTCGCCAAAATCATTTTCCGGCTCCGTCACTCCATCGCTGTACGCAATCAGAATGTCGCCCATCCCAAAGTGCACGATCCCCTGCTCCCACTCCAGCTCATCCAGCAGCCCTACCACCGATCCGCCACGATCGAGGCGCGTCACCGTGTCGTTGGAACGTAACAGCAGCGGTGGCAAATGTCCTCCGTTGGAGTAAACCAGGCGCCGGGTGATCCCGTCGTAGTGCGCGAGGAACAAGGTCGCATACTTCTCCGGCTGCGTGCTGCGATAAAGATGCCGATTCAGCAGGGAAAGAATCTTCGCCGGCTCCTCAAACAGTTCTGCGCATTCGATTTCCTGCTCGCCGACGCGTCGCGTGCGGGGGCTGGCCATCGCCATCGTGCCCTCCGTGACCAGCTCCTGCCCCGCAAAGCGATAAGCGCGCACCGCGGAGTGCAGCGTCGCCATCAACAGCGCTGCTGAGATCCCCTTTCCACTGATGTCGCCCAGCGCCATGCCCAGCCCGGTTTCGCCGAACAACAGAAAGTCGTAGTAGTCGCCGCTCACCGTGCGTGCCGGCAGACAGACTCCATGCAGTTCCAGCATGGGCAGCGCGATTTTCCCGTGAGGAAACAGGTTCGCCTGCACTTCCTGCGCAATCGCCAGCTCGTTCTGCAGCCGTTCCTTCTCCCGTTGCTCCTGCAGCAGCCGTGCCAAAGAGGCCGCCATGCTGTTGAACGACCGGCTCAGCGCGCCCAGCTGGTCCGTCCGCTTCACCTGGATGCGATGCTCGAGATTACCCCCGTCGATCGCCAGAGTCGCTTCGTACAAATCGTGCACCGATCGCGTGATCGTCTGGTTGAGCCGCACCGCGGCCAGGAACGCCAGCAGTTCCAGCACGCCAAACGCAATCGCGATGGCAATCAGCACTTCGCGGATCACGTCCCCCACATTCAGCGAGGTGATGAACAGCCGGCGATAGAGCAGCGAGGGCCGCGACGTGACATCCGTGTAAATTTCCGTCGTGTGCCCCGTCGTCCAGTCGTAGGTGGTCAGTGGCGCAAGAAAACCGACCGGCACATCGTAGAAGTGGAGCGCAGAAGGCAGAGTCCCGGCCACAATCGCCTTCTTGCGCGCCTGGGCGATGTCCTCACCGTTGATCTCCACACTGGCCGGCGGTTGATCCGGCCGCCCCACCTTGTATTCGAAAGCCTTCTTCTGCGCGGGCGGCGGCCCGGCCGGCAACTCGCCAAAACGCACACCGGGATAGATAGTCACCCTGCCCAATCCCTGCGCCACCGCCGCTACATTCTCCTGCTCCAGCGGCACGCTGGTGATCACCACCGTGCGGTGACCGTCCATCATCTGCTCATCGGCCGCGCGCAGATACAGCTGTCCGCGATCGACCGTCAGATTGCTGAAGTCCCCATGGAACCAGGCCGGAATCACCGGAGCCTGCGCCGGATCGCCCATCGCCGGGCTCAGCGTCACCGCTTTTCCATCCTCGTAGACCGCAATGGTCATGCCCGTATATTCACGGTCCGAGGGCCGATCCGCCTCCGGCGGAATGACCGCCACGCGCAGATGCGGATCCTGATGAAAGACGTGCGCCATATGCACGCTCAGGCTGCGGTTCATCGATGCGATGCGCTCCAGCTCGTCATGCACCACGCTGGTCGCCGCGAAAATCGCAAACTGCCCCGAGAACACGTAGAGCAGGATCAGGGCCAGCGAGACAAACAGCACCACCGGCGTCAGCCCCATCAGCAGGTACGTGACGATCAGCCGGTTGCGCACCTTCCACAGCAACTGCAGGAAGACGAATCGCCACAGCAGGGGCACGCAAAGAACAAGCAGCAGGAAGAAGTCCAGCGACGCCAGGTCGCTGAAGAACTTTCCCACCGTCCCCGGCAACCAGCCCGGAAGCGACAGCGCCAGGTAACCGGCGAAAAGCCAGAACGCTCCGCGATGGACAAAGCCCACCGGCGGGTCGCGGCGCACCAGGCGGAACACCGCAACCTCAAATTTGCGCAGCCTTCCCATGTCTCGCCAGTCTAGTGCATTTCCGCCGGACTCAACGAGACCCCGCTCCGCTTCAGACCTTGATGAAGATCTTCTTTCGGTACAGCACCAGCATCGGCAGCCAGCAGACCAGCGTGAAGGCAATCGAATACGCCAGCGACCCCACCCCTGCCGGATGAATGTAGGCAAAGCTGTGAGCGTCGATCCAGGCTTCCAGATTCACCCGCGGGCTCACGTGAACGGCCCCCATCAGGGAAGCCAGCACCTCCGAGAGCACATACGCCGCGATGGCATTCATCCCAAAGACCAGCCAGAAGGTCCACCCCTTCTTCCAGCCTTTGATTTCGATCACCCAAATGAACAGCGCCCACAGCACCATCGCACATCCGCCCATGAACAGCACGTACGAGCTCGTCCACAGCTTCTTGTTGATCGGAAACCACGGGTTCCACAACTCGCCCAGCAGGATCAACACCACCCCCGCCCCCAGCAATCCAGCACATTTGCTCTCCAGCGTGCGTTTCGTCCGCAACCAAATTGCCGACAACATCCCCAGCAGCAGCGTGCCCAGCGCGGGCAGATTGCTCAGCATCCCCTCCGGATCGCGCGTGCCCTCGTACAACCGCCCCGGAAAGATGTGCCGGTCGAGCCAGGCGACCAGATTCGCGTCCTTATCCATAAAGGGTATGTCGCGGCCCGGATGTCCGAGGCCGGGCACCGGGACCCACCGCAGCAGCACCCAATAACCCACCAGCGCCACCACCAGTATCGCCACTTTGCTCGCCGCACGCCGGTCCCACAGATACAGGAGGCTGCCGATCAGATAGCAAACCGCAATGCGCTGCAGTACGCCGTAGATACGCAGGTGTGCCCATGGATAAAACGGGAACCCGTTGACCGCGAAGATCCCCAGGAACACCAGGATGAGAAATCGCCAGATGATGTGCGGCACCAGCGATCGCTTCGTTGCGCCCCGCTTCAGCCGCGATTCGGTGGAGAAGACGATGGTCACGCCCACCAGAAACAGAAACGTGGGGAAGACCATGTCGGTCGGCGTCCAGCCGTTCCAGTTGGCGTGCTCGAACGGCCAGTACGCGTGCCCGCCATTGTTATTCACCATGATCATGAACGCGATGGTCACGCCACGCAGAACATCGAGCGACAGCATGCGCGTCGTGGTGGTCGCGGCCGGACTCTGCACAGAAACTGTGGCCATTAGCTCTCCCCATCTCCAACCGCGTCGAGCGGGACGTCAATAACTGTACATCCGAGCTTCCCGATGAGGGAACGCCCTGCCACCAGAGTCACAAAGGGAACGTTACTGCCCTGTGATCCTTTTTTGTCATTGTTTTTCCGGCCTTTTTACGGCATCGTGTACGGAACCCATGCGTTCCACCGCAAGTTTGCCAGCCGCGCGCGCAACGATCGTGTATCTCGGCACGTTGCTGATCGCTGCTTCCGTGCCACTCGCCGCTCAAACCGCTCCCGATCCTTCCGCTGCGCCTGCTGCGCCGGCGACGGCCGCGCCCACCCCTGCTGCCCCTGAACCGCCTGCGATTCCAGCCTCCGTCCAGCCCATCCTTGATTTCCGCGCTTCCGATGTGAAATTCAGTCTTTCTGAGCTGATGAGCCTGCTCCGCGACCGCCGCCACGAAGGCTGGGTGCTGGCCGCGTATCCTGACCCGAAGACCGGCCGCCCGCTGATTGGTGCCGGATTCAGCCTCGACCTTCCCGAGCGCGAGCACCCGCAACCAGACCCGCTCAATCCCCACACCTTCATCGAGCCCTCGTCGGCCCAGCTCTGGCAGGCTGCCGGTCTCGATCCCGCCCGTCTCGATCAGGTCCTCGATCAGTTCAACGACAACCTCGCCCTCTGGAGGACGCAGCGCTACCGCCGGCGCATCGGGTCGCTCACCCCCCAAATCACCGACGACGAAGCCTCTTCGCTCCTGCGCGTCTCGGCCATCCAGGCCATCGAGAACGCGCGCGCTTATTGCCGGAATTTCGATCGCCTCACCGGCCCGCAGCAGATGGCCGTGAGCCAGTTGGTCTACCAGATGGGCGTGAACCTCAGCGAGTTCGGCCAGTTCCTGAGCCTCATCAACAACGATCCGGCGCGCGCCTCCGCGCTCGCCGACCCGTCTACCGATGCAGGCGCCGCCCCGGCTCAGGAAGTTCCCGCTGCCGACGGCGAGCACTGGCGCGATGTCCAGCTGTCGCTGATGCAGAGCCAGTGGGCCAGGCTCTACCGGGTCCGCGCCACTGCGGTGATCGCCATGCTCGATCCACGGTATCTCGACGATCCCGCTCGTTCGGAGGCACGCATTGCCGCAGTGCTGCGCCCTGTGCGCCATCGCCGCACCCGGTCCAGAACCGCGCTGCGCACCGCGTCGTACCAGCGGCGTTCCGGACATCTCGTTGCCAGGAAATCGTCGCGCGCGCACGCCAGACGCAAAGTCTGACCTGAGCGACATTTTGACAAGCTAAGTTTCGCGTTCCAGCCAACAGACATCCCAGTAGCGCCCAAACTTCCAGCCAACCTCCGTGAAGACGCCGACCGGCTTGAATCCAAAGCGCTCGTGCAGCCTCGCCGAAGCCTCATTCGGCGGAACGTAGCCAGCCACCAAACGATGAACGTTCTCGCCCGCGATGGCGTCGAAGAGCGCCCCATACAGCTGCGCGCCCACTCCCTTCCCCACCGCCTCCGGCGCGCAGTAGATGCTGGTTTCCACCGTCGTGTCGTAAGCGGGCTTGGGACGCCAGCGCATCGTGCCCGCGTAGCCGAGAATCCTGCTCCCTTCCTCGGCGACAAGCAGTCGATGGCGGCCCGTCTCGGAGAACTGCGCGAACCACTCGCGGCGCTGGTCGACCGTCTTCGCTTCCAGATCGAAGGTCGCCGGCGAACAGAGAACATAGTGGTTGTAGATCTGGGTCAGGCGGCCCAGATCGCCGGGTTGTGCGGGCCGAATGGTCAATCCTGACAAGCGCCCCTCCAGCTCATCCCGCCCGGCAACGCTACTGCCGGTCGGGCGTCACCTTCACAAACATGCCATCCGGCAGCTCGCCTTCGAGCAGGTGGACGACTCCGTTTTTCACGTAGCCCTTCAGCGGCCCCTGCGGTGCCCGCCGTGCCGCGGACTCCGAGGGTTCCTTTGCGGGAGCCGATTTTCGTCCCATCCCGCGATCCATCGCCAGATTCGCGAGGCGGTCGGCCTTTTGGTTCTTCCCGCGCAGCACATGCTCGACCCGGAACATCGCCAGGCGCGCGATGCGCCGCTTGGCCTCCTCGTAGAGCGGACGCAGATCGGGGCTGTTGACCTTGTAGCGGCCCTGGATCTGCTTCACCAGCAGTTCCGAGTCTGCTACCACACGCATGCGCCGATGGCCCGACTGCAGCGCCCACTCCAGCGCCGCCAGCAGCGCCGAGTATTCGGCGACATTGTTGGTCGTCTTGCCCAGATAGTCGCTGAGCTCCGCCAGTTTTTCCCCATTGGGGCCTTCGATAAAGACGCCGTAGCCTGCAGGTCCTGGATTGCCGCGAGAGCCGCCATCGCAAAATGCCGTGACCCATTGTTCGGCCGAGTTTTCTGTCGAAAAAAGATTGCCGTTGCCCTGCTCCGAAAACATAAACAGAGTTTAGCGGAAGGTAATGTCTGGGGGTTCCGCGACCCCTGCTTCCACATCGGCGTCGGGGGCGCTCGGGGGACAATAGAGTTTCCATGGATCTGGCCCCGCTGCTGCGCACTACATTTGGCTTTTCGCACTTCCGCGAAAATCAGGAGGCCGTTTGCCTTTCCCTCGCGGAGGGACGCGATGTGCTGCTGGTCATGCCCACCGGCGCCGGCAAGAGCCTCTGTTACCAGCTTCCCGCCATCGCCCGCGGCGGGACCGCGCTGGTCGTGAGTCCCCTGATTGCCCTCATGGACGACCAGGCGGGCAAGCTCACCGGCATCGGGCTGCGCGTCGGGCGCATTCACTCCGGGCTGTCGCGGGACGATGCCCGCCGAGCTTGCCGCGATTATCTGGATGGGACCCTGCAGTTCCTGTTCATCGCGCCCGAGCGGCTGCGCGTGCCGGGGTTTCCCCAGATGCTGGCGCGGCGCAAGCCTTCGCTCATCGCCATTGATGAAGCGCACTGCATTTCCGGGTGGGGCCACGATTTTCGTCACGACTATCGAACCCTGGGCGATTATCTGCCCCTGCTCCGGCCCGCTCCCGTCATCGCACTGACCGCGACGGCGACGCCGATGGTGCAGCAGGACATTGTCGCCCAGCTGGGGATGACGGACCCGGCGCTCTACATCCACGGATTTCGCCGGGAGAATCTCGCGGTCGAGGTCGTCGAGCTGTCCAGGCCCGAGCGCGCGGAATTTATCACGCAGTATCTGAAGGCGCCCCAGACTCGACCGGCGATCGTGTATGCTCCCTCGCGCCGCGCCGCCGATGAGCTCGCGATGCAGCTGAACGGCGAGTTTCCCACCGCGGCGTATCACGCCGGCCTCGAGGCGGCCACCCGCGAGCGCGTGCAGCGCGAATTCCAGACGCGTGCGCTCGAGGTGGTGGTCGCGACCATTGCCTTCGGGATGGGCATCGACAAGGCGAATGTCCGCACCGTGATTCACGCCGCGCTCCCCGGGTCGGTCGAGGCGTACTACCAGGAGATTGGGCGTGCTGGGCGCGATGGCCTCCAGTCGCGCGCGATCCTGCTGCACAGCTTTGCCGATCGGAAGATTCACGAGAGCTTTTTCGAGCGCGACTATCCGCCGGTGGAGGATCTGGACAAGGTGGCCCGAGCACTCACCAGCGACTTTCAGGATGCGGACACCATGGCGTTGCGGCTCAACCTCGATGCGGACACGCTGGGACGAGCGGTCGAGAAGCTGGCGGCGCAGGGAGCCGCGCAGTTCGACATGGAAGGCCGGGTGCGCGCGGCCGGCGCTCCGGCATGGCGCGCGGGGTACAAGGCGCAGCTGGCGCATCGGCGCGCGCAGCTCGAGCATATGATCCAGTTCGCGGAGACACCCCAGTGCCGCATGGCCGCCCTGGTGCGGCATTTTGGCGATCGCGCGGGCGGAAGCCGTCCTTGCGGGCACTGTGATTTTTGCGCGCCCCAGGCAACGGTGGCGCAGAAATATGAGGAGCCGAGCACGGCCGAGGAGCGGGATCTGCGCGCGATCCTCGACACGCTCCAGACCACCCGCTCCATGGCCGCGGGGCGGCTGTTTACCGAAGCCGCGGTCGGTAAAGACCGGCGCTATTTCGACCGCCTGCTCGATGGGTTGGCCCGCGCGGGCTGGGTCACGCTCCTGTCGGAGAACTGGGTGAACCCGGAGGGGCGCGCGGTCGCGTATAAGCGCGTCCATCTGACCGGGGAAGGGCGGCAGGTTCGGGACGGGGATCCGCTGGGGGTTTTGTTGCCGTCGCTGGCTGAGGCCCGGGTTCGGCCCACGCGGCAAAAACCGGTGGCGAACGGAAAGGTGGACGCGGAGACGGCCTTTTCGCAGGCCCAGATAGAACTGGAGAGCCGGCTGCGGACGTGGCGCAAGGCGGAGGCGGCGCAGGCGGGCAAGCCGGCCTTCTTCGTGTTTTCCGATGCGATCCTGCGGGCCCTGGTGGTGGCCGCACCGCGGACGATTCCACAACTCATGACGGTCAGGGGGATTGGTCCGCAGAAAGCCGAGCGGTATGGGGCGGCGATTTGCGCGGTCTGCCGAGGCGAACAGACGGCCCACTCAAACCAAACCCGGGCTTGAACAGGACACCCGCTCGATTGGGGCGCCCCCGGGATTGCTGCTAACAAATTCCCTTCTCATCCGTCTATGCAGGAGCGTAGTCTCGCACCCCACGCCACAGGAGCCGCGATGCCTGCCGATGCGCTTCGCTTTTTGTCCCCGGCCAGTCCCTCCCCCGCCAAGCCTCGAATACAATCCTCGCGTATGGGTGGTCCCGTCAGGGAGAACCTTCCCGAGACCGATTTAATCCGTGAAGCGCAGGCTGGATCGCGCACGGCGTTTGACGCGCTGGTTCGTCAATATGATCAGGCGGTCTTGCGGCTGGCTATGCATCTCACCGGCTCGGAACAGGACGCCCAGGACATTCAGCAGGAAGCCTTCCTCAAGGCCTATCGCTACCTCGGGAACTTCCGGTTCGAGTGCTCGTTTTACACGTGGATTTATCGCATCGTCACCAACCTCTGTCTCGATCACCTGCGCCGGCGCAAGTCGCGCCGCGAAGACCAGGCGGTGGTCATCGATTCCTCGGGCGAGGAGATGGATTTGCTGACGAATGTGTCCGACGACCGCGCCGGCGCGAACCCTGGGCGCGAGCTGGACAGAAAGTATCTGGGGCAGCGCATCATGATGGCGCTCGATGAACTGACCCCGCGCGAACGGATGGTGTTCGAACTGAAGCATTACCAGGGGCTGCGGCTGCGGACCATCGGCGAGATGCTGAACACGACCGAAGAGACGGCCAAGAACACCCTGTTTCGGGCCACCAAGAAGTTGAGGGCGAAGTTAGCGGAGTTGCGCTGACGATAGAAAACAGAAAACGGCAGAAGTATCAAAACAGGGCCGGGCGGGACCGGACGCAAGATCCGGGGAAGCACGGGAAAATCTTGAGGCGAAGTGAGGCACGTCACGATTATGAATTGCGAATTGGCACAGGAAGACATCGTCCTGTCCGTTTACGGAGAGTTGCCGGATGATCGGGCCCATCGGCTGGAGCAGCATCTCGAGTTGTGCGAGAGCTGCCGCCAGGAGATGGAAGCGGTAGCCGCGCTGCAGAAAGCCATGTCGGCGAAGCCGACTGTGGAGCCTTCCCCGAGTCTGCTGGCGCGAACGCGGCTGCGCCTCGATGAAGCTCTCGACACCATGCCGCAGGGCGGATTTTTTCGCCGTGTGAGCCAGCGCTTCCGGCGCGGGCTGGGTGCGGTGCAGGGCGCGCCGGTCATGGCCATGGCACTCCTTCTGGCGGGTGCAGCTGCCGGTGGATGGGGCGGCTATCGCGCCGGAGCCCATGCCACCCGTGCGATCCAGACCGCCCAGAACAATGCAGCGTCGGTTCCTGTGGTTGCCGATATTGGCGCCACCCAAATTGCCGGCGTCAGCAGCATCACCCTCGAGCCCGGATCGGAAAATGTCGAGGTGCGCTTCGATCGCCTGACCCCGGAAACAGCCTTTGGCACGCTGGACGATCCCCAGATCCGCCAGTTGCTCCTGCTCGGCACGCGCGAACGCGCCAATCCCGTGGTCCACGACGATTCGGTGAACCTGCTGGCGCGGGAGTGCCAGGCCGGGCATGAGTGCACCGGGGGGCCGATTCGCAATGCCCTGATGGTTGCCCTGCGTTACGACAAGGATGCCCGCGTGCGCCGCAAGGCCCTGGAAGGCCTCGAAGCCTATATCCCTATCGATACGCGCGTGCGGGATGCCGTGCTGGAAGCGGTGTTGCACGATTCCGATGCGGATGTGCGCACCGAGGCCATCGGCCTGCTCGAACCCGTCGATGCCGATTCCGCCGTGCGCAAAGTGCTCGAAACGGTTGCGGACCGGGACGACAATCAGCATATCCGTACCGTCTCGCGGCAATATCTCGAGCAGGTTTCACAGATTCAGTAAAGACAACCGGGCTGCCACTTCAGTACGATCGTGTGGCAGTCACCGGTTGACGTTGCGCTTTCCTCGTTCGTCAGACAAAAGGGCAGATTCGAGGCGCTGGTATGAACGTTTCTTCGAGGCTAATCCTGCAGTTTCTCCCCGTTGCGGCCGTTGCCGCGGCCTGTCTTTCTCTGCCCCATGTAGTCCATGGACAGCAAGGACTGCTGGGCGAGGCCTACCCCGGTCCCGGAGAACAGCACGTCATGATTCCCGGGGAGGCCCCGGCCATGCTCAGCCCCTCGCAGGGATATCTGGGCGTGGGCATGCGCGATGTGGATACGGATCGCGCGGCGCAGCTGAAGCTCAGGGGTGCGACCGGAGTCGAGGTGGTCACGGTCGATCACGATGCGCCGGCGTGCAAAGCAGGCGTCCGGGTCCATGATGTGATCCTCAGCATCAACGGCCAGACCATCGTGGGAGAGGCGCAGCTGCAGCGCATCCTGCACGACACGCCCGCCGGGCGCACGGTGACCCTGGTCATCAGCCGGGATGGGCAGCAGCAGTCCCTTTCCGTGCAGCTCGCGGATAAGGCCACCCTCGAGTCGGAAAGCTGGTCGCAGCATATCCCGGTCCCTGATCCGGACGGCGATGCTTCGCAGCTGGGCGGGACCGGCGCCAGCTTCGGCAATGGGATTTTTTCTTCGCTGATTTCGAACCCGTTCTACACCGGGCTCGATCTGGACATGCTCGGGCCGCAGCTGGCCAATTATTTCGGCGTGCATGACGGCTCGGGACTGCTGGTGCGGCGCGTCGACGACAACAGCCCGGCCGCCGTGGCGGGGTTGCGCGCCGGAGACGTCATCACCAAAATCAATGGAGAAAACATCGCCACCACCAATCAGTGGGTTCACGCCATCCATGCCAATCGTGGCAAACCGGTGCAGCTGACCGTCATCCGCGATAAGCACGAGGGCACGGTGAACATGGTGGCCGGCCGCCCGAAGAACAAGAGCTAGCGTGGACTCCCGTAACTTCGTTCAATAAGTGCTCTTCGGTTCGTTCAATAAGTGCTCTTCGGTTCGTTCAATAAGCGCTCTTCGGTTTGGTCAATAAGCGCTCTTTGGTTTGGTCAATAAGCGCTCTTTGGTTTGGTCAATAAGCGCGCTTTGGTTTGGTTTCCAGGCACGTTCTTCGACGGCGCGTTCGTGTTTCGCACACGACCTTGAGTCGTGCCGAGAAGGTTCAAAACACGATGGGCTATTCAGCCCCCGGTCGCTTTGAAGGAGCAGGACTTTCACAGCCTGCGGAAAAACCCAACACCTCCGCCGCAGCGAAGACCAGGTTCACCCCATAGCAAGAAGCAAACTCCCCCTGCCGCCCAACGGTCCAGACGATTCAGCTTTCAATCTCACCGGAAGTGCCCCTCTATCCCATTTTGGGCGCGACTTTGCTGTTACGGGGAAACTCGACACCCGGCAAGGTCACGCTGCTTGCCCGACAGGCTCT